>ERZ1034484.93-NODE-93-length-12937-cov-3.602003_pt1 | contig 12937 bp, 11 predicted proteins | sample MGYA00520647_ERZ1034484 | MGnify/ENA primary metagenome ERZ1034484 (study PRJEB33760, sample SAMEA4777684) | hypersaline lake metagenome | biome: hypersaline environment; feature: brines | place: Spain | collected 2012-08 | depth 0 m ... | reverse complement strand
TTCCAGACCGTCAACGTCGCCCGCGGCGACGACCCCACCTCCGTCTCGCTCGACGCGGTCGACGCCCTGCTCATCGGCGGCGCCGGCAAGTATTCCGCCACCCAGACCTACCCCTGGACCGACGGGCTGCACGACCTCATTCGTCGCGCCGTCGACCGGGCGCTGCCCACCCTCGGCTCGTGCTGGGGGCACCAGGTGCTGGCCCGCGCGCTCGGGGGGCAGGTGGTGCACGACCCCGACCATTCCGAACTGGGCTGTGGGTGGGTGGAACGGACCGATGCGGGGGCCGCCGACCCCCTCTTCTGCCAGTTCTCGTCCCGCTTTCAGGCGAACATGGGCCACCACGACCGGGTGGTCGAGCTTCCCCCCGACAGCACAGAGCTCGCCCGCAACGACCAGCCCCACCAGGCCTTCCGCCTGAACGGCGCACCGGTCTACGGCACGCAGTTTCACAGCGAGCTCGACGCGAAGCGGGAGCGGGAGCGCATCCTCGTGTACCGCGAGTACTACCGCTCGGCACTCCCCGACGCGGAAACCGTGCAGCGCGTGCTCGACACCCTGGCGGACACCACGGAGGTGGACAACCTGCTCTACGACTTTCTCGTGACCTTCGTGGCCCGTCCTCATCCGTCGGTCGCCCCCGCCATCCTTCATCCGGCGGACAGGACGGGGGCGCTCGGCCTTGCCTCCCCCGACGACCGGCGCCGGTCGTCCCCGCGTCCGGCATGACCCCGCGTCACGTGCCGGGATCGTCGATGGTATAGGTCGCCTCGGCCCGGTCGCACGTCCCCCCGACCGGGGGGTCCGGCTTCCGGACCGTCACCTCTACCCCCTCCAGGTCCGGATAGGTATCCAGCACCTTGTGCGCGATGCGGTACGCCAGCTTTTCAATGAGGTAGAAGTTGTTCTCCGTCACCAGCTGCCGGACGAACTCGTAGACCTGCTCGTAGTTGACCGTGCGGTCTAGGTCGTCGTGCAGGGCTGCGTCCTCGAAATCAAGCCCCACGCTCACGTCGACCTCGTACCGGCCGCCGATGCGATGCTCCTCCTCCATGACGCCGTGGTGGCCGTAGAAGACGGCGTTGACGAGACGGACCGTCCCGGTGGTGGTGTAGTCGGTCGAGGAGGACGCCTCGGGCTTGGTGTCGGGGACAGACTCAGACATGGAAGGCAGAATGCGACGGAGTGACGAGAGTGGAGCAGGCCGCCTCGCCCGTTCACACACTACGCCAGCTGCTTGTCGAGCGGCACCAGCGTGGGGATGGCGGCCAGCTCGCGGAACGAGCGGGCCCGCTCGGTGATGTCGGTCCGGGTAAGGTCGAGCAGCTTGTCGGGGCCGTAGCGCTGCACGACGAAGGACGCCATCACGCTTCCGTAGATCACCCCGCGGCGGAGGGCCTCCGGGTCGAGGCCGCCCGACTGGTACAGGTGCCCGGCAAGTCCGCCCGCAAACGCGTCGCCGGCCCCCGTGGGGTCCTGAATGTCGTCCAGCGGGTAGGCGGGCGCGCTGAAGACGGAGTGGTCGGTGAACAGAAGCGCGCCGTGCTCGCCCTTCTTGATGATGAGCGTCTCGGGGCCCATGTCGCGGATCAGGGACGCGGCGCGGACCAGGTTGGGCTCATCCGCCAGCTCGCGGGCCTCGGCGTCGTTGATGACGAAGCAGTCGACCTGCGAGAGGGTCGTCCGGAGGCTGTCCGGGGTGTTCTCGATCCAGTAGTTCATCGTGTCGGCCATCACGAATTCGGGATCGTCCACCTGGTCCAGCACATCGCGCTGGATGCCCGGCTCCAGGTTGCCGAGGCACACGATGTCGCTGTCGAGGTAGCTCTCCGGGAGGTCCGGCTCGAACGAAGCGAGGACGTTGAGCTGCGTGTCGAGCGTGTCCCGCTCGTTCATGTCGTAGTGGTACTCGCCGTGCCAGAAGAACGTCTCGCCGTCCTCCTCGACCTCAAGGCCCTCAAGGTCGACCCCCCCATCGGCCAGCGTCCGGCGGTACTCATCGGGAAAGTCGCCCCCGACGACGCCCACGAGGCGGACGTCTTCGCAAAAGTGGCGGGCGGCGAGCGTCAGGTAGGACGCACTGCCCCCCAGCACTCGGTCAGCGGATCCGAACGGAGTATCGATGGAATCAAAGGCAACAGTCCCTACGGCAAGGATGCTCACGGGCGGTTAAGCTCCTTCTGTGCGGCTTGTGAACAGGGCGAAATGTAACCACGCGGGCGCACACTCGACACGTCCCGCGTGCGAATTCTATGACAAGGCGGCCCGTTCTCTGTGCTCCGGGACGAAGGGCCCTGATCGGCTGGGGCGGACGTTGTCATCGACGTGGTGCCGGACGGGTTCCTCCACGTGTGTGAGGGAGGCGGAACGTTCAGGAGGGTGTGTCTGCGTTCCCAAGCGGAGCGGACGCGCTCGGGTCGCCAACCTTCTCGGGCGCCTCCGCCTCCGGAAGCCGCACGGTAAAGCGGGAGCCTGCTCCCTTCTCCGTTTCTACCTCGATGGCGCCGCCCATCTGCTCGACGGCCTCCTTCGTCACCGCGAGCCCGAGCCCGGTGCCCTCGTATTCACGGCCCATGCCCTCTGATTCTTGTCGGAAGGGCTCAAACAACGTTTCGGTCTGCGCCGGGTCCATGCCCACCCCTGTGTCTTCAACCTCCAAAACCGCAGCCTCGTCGCCCGTCCGGACGCGGATCCACACGTCGCCGCCGGGCTCCGTGTATTTGACCGCGTTGGAGATCAGGTTCTGCAGGGCAATCCGGAGCCCCTCGGGGTCGGCCCGCGTCCAGACCGGCGTCCCATTCGCCTCCGTGCGCAGCGTAATGTCCGCCTCCACGGCCTCGGGATAGAATTGGTCGGCGGCCTCTTCGGCGACGGTGGTCATGTCGGTGGGCTCCGACGGGCGTCTCAGGGTCCCCCCCTGCAGGCGCGACAGGTTCAAAATTGCGTCGAGGGTGCCGAGCAGACGACGCCCGCTGTTCTCGATGTGGTCGGCGAACCGACCAATCGGGGCGTCGTCGTCCTCGGCCATGGTCGCGATTTCCTCCGCAAACCCGATGATGGACGTCAGGGGCGTGCGGAATTCGTGGCTCGTGTTGGCCAGGAGGGCCGACTTCATCTGGCTCGCTTCCTCGGCCTCCTGCTTCGCCGTTCGGAGCGCCTCTTCCTGATCCAGCCGGTCGAGCACCACGGCGGCGTGGGCCGCAAGCACCTCGATGAGACCGCCGTCGAACGAATCGATCGCCCCCCGTTCCACGTCCCCGACCGCGATGGTGCCGTGCGTCCCGATTGGGAAACAGGCCGCCGCGCGGGCCGCCCCGTAGTCGAGTTGCGTATCAACGGCGTGTAGGTCGTCGATCACGAAAGGCTCTTCGTTCCGGTACACGTCTGCCAGAAGGCTTTCTCCCTCGATGTCGACGGGGGGACGCTGGGGCGGCATGTGCTCCGCGATCTGTGGGGACCCCTGTACCGGCACGAGCCGGCCGTCCTCGACGAACCGGATGCTCACCAGCGGGTACCCGAACACCTCGTTTACGAGCCGAAGCATGACGTCCCCCACCTCCGTTCTGTTCTCCGCCCGCAGCAGCCGGCTGATGGCCGCGTAGAGGGCCTCCACCTTTTCCTGCCGGTCGCGCAGGGCCCGCTCGCGCCGCTCCCGCTCGGTGATGTCGGAAAGCACCACCACGTCGCTCCCGCCGGTCGCCCCCAGGCTCGTCTCGACGATTCGGTAGTATCGCGGGGCGGACCCGTCGGTGGTTTCCAGTAGGGACCGGTCCTCTTCGAGCTTCTGTGCCAGTTCCGGCAGGGCCGCCCCCAGGGGCTTGCCGATTGCGGATCGGTCTTCCATCTTCGGAAACAGGTCGATGATCCGCCGCCCGTAGTCCTTAATGCGCCCGTCGGCACTGAGCATGATGGTGGGGGCCGACAGGCTCCCGGCCAGGCGGACGGCCTGAAACTGGTAGCTGTATACGAACAGGACGCCGATGGCGAACACCGCCACGCCCAGCGGCTCGTGGGTAATGTCCTGCAGGGTCGGATTGACGTGCCCCGTAATGTTGAGCACCGCCGGAAACGCCGTGAGCGCCGTGAGCGCCGCCAGCGGCCCCGTTCGGGTCTCCGTCTTCCAGAACATCTCGAACAGCATCAGGTAGCCGGCCGTCGCCAACGCGTAGGCCACGCCCATCACGACCCAGTAGAAGAGCCCATGGCGAATGACGAGGTCGAAGACCCCTCCCTGTCCCGGCTCCAGCGTGTAGTAGAGGTGATGGAAGGGATTCGTCACCTTCAGCAGGGTCACCCCCCCGTACACCACGATCGCAAACCACTGGGCCGAGGCGTTGCGATGGATTGCCCGTCCGGTGTACGCGGAGCAGAACCACAGCCACGCCCACACGGTGCCAAACCCCACGACCAGACTGATCTGATAGAAAACGTGTTTGGCAAGGGGGGACACCGGCAGAAGAAATCCGATGTACGCCCCCGCCCACGCGGCGCTGGTCAGGAAAAACGCGAGAAGGCTGTGCCGCGTGCCGGCATACGGGATGGACCAGGCCCGCCAGGCGGCCCCCAGACACGCGAGGCTTGCGGCGACGAACGCCAACAGATATCCCCAGAACACGGGCCCCCCTGATGGAACGGACAAAGACATAGCCGGGATTTACGACAGCGTGGAGCGGAACAAATTTCTCCTTGCGTGGGGAATCTACACGTCCCGATTTGCGGCACGAGAGAACCGATCCCCAAACGAGAATACGCCGGCAGATCGTCCTCGGGGGAAACGACCGACGGAACATCCCCTGCGGGTGGACGGATAGCGGGAGCAAGTCCCGTTCCATCCCCTGGCCTCATCGCCTCCACCGGCCGTCGCCCCCCTAATGTCACGACCGGTCTTCCGTCCACTCCAGTTGTAGCTGTAGGGTCAGGTCCCCATCGCTCAGCCGAACGGCGCGGGCCGGCGTAGAGGCCGAGCGCCCGTCGAGAATTCGATCCGGCGCAAAGTCCACGCACCCCACGACTTCGTCTTCAATCAGATCCGCGTCCAATAGCCGCAGGACGTGCCACCCAGCTTCTTGCAGGACGACCTCGGCGTCCAGCGTTACGGGGAGATCACGGGGGCCTACGTCGTCAACCACCGCGCTGGTGTGAAGGCACGCCCCATCCGGATCGTACACCTCGTAGTAGAGATCCGGGCCCGAGAACAGGTCCCACCGGTCGTCCTGTTCGCCGGAGCCGAAGGGAACGACCTGGACGTCAACTTGCGTCAGGGTCACGCGCATCAGACAGGCAAGCGTGTGGGAGAAAGAAGGGAGAGACGAGCGCGTCCGGGCCCGGCGATCGCCGGGCAAATGCGGACCACACTTCTCATCGAAATTCCCGGCGACACGGTCGTTCCAACCCTGGAACCGAAGGAGAACAGGATGCCGATCCGGCGTATTTTTTGCGCGATTGCTTTTTGGATGTCCGGCTGCGGGGCACCACGATTCGCCCGTTACCGCTCACGCAACCCGCCCGTCCACATCAGCGACTCCGGTCCGCCCTCCGCCCCCAGCGTTCCGCGTCGGCCGCGCCGTGCCGTATTGCCCCCAGCCGAGGCGCAGGCCCGGGGCGCAGCCCTCCTCGCCCCCATCGCCCTCCTCGCCCTCGGGCCGTACCTTGCGCTTTGGGGCCTGCCCGATCCGCCGTTTCCCACCGACCCGGGCGGCATTCTGCTGTTCCTCTCGGCCTTCACGGTCGGCGTGGTGCTCCACGAGGCCCTGCATGGCCTCGGGCATGTGTGGGGCGGGGCGTCGTGGCCGGATGTCCGGTTCGGGGTGCACTGGGCGGCCCTTACCCCCTTCGCGGAGTGCACTGTCCCCACCCGAGCCCGCTCGTACCGGCGCACCCTCGCCCTGCCCGGCCTGGTACTGGGCGCGGGCCCACTGGGCGTCGGACTGGTGACGGGCAGCTGGCCCCCGACGTTCTACGGGTTTCTGATGCTGGTGGCCGCGGCCGGGGACCTCCTCATTCTCTGGATTCTCGTGGGGGTCCCCGCCGACGCGTGGGTGCAGGACCACCCTCGGCAGGTCGGCTGCCTCGTCGTGGACGACGCCGGGCCCGACCCGCCCCCGCCCGTTTCGGACGACGACCTGCCGGACGCCACGGCGGGCGACAGTTCGCCTTCGTTCCTCCAGCTCCTGCTTCTCGCGGCTCTCTCCGCCGTCGCGGCAGCCGTCGGGTTTGTGATTGCCCTCGGGTAACTTCCGAGGCACTCCGGCTCCCCCGTGGACCTCGTCGCTCTCCCGGTGCGTCGGGGGAAATCGCTCCGCCTCCATCCGGATTCGGACGGTCTGCGCAGCACGACGTCCGGGCCCCCGGCCGGCCCAGTGGGGGCCGAGACTTCAACGGGAAATTGTCGTCTCGCCCGTGCGCTCTGTTGTATTTTTCGGAAACAGCCCCAAAGATAGAGGGCGCAGGTTTTCCTGAAACGCAACCTGTCGTGCAGGAAGACCTCGGCCGTAGCCCCAATGCCGATCCGGCGGAGCACGAGAGGGAGGGCTGCCTTCCGCTGAACCTCCGCACGCTACCCCAACCACCTTCCCGGTGCCCATGACAGCCTGGCGAACCCTGGCGACCCAAGTACTGAACGGCACGCCCCTTTCTTCATCGCAGGCGCTCGACGTCGTGCACGCCGACGACGATGAGGTGCTCGCCCTCCTCGACGCCGCCTTTCGCGTCCGACGGCATCATCACGGGCGGCGCGTGCGCATCCACGTCCTTCAAAACGCCAAGAGCGGGGTGTGTCCGGAGGACTGCGCGTTCTGCAGCCAGTCCCTCAAGTTCGACAGCGACCCCGAGCAGTACGGGATGCAGCAGGTGGATCAGATCGTCGAGGGCGCCAAGGCCGCCTGGGACAAGGGGGCAGTGACCTACTGCATCGTGACGGCCACCCGGGGCCCGCACTCCAGCGAGGTCGACGTTGTCTGTGAGGCCACACGCCGCATCAAAGAGACGTATCCGATGGACGTGTGCGCCTCCCTCGGGCTGCTGGACGCGGAACAGGCCAGAAAGCTTGCCGATGCGGGCGTGGACCGGTACAACCACAACCTCGAGACGTCCTGCGACCACTTCGAAAACGTGGTGACGACCCACGAGTGGAGCGATCGGGTCGAGACTGTGAAGCAGGCCAAGGCCGCCGGCATGGAGGCGTGCTGCGGAGGGATCATCGGGCTCGGCGAGGCCCGCGCGGACTGGGTCGACCTGGCCCTGGCACTCCGCGAGATCGGGGTCGAGTCGGTCCCGGTGAACTTCCTCAATCCCCGCTCCGGCACCCCGCTGGAGGACGTAGATAAGGTGCGCCCCCAAGACTGCCTGAAGGCCCTCGCCATGTTTCGGCTCGTCCACCCGGAAGCGGACCTCCGCATGGCCGGCGGACGCGAGGTCGTGCTCGACCAGATGCAGCCCTTGGCCCTGTACGCCGCCAATTCCTTCTTCACCGACGGATACTTGACCACCGGGGGACAGGGCGAATCCAAAGACTACCGGATGATCCAGCAGGCCGGGTTCGAGCCCGTAATCGTTGAGGACGGCCCGGAACGGCAGACGCCCGCAACGGCCGACGACACGCCGTCCGGAGATTCCGAGGCTGCCGACCGGAGGCGCCAGCCCTCGGCCGGTCCTGCCGGTTGATTGCTTGTGCGACCGCCCGAAGCGAAGGGCCCGGCGCGTTTGTCGTCCCCGCCACCGCCGGCGACCGGACTCACCCGCCCTGCGCGGACGACGACGCAGGCACCGCATCGGGCGGTTCCGGCTCTGGCTCCCACCACCCGTCTTCTACGAGGCGGGCAACCGTTCGCTTCGGCCATGCCTTGTAGCGGAGCTCGGGCCGGTAGGGGACCGCCTGCCCGTTCTCGGTAAGCCACTCGAAGCAGACGCAGGTTGAGGTCTCGAAAAGCACCCCCAGGGTGCACCCTTTCCCCCGCAGGCAGTACTTGTAGCAGGCCTGGCCGGGGCGGTCACACACCGAAAAGTCGACGGGGGCTTCGCGCTCAATGTCTTCCAGTTGCATGGCCGACGTCGGCTTGAAAAGTTTACTTGTTTGTACAGAGTCTAAATAAATCGGCGGCGCCGAAACGTACAACCGCCCTTCGTGAAATTTCGGGCGAGACCGGCCCTTCTCCCCCGCCGTAGACGGCGTACTGGCCGGTCGGGACTGGATTTAGATCGACTCTAAATTTTGCCCGCAGTGGATCTTCCCGGAATCGAGGGTGTTCAGATTTGTGAAGTTTCTCGATAGATCCGCATAAAACCAGGGAGCGGCAGCCATGGCCCACGACATCGAATCAATGTGCAAGTCTTGTACGCATCTCGACCGGGACCGCGACGACGAGGCGGTCTGCGACGCCTTTCCGGAGGGCATCCCGGAGGAGATCTGGCGCAACCAGCACGACCACCACGAACCGTATCCGGGGGACCAGGGCGTGCGGTTCGACGCCATGCCGGTCCCCGAGGAGCAGGCGGAGGTCGTCGCCTGAGGAGGCCCTCATTCAACTTGTTTCGGGTCGGCTCGCCAGTTGGCGGGTCGGCCTTTCTTTTTGATGGCGCGTCTCGGGACCCAGCCCCGCTCGCTCACCGGCGCGACGCACGGTCCGGCGAGGGCAGACGCGACTCGTCGACATCCCCCAAACGCGAGGCCCAGACGGCGAATATGCGAGGATGCCATTGCGGACGATCTGATCCTCGCCCCCCATCCTCGCCATGTGTCGCCGCTTCGTTGGAGGCCTTGTCCTCGTGCTCGCGCTCATTCCCAGCGTGGCCCCGGCCCAGCCCGCCGTCGTGGAAGGCCAGGTGCGCGACGCGCAGGGCGCGCCGGTCCCCTACGCGAACGTGCAGATTGACGGGGCGGCCGTCGGCACCGCGGCCGGAGCGAACGGCCGGTTCCGCTTCGAAACGACGCGCACCGGGTCGGTCGTCCTGCGGGCCTCGGCCGTCGGCTACACCCCCGTCGAACGGTCCCTCCGCCTCCGCGCCGGCGACACGAGCACCGTGCGGCTCACGCTTCGGGCCGAGAGCATCGAGCTCGGCGAGGCGGTCGTCACCGGCGAGACGTTCTCGACCGGCTCGCCCTCCGAGGCAACGCTGGGCTCGACCGAAGCCGTGACGACCCCGGGCGCCGCCGGCGATCTGTTCCGCGCCCTGCAGTCGTTTCCGGGCGTGGCCGCGCCGGGGGACGGAGCCGGCCTGTTCGTGCGCGGCGGGGACGTGACCGAGACGAAGACCCTGCTCGACCAGGCGACGGTCTACCATCCGTACCGCTACGAGTCCCCGGCGGGGGGCTCGTTCGGTGCTGTGCGCCCCTTCCTCGTCGGCGGCACCACCTTTGCCACGGGCGGCTTCTCGGCACAGTACGGCAACGCGCTCTCGGGCGTCCTCGCGATGGAATCGAAGGATCGCCCGGAGGAATCCAGCCGGTACGTAAACCTCGGGCTCGCCGCCGCGTCGGTCTCCCTGGACCAGCCGCTCGTGGGGGACGAGCTCGGCCTCCGGCTCTCCGGCAACCGGTCATTCACCGGGGTGCTCTTCCGCGTCAACGGCCAGCGCGGGGACTACGCCACCGTGCCGCAGGGCATGGACGGCACCCTGGGCCTGACCTGGGACTACGGCCCCACCGGGCAGTTGAAGCTCCTTGCCTTTGCCCGCCGCAACCGCATCGGCGTGGAGACGACCGAAGGCACCTACACCGGCGTCTACCGGAGCCGGACGACGAATCAGCTCTACAACCTGCAGTGGACGGCCCAGGCGAAGGGGTGGACCGTGGAGTCGAGCGCCTCCTGGAACGCGTACACGTCGCAAAGGACGCTTGGCGCCCTCGACCTGTCGCCCGCCGACCGGGCCGCCAAGCTGCGCGTCGACGCGACGCGCGGGGGCGGGGACTGGACCGTTCGCACCGGCGGCACGGTGGAGCGTCGGCACTACCGATTCGACGGCACGGTTCCCACACAGCCGGACGTGGTGGCGCCCGATGCCCCCACCCGATCGGTCAACGAATCCGTGCGGGCCACACGCGCCGGGGGGTACGTCGAGGTCGAATCGAGCCTGCTCTCGTCGGTCGTCGCGCGGGCCGGGCTGCGCACCGATGTCCACAGCCGGGCGGGCCGTCCGGTCGTCGATCCGCGGGTGGGGCTCGCCTGGTCGTTTGCGCCGAACACGCAGCTGCGGGCCGCCTGGGGCCTCTACCACCAGTTTCCGGAGCTCAGCACCTACGGCGAGCACGTCGGCGAAAACACGCTCGGCGCCCAACGCGCCCAGCACGTCGTGCTCGGCCTGCGCCACGAGCGGGAACACCTGTTGCTCCGCGCGGAGGCCTATCACAAGCCGTACCGCGACCTGGTCGTCCGCACCGGGTCCTCGCGATACGCCAACGACGGCACGGGCGTCGCACGGGGCATCGACCTGTTCGCCAAGTACGGATCGTTCCTCGGCACGCGCGTCAACGGATGGGCCTCCTACAGCCTCCTCCGCTCCCACCGCACCCAGCCCCGCGACCGGGGGACGGACGTGAAGTTGGACGACGGGCCGGCCCCCTACGACCTGACGCACCAGATCACGGCGGTCGGGAAGGTGCGCGTGATCGACCAGTTCCGGGTCGGCGGCACCTACAGCTACGTCACCGGCCGGCCCTTCACGCCCGTCGTGGGCACCGAGCGGCTGGAGTCCGGCGCCCTCCTGCCGGTCGACGGGCCTGTGGGCGGCGAGCGGCTTCCGGCCTACCACCGCCTCGACCTGCAGGTGAGCTACTTCTGGCCCTTCAACCGCCAGCAGAACGTGGTCGTCTACGCGGCGCTCAACAACGTCCTCGACCGGGCCAACGCCGTCGACGTGACCTACTCGCCCGACTATTCGACCCGCCGGTACCGGCGGACGGACTTCCGCCGGTCGGTCTACTTCGGCCTCACGCTCACGCTCTGAGACGGGTCCTGTTGCCCCCATGCATGCCCCCGCGGTCGCCAACCGCAACGCATCAACGTGCTCTTTCCCCTCATCCCCCAACGCCCCATGCTCTCGACCCCGACGCTCCCTCGAAAGACATTCGCTTTCCTCCTCGGCGGCGTTCTTCTGGTCGGACTCGTGGCCTGCGGGTCGAGCACGCCGATGGCCCCTGCGTCGCCGACCTCCTCTGCCCTCGGGTCCGCAGCGACCGACTCGCTTCTCCGGCAGGTCAAAACCCAGATTCGGGAGGCCACCGACAAGGGATCCCTCGACTCCTTGAAGCAGGCCCGCGCCTGGGCCAAGCAGGCCACCGGGGGCGACCGCGCGGCGCTGGCCCACTACTACGCCGCCCTCGCCGACTACCGCATGTCGAACCGGCTCCCCGAAGAGGACGAGGCCCGGCGCGAGCGCGTGATCGAAGACGCCATCGGCCACCTCAAGCGCGCCACGGAGATCAACGGAACGATGGCGGACGCCTGGGCTCTGTTGTCGGGGTGCTACGGGCAAATGATGGGCATGAACCCGATGCAGGGCATGTCGCTGGGCCCGAAGGCCAACGAGGCCATGAAACGGGCGAAGGAGCACGGGCCCAACAACCCGCGGGTGTGGATCATCGACGGCACGTCGGACTTCTACACGCCCGGCATGTTTGGCGGGGACAAAGAGAAGGCCCTGACGAAGTTCGAGAAGGCCGCGCGGCTCGCGGAGCAGGGCTCGCCCGACGACCCGCTGATGCCCAGTTGGGGCCACGCCGAGGCGCACGCCTGGGTCGGCGTCGCCCACATGGACGCCGAGCGGTACGACCCGGCCCGCACGGCCTTCGAGACGGCCCTCGACCTCAATCCCGACTACGGATGGGTGCGATCCGTCCTCCTACCCCGGCTTGAACAGCAAGCCGGGTAGCCTCTCGTCTCTCCCTTCCGGTCTCGCCTTATCCCCACCATGGACACTGCTCTCGCCCTCGATGGCCTTCGAAAAGCATACGGCTCCACGGTCGCCGTGGACGACCTGTCTCTGGAGGTAGAGACGGGCGAGATCTTCGGGCTCATCGGCCCCAACGGCGCGGGCAAGACGACCGCCGTCGAGTGTGCCCTTGGGCTCCGGAAGCCAGACGAAGGCACTGTGCGCGTGCTCGGCATGGACCCGCAGCAGGCGGCACGCGACCCGTTCTACCGTCGGGTTGGCGCCCAGTTGCAGGCGGCCGCCCTGCCCGACCGCATCACGGTCCGCGAGGCCCTCGACCTGTTCGCCTCCTTTTATCCCGAGACGACCGACCGCGACGCGCTCCTCGACCGGTGGGGCCTGGCGGACAAGCGGAATGCGTCGTTCGGCGCCCTCTCCGGCGGCCAGAAGCAACGGCTCTTCGTGGCCCTCGCGCTGGTGCACGATCCCGACCTCGTGGTGCTCGACGAGATCTCGACGGGGCTCGACCCGGAGGCCCGTCGCGGCACGCAGGAGCTGCTCCGCGAGGTCCGGGCGTCCGGCACCACCGTCCTTCTCGTCACACACTTCATGGACGAGGCCCAGGCGCTCTGCGACCGGGTCGCCATGATGGACGACGGGCAGTGTGTGGCCCTCGATACGCCTCAGGCCCTCATCGATCGGCTCGACGCTTCGTATCGGGTCTGGTTCGACGCGCCGCCCGATTTTGACCCCAGTCCCCTGCGCACGGCGGACGGCATACAGGATGTCGCGATCGTGGACGGTCACGTGCAGACGCGAGGCGGGGAGGACCTCCTCACGACCGTCGTGCACCGCCTCGCCAACGCAGGCGTCACGCCAAACGACCTGCACGCCGAGCGCGCCACCCTGGAGGATGTGTTCCTCGCCCTTACCGATGAGTCCCACGATCCCGCTTCGTCTTCTCACGTCACGAATACAGAACCACAGTCCAGCAAAGCGCCCTCATGACTCGTGCCCCATGACTCGTGACGCAGCAACTCATGCCCCCAGTCAGGCTGGACGCAGCCCCCTT
>ERZ1034484.83-NODE-83-length-13440-cov-16.370489_pt1 | contig 13440 bp, 8 predicted proteins | sample MGYA00520647_ERZ1034484 | MGnify/ENA primary metagenome ERZ1034484 (study PRJEB33760, sample SAMEA4777684) | hypersaline lake metagenome | biome: hypersaline environment; feature: brines | place: Spain | collected 2012-08 | depth 0 m ... | reverse complement strand
TCACCTCCGGGTGCCGGAAGCGCTCGTCGTCGCGCCGGAACGGCACGCGTTTCAGGCCGTCTCGTCGGATCCGCTGGGTCACCGGCTCGCGGTCGACTGCAGTCTCGAGCGCTCCGAAGTCGGCCCAGCGATCGAGCGCCGCGACCGACTCCCCGTGTTCCGTCTCAAGCGACCGCGCCGCGTCCGCAATCCACGCGCGTGAGACCGGGATCCCCTCCTCGCGCGCCCAGGTGAAGACGTCGTCGACGCCGGCGCCCGCGACGAACAGCCCCTCGCGGACGTACGACTCGTCGAAGTCGGTCGCGAGGTGACGCGTCAGCCCTCGCTTGAAGAACTCGTCGACGTCGAGGGTGCCACGCGGTCCCGACCGCGCCGTGTCGGTGAAATCGCCCTCTACCTCCTCGACGACGCGTTTCCCCTTCGGCTCGAGGTCCAAGCCGAGCTCCTCGTCGAGCTCGCGGGCGAACTCCTCGGGGTCCATCTCGTAGTACTCGTGGTCGCCGCCCTCCGCGCCCGGGTCACCCGATTCGTCGCCGTCGGCAGACTCGTCGCCGTCGGCATCGGGTTCTACGTCGACCGGCTGCCCGGGCTGGGGCTGTCCGCCGTCTCCCTGGCCGACGCCGCCGGCGTCGCGGCGGTCGTACTCGAACGACGGGAGGTCGACGATCTTGATCGGGATGCGGACGCGGTCGGGTCCGGAGCCACCGAGGTTGCCCTGGGTGATGAACTCCGTGAGGTCCTCGCGACGCGCCTCGCCGATCTCGCGGAATCGCTCGCGGTCCGACGAGAGTCCCATCAGCGACCACCTCCGCCGCCGTCGGTTGCGAGGGTCGCCCACTCGTCACGGGCCGAACGCATCACGGCTCGGCTCGTCAGCTCGGCGGACGCCCGGCTGTAGCCGCGCGCCTCGAGCCGGTCGAGCGTCGCGGCCTTCACCGACGCGGTCTCGGTGTCGGCGGGCGGGTCGGCCCACTCTGCGGGGTCGAGATCCGGGAAGCGCCGCTTCAGGTCGGCGAGGTCCTTCGACGCGAGCACCGCCTCGAGCTCGGGGATCGCGTCGAGGTCGACGTCGTCGACGCTGAACTCGTCGCCCCGGTTTCGCCAGGCGTAGCGGGTGAGCGCACGGATGACCTCCTCGCGTCGGAACGCGACCACGTCGCTGCCCGGCTCCGTCCCGCGGTAGTCGCGCTCGTCGAACCGACCGAGCGTCTCCGTCTCGAACACCTTCATCGCCAGCGCGTCCGGCTCGGTCGGCCCGCGGTCGGTCTCGACCGGCTCGCCGGCGTCCCACGCGTGTACGTGTTCGACGTACTCTGCGACGGTCTCCGTCGAGACCCGTTCGGCCGCCAGCGCGGCGTCGACGACGTCGGCTCGCTGTTGCTCGCGCACGGCGTCTTCGACCGGCGCGAGCCGGCTCTCGAACTCGGCCGCCTCGGCGCGAGAGAACACCGGTGCGTCGGTGAGCCCGTCGGCCATCGCCGTCAGCACGTCCCCGGGCGTGACGACCCGCTCGACCGGCAGCGTCGGGTGGCTCCGGTCGGCGTCGGTGCTCAACACGGCTGCGATCCGGTCGCGCGTGTACGTGACCGGGATCCCCGTCCGCCCGTCGTCACCGCCGAGGTCGACGTCGTCGACGGTCAGCCGCTCGCCGTCACGACGGACCTCGCCGGTCTCGTAGAGCGTCGCCTTCTCGACGAGGTCGACGTCGTTCGGCAGCGTCTCGGCGTCGAGACGGGTGACGACCGCGTACAGCGCCGCCGCGCCCACCGCGTGCGGGGCGAGCTCCCGGTCGCGTTTCGAGCCGTCGTCGTCGCGAACCGTGAGCGTCAGCGCCGCCCGGGCGTGCTCGGTCGCGCCGTGGCCGCCACCGGCTCGGGCGTCGTCAAGCGGCTCGTCGGCGACCCACTCGTCGTCGGGTCGTCCGTCGCCGAGTCGCTCGTCGCCGGCGTTCCGAGGTGACCGGTCGTCGTCGGCACCGGGCACCGCGTGCTCGCCGGCGACCTCCCGGCGGAGCAGGGCGGCCTCTAGGCGTCGGTTCGTGAGGTACCGGAACTCGTGGCGGGTGAGCCGTCGCTTCAGCGCCTTCAGCGGGTCGGCGTCCTCTCGGTCGGCGTACTGGTCGAGCTCGGCCTCGAGGTCGGGGTTCGAGATGACGATGAGCTGCGTGTCGAGGTCCATGCCGATCCCCGTGTCGAGTTTCACGCGGCGCTCGTCCGGGACGTTGAGCAGCCGTCGAAGGAGGTCACCGTGCTGGCTCGCGTCCTCGACGACGGTCGCTACGCCGTTCCCCTGTGAGAGCACGCCGTCGTAGCTGAACGCCTGCGGATTCTTTCGGCCACGGGAGTCGAGCTCGCGCACCATCCCGCCCATCCACGAGCCGACGAGTCGTTCTTTGGGCGTCCCGTCGTCTTCGGCGTGGAGCACCCCGATCCCCCGGCCGACGTCGACGACGTAACTCGTCACCCGGAGGTGGTCGCGGTCGGTGATCGCCGAGAACCGGTCGCGACGTCCCTCGTCGCGGTACACCGACTCGAGGCGGTCGTACGCCTCGCGGCTGAACGGGTCGAGTTCGACCTCGGTCGGGATCGACGCGTCGTCGTCGACCGCCGACGCGATCGACTCGCGCACAGCGGCCGGGAACACGGACAGCGGGTTCGACTGGACGGGACTCCGATACCACGCCGCGGCGTCGCCGCCGTCGCCGTACGAGAGCGACCGGTCGCCGGTGCCGGCTCCGGTGACGTTCCACTCGACGGTGTACCGGCGGCCCTCGTCCGTCCGGGAGAACGCCCGAAGGCCGTTCACCAGACACCGCTTGAACTCCGACTTGCCGGTCGCGGTGGGGCCGTCGATCCAGACGATGGTCTCGTCGTTGCCGCGGCCCGCGGCTGCCGCCCGAAGGTCGTCGACGAACGCGTTGAGCGCGGCCGTGTTCCCCAACACCGCGTGCTCCCCGTCGTTTGGTGGGTCGTCGAAGAACCGGTAGCGCTCCAGGGTCTCGCCTCGTTCGCGTACCGTGCGCGTCCCCTGTGACTCGATGGCCGCGAGCAGGTACCGCGCCCCCGAGGCGGCCGCGAGCGGGTGCTCGAGGACGCGGTCGACGTACGACTCGAGGCTCATCGGCGGGTCGTACGCCCCCCTGAGCCGCTCGTCTGCGGCCCGACAGAACGCGGCTCCGTCCGGGTCGTCGCCGACCGCGTGGCGGTCGGTCATGGGTCGCTCCCCGGCCGCGGCCCTCCGGCCGCCGGCCGACGCGGTCGATCAGTCACCGTTCTCCTCCATCTCGGCGCGGGCCACCGCGGCCCCCGCGTACTCGAGCACCTCGCCGGCGCCGGCCTCGGAGTAGCCTCGATCGACGAGCGCGTCGACCCACGCGCTGTGTTCCGTCTCGTCGAGGTCGGTCGCCGACACTAGCGCCGAGAAGTTGATGTTGTGTTTTTTGTCCTCCCACAGCTTGCGCTCTAAGGCGCGACGGAGCCGGTCGTTCTCCTGGGGGTCGAACCCGCGTCCCTCGCGGGCGCGGCGGGAGACCCAGTTCGACACCTCCTGTCTGAAGTCGTCTTTGCGGTCCGAGGGAACGTCGAGCTGTTCTTCGACCGCCCGGAGGAACGTCTCGTCCGGCTCGGTCTCTCGGCCGGTGAGCTCATCGTTCACCGTCGCGTCGTCGATGTACGCCATCACGTGGTCCATGTACTTCTCGCCCTGCCGGCGCAGCTCGTCGACGTCGTACGCGAGCGCGTGTCTGACGTCGTCGATCGCGCGGTCGCGGTACTCCTCGCGAACGACCTCGAGGAGCCGCTGGTAGCGGTCGAGGTCGCCGGCCGCGATAGAGCCGTGACTGTCGAGGTTCGCCTCGAAGTGGTCGAACACCGACAGCGGCGAGAGGTACGACCGGTCGCGGTGGGTGGCGTCCATGATCGCCTCGGCGATCTCGTCGCCGACGAACCGCGCCGAGACGCCGTCCATCCCCTCGCTCACGTCTGCCTGGGCCGCGGCGTCCTCACGGAGCTTCCGGCGGTCGATCTCCTCGTCTTCGAGCTCGCCGTTGTACACCTTCGCCTTCTCTAAGAGACTCACCGTCTCGTCGGTCGGCTCTTCGAGTCTGGTGAGCACGCCGAAGAGCCCGGCCATCTCGAGGGTGTGCGGCTCGACGTGAACGTTCGGGACGTCCGCGTTGGCGAGCATCTTGCCGTAGATCTCGGCTTCGCTCTCGTACTCTAAGACGTACGGGTAGTCGATCCGCTTCGTGCGGTCGTTGAACGCCTCCATCTTCTCGTCGCCGGTCTTCTCGCGGTACTCCGGCATGTTCGTCCGGCCGACGATCACCTGGTCGATGTCGATCCGCGGGTTGTTCTTCGGTTTGATCGTCGACTCCTGCGAGGCGTGGAGGAAGTCGTAGAGGAACTCGCGTTGGAGTTTCAACAGCTCCTCGCCGGAGAAGAGCCCGCGGTTGGCGTTACAGAAGGCGCCGGCGTAGTCGAACGCCCGCGGGTCGGACTCGCCGTAGACGGCGAGTTTCGCGTAGTTGACGTCGCCGGTGAGTTCGGTCTCGTCTTGATTCTTCTTGTCTTTCGGCTCGAACGTCTCGATACACTCGCGACGGTTCTCGCTGGCGACGAGCCGAATCACCTCGACGTGGTTCGACATCACCGCCGCCAGGTCGTCGTCGTAGTGGGCCAACAGCTCGTTCAGGTAGAACTCGGAGGCGGGGTCCGGATGCTGGTCGTTCCGCAGCGTGTACGGCGCGTCGAGCGCCTCGTTGAGGTCGTCGAGGATCGCCTCCCGCTGGGGTCGCGGCACCAACACCAGTGGGTCTTGGTTCATCGGCGACCGCACCACGTCGTCGTCGGGATCTTGGTCGTCGATCACCGATCGGAGGTCGGTCCACCGGAACGTGTACATCCGGCCGGCGTCTTCGCGCGTGTACGCCTCGAAGTAGCGACGAACGAGGTAATCGAAGTGTGACTTCCCGGAGCCGACCGGACCCAACAGCAGCTTGATCCGCTTTTCGGGACCGAGCCCGCGCGCGCCGGATTTCACCTTGTTGACGAACTCGTGGATCGCCTCGTGGACCTCACGGCCGTAGAAGACGTTCTCGCCGTCGTGGAGGGGGTCGTCTGCCGCCAGTGCGTACTCGACGACCCCGCGTTCGTCGTCGTAGCGGGTGCCGTAGTGGTCGAACATGTCTGCGACCCGCTGGTGGGCGTTGCGGGCGATCGTCGGGTCGTCGTACAGCGTCTCGAGGTACCAATCGAACGAGCGAGCTTCCCGGAGATCGTCCGGCACCTCCGTCTGGTACTCCTCGCTGAGCCGTTCGAGCGTTTGTCTGTCTGCCATCGTATCACGTTGCTCGGGCGGGACTGCGCGCGGACGCCGGCAGCAGAGACGCATCGCTTTGCGTCCCAACACCACGACTCCCGGCCGTACGCCGGGCACCAACACGCCGCCGTCCTCGTCTCGGCCCGCGACCGAGGCTAGTCGTGTCAGAGGGACTCACACGGATAAGGATGTCGCCCGGTATCACGGCGCAATCCGGCGATTTTCCCCGCTACTCGCGCACCTGGCTACGGTGGCGATTCGCGGCTCCTCGACCCGACTCGCGGGCGTTTTGCCGATCGAGTTCGGCCGTCGTGGTGGCTCGTCGCCCCCCGATCCGCTCAGTCGCCGATCGACTCCAGCCACAGTCGGGCGAGCACCGGCAGGTGGTCGGACGGGTACCGCCCCCGGTCGTCACGGTCGGCGAGCGTTCCGAAGGCCTCGACGTCGACGGCCGGCGAGACGAGCGCGTGGTCGATCCGGCGGTTCTCGATCAGCCCGGCGTAGTCGGTCAGGCTGGTCCGCGGGCCGTGGCGAACGGTCGCGGCGGCGGCCGCGTCTCGCAGTCCTCCGTCGGTCAGGACCGCGTGCGGCTCCGACCCCGGCGTGCAGTTGAGGTCACCGACGAGGACGACCGGCGGCGTCTCTTCTGTGTCAGCCACGTCCGCTCCGTCGTCGGCCGCGAGAGACGGCACTCGGCTGTCGAGCAACCGTGCAGACTCGACGCGTGCGCGTGCGCTAACGTGGTCGAAATGCGTGTTGGCGACGAGGAACGACGCACCGTCGTCCGCCGCGTCCCCAGCTGCCGGCCGAACCCGTGCCCAGGTGGCGATCCGCGGATGAGCAGCGTCCCACCCGGCCGACGGCTCGTCCGGTGTCGGCGAGAGCCAGAACGTCCCGTGGTCGGCGACCGCCCAGCGGTCGGCTCGCACCCCGATCGGACAGCTCTCTCCCTCGTCGCCCGGCTCTCTCCCCCGCCCGACGAGGGTGTACGCCGAGAGGCGCTCGCGGAGGTCACGCCGCTGGTTCGGCAACACCTCCTGGAACGCCACGACGTCCGGCCGGTGGAACCGGACCACGTCGGTCACCCCCTCTCGCCGCTCGTGCCAGGCGTCGTGGACGTCGTGTCGATTGTCGTAGCGGACGTTGTAGCTCAGCACCCGAACCCGGCTCATTGCCGGTACCTCACGCGCAGCCGAATTAAACCACACGACACGTCGGACGCCACGGCGTCGCCCGCCGGCGGCCGAACGTCGGACGATTTTAATCGGCTGCACGCCCTACGCTGTGTCGATGACGCGCTCGTCGACGCGGCACGCCGACCCGGAGCACAACCCCTACGTCGAGGAGCCACTCCCGTCGTTCGATCCCATCGAGTCGCTGTCAGAGACCGACGCGACGTGGCAGGCGCGACAGCTCCGGGCGGCGATCCGCGAACACGACACCCGGTACTACGTCGAAGCAGACCCGCTGGTGAGCGACGAGGCGTACGACCGGCTCTTCGACCGCCTCCGCGAGCTCGAAGACGCCTTCGACGTGCCGACGGAGCGGTCGCCCACCCGCCAGGTCGGGGGCACCCCGGTCGACGAGCTGGTGTCGGTCGAACACGTCGCGCCGATGCGCTCTATCGATAGCGCGAAGGACGCCGACGCGGTTCGGGCGTTCGACGAGCGGGTCCGTGACGGCCTCGCCGACGCCGGCTTCGACCCCGACGACCGCCAGTACGTCTGTGAGCCGAAGTTCGACGGGCTCTCGATCGAGGTGGTGTACGAGGACGGCGAGTACGTCCGCGCGGCGACCCGCGGCGACGGCGAGGTGGGCGACGACGTCACAGAACAGGTACGGACGATTCGAGCGATCCCCGGCCAGCTCAGAGGCGATCCCCCGGCGCAGTTGGTCGTCCGCGGCGAGGTGTACATGCCCCACGAGGCGTTCGAGGCGTACAACCGAACCCGTCGTGAACGCGGCGAGGAGCCGTTCGCGAACCCCCGAAACGCCGCAGCGGGAACCCTCCGCCAGCTCGACCCGTCCGTCGTCGCTGAACGCCCGCTCGACGCGTTCTTCTTCGACGTGCTCGCGTGGGACGCCGGCGCAGACGGCCCCGACCGCCCCGACACCAACTGGGACCAACTCGCGGCGTTCGACCGATTCGGCCTGCCACGGACCGACCGGGTCGAGCTCGTCGACGACATCGCCGCCGCGATCGACTATCGTGACCGAACGCTCGCGGACCGTGACGGGCTCTCGTACGGCATCGACGGCGTCGTGATCAAACTGAACGACCGGGAGACCTGTGCGGCGCTCGGCGCCACCGCGCGGGCTCCGCGCTGGGCGTTCGCGTACAAGTTCCCGCCGCGCACCGAGACGACGACCGTCGAGGCCATCACCGTCCAGGTCGGGCGCACGGGCCGGCTCACCCCCGTCGCCGAGCTCGACCCGGTCGCCGTCGGCGGCGTCACGGTCTCGCGCGTCTCGCTGCACAACCCGGCCGAGATCGAGGCGCTCGGCGTCGACGTCGGCGACCGCGTCCGCGTCTACCGCGCGGGCGACGTGATCCCGTACGTCCCGGAGGTCGTCGAGCATCGAAACGAGGGAAGCTACGACTTCCCCGAGACGTGTCCGGTCTGTGGCGCGCCGGTCGAGCGCGAGGGGCCGCTCGCGTTCTGCTCGGGCGGGCTCGGCTGCCCCGCCCAGCTGGAGCGGGCGGTCGAACACTGGGCTCGCCGCGACGCCCTCGACATCGAGGGACTCGGCTCCGAACGGGTCGAGACGCTTCGTGCGGAGGGACTCGTCGAGTCGCTCCCGGACCTGTACGACCTCTCCGTCGCGGACCTCGCCGCGCTCGACGGGTGGGGTGAGACCAGCGCACAGAACCTGATCGACTCACTCGAGGAAAGCCGAGCGCCGCCGCTCGACCGATTCCTCGCTGGCCTCGGCATCCCCGAGGTCGGTCCGACCACGGCCGACGCGCTCGCCCGCGCGTTCGGCGACCTCGACACTCTTCTCGCGGCCGACGAGGAGACGCTTCAGGCCGTCGACGACGTCGGACCGACCGTCGCGGCGTCGATCCGGTCGTTCCTCGACGCCGAGGAGAATCGCGCGGCGATAGACCGGCTTCGCGAGCGCGGGGTGGAGCCGCAGCCGGTCGAGACCGAGGGTGGCGACGCACTCGACGGGCTGACGTTCGTCTTCACCGGGTCGCTGTCGACGACGCGGAACGAGGCGCAGTCGCTGGTCGAAGCGCACGGCGCGAACGCGACCTCGAGCGTCTCCGGCAACACAGACTACCTTATCGCCGGGGAGAATCCGGGTCGGTCGAAACGACAGGACGCCGACGCCGAGTCCGTCCCGGTGCTCGACGAGGAGGCGTTCGCCGAGTTCCTCGCCGACCACGACATCGCCTGGCCGCCGACGGAGTGAGCCGGAGCCGTCACCGTCGAGCGAGCCACAACCCTTTATTGGAAGCCGCGGAAGTCGGGGGTATGACCGCCATCGAGCTGCGCGGCGTGCGCAAGGAGTTCCCCGGCGTCACGGCCGTTCGCGACCTCGATCTCACCGTCGAGACGGGCGAGGTGTACGGGTTTCTCGGCCCGAACGGCGCGGGCAAGTCGACCACCATCGACGTCGTCCTCGATCTGGTCCGGCCGACCGCGGGGACGGTGCGCGTCCTCGGCCGTGACCCCGCCACGGAGAGCGTGGCGATCCGCCGGGACACCGGCGTCCTCCCCGACGGCTTCTCGGTGTACGGCCGGCTCTCTGGCCGCCGGCACGTCCAGTTCGCGGCCGACTCGAAGGCCGTCGACGCGGACGTCGACGCCGTTCTCGAGCGGGTCGGTCTGGCGAACGCGGCCGACCGCGCCGCCGGCGACTACTCGAAGGGGATGCGCCAGCGGCTCGCCCTGGCGATGGCGCTCGTCGGCGAGCCGGACCTCCTCATCCTCGACGAGCCCTCCGCGGGGCTCGACCCGGCGGGCGTCGTGCGCATGCGCGAGATCGTGACCGCGGAGGCCGAACGCGGGGCGACCGTCTTCTTCTCCTCGCACGTGTTGGGGCAGGTCGAAGCCGTCTGTGACCGCGTCGGCATCCTCCGCGCCGGCGAGCTCGTCGCCGAGGACTCGATCGAGGGGCTTCGCGAGACGGTCGGCGAGGAGGCGACGCTCGAGGTCACCGTCGACGCGGTGACCGACGCGGTACAGACGGCCGTCAGCGGGGTCGAGGGCGTCTCACACGTGAGTGCGGCCGACGCGACGCTCACCGTGAACTGTGCGCCCGCACAGAAGACCGCCGTCATCGACGCGGTCGAGGCGGCCGGCGCGCGCGTCGAAGACTTCCACACGCGCGAGGCCTCACTCGAGGACCTCTTTCTGGCGTACACCGAGGGCGAGACGCCCGGGTCCGGCCCCGATGCGTCTGCTACGACGGCCGGATCCCCGGAGGTGAGCGAATGAGCCTCCGCGCAGTGGCGCGCAAGGACTTCCACGACACCGTCCGGTCGCGCGGGATGGTCGCGCTGGTCGGGTTGTTCTCGTTGCTCGTGGCGTTGTTCGCGTACGTCGTGCGACCGCAGGGGGCGGCCGGCCAGTTCGCCACCGAGCTGCTGTTGAGCGCGTTCGTCGGGCCCGTCCTCGTCACCGGACTCGTCCCGCTCGTGGGCGTCGTCGTCGGCTACAACGCGGTGAGCGGCGAGCGTGAGTCCGGTTCGTTGAAGCTGCTGCTCTCGCTGCCGCACTCGCGCGCCGACGTCGTCTTCGGGAAGGTGCTCGGTCGGAGCGCCGCGCTTGTCCTCGCGGTGTTCGCCGGCTTCCTCCTGCCGGCGACGGTGCTCGTCGCGACGCCGGTGCCGTTCAACGCCGGGTCGTTCCTCGGGTACACCGTCTTCGCGGCGGTGCTCGGCGCCGTCTTCGTCTCCATCGCCGTCGGTTGTTCGGCGGCGCTCGCGACCCGCCAGCGGGCGCTCATCGCCGGCATCGGCATCTACGTCGCCTTCGTGCTCCTCTGGGGCTTTTTCACCGGACGCGTACTCGGCGCGTTCCAGGGACCGATCGAGACGCTGCCGGTCACTGTCAGCTCGGTCCGGTCGTTCCTCGACGTCGCCAACCCGACGACGGGCGTCGAGGTGTTGGCGAACGGGTTCCTCGCGGACCAACTCTTCACCGGCGACGCGGTCGACAGACAGGTGTCTGCGGTGTCGATGCTCGTCTTCTGGGCGCTCGCGCCGCCGCTCGCGGGGTTGTGGGCGTTCGACCGCGCCGACCTGTGATCGTGGCTTGCCGCTCGGCCGCTCCCGGTGCCGTCCAGCCGCACCGTTGATACGCCCGCTACGCAAACACCCGTCCATGCACCGACGCCGATTCCTCACGGCCGCTGGACTCGCCGGGACCGGAGTGCTTGCGGGCTGTGCGGGCCGGAGTTCGAGCGATGCGCCCGATACGCCGACCGACGCGGCCGCCGACCTGCGCGTCGAGTCCGTCGCCGAGGGGTTCACGCACCCGTGGAGCCTCGCGTTCCTTCCGGACGACGGCGTGCTCGTAACCGAGCGCCCGGGCGAACTGTCGCTGCTCGACCGCTCGACCGGCGCGGTCCAGTCGATCGACGGCGTCCCGACCGTCGACGCCCGCGGGCAGGGCGGGCTCCTCGACGTCGCGCTCGGCCCGGCGTTCGCCGAGACCGACCTCGTCTACCTCACGTACGCGGCCGCGAACGACGCCGGGGCGACGACGACCCACGTCGGACGCGCTCGACTCGACCGTGAGGCCGCCCGCCTCGAAGGGTTCGACGTCCTCCACGCCGCGACGCCGTTCGTCGACTCGACGGGCCACTACGGCTCGCGGCTCGCGTTCGACGCCGACGACCGGCTGTACGTGACCGTCGGTGACAGACAGTTCAAGAACTTCGGCCCGGACCACGTCGCTCAGCGGCTCGACTCCGAACTCGGTGTGGTCCTCCGACTCGAAGCGGATGGGTCGATCCCCGACGACAATCCGTTCGTCGACGAGCCGGCCGCAAGCGACGCGATCTACAGCTACGGTCACCGCAATCCGCAGGGACTCACCGTCCATCCGGAGACCGGAGCGCTCTTCGAGAGCGAGTACGGCGAGCAGGACGGCGACGAGATCAACGTGCTTGAGCCGGGCGCGAACTACGGGTGGCCGGTCGCCGACGACGGCTGCACCTACGGTGAGGGTGAGCCCATCGGGGTCGCCCACGAGGACCGCTCGGACGTCGTCGCGCCGATTCACTCTTGGCCGTGTGGCAGCGGTGGATTCCCTCCGGGCGGGATGACGATCTACGCCGGCGAGGCGTTTCCCGAGTGGCGCGGTGACCTCTTCGTCGGCGGACTCGCCTCGCGGTCGATCGCTCACCTATCGCTCGACGGGGAGGCGGTGACGGGCGTCGAGCGGCTCCTCACCGACCGTGACCAGCGCATCCGGACCGTCGCTGAGGAGCCAGAGACGGGGTTCTTCTACGCCGCGGTCGACGCCGCTGACGCCCCAATCCTCCGGATCACGCCGGCGTGAGCGGGACGCCGGCCGCGATCACGCGGTCGCCGCTTCGATCACGCGGTCGCCGCTTCGATCGCCGCCTCGAGGTCGGCGACGATGTCGGCGGGGTCTTCGATGCCGACAGAGAGTCGAATCATGTCGCCGGTGACGCCGGCGGCCTCGCGCTCGGCGTCGGTCAGCTGCTGGTGCGTCGTTGAGGCCGGATGGATAACGAGCGTCTTGGCGTCCCCGACGTTCGCGACGAGCGAGGCGAGGTCGGCGTTCTCGACGGTCGCTTTCGCGGCCTCGTAGCCGGCCTCGAGCCCGAACGCGATCATCCCGCCGTAGCCCCCCTCGAGGTACTCGGTGGCTTCCGCGTGCGTCTCGTGGTCTTCGAGACCGGGGTACGTCACCCAGGCGACGTCGTCGTGGTCAGCGAGGTACTCCGCGACGATCCCGGCGTTCTCACAGTGGCGCTCCATCCGTAACGGGAGCGACTCGACCTGTTGGAGCGTGTTCCACGCGTCGAACGGGGCCTGCTGGTTGCCGAGGTCGCGCAGGCCGCGGGTGACGGCCGCGTAGGCGAACGCCGCGTCGCCGAACGCCTCGACGAAGTTCACGCCGTGGTAGGCGGGGTTGTCCGTCGCGATCTCGGGGAACTTCTCGGGGTACTCACCCCACGGGAACGACCCCCCGTCGACGAGCGCGCCGCCGACCGTGGTGCCGTTGCCGGTGAGCCACTTCGTCGTCGACTCCCAGACGAGGTCGGCACCGTGTTCTAACGGCCGGCAGAGCGCGGGCGTCGCGAACGTGTTGTCGACGAAGAGCGGCACCCCGTGGTCGTGGGCGATCTCGGCGACGCGCTCGATGTCGGGGGTGACGAGCGCGGGGTTCCCGATCGTCTCGAGGTGGACGTACGCGGTGTGCTCGTCGATGGCGTCGGCGTATCCCTCGTAGTCGAGCGTGTCGACGAACCGCGTGGTGACCCCGCGGCGCTCGACGGAGTGGGTAAAGTAGGTGTAGGTGCCGCCGTACAGCGCCGAGGAGCTGACGATGTTGTCGCCGGCGGACGCGAGCAGGAACGTCGCGAGGTCGAGCGACGACATTCCCGAGGCGGTGGCGACCGCGGCGACGCCGCCCTCAAGCGAGGCGAGCCGCGCCTCGAGTGCCGCGTTGGTCGGGTTCATGATCCGCGAGTAGACGTTGCCTGCCTCCTCGAGCGCGAACAGCCGTGCGGCGTGGTCGGCGTCCTCGAACTCGTAGGCGGTCGTCTGGTAGATGGGCGTCGCCCGCGCGCCGGTCGCCGGGTCGGGGTCCGTTCCGGCGTGGACGCTTCGCGTGCGGAACGACTGCCCGGTCGACTCGTCGGCTGGCCCGGTCGAACCGTCGTCTGTTGGCATACCCACCGCTCCGGTCGCCACCGGCTAAACCGAACCGACCCGTACAGGAACTGCCGGTAGCTCGGAGCGTCGGGTCGCGTCCCGGTGGCACCCTCGACCAGTGGCCGAGGCGGGCTCATTCTGTTGTGAACAATACGTCCACGACTAATCCGCCGCCGCCCCGCCCAGGCCGACGCTCAGATCGGCACAAATCGCATCTGTGGGCGCTACTGCTCGCGGAACGGATCAACAACTATATGAGC
>ERZ1034484.65-NODE-65-length-14907-cov-14.596957_pt1 | contig 14907 bp, 16 predicted proteins | sample MGYA00520647_ERZ1034484 | MGnify/ENA primary metagenome ERZ1034484 (study PRJEB33760, sample SAMEA4777684) | hypersaline lake metagenome | biome: hypersaline environment; feature: brines | place: Spain | collected 2012-08 | depth 0 m ... | reverse complement strand
ACTCGCCCACGTGTCACTCGTCGTCGGCCGCAAAGCGGGCCGCGACGTTGTCGAGCGTCGTTCGCAGCTGCCGCGCGTTGAACCGCCTGAACACCGGTGCACCGGCGGCCGTCAGCAGCGACTCGGGCAGCTGGTAGGCCGCCTCGTACCCGAGGATCGTCTCGTCGTCGACCGCCTCGAAGGTGAGGTCGATCGTCCCGGTGAGCCGCCCTCGAAGCTCGAAACACATCCGTGTGCCCGGCTCGTGGACGGTCTGGACGATCTCACCGTCGACGCCCACTCCCGCCATCCGATAGGTGTACGTCAGCCGCTTCCCGCCGTTTTCGAGCCGCTCGACGTCCCTGACGTCGGTGAGCCCGGGCGTTACCGCCGCGTGGTTGTGCGGGTCGTCGAGGAAGGCGAACACGGTCTCGGTGTCGGCCGTGATCCGGCGCGTGTCCGCCGCCGTTATCGGTCGGCTCACGGGTCGACGTACGCCTCGACGAGCTTGCGTTCGGCCGCCCTGAGGTGTTGGTGGAACGTCTGGCGGGTGATACCCATCTGTGAGGCGATCTCGTCGCCGTCGACCGGTCGCGGCCACTCGAAGTACCCGTTCAACGCCGCGGTCTTGAGTGCTGAGCGTTGTCTGTCGGTGAGCCGGCCGTCGACCGCGGCGGCGAACTCGGTGAGGCTGCGGTCGCGGTTCTCTCGTTCGACGCGCGAGTGGAGGGTGACGCCGTCGTACTCGCTGCGGAACACGTCGAGTATCGACCGGACGTTCTGTTCTGGCGGGACCTCGACCGTCAGGCTCGCCGTGCTCGACTCTGCGGTCGCCGCATCGACGACGCCGCCGTGTTCGGCGAGTCGGGCGAACGGCGGCGACTCGGTCGTCGTCACCGCGAAGGTGACGTCGTCGTCCGTCTCCGAGACGACGCGGAGCGACGCCACGAACGACAGCCGCTCTACCGGATCCCGGTCGAAGTCGGTCACGTGGGTGGTAAAGTAGAGCTCACAGCCGTCGTCGTCGAGCCGCGTGGTGCCGAGGTGCGCTATCTGTCCGCCGACCGCGTCGGCGATCTGCGAGAACGTGAACTCCTCGTCGGCGATGTCGACACAGAGTTCGATCACGCGGTCGGTGGTCAACATCCGGGTCGTCTCCAGCGAGTGGAGCCCGTTCGCGATCATCTTTCCGAGCGACTCACACACCTTCTGTTCGCGCCGATCGAGCGCGTCGGCCTCGCTGCTGTAGATCCCGAGCAGGCCGTATCGGTGGTGGCCGTAGGTGATCGGGACGACGAGGAGCTTCCTGGCGTCGATGACGTCGGGTGCCAACGATCGGCCGGCCGCCTCACCCGGCGCACAGCCCCGAACTTCGTCGGTCTCCTCGGCTCGCTCGACCGCCGCCGGCACCGACTCCAGGTCGAACGACGCCTCGCCGTCGACGCCGACCCCGCTCGAGGCGGTGATCTCGAGCCGGCCGGTGCTCTTCGACACCTCACCGATCCACCCGCCGGCGTACCCCGGCTCCTCGGCGATCTTCTCACAGATGCGTCGCGAGGCCGTCTCGCCGTTTTCGCCCTCGACGAGGATGCGGCTGATCTCGTTGAGGAGGCCGTTCACGCGCCCGAGCACGCGGTCGAGCGCCTCCCGCTCGGCGGCGATCTGCTCGGCGCGCTCTTCGGCGAGCTGTTCGGCCATCTTTCGGTCGGTCACGTCGTTTTGAAAGCCGACGTAGTGGACCAACTCGCCGTCGTCGTACACGGGAGCGATCGTGAGCTCGTTCCAGAACGGGGTCCCGTCTCGCCGGTAGTTCCGTATCTCGACGGTGATCGGCTCCTCTTGGCCGATCGCCTCGCCGAGCCGATCGATCGTCGCTGGGTCGGTCTCTGGTCCCTGGAGGAACCGCGGGTTTCGACCGAGCACCTCCTCGCGCTCGTAGCCGGTGTGTCGCTCCCAGGCACCGTTCACGTACACGAGCGGATAGTCTTGGATGTCCGGATCACAGAGGCTGATCCCGATCGGCGACTCGCTTATCGCCCGCTCGATCTCCGCGGAGGTCGGCTCGTGTCCGCTCACGTCCTGTTGTGGCTGTGCGATCCCGTCGCGCGCACTCACCGTGGCCGCCTCGTTTGCCAATCGACCGGCGGTCTCTGCACCGTCGCGCCGGACGACCCGATCTGCGCCGCGGTCGTACGCGTCCGCGGAGACGCCCGCCTCGTCGGCCACCATCACCGTCGGCAGGTCCACACGCGACTCCGCGAGGGCGTCGAGCAGCGCGATACCGTCGTCCCCCGGCAGGTCGTGTGCGGCGATCAGACAGTCGAACGCGCCAGAGACGGCCTTCGCGACGCCGGCCGCAGCCGTGTGTGCTGCCGTCACGTCGAACCCCTCCGTCTCGAGCGCCGACACGACCCGGTCGATCCCGTCAGCTCCGTGGACGACGAGCACCCGCGAATCCGACATTACCCCCGCTTCGGGCTCGGGTACATTAACGATTGGTAGTCACGTCGCCGAGCCGTCGATCGGTGGCGTCGGCGCGCTCTGTTGCAGACCGCACGCGACCGTCGCCCGGCATCGTCGCCGGACGGCGAGGCCTCTTTGACGCTCCCGCTCGTAGCTCGCGACATGTTGGCTTCACCCGGTCGATCGGGACACACCGACCACCACCCGCGGTTCGTCGCCGTGCCGACGGTCGAGAGACCGGTGAGAGCATGACTACTCGGGTCGCCGTCGTTGAGCCGCCGACGTCGCTGCCGTCCCGCCGCATCGGCGTCCCTCCGTCGGTGTGTGCAGCACTCGGCGTCGACACCGGGGACCTGCTCTCGGTGACGGGCGAAGACCGGACCGCGGCCGTCGTAGAGCGTGTCGGTGCCGACCACCAGGGCGTCTGTCTCGGGCCGTCGCTACGCGAGGGTGCGGACGTCTCCGTCGGCGACAGCGTCGCACTCGAGCGCGAACCGCCCGTCACCGCCGAGGCCGTCCGGCTCCGACTCGACCGTTCTCTCTCGCTCACCCGCGTCGAGGAGTCGTTGCGCCGTCGACTCACGGAGACGGCCGTCACCGTCGGCGACGCCGTCACGGTGAGCCACCTCGACGGGGCGCTGACGCTTCGGTTCGTCGTGGACGCGGTCGAACCGTCGTCGCCGGCGGTCGTCGAGTCCTCGACCGACCTCGACGTGGTCACCGACGAGGAGCCCGACGCGGTCGCCGTGGAGACGAGCGTCGGCGACCCCGACCGAACCGTGCCGCAGTCGACGTACCGACGCCTCCGCAAGGTCGTCGCGACGCGGCTCGACGAGACGTCGACGTTCACGACCGCCGGCCGCCCGGCGTCGGTCGGCATTCTGCTCTCCGGGCCGCGCGGGGCCGGGAAGACGTCGCTCGTCGAGGCCGTCGCCGCGGCGACCGACGCCGAGTTCGTTCCCGTCTCGACGGCGACGCTCCGGGCGGCGCCGAGCACCGACCAGCGCGACCGACTCGACCGCGTCGTCGCCACGGCACGAGAGGCGGACCGGTGTGTCGTCCTGCTCGACGATCTCGAGGTACTCGGTGGCTACGACACCGGGTCGTCGCTCGGTGGCCGGCTCCGTGAGCCGGTCGACGAGCTCCGCGCGACCGACGGGACGGCGGTCGTCGGGGCGACGACCGACCCCGGATCAGTTCCGGAGGCGCTGCGTCGTGGCGGTCGATTCGACCGCGAGATTGCGCTCGACCACCTCACCGGTGCTGACCGGTGTGACGCACTCGAGTCGCTCACCCGGGACGTCCCGCTCGCGGCCGACGTCGACCTCGAGGCGACGGCGGTTCGCATCAGCGGTTTCGTCCTCGCCGACGTCGCTGCCGTCGTCGACGCGGCTCTCGAGCGGGCGGTTCGGCGGACCGGCGAGCCGACCGTCGCGCAGGCAGACCTCGATCGCGCCATCGACGAGATCGAGCCGACCGGTCTCCGGACCGTCTCGCTCGAACTCCCCTCGGTGTCGCTCGAGGACGTCGGTGGTCTCTCGGCTGCCAAACGCGAGATCGTCCGAGCGGTGTACTGGCCACTCGCGTACGCCGACCGCTTCGAGCGCGCCGGGATCGAGCCGCCATCGGGCGTGCTGTTGTACGGCCCTCCGGGAACCGGAAAGACGCTCCTCGCGCGCGCCGCGGCCGGCCTCAGCGACGCGAACTTCATCTCGGTGAACGGCCCGGAGCTGCTCGACCGCTACGTCGGCGAGAGCGAGCGCGCGGTCAGAGAGCTGTTCGCGACCGCCCGCGAGAGCGCTCCCGCCGTGGTCTTCTTCGACGAGGTCGACGCCATCTCGTCGGCTCGTCGCGGCGACGACACCGGCGTCGGCGAGCGCGTCGTCTCACAGCTGTTGACCGAGCTCGATGGGCTCGAACCGCTCACGGACGTCGTGGTCGTCGCGGCGACGAACCGCCCCGAGACGATCGACGAGGCGTTGTTGCGGCCGGGTCGCATCGAGACGGCCGTCGAGACGCCGCTGCCGGACCGCACGGCTCGCCGCGAGATACTGGCTATCCACACGCGAGAGACGCCGCTGTCCCCCGACGTCGACCTCGACGACGTGGCCCGACGAACCGCCGGGTACAGCGGCGGTGACCTCGCCGCACTGGTTCGGGAGGCGGCGATGCTCGCGATCGAGACGACGCTGACCGACGGCACCGCGGCCGCCGATCCGGCCGCGGACGTCACCGTCGGTCGTGCGGACGTCGAGCGCGCACTCGACGAAACCGAACCGTCGGTCGACACCGACGGTCGGTGGGACGTCCCGGCGGAGTGATGCCGGTACGGCGTCGGCTCACCCGCGCGTCTCGTGCAGGTTGAGCACGAAGTACGCGATGGCGAGTGCCGTCACCAGCTCGACCGCCGAGACGAGCCAGAAGGCGGTGTTGAACCCGATCCCGGTGTTCTGTAGCGTTGGCAGCGCGAACAGCGCTCCGGCCGCGATGACGAAGCTAATGCCGATGCCGACGGCGGATCGAACGTTTAGTACCGCGACTTCGGTCTCTGGTGTGTCTGACATTGCGTGATAAAATACGTCGGCAGCGGGTCGGTTCGTCGGTCGGTGTCTCAGTCGGCGGTCGCCGCCTCACCGGCGGACGGCTCGGGTGCGTCGGTGTCCGGAAGGATGGCGCGGCTGCTCAGCAGCACGAAGCCGAAGCCGACCTTCGCGGTGACGTCGAGCACCATGAAGCCGAGCGTCTCGACGCCGAGGCCGACGACGCCGGCACCTTCGGTGCCGATGATCCACAGGATTGGGTACGCGGTCCACAACACTGCGGTTATCACGGCGAGTGTGTTGAACGTGCTCTGAACTTCAGCCGAGCGTTCTTTTGCGGCACTCCGGAGGCTGGTGAGCAGGTAGTACAGCACGAAGATGAACGCGATCGTGCTGACGAGCCACCAGCTGTACCGTGCGAGCATCGTCTTCGAGAGCGCACCGATGAGACCGGTGACGATCATCAGGGCGTCGACGCCGATGAGCGTCCCGATCGTGACGCGGTCGACCTTCGCGAGCAGCGCGAGGTCGAGCAACAGCAGCGGCGTGGTGAAGAGCCAATCCGCGTACCGGGCGTAGTAGATGTCGAGTGTACCACGTCCGGCCACTTCGACCTCAGTCAACCCGATGCCGAAGAACATCGACAGATACGCAGCCGTCGCGATTCCTGGCACCAGGATCGTGATCGCGTAGTACTCACGGGCCTCCTCGTCGGTGACACCCCATCCCTTCGCGATGAAGTAGAAGGTCCCGATGAGCATCAGTAGCGTTCCGATTCCCAGCCACAACGTTTCTGGTCGACCATCCCCCAGGAGGTCGAACCCTGCCTGCATCACTGTCGGATCCATGTTGCAACTCGATATATACACTATTAGGTAATGAACGATAGGCCGACATAGTAAGGATCGCTACACAGTCCGGTGAGGAGCGCTCACGACACCACCATCGGGCATCGCGGACGTTCGCTTGGCCACGGTCGGGGGCGAATCGACCGGACGTGACATCGATCCGGCAACACTCGACGACGCCTCCACCTCGCCGACCCTTACTAGTAACCCAAAATCACATCTCCGAGGCACCCCATGTACCGACATGGCCGAGGAAAACGCCGAAGAGGAGCTGACGGAGGCCGAATCGACTGCCGAAGAGCAGACGGCAGAGGAGACGGGGGACGCGATGGCGCTCGACGTCGAGGCGCTCGAGGCGTACGAGTCGCGCGTGGACGAACTCACCGACGCGCTCGAGGACCGCGAAGAGACCATCGAGGAGCTCGAGTCGGTCGTCGAGGCCCAATCAGCGCAGCTCGACCGGCTCGAAAGTCAGTTCCTCGACCTCTCTGCTCGCGTGGCCGACGGCCGAAACCTCGGCGTGTGCCCGGAGTGTAACGGACCGACCGAGAAGAAAGAGCGGCTCTTCCGAAGCGACACGATCGAGTGTAACCGGTGTGGACACGTGGTCCACACGTACTGACCGGTCACACCCCATCCTCGATGCCGCCGATATAACAAGCCCTAAGAGCGGCGTCGTCGACCTTCTCGCATGCCTATGCGGGCCGTCGACCGGTTGGGGCTCGCCGACGCGGTCACGGTGGCCAACGCCGCGGTCGGCTTTCTGGCCGTGCTCGCCGCCACCGTCGACCTCGCGCTCGCCGCCAGGTTGATCCTCGTCGCTGCCATCGCCGACGGTCTCGACGGCGTCGTCGCCCGCCGCCGTGGATCGACGCCCGCGGGTCCGTACCTCGACTCGTTAGCCGACGTCGCCTCTTTCGGCGTCGCGCCCGCGACGATCGTCGGCGGTGCCGCGCTCGCGGCGCCGGCACCTTGGCTCGTCACCGCGGGGATCGGCGTCGCCGCCCTGTTCGTCGCGATGGCCGTCGCCCGGCTCGGCATGTACACCGCGTACGACAGCGAGTGTGGCGAGACCGTCGGCGTGCCGACGACTCTCGCCGCGACGGTGCTGGCAGCTGCCGTCCTCGCCGGGTACACGGACCCGATCCTGCTCGTCGCCGGTGCCGCCGTCTTCGCGCTCCTCATGGGATCGTCGGTCCGGTACCCGGACCTCCACGCGCAGGACGCGCTCGTGATGGGACTGGTGCAGGCGGCCGTGGTCGTGACGCCCGCCGTCCGTGCGGTCGCGAGGGCACTCCCGGCGTGGATCGGCGAGGGATTCGCGTTCGCGCTGTTGTTTCTCGCGACCGGGTATCTCTTGTTGGGACCATGGCTGTACTGGGGCGACGAAACGCGCCGGCGCGAGGCGGACGTCGACCGGTTGTGAGTCGGTGGGTACCGTCGCCGGATAGCGGCGGCTCACGGTGAGCGCGCACGGAGGAGACAACTCGTCGATTCGCTTACAGCAACGCGTCGACGTCGTCGTGTCGGGTGATGTCGACGCCCTCTTCGGTGACGACGGCGACGTTGATGCCGTTTCCGGACGCGAGGTCGCGCTCGACGGCCGACTGAATCGCTTTCGCCGCGACGGCGGTAGCCTCGTCGATCGAGAGGTCCTCGTCGTATTCCTGTTCTAACACACCGAGTGCGTACTGTGACCCGGAGCCGGTGACGGTGTACTCCTCTTCTGTGGTGCCACCAAGTGCGTCGATCGAGTACACGTGCGGCCCCTCGTCGTCGACGCCGCCCAGGATCGGCTGGACGATGAAAAACGCGCCCGTTCGCAGGAGGTTCCCCGTGAGCGTCGAGAGCGCCTCCATCGACATGTCGTCGCCGCGACGGGTCTCGTAGAGGCTCGTCTCGGCTTTGAGCGTGGAGATGAGGTTCTGAGCGGCGGAGACCGAACCGGCGATCGTGAGCGCGCCACGCGGGTGAATCTCCTCGACCTTCTGGACGTCCTTCGAGGAGACCATCCCGCCGAGAGATGCCCGCATGTCCGTCGCCATGACGACGCCGTCGGCCGTCTTGAGCCCGACCGTCGTCGTCCCGGTCTTGGTCTCGCCCTCGCCGTCAGCCTGTGCGGCGCGACGTTCCGTGTGTTCGAACTCGCCGAGTTCCGGTCCGAAGACCGGCTGGTCGCGGCCGAGATCGGCGGACAGCCCGTTCGAGAAGTCGTCGGTCGGTGTTCGCATTATCAGATTGTTCGCCCCTCGCGTTCATAAAGGCAACCCTTCGTGGACCGGACACCGGTTCCGACGGGCCTTTGTGTGACGGCGACCCGCCGCAGCGTCACTCGTCGGAAGACCTCACGACTCCATCCGGTCGTACGCCTCGCCGGTGGCCTCGACGAGCCGCCGGATCGGGAGCGTGATTCCGAGTCGTTGACGAGCGAACACGGCCACCGGGAACGCCGAGATCCCGACGGCGACGGTCGCCTGATGTGCGCCGAAGAGCACCGCGGTGCGGATGCGATCGAACATGACTGCTCTGTCGTCGCCAGTGTGGTGCTACACGTAAACCTTCCGGGTGCGCAGATCGCGTGATCCGGCTGCAGTCTGGCGATCTCGTCGACGCGGCGTCGCGGGGCCGTCTTCCGCCCCCGACGCCGGTGTGTGGCGTATCAGCGCGCCAGTAGACACGCGTCGTCGGCATAACGTATCCAAATATTCGAGCGTACGTCCGCCTCGCATCCGTCCGCTGCGGGTCACCTCGTCCGGCCGCGTGGCCCGTTGCCCCGTCCGGTCGCGTGCCGATCGCTACCGAACCGGCTATTATCACTCGCATCTGTGTCCCGGTCGTGAAGAACGTCACCGACCGCACGCACAACCCGTTCGGGATGCAGCCCGACTGTCCGTCGTTCGTGCCCGGATACGGCGACGCCAACGCCGACTTCCACGTCGTCGGCGACCACCCCGGCGTGCACGGCGGCCTCGAGGCGTCGATACCGTTCACCGGCGAACCGTGGTCTCCGACCCTCTTCGACGCGCTCGCCGACGCCGGGCTCGTGACCGACGTCGACCCGGTATCGATGAATCGTACCTTCCTCTCGTACCTCCACATGTGTCTTCCGGACGGCGACCCCACGCCGTCGTCGTACGACGACATGGAGCGGTTCTTCGACGCGGAGCTTCGCGCCATCGCCGCACACGTCCTGCTGCCCGTGGGCGCACGCGCGACCGAACACGTCCTCGAGACGTACACGGCCCGCGCATGGAAGACGACGATCGACATGGAGACACTCCACGCCACCGAACTCCTCGGCTCCGGCTGGCTCGTCGTCCCGGTCCGCGACCCCGCTGCCTGGGAGGCAGACGAGGGGGCCCAGTTGGTCGAGGCGCTGTGCGACGTCCAGTCGACGGACTTCCGCCGCGAGAGCGACCTCGGTCGGTTCTTCGCCGGCAACGACCCGTACCTCGTTCGGTGAGTCGACGCCGACGACCGCACGAGAACCGGGACGTCGGCCGGCTCGCGTCGATCGAAACCGTCGAATTCTGACCCCCGTCTGGCGACGCTACCTGACGTTCGAACTGAAACCGCGCGTAATTTGTTACGATCGCCCGGAGTCATCCGGTTTCGGGGGTCATATTTGTCGCAAGACCGCGGATTTTATACCACACCACCCTTCCGACGAGACGACGCCCGGAACGATCGGGCGTCGGCCGCAGGACTGGTACTCCACACGCGGCTTGGTCAGGGCCGACTCACCCGAGTCGGTTCTTTCTCGATCGAGGTCCTACGCGCCCCGTGAGTCCGAACGCTCGCCGGTCTCGGTCGCCTCCGCGAGGAGCGCCTCGACGTACTGCCCGACGTGGTCATCCAGCCGCCGTTTGAACCCGCGCTGGCGCGCGAGTCGGTCGAGTTCCCGCGAGACGTACGTGCCGTACTGTACGGCCTTCTTGTCGGCCGTCCGCACGGATTCGGGGACGAGACCAGACGCGGCGCGTCGAAGCGCGATCTTCCGCCGCGTCGGCGTCGCGAGCAGCGAGGCCGGCAGCCGGAGCGCCGCCGCGACGAGTCGGTCGTCCAACAGCGGTGTGACCGGCTCGACGCCGGCCGCTCGCAGCGCGAGCACGTCGCGTTCGAGCTGTGCAGGCAGCGTCCGCACCGTCTCGGTTCGCGCCCCACGGACGGTATCGGCGTCGACGCGGTGGTCGTCGGCCGGGTCGACGACCTTGCTGTACCCGCCGAACAGCTCGTCGGCCCCCTGGCCGACCGCCAGTCGGTCGACGCCGTCGGCCGCGGCCGCCTCCGCGGTCAGGTACAGCGGCACGGCGATCGCGAGGTCCATCGGATTCTGTCGTCCGGTCGCGAGTGCGACGTCCACGACGGCCCGTCGGAGCGCATCGTGCGTGATCGTCACCACCCGAAGCGTCCGATCCATCGCGCGCGCCGCCTCACGGGCGGCCGCGACGTCGTGACACCCATCGAATCCGGCGACGTAACACGGGGCGTCCGGCACCCCGCTCGCCACGAGCGCGGAGTCGACGCCCCCGGAGAACGCTACCGCGAGCCGTCCGGTGGACCCCTGGCCGCTGCGTCCGCCCTGGGCGTCGTCCTCGGTAGCGTCGGCGTCTCCGGCAGCATCGGCGTCTCCGGCAGCATCGGTGTCTCCGGCAGCGTCGGCACCCCCGGCAGCGTCGTCTTCGTCAAGCGTCGCGAGTGCGGCCGTGAGCGCCGACTCGACGGCACCCTGGGCCTGTGCCGGCTCGGCGGCCGGCGGCTCCGGGAGCGACCAGCACTCGACGACTCCATCGGCAGCGACCACCGCTCCCGCCGGGACCGGTTCGGGAGTCGCGAGCGAGCCGGGGTCGAACCCCCACGCGTCCGGCGCCGTCGGATCTGGGGCCGTCGCCTCTACGAATAGCGGTTGGCGGCCGAGTACGTCCCGGACGAGCACGGAGGTCCGGTCGGCCTCTCGGTCGGGGCCAGCCCGTGTCGACCGGTCGCCGGGCACCGCCGAGGCGTCTACTCGCAGGCTCCCGGCAAATCCGCCGGTGCCGGGGAGTGGATCGCGGGCTCGCATCGCGGCTCTGATCGTGGCGGCGTCGGCTCCGCGGAAGTCGTCGTGGCCGGGGAGCCGTGTGTGGTCTCGTGACATCGAGTGAGGGCGGTCTGCTGTGGTCGTCGGTCGGCCGTCACCGCAGGTCGGCGATGGTTCGGAGCGCGCGGCGTTTGGCGCCGCCGGCGAACTGCCTGAGCGAGACGCGCCACGGGGTTCGGCGGCCGACTACGCTCGTGCGGCCGTCGGCGACCGCACGGAGGATCGCCGAGGCGTCGCGCTCGTCGACGTCGACCTCGGTCACCGCCTGCCCGACCATCTCCGAGATGTGCGCGTCGCTGCCGGCGGTCGTGGGGAGACCGTTTCGAAGCGCGAACCGCTCGGCTCGTCGGTTCGCTCGGCCGGTGAACAGCCGAGAGTTGTACGCTTCGATCGCGTCGGCACTGGCGAGCGCCTCCTCGGAGACGTGGGCGGCGACGCCGTGTCGCGTCTTCTGAAACGGGTGCGGCACGACCGCGATCCCGTCGTCGGCGTGGATCCGGTCGAGCGTCTCCCCGAAGTCGAGGCCGCTCGGGATCAGGTCGTCGATGCCGAACGCGAGGACGTGGCCGGCCGCGGTCGTGACCTCCATGCCCACGATGCCGACGAGTCCGTAGTCGGCGGCGCGCTCGGCCGCCTCGATGCTCGCGTCGATCTCGTCGTGGTCGGTGACCGCGAGCGCGTCGAGCCCGACCGCGGCCGCCTGCTCTAAGAGGAGGTCGACCGGGTCACGACCGTCGTGTGAGAGCGCGGAGTGGGCGTGGAGCTCGACCGATAACACGACGCGTTGTTCGCATCTCGGCTAAAAAAACTCCCCGGTACGAGAGACGTCGTGCCGGCCGCATCGACGACGACCCGACACGGACACGTTTAAGAACCCGTGTGGCGTCGCTCACGACGGGAACAGCACAGCTGCGGATCCGACGCGCCGGGGACCTTTCACCCACGGCTTGGGAACGTAGCAGTGCGCCGCCGTCGCCGCCTCACAGCCCGTGCGGCTCGTATCGACGAGCCGATTCGTGGTCTGTCTCTCGCGGCGGCGCGGTCACCGTCGACGCGGTTGTGCCGTTCCAACCCGACCAATGGCACGAATGCACACACGCCGTCGCGGCTCGTCCGGTTCGGACAAGCCGACGGCAGACGAGAGCCCAGCGTGGAGCGACGTCGACCCCGAGGACATCGAGTCCCGCGTCGTCGAACTACACGAGAACGGACACGACCCGAGCGTCATCGGGATCAAACTGCGCGACGAAGGCGTCACGGGCGTTCCAGTCCCGGACGTCAAGCTCGCGACCGGCAAGAAGATCACCGAGATCCTCGAAGCGCACGACGCGGCCGCGGACATCCCCGAGGACCTCAGACACCTCCTCGCGCGTGCGGTACGCCTCCACGAACACGTCGAACAGAACGGCCAGGACTACCAGAACAAGCGCGCGCTCCAGAACACGGAGTCGAAGATCCGCCGCCTGGTGAACTACTACCGCGGGGACGAACTCGACGAGTCGTTCGTCTACACCTACGAGAACGCGGCCGAACTGCTCGCCGACGAGTGAGCACGCCGGCAGCCAACCGACCGCCACCCGAGACGTGACCGACGCCACCACCGATACGACGCCTGCCCCGGACGCGCTCGCGCGCACCTTAGCGGAGGCGCCGTTCGTGCGGCTCGTCGCGACCGACGACGGCGACGCGCTCGCCGCTGCGGGTGTGCTCGCTCGTGCCCTCCGGACGCACTCGGTGCCGTTCCACCTTCGGGTCGCGGCCGATCCGCGTCCGGAGCCGACCGACGACGACCGCGCGGTCGTCGTCGGTGCCGACCGGGGACCACACGCCGTCGCAGGGACACACGTCCCGGCGAGCGTCACGGCGTTCGCGGTCGCTCGGGCGCTGGGCGCCGACCCGGACCCAGTGACCGCGCTTGCCGGCGTCGTCGCAGCCGGGTCGACGCCCGGCGGCGATGGCTCCGACGCCGTGCTCACCGCGGCCGAGTCGGCGGGACGCGTCGTCCGACGACCGGGCGTCGCGGTGCCGACCGCGGCGGTCGTCGACGACCTCGCGGCCTCGACGCTGGTCCGGACGCCGTACTCCGGTGATCGCGAGGCGACCCACGCGGCGGTCGAGTCTCTCGAGCTCCCCGCGGAGTTCGGGGCGGACGCCCACCGCCGGCTCGCGTCACTCGTCGCCGTCGACGTCGCGACGGGCGAGGGTGCCAGTGCGCGGAGTGCGACCGCGGTCGAACGGGCGCTCGGTCCGTACGCCGTCGACGACGATGACGTCCCCTTCGAGACGGTCGGCGGCTACGCCGACGTGCTCGAGGCACTCGCACGCGAAGCACCCGGAACCGGCGTGGCGCTCGCGCTGTCAGCCACACCCGACGACGACCTCGTCGACGCCGCTCTCGACGCGTGGCGCGCACACGGCGCCGCGGCACACGCCGCCCTCGATGCGGCGACCGTCGGTCGGTACGACGGGTGTGCCGTGTTCCGGGTGGACGCGACACGGGCGGTCTTGCCGACGGTCGCCCGGATCGCTCGCGACTTTCGGTCGCCGGAGCCGGTCGCGGTCGCCGTCGACGAGACTGCCGGTCGCGCCGCGGTCTCCGCGACGGAACCGTGCGCGATCGGTGACGCCTGTCGGGCTGCCGCCCGCGAGACCGACGGTACCGGCTGGGGGACGCCCACCCGCGGTGGCATGGACGTCGCTGGCGACCCGACGGACGCGCTCGCCGCGTTTCGGGAGGCCCTGTGATGAGCGGCGACTCGCCGTCACACGCACGCCGGGCGACGATCCGGGCGACACACCCCGCGGCCGACCTCGTCGCCCGGGCGCTCGCTCCCGACGACACCGAGTCGACGGCCGTCACCGCCGACGGCGACGCCGTCGTCTGTCGGGTCGAGCGGCCGACGACGGGCGGGCTCCGGTCCACCGTCGACGACTACGTGGTGAACCTTCGGGTCGCGACCCGCGTCGTCGATCGCGCGAGCGAACACGCAGCGGCGACCGACACACGACCGAACAGTACAGCCGACACGAACACACAGACAGACCACACAGACACCACATGAGTGAACGATCCGTATCCAAGAGCAGAGGAGAGAAACGCTGGTACGAGATACTAGCACCCGAACAGTTCGACCGCGCCACCCTCGGCGAGACGCTCGCCGAAGAGCCGACACAGGTCGTCGGTCGGACGATCACGACCACGCTCGGCGAGCTCACCGGCGACTCGAGCGCGAACAACACCAAGCTCACGTTCAAAGTGACCGACGTGGGCAGCGACACAGCGTACTCCGAGTTCGTGACCTACGAGCTGACGCGCGACTACCTGCGTTCGCTCGTCCGCCGCGGCGCCTCGAAGGTCGAGGCGTCGATCACCGTCGTGACGACGGACGACTACCGTGTCCGCGTCCAGCCGGTCGCGCTCACGACGAAGAAGGCCGACCGCTCTCAAGAGAAGGCGATCCGCCGCGTCATGATCGACAAGGTGAACGCCGCCGCAGCCGAGCGCACCTTCGAATCGTTCGTCGACGCCATCGTCGACGGCAACCTCTCGTCGGCGGTGTACGCCGACGCGAAGACGATCTACCCGCTGCGCCGCGTCGAGGTCCAGAAGCTGACCCTCGAGGCGCGTCCCGAGGAGATCGCCGCCGAAGAGGAGGCGGCCGTCGACGTCGACGCGGGCGACGTCGCCGTCGAGTGAGCCGGTTCTGACCGGTATCTTTCGTCACGATGCGCCGCCGTAACAGCGGACCGATTCGCCCGCTCGTCCGGGAGACGAAACGTTGAAGCGGCGTTCTCCCGACCCTGCGGTATGGAACTGCGGGTCATCGAGAAGACGGACGCCGAGTTGCGGATCGAGATCGCCGGCGAGAACCACACGTTCATGAACGTGCTGAAGGGAGCGCTCTTAGAGACCGACTCCGTCGACGCGGCGACGTACGACATGAACCCGGAGCAGTCGGGTGGCCAGACGGACCCGGTGCTCACGGTGAAGTCGACG
>ERZ1034484.60-NODE-60-length-15118-cov-16.432650_pt1 | contig 15118 bp, 17 predicted proteins | sample MGYA00520647_ERZ1034484 | MGnify/ENA primary metagenome ERZ1034484 (study PRJEB33760, sample SAMEA4777684) | hypersaline lake metagenome | biome: hypersaline environment; feature: brines | place: Spain | collected 2012-08 | depth 0 m ... | reverse complement strand
TTGTGGGTAAGAGACAGCGCTAAAGCACACGGGGTTTTAGCGCCTGTCCTATCAATAAGCCAACAGATAGCACAGATCGAGTGACTTAGGATCCAGACGTAAATATGTTATTGACATGACCATGGTGTACATCACACCGACTTTGAGTATATACGAGGACTGGCTGATACACATCTAAGCTTGAATATGGGCAGATCTTATAGGAAACTTCCTTGTAAGCCCAATCTGCGATAAAGTCACGCGAATGACTGGGTATGGTAAGGTAAGCTAGTTCATGAGCATACAGTATCCAGACAATGATTCGAGCGTGAGTGAGCGAACTCATCGCTGGATTCATTCCGCAACTGGAGATATATTCTCATTTCACTCGATACACATTTCAATAGTATAACAACTCATCAACTATTTTTATCATCGCACCACCAATGAATCCATATGGATCGTGATGTGGAGTACGAACCGGTTAATGTCAAGACTATTCTTGCGGAGATGAAAGATACCGCTGAATTACTTATCGATCTCTCGTACTCCGCTGTTCTTCATGAGAGTGACGAAATCGCTGATGAGGTTCTCGATCTTGAAGCACGGATGGACCGACTTCAATTACAGGGACGAATGAGTCTCCTGATGGCGGCACGTCGTCCAGAGGATGCAGAACAACTCGCTCCTGTTCTTGGTGTGATGGCGGCTGCAGAGAAGATCTCAAATGCTGCTGGTGATATTGCGAAGGTCGTTGTTGAGGACATCGGTCTTCCAAATGCTATTCGTGGCTCTCTTCCAGGTGCTGTCGAAGTATTAATTCGAGCGACAGTTGAGTCTGGTTCACGGTACGCTGATCATACTCTCGCCGAAATAAACATGGAGACAGAATCCGGTGTTCGGGTGATTGCAATCCGTCGTAATGCGGTCACTGGAAAACAGCAGTGGTTGATAAACCCTGGAGCTGATACACATCTTTATGAGGGCGATTCGATTCTTCTTCGTGGACCACAAGATGGAGTTGCAACGGTATATGCGGCTGCCACAGGGGAATCATATGAGCCGCCTGTTGTCACGAAGGAACCGATTGATGATCTTGAGCGTGCTGTCAATTCAATAACACTTATGAAGGATATGAGTGAACTTGCTGTCGATCTAGCGTATGGAGCAGTATTATTTGAGAGCACAGGAGTCGCAGAGGAAGTAAAAGAATTAGAAGCAGAGGTTGATGCACTCAAATCACGGTTTGAGGCATGGACGCTGCGTGCGGCTACCAGACTAGCGGATCCGGTTCGTCTTCGAGGGCTTGTTCATATTGCTTCAGCGACTGAAGTTATCTCTGATGCTGCATTAGAAATCAGCGAGGGTGTACTTCGGGGAATTGATGCACATCCAGTTGTCGCCGCAGCGGTTGAGGAATCTGATGAAGTCATCGTCCGACTGTCGGTTGGCGTTGAAAGTCAATTATCTGGTCGAACTCTTGGGGCAGAACAGGTTAAGACCGAAACTGGCATGCGCGTGATTGCCGTTCGACGTGGTAACGATGATGGTGGATGGGTTGTACAGCCAGGACCAAAGACCGAACTCCGTGCGGGTGATACCATCATCGCGAAGGGGACGCGCGCTGGTGCACAGCTGCTTGGTGATGCAGTCGACGATCCACAGTCATTCGAGGTGTAATATCTGTGCTTCTAATTTTCAACATTCTATAATTCCCGAATCAACCGGACTGCGCTCACAACTGTGAGTATCGTTGTTACAAGCAGTGCTGTTGATGTTGCAAGGACAAATGCAAGCACAATAAACCAACCCTCCGGTCCAATGACTGGATACTGTTGAGTCCCTGCAAATGGACCAAGGATTTCGAATATACGGGCAAGATAAACAATTATTGCCAGCACAATGCCAACAGCAACACCGATAATTGCATTTCGAGGCACTTGCAGCGCAGTAATCAGCCCTGATTGTTCTGGACGATCGGGTATCTCGTTGCTCATTATATTCGGAAGATTATCAATGTCGGTATCATCTTGCGTAGGATGCGTACCCACTAAATTAAATCGATAGTATACGGTGGAATATTCATCGTGAAGGAATCTGACACCGAATCCATAAAGGGAACTGCCACTGACTATTCATTAATGACCACACTCGGTACGGCGAGTGCGGCCCCGGGTGAAATTGATACGGGCCGACTTGAGATTGGGGAGACACGTGATGGGACAACTGTTGGGCTCCCCTGCGCAGTTGTTGAAGGAGCTTCTGATGGACAAACCCTCTATGTACAGGCTGCTTCTGATGGTGATGAATTGAATGGGATTGGTGTATTAAACCGTGTGATTCCTCAAGTTGATCCGGCTGTTCTCTCTGGGACTGTGCTTGCTGTTGGTATTGTGAATTATCATGGATTTCAGATTGCAGAACATCGAAATCCAATCGACGACACGAAAATGAATCGAGCGTATCCTGGTAATGAATCTGGAACATCATCAGAGCGGATTGCTGCGGTTACATTCGCAGCCGCGAAGCGGGCGGATCTTATCTTAGATCTTCATCAGGGGTCAACCTCACAAATGATTGACGAAGTGCGTGTTCGGTGTGGTCGCCGGCATCGACTCCACGATGAGTGTCTTGGGCTTGCAAAAACATTTGGATGCGGCTATGTGTTTGACCAGAAGGGTCCAAACGGTCAACTCGCCCGTGTCGCCCCTGATGAGGGTATTCCAACGGTTGATCCTGAACTCGGTGGATGTATTGGTTGGGATGGTGAGAGTATTGACATTGGTGTTCGGGGAGTGTTCAATGTTCTTCGTGAATACGGATTTCTCGAGGGAACAGTATCAAAATCTCGTCAAACCCGTGCACGAGGTTTTGATCAATATGGGTCACCAGCCGGTGGATTGATTCAATTCGAAGCTGAACTTGGCGAGCGGATTAAAACCGGTGACGTACTCTTTGAAGTAACAGACATCTTTGGTGAACTGAAAGCGCGTATTACTGCTGATAACGACGGCGTATTTTGGCGATCACGACGACTTCCACAGGTCGCGACCGGAGAGTATGTCTGCTCCGTTGGAACGAGCGTTGATTCATATTGAGAAAATAATGTCAGCATTACCGACATCACTTCAATTATGCTGTCATGTATGTGGTCAACAATATAACGATAGGTGGGTATGGCGGTGTCATTGTGGTTCGCCCTTGGATTTCGCCGTTTCACAGACTCCAGACGGCGAACCACCTGCGTCACCGACATGGAGAGATACCACCGATGGACTTTGGGCATTCACAGACCTGCTTCCGGTTGAGCCTACGGTCTCCCTTGGTGAGGGATTAACCCCACTTGTGAACCCACCCCAGGGTCAAGCCCCGGGGCTTCCTGCTTCAACGACGTTGTCAGACTGCGTCTGACAGCCCACCAGACGGAGTCTGGTGAACGCACTTTGCATCCACACGCTCTCGCTGAGGTGTGAACGTAGGGAGCGCAGTCTGCACAGGTCGTTCGAAAATCGAAGATTTTCGTGATCACGAGAGACTTCGTCTCTCGGACGACGTTAATTCGGAGCGTCCCGCCCCTAACTGTTTCAAACCACGATTAAGAATATTCTTCGCTGCGTTCAAGTCACGGTTTTCAGTATGACCGCACGCAGGACAGGAGTGCTCTCGCACCCAGATCGGTTTTTCGGTCTCAACACTACACACAGCACACTCTTTGGTCGTCCCTTCCGGTTTCACCTTCTCAACATGGGTGCCATGTAGGTCAGCCTTGTACTCCAGCAACTCGATAAATCGTGACCACGCGGCATCTTGCTTGTTTTTCGCGTTCTGGCTCGTTTCCAACATTGGCTTCACGTCTACGTCTAGGTCTTCGACAGCCACAACGTCGTACTCTTGCACTAGCCACGTCGTGAGTTTGTGCTGGTAGTTACGCATCTTCCGCTTAATTGTTCGTTTCGCTTGAGCGACCTTTCGGTGTTGCTTCTCCCAGTTACTCGAGCCGTGTTCTTTTCGTGAGAGTTTCCGTTGCTCGCGGGCGTAACGGTCGTACTCATCCGACAGGTCAAGTGTACCCACGGACAGGTTTTCAGAGGTGTGGATGTAGCTCGTGATACCGAGGTCAACACCAATACAGTCGTCTGGGTCAATCTCGGTGAGTGGCGGTTTCTCAGGTGTGTCTTCGACAGTGGTGACGAGCGAGACGTACCACTCACCAGTCGGCTCTTTCTTGAGGATTCCCTCATCAATATCGCCCGCTGGTGGCACGTCACGATTTGCACGTATTTTGAACCAGCCGATTTTTTCGAGTCGGAGTCGCACGAATCCCTCATCGCCCGTGTTGTGATCCACGTTGAAGCGACTAGACTGATTGTACGACACCGACCGAAACTCACCACGACCTTGCCAACGCAACCGCCCGACATCGGAGTGAAATATATGTTCCAGCGTCAATCAAGCCAGCAAAACGACGGGCAATTGAACGCACTGGGGCAACGCCGATTAGTATCGAAGGATCTCGTGAGCAAGTCACAAAAGCGTGTATTGAAACCGTGAAGTCCGATGAGGCGTGGTATGCCTCACATGCATGGAATCCCGCCTTCTTTGCGGAGACAGCAACATTTGCTGAAGTATGTGCACAGCGTGGATGGAGTGCACCAGACGTCGTTGTAATGCCGCTTGGTCACGGTACATTATTCCTTGGCGCATATCGTGGCTTTGTTGATCTGTTGAACGCGGGATGGATTGACTCACTCCCGCGACTCCTTGGTGCACAGGCGACTGGATATGCACCAATCGCACGTGAGCTTCATGACATTTCAACAGCGCCGACAAAAGTGAATAACCGTGTTGATGGAATCCAGATTGCGGAACCTGTCCGCCGTAAGCAGATCCTTACAGCTATTAATTCCACTGATGGTGATGCAATTGCACTTTCCGCTGATGTTGTTGATACGACAGTCGATGCACTTCACGCCCGGGGATTCTATACTGAGCCCACCTGTGCAATTGCCCCGGCTGCACTTGACGTCTATCGGGATCGGGAGATAATTGCAGCTCATGATGATGTTGTGGTTCCACTCACTGGAAGCGGGCTGAAGACGACTATATAACAAATTTTGATGCGTAATCTTCGCTGACACTCGTTGTATCGATATTTATACTAATATATGGTGTCTTAGAGATATCTAAGAGAAATGCGATTCATCAAACGTGGAGTATATATCATATCAAGAGTACTATTTCTGTAGATTTAGGACAGTCTACTGCCCCTGATAGGAATTTACTGTTGGTTTTTATCCCAATCAATCCACTCCTGCTCCCACCCAGTTGGTGCAAAATATCCACTCTCATCGAATTCAGCGTCTTCACGGACCGTTCGGTTCCGCGCTGGACCATCACCGCTTTCACCTTCAACCAACAGTGGATCTAGTGCGACTGCACCCTGTTCAGTAAGTATGTTCCCCTGTGCATCAACAGTTGCAATTGTTTGCGATGGTCCTCCCAATGGAATGACCAATCGCCCATTGGCTGTGAGTTGATTGAGAAGTGCTTTCGGTGGTTCGAGCGATGCGGCTTCAACGAGAATTCGGTTAAATGGCGCATACTCAGGTAATCCATGTGCACCATCGCGCGTATCAACAAGAACACCCTCATATCCAGCTACTTCAAGATTTGACCGTGCTGTATGGACAACTCGGCGATTAATATCGATTGCGTGAACATGCCGCTCATCGATAAGCTCAGCAAGCACTGCTGCAGTATATCCAACACCAGCACCAACAACAAGCACATCATCTGAGGCTGTTTCATGTGTACTCTCACCCTTGGCTATACTCTTGTCTGCACTCTCAGGATTTTCCGTGGACTCAGGTGAATTCATCTGAACATTGATATCTGGTTCTGTTGAGATGTGCAGTGCAGTAAGCAATCGTGCAACGACGCTTGGGGCGAGAATTGTCGTTCCGATATGCTCAGAGGAACTATTCTGATAGGGCGCATCTTCAACAAATGGTTCCCGCGGAACAGTGCGCATTGCATGAGAAACAGGCGCAGCGACGCTGACATCAAGCTGTGTTTCAACGCTGTTGACCATATCTTCACGGAGTACCGCGGGGTCCATATGGGTATAATGACGGATGCGTCCTAATCAACTATACGCTCTGGCGTCTGGTGACAAACGATAAGCGACAAGCGACAGGTGATGTTACACTCACCACGCTGACCATGCAGACGTTGTCTGGTCAGTTCCATATACTCGTTTGATATCTCTTGCGTACACCATGTCACCATCATGCTCAAGCTTCCCATGTCTATATTCTGGCGCGTCCCTTCGAACTTGGATTGCCTTGATTAAAAACTCCTCATCACCGAATGACACTGTCTCACCGACTGTGAACTCATGATCTCCCGGCAATTGAATCTCAAAACTCCGTGTCGATTCACGCGCTCCCGTTCCTTCTTTCGGATTAACAGTTGCACTCACGGCGACATTATCGATTGCACGAGTCCAGATTGTTCTGATATCTCCAACAGATGCGTCCTCTGCCCGTTGTTCAGGACCAACTTCAATACCAGTGACTCGAACTAACATGATCGCAGCATCACTATCAACGATGAATTCATCACCAACGGCAATCTGCTCCTCAGGCGATACCTCTGTCGTCGTTGCAAAGGAATCTCCATCCTGTGAAATAATAACATCGCGTTCAATCTCCTGTTGCGTTTCAGCTGAAACTTTATGTACATGACCACATGCGGTGCAGCGGACGGTATGTCGTCCTCCACCCTTGCTTAGCACCTCATGTACGGTCGGCTCTGAAGGCGAACAAGAGGGGCATCCAACACCACGTCGGTTTTGTGACATACTCATATTCATAGATATTCTATGGATGGGTAAAAATCCGCCTTTTCACCAGATTGACTTTGTGAACCTAGCTCACTCTTCGTTTATCTGTGGAGCCAACAGAGGCTTCGAATAGAAAAACCACGACAATCGAAGTAGGGGCGATGCAATCAGATATCTGAAAAGATAACTTAGAGTTCGCTGGTAGGTGGATTGATGACCCGTTGACACAGTACAGAGTTGAACCGTTCAATCAGAGGAATAACCAAAGACTATGGAGAGATATTGATTTGAACGATAGATGATTAATTGTCAATAAATCTGAATTTTATACGGTCTCAGGAAGGAAGTGATACCTTTTCACCATCGGCATAAACGGTTGGGTCCTGAATAATTCCATCAAGATGTAATGGTGCATCAGTCTCACCACCAATACCAAGATTATCACCAATCGCAACATGAACCGTTCCTGCAGCCTTTTCATCAAGAAGAACCGATCCACCGAGTGTGCTCACACCAACATTTGTTCCAATCCCCAATTCAGCAAGATTGTATGCAGCATCACCGGCGGTCTCTGCTGCAGTCTCAATTTGATTGCGAATCGCATCATCGCTTATTCTGCTGACGGTCCCATCTTCCACTTCAAATTCAAGCAGGTCGTCCGGGTCAACTCGACCATGTGGTCGCATTGTGCCGTCGACAACATACGTACCTGTTGCTGTTACTGGTGCGGTGAATACCTCTCCAGCAGGAAGATTTGAGAATGACCCAGCAGTATCAATGGATCCTGTGTCCTGATACCACTCTCGCTCACCGGGAGTCACTTTGAGATCTGTTCCTGCAGGTGAGGTGATGCGTATCTCATTTGCGTCTGCAACCTGGTCATAGATATTACGACTATGGTCACTAATTGTTTGATAGTCGGCGTCTAATCCTGTCGTAAAGACATCTTGTGTGATGCCAGGAAGCGTTGCCCCTCTTGCCCCTGCATCGCAGGCTTCTCCTCGCGCCCGAGTGTGGCTAATGCTCTTTGTTGTTGGTGCAAAAAACACATCCGCATTTTTCATTGCTGTTGCAACAAACGCTGGTGGCTCTTCACCATGCTGTGATCCTGGCGGGTACTGAATTAATGAGACTGTATCACTGATTGTCTGCGCTACATCAAAGAGCGCCTCGGCGATTGGACGGCGATTGTGATCTGTAATAATCACACATGACTCTGTAGGCTGGAGCGATGCACACTTCTCAACGGCCGTTGTCGCCGCAGCAGCAAGTTTGGATTTAGACTGATGCATATCATATAATCAGAGCGCTGTCGTGTTATGGATTCGGGTCACTGCGGCTATCATCCAGATATAACACAGTACTCGTCCGGTAGTTAATTTCTCTTTAATATCTTCGAAATAATTATAGACGTGCTCACTTGATTATCCAATAATGATACGAGTGGGTGTCAACGGCTATGGAACAATCGGCAAACGTGTCGCCGACGCTGTTGCGTTGCAACCCGATATGGAAGTCGTCGGCGTCGCAAAGACAAAGCCGAATTTTGAGGCCCACACCGCTGATCAACGCGGTTATGAGATGTATGCTGCAATCCCAGACCGCGCTCCATTATTTGGGGATGCTGGCGTTGAACTTGCCGGTGCGGTTGATGAATTGGTTGCGGCTGCTGATATCATGATTGACTGTACACCATCTGGAATTGGTGCGGAGAATAAATCACTGTATGAATCATACGACACCCCCGCCATTTTTCAGGGTGGTGAAGATGCAACGATTGCTGAGGTGAGCTTCAACGCTCGGGCAAATTATGCTGCTGCCTGTGGGACTGATAGCGTTCGAGTTGTTTCATGTAACACTACTGGATTATCACGGGTTATTGCTCCACTTCAGGAAGCTTATGGGATCGAACAGGTTCGAACGACACTCGTTCGACGTGGTGGTGATCCCAGTCAAAATTCCCGTGGTCCGATTAATGACATTCTGCCAAATCCAATCTCAATTCCCTCACATCATGGTCCGGATGTTAACACGATTTTTCCTGATCTTGCAATTGATACGCTTGGATTAAAAGTTCCAGCAACACTGATGCACGTGCATGCACTCAATGTAACGCTCAAGTCTGATGTAACTGTAGCACACGTTCGACAGTTGCTTGAAGAAGAATCTCGAATCTATGTTATTAGTGAGGGAATGGGGATTGACGGCGCTGGAAAACTCAAGGATTTTGCACACGACGCTGGGCGTCCACGGGGAGACATCTGGGAAAACTGCGTTTGGGGTGAATCAATTGCTATCTCAGGTCGTGACTTGTATTTCTTCCAAGCAATCCATCAGGAATCAGATGTTATTCCAGAGAATATTGATGCGATTCGAGCAATGACCGAATCAGCAACAGCCGCTGAAAGTATTGAATTAACAAACCGAACACTTGGCGTTGGGATTACCGGGTCACCAGTAGGAGTCGTTGATACTGATCACTCTGGAGTTGAGGCTGCAGATGACTGATTACTATTCGCTCACAGGGTGAGAAATCTGTAAATATACCTCAAATCTGTTCAATTGTTATCATAATGCAACTATTGAAAATATTATCCTAATTATCATTAGCACTGATCGCATGAACCGTCACTGCATCTGTTGATACTGCATGATTTGTATCAACGATGGCAACGTGATATGTATCATCAGCGCCTGAAATCGGGAGTCCACCTGGATTAACATGGACCGAGCCATCAGACAGTTCGACTGTTTGTTCGTGTGTGTGTCCGCGAAGGACGTAATCATATTGTCCACATCCAAGCAGCGCATCAACAAGACGCTCACTGGTCCCATGATACACGGCGATATCAACCGTTGAATCTGAGGATTCGTTTGCATGATTTTCAAGTGATAGATGAGCACTTTCTCCGTGGTACGTTCCAGACCCGTTTTCGAATCCCTCAATCGTTGACGCCAGTGCCCACTCACCATCATTGTTCCCGCGGACAGCATGCAGAGGTATCCCAGTATCAAACAGTGACGCAGTGAACGGCGAGACGATATCACCACAATGGACGATCATATCAACATTAGCACTCGTGAACGTCTCAATAGCCTGTTGAGCAAGCTTGAGATTATCGTGTGTATCTGAGCAACATCCAATGCGCATTAGTTATTCACTAATTAACCTTTATCTGACTTGACAGTTGCCACCGGCAATCGCTGTGACGCTTCAGACAATCTCGATTAATTTCATCGGCAGTGCAAGGAGGTCAGCTAACTCATGATGATTGCCCATTACCACTTTTGTATACAGATTGAGAGACTCCCTTGATAATTGAATGTGACCTCAGCTGGGAATTGACAATTTGTGACACAAATCATTAATTCAATGCATTTCTTATGAGTGAATATTGATGGAACACAGTCACCGCTACTACACTTACTCGGCACAATTCGTGGTGGAGTTGAATTAGTGACTCCAATGTCTCTTGGTATATTAGACATGATTGGGATTGCAGGAACGCTCATCTTTGCCCTCCCAGTCGGTATCTTTGGCGTAGAGCAGTTGGCGACTGGTCAGTTCGGTCTGGGGAGTGCGCTCATTGGAATTGCGGCGTTGATGATTATTCTTCCACAACGTCTGATTAGCCCAAAACAAATCCCTGTTGCAATGAGCAAACGATTTATCGGGATAGTTGGGACCTCCACTGAGGAACAGTCTGCGGATGGTACCGACACAACGGATGAACCTGACTCAGCCGTGAGTAAAAACCACTGAGACAGCATCGGGGTAAATATAGTAAAACAGCAAAATAAGATTCTTATGACTGTTGAAAACATAGACATATCACTCAATATGTATATCTAAGTCGAATAAGTGACACAATATCTTTATTAGTACGCTGAGTCTGACATTAAATCCGAATCCATCATCAGGATGAATATGAGTTTGTTGTAGGTGTAAGCGACCGATTCATATCATCCGGTGAAGTTGCCCGACTTCCAGCAACTGAAACCCCGTCCTCACTGATAGTAACCACATCGCAGAGTCGGACACCACCATATTCTATATTAAATACTCCTAGTGCGATTGAAACAACTGTCCCAGGGTCCATTGTCATTTCAGAGTCAATATAAGGACGCTCTCGCTTCGATAACCCAATTCCGTGTATCATAATATTAATATCCTCAGATTTTTTGGCTGATCCCTCAGATGCACTTGGATTAAATCCAAAGGCTGCAAGCTCTGCGAGAGCCTCATTATAGACAGTTGTAGGCGATATTCCTGGTTCGGCTGTCTCAATTGCTGTCTCAAGCGCAGCCTCAACAGCAATATGCGCTCGTCGTTCCCATCCTCCCTCACTCTCAACGACGATGGTCCGCCAGACAAGTCCATGATATCCATTTGGACCGCGTGGACAAACACCAATCTGTACTGGGACGCCAGATTGTATCGATGTCGAAGACAATACGCCCGATCCGATATTCCTCGAGAGGCGTGACACTGCTGATTCAGTCGTTATTACACATACGCAATCCCCGCTGCCAACTCCGCGATGGGCAAGCTCAGCGGCTGCAATTTGTTCGAGATGTCGTGTAGTAGCTGGTTCTCCCTGTAGGAGTAGTTGCCCATCACTTACGGTCATATCCGCAATTTGAGTCTCAATACGAGCGATTGCTGCCAGCCCTGCTGATTGTACAATCTTAATCGCCTGACGTTCAGCAGCATCTTTTTTTACCCGAGCGTTTGTCACCGCTGATGTAGACTGAAGTGTGTACCCAGCTTGTTCAAGATGAATAGCGCTGTCGTGTGGAATTGTCGATGGAACAAGTACTGTCTGCGTGTCTGCACATTCTGCATCTGTTGTCCGCGCTGAATCGAGAACAGCCGCTGCCTGGACACCAATTGGTCTGGAATCCTGATAGATTGGAATTGCGATGTCTGAATTGACACGATTATCTCCAGGCTCACTGGCGGCGGATATTTCATCACAAGCTATCAGCGAATCACTATACTCAATTTGTTTACTAAGAGCACGGTATTCTGCCTGCATCGCTTTTTTAGTTGCTTCCGATTGTACACAGAGTACCGGTCCTGAATCTGTATGAACATAGGCACTATTGTTTGAGGATGATATCGCGGTCAAGTATCGAAACGAGGCTGTGGGGTACTCACTCTCAGTGGTATTGATATTTACAAACCCAATTGCATCATGAGATTCAATCGCAGTAACAACAGGCGTTCGACTCGGTGTGACGACAACTGATGGACCATTTATGCCGAATCCGGCATCAGTAGCGCTCTTGAGAGATGTATTATCGTTCACGCGTCCGGTTCAGGGGCTGGAACTGACTCCTCTTGAGTCGCCGCAAGCAGATCATCAACCGATTCGTGACGAGTCTCATTGTGAAGAAGAACGCTAATTGGTAGGGTTGGTGCCCCCCCGACAAGATTCTCAAGTAATACAAGTCGCTCACGAGCACGCGACATCCCAACATAAAATACGCGTCGTTCGTTGTCTGTAAGAATAGGCACCGGGTCGGTCCGTGCCGTAAATTCGTCGACGCCAGGAACTGCACTTTCATCAACAGATGCAGCCATCTGTTCGACGACCTTCTCCGTCAGATCAGTCGCAACAAATACATGATCTGCTTCACGACCCTTTGCAGAATGGATTGTCCCAACACGAATGCGGCTTGGGTCCATTCCACCATAGTCCCCATCGAAATACGCCTCCACAGATTTTCGTTGGAATGAAGTCACTTTCCTGAGCATATCACCGGCTGCAGCTGTATTCGGAGCGAAAGGCGCATGTTCAGAAATAATATCTGGCTCAATCGATAGTTCTGTTAAATCGTCGACATCGGCAGCTTCTTTTTTATCATCGATATAATCAAACAGTGCATCACGCTCTTTTGTCCCGAACGCAGATGCCTGAAGCATATCGGCGAGTCGCCGCGCCTGTAATCCAGTGAGAGTTTCATCACGGTCCAATTGTTCAATTCCACGAACATACTGCGTGAGTCGATCTGTCCACATCCGCTGGTCAGTGAGTGCTGAAAATGGCATTCCTAATGGGAGGAACTCATCAATAAATTGGAACATCTGATATCGAGCACGAAATAGGATCATTAACGTTTCTTCACCGTCGCTCCGCTCGACAGTGTGACGAACGTTACGTGCGAGATCGAGCATTGATGGGGATTCGATTCCCTCAACGGTGCCTCCTTGTTTACGCGGATGGAGATCTTTTTCTTGTCGCTTGTCGATATGTCGGATCTCTTGATTAACGACGCTAAGGACCTTTGATGGGAGACGGTATGAATTTGGGAGTACAACGTCTTCATCGCGATTAGCATCAAGTAACAGATTTGGATCAGCTCCCTGCCAAGCATATACGACCTGGTCATCGTCACCAGCGATGAGTACACGATCAACACTCGACCTCCATTTTTCATAGACGTCATATTGTAACGTGGTGATATCCTGAAATTCATCGATAACAAGATAATCTACTTGCGGGACAAGTGAGCGCTGTTTTACCCGTTCGAGCATATCGGCAAATCCAACCAATCCATGATCCCCTTTGTATGCCCGCCATGCCTGGATTACTTCTGGGACATGAATACGGTCATCATCAGATGGCCATGTTGGTGTGTACTTATTTCCCTCCTGTGCATTTGGGTCGACATCAGGTGGGAGTCGGACCTCTTCAACATTCCACTGAAATGGAACTTCATACCAATCAGCTACATCGCGTCGCGTTCGCTGAAGCCATTGACTGGTTGCAATTATTTTATTCCCAAGTGTTGTTGACCGCGCCGTTCGCCGACCTGCACCACCATATTTATCTTCGAACTCAACGCCATATTCCTCGCAGAACTCTTGTTTATCACTATCATCGATGACATCTCCCCGCGAGAGATTTAATAGCTCATAGGCTTTTGCGTGCATCGTCGCGACATTTCCTTGAAGAGCGCGTGGAGAGATATCAAGTCGCTCGGCAAGCCGCTCGCGAACCTCTGCGGCTGCGGCCCGTGTATACGAAACAACAAGGATATCACGAATGCTAACATCATCGGCATCAAGAATCTTGTCGACCTCATCAAGTAACGCAGTGGTCTTTCCACTGCCAGGACCACCGAACAGTCGGGTGATTTCCGGGTTGGCATCGCTCATTGTCCCTATACACGCTCTTACTGGTGATAAACCGTGTGCTTCTATGCTCAGTGGTGATACATGTTACTGAGCACTTGAGTATTATAATATAGATAATCTATCAGCAGTGATATTGGTGCTAGTTCGACTCTGGAGTCCACTCGCAGACAGAACACACTGTTGCCGACATGTCATGCAGTGCACCACAATCCGGGCACTGTTTCTTATTATACGATTCCTCCCAGCTAGCGGACTCTACCTCATGTCCACGATCACTGAGAAACTGATCGAACAGTGCGTCATCAGAGGGCGGTGCTGATGCCATACACATCATGATACTCGTTACCATTACTTATGCTTACCGCTAACTTAGGTCAGTATATCCAGCTCAATCATACATAACTAATCGGTCCACTAACTCTGCTGTTGCATCATTCTTTAACATTTATTTGTGTTATATACTTACACAAAACGGTCTTGACAACTGGGGGCATACAGTCGACGATGAGTTTCACTCCGTCGCGCGATTCAAATACCAATCGGGCTTCTTCATCTTCCAACACTACGAACATCGACTCTCGTCAGAACTCAAAACCTGACCCAGACCCAGACCCAGACCCAGACCCAGACCCAGATTCGACTGGTATATGGCATGCATTTGTTCCATTTGGCTTCGTCGCCGCAGAAGTTGGTGTTCTCTTTGACTTCACACCTATAGCCGTTGGTGGACTCGTCCTCTTCGGACGAAGTATTGCTGGCGTTCTTGTTGAGATGCGCTTCGTTCGTGGACCGGTGTATCTACTCACTGCTATCGGCTTACTCTATGCGCTCGTTGGAAGCGGACTCATCTATGTGTTTGGCGGATCAGCCGGGGCGTTTGAGCTAGGGTTCCGTGGGATTGCGCTCGCTGTCGCAGGCGGTGTTACGACCGCACTCGCTGCATGGCGCTGGTTTGAGACTGAGACTAGTGCAGGTCCGGGTGTTGGATCGTGAATATAGTTGCGTGTTATATGCTGAGCAGGCACAATGCCATGACGTTCAAACCGTGGATACGTGCTGTTGCTCTTTATGCTAATCTACAGATTAACAGGCAGAGTGCCTCGGGGCTTGACCCCGAGGATGAATGCCGTCACTATATGCCACAAATTTAA
>ERZ1034484.59-NODE-59-length-15267-cov-16.446753_pt1 | contig 15267 bp, 19 predicted proteins | sample MGYA00520647_ERZ1034484 | MGnify/ENA primary metagenome ERZ1034484 (study PRJEB33760, sample SAMEA4777684) | hypersaline lake metagenome | biome: hypersaline environment; feature: brines | place: Spain | collected 2012-08 | depth 0 m ... | reverse complement strand
CGATTAGTGGGGCGGGTAGACCGCCTCGGTTGTGTATTGATACGGCATCTCGTCAGTTAACCCATCCGTTCGACACGTCGAAGATGGTTCACGTAGGGGTTGTCGGATTCATCCCGCCGTGAACGGCGGGGCTTTCTCCTCGCACCGCCGTAAGCACGGGTCTTACCTGTGGAACTCTCGCTGTGTTGTTCAGAATAAATCTGTATTGTGACGTCTATTCTGCTTAATTTTGCATGTGATCAGCTTGCTCACTCAAAACGGATTAGCAATTAACGGGCACTTACCCTGTCCTCAAGCAATAAACTAACTGGAAGCGGGTGGCAGAGGTAGTCCGCTGAGAAGTACTCACTTGACCTGAAATAGATTTCGACTCTTGAGTTTTCAACGTTCGGCAATCACTGATCACATATCACGGCGACACAGTTCCTGATAGTCTCATGTTTCGGTTTGACAATTTTATATAGCGTTATTTGATTTATATATTGAATTTGATCATCAACTATCCCTCCAACTACATCGAATCTATCTGGAGGTGATAACTTTAGTACCTAAGAAGCGCTAAGTCTCTGTCCTCAAGGGAAGAGCGAAGCGAATGAGTAGGGTGGGAATACAGCGCCGTCATCACGCTATCATACAGTTTAACCAGTATATGTACTATCTTGTGTGCTTTCCGTGTTCCACACGATGCTCGCCACATTTTCAACAGTGTTCGAGTGCGACACAAAGCACGTACTGATGGGTATGGTGGAGTGGCTATCCATGAGTGGGACACTTCGAACCACGCGTGAAGGGAACTCGCCTGTGAAGTCTGGAATTTCTGTGCCCTCATTATGATTCTGACATCGAAGCAGGAAATACCGTCCCCAACAAATGAGGGGCGAGCAGAGTCCCGAGCGTGGTAGGGCAGGGTAGTTCACAATACAATCTGGCAAATACACTACGGGGTTACCGCTTTCAGTTAATTTATTTTTTTAACATTTCACTCGCGGTTGTACAAGTGGTTTGAGACAACTGCCTCGGGGCTTGATCCTGGGGTGAGTTCACTAGCTGAGAACCTCATGTTACCGTTGTCACCATCAGCAGGGCTGTTGAGAGCGCAAGCCAAAGGATTGTTACGGTCTGAATATCGACCTCATCAAAGAATCGTTCAATTAGGCGAACATTTGTGCGATGAATTGCCCAAAGTAATGATAGCGAGAGCGAATGAATCGAGAGAATTGCTCCGAGAACTCCCTCGTTTTCGCCGATGCGTGGAGGTGTCCATGAGACAGCGGATGCCCGCCGAGACTGATCAGAGTTATCATGACTGTTCCGGGTTGGATTTTCAGAGATTGCTGATGAGTTCAGTATCGCATCTGAGAGCCGATATGTGCCTTCAGCATGGTCATCGTCATACAGTTCTTTTTGAGTATTAATCTGATCTTGTTCAGACTCATCAAATAACGAGTCAGCGCAGTATGGACAAAGAGAATCATCACTTATCTCCGTCGAAATCGCCACTAGTTGAGAGGGTGCAAACTCCTGCTCACATAGTGCACATTGATACGCTTCCTCCGTTGATGATGACTGAGTGTGTATTTGCTCTCGTGATTCTGTATCCTGTTTAATACTTAATTTTGTATTCATGTGCTGATTAGTCATTATTAGATGTTATCTGGACGAGATGCGTGTTCGGGATGTATCATCAAATAATTTATGTAATATCACTATTAAGAAGTATATCTGTGTAATCTTATTGATTGATAACTTGCGGTAGACACCTATGTATACTTTTTCTCTAGTATGTGAATATACGTCTTCATGCCACTGAACCCTACCCACATTATTACGGGAGCATGACCCTCAAAGCTCGAATCAGCGGGTCTATACTGAGTTTCCTTTCGCAATAGTGCGTCAAGAGACGTCAGAAGTGAAGTACCTGGGGAAAAGCCCCTCAAGGCACTCGCCTCGATCATTTATAGATGAGTTATCATTACAAACGGCGAGCTTTCTCGGACGTATTTCAGCGATTCGGGACTGAGATTACAGAGAATCAGGGAGAAAGTCTCTCGACTGAAACACAAGGATATCGGCATTTTATATCACTGTTAGGAGCAATCGATTCATGCAGTAATGAATAAAAAAATATACTGCCCGATTTCAGCGCTTATTATGATCTATGCTTACTCGATAGTACAGCTTTAGAGCGAGAAGTGTTGATGCGACCAGTTCATTATAGATAATAAGATTCTCTGTCATAAACTGTATATCGCGATATCAATTTGACCCGATCAGTCATTGAGACTGATCTTCTCAATGCGTACGGATCCGACACCGTAGATGTTGATTTCTTCGCAGAGAAACTCCCGATCAGTTGAGTTCAATTTTCAATTTGAGTGCGTGGTGTATCTTAGCAATTGTTGAGTCGGCAAGAGTATTGTTCATCAAATAGATTCACTCCTTTACAGACACGAGTGAAAAAAGAAGTTCTGGAGCTTGATCCTGAAGCAGTTCACTCACCATTACATCATGATAATAAAAGTGAAACGCCACCAATCAATGGTACAAGCACTCCAAGATATCCTCCGGCGGTGAGTGCCCAGTCACGACGAATTGTATTTACTCGTGATGCCGAAACTCGTGATTGTGGCAGGACGATAATCATAAAGAATCCAATCATAAGAGCGTACAGGATAATCGCGGAGACAGCAACTGACAGTGCCGTATCACTGAGGAGCGCCTCAACAGAAAAAATCAGCCAGACAAAAAGTGGACCGGTTAACAAAGCTGCAACATAGTGTACAACCCATGCAAGCCGACGCGGAGCGTCCTCAGGCCGTAACATGGTTAACACACCAGCAGCGACTCGTGGTGGTGTGTTTCCTTCAGGAAGCTCTGCCATGACATAGTTCATCACCATCGTTGCGATAGCGGCCGCGATAATGCCAAGAAGAAATCTGAGCGAAACAGTGAGTTCGCTTATAGCCAGGATTGTATTCATATCAGTGTCTCACGCTGACTATTGATACCTCTTCATACTATCAACAGCGAATATGATATCGAATTGATATAAAGTGCAGGAATTCTGCTGAGATGTTATACAGTTTTATTCGGATCACCGAGGGTTAAGTCGACCATCATACCAGTGGACTCCATCGATAGTGTTACTGTAGGTATATGCTGTCGGTGGGTCAATCCCCCAGGATCTCAGACGTGAATCAATCGCATCAACAATTGTTGTCACAAATGATCCACGGTCACGGAGTGTTGGCGGCGCGTGAGTGTGCACCGTCTCATATCGGCAGTAGATGATATATGTAGTTGAGCTTTGAGCTGATTTAGCATGTTTGTCATAATTATCTTCACTGGCATCGATAGAGGCATTATCCATTTGCGTCGATGAATCTTTTGTCTGTCTGATTTTAATCGAAAGATCATCCCGAAGCTGCTCATTGACTTGCTCTGGATTCCCAAAAAGACGAGATTTACCAAATGTATCGATTGCTTCAACAGCAGCATCAGGGACGTGATTCATACAAATATGATTATACTCATTCTCTTGAGAGTACGCTCACGACATTTCATTCAATTCAGCTACCGTCGCGGAATCGCGATTATCTGTTGATATCATCTCAGATTGATTTGCTGATTCTTCATTAATCAACTCTGTCACACGACGTAGTTCAGTCGTCACACCATCTACAGCAGCCTCAATTGACTCATAATATCGTGTTTCACCGCTGCTACATCCACGCTTTGGGTCAACACGAACGGCGTCGGATCCAAGTAAATCAGGACGAATACTTAATTTTGCAACTGCACAGACACCATCATCGCCTGCATACCGATACTCAGTAATTCCACCAGTTGCATCACTCCGTTGCCATCCTGCCGGTGGATCTGGAAGCTTATCAGCGAGCGCTGATGGGTCAGCGGCGGCGTTGTTTGGACGCATATATATCATAGTTAGTCGATGCGTCTACAAGGGTCCTTTGGCGAAGACAGTACTCAAAGCACCACGTCTAATTGATACGATACTGATGTGTATAGACTAGCCTGTGGAAACTGGTGAAAAAACAATATTGATACATGTAGCCATGAATATATATACTGATGACCGTATCACTCACGCAATCAGTCACAGAATTGATGACGACACCAGTCCACTCAGTAAGTGCTGATACATCCGTTGTCAGCGCTGCAGAGATCCTGTTAGATAAAGATATTGGATCTGTTATCGCGAAAGAGCCTGCTGGAATTCTCACAAAAACCGATCTTGTCAGTGGCATCCACACAGTAGATAGTCTTGAAGAGACGACAGTTGCTGAATTAATGACACAACCGGTCATTTCGGTCATGTCTGATGCGACCGTGCAGCAGGCAGTTGATAAGATGGAAGATCATAACGTCAAGAGGATTGCCGTTGAACAGCATGAAAATGCTGACGAGCGATTTATTGGCATCATATCAGTGACTGACCTTACCGGTGCACTCTCAGAATCGCATGAAACAGCCATTGGTATGTACGTCGGACTCGCATCAGCGGATTCACCTTATATGTATGAATGTGTTGAGTGCGGCAATCGAATAACCTCTGATCATCAACCGGAGTCATGTCCAGAATGCGGTGGTCCAACGCGGAATCTCAGCGTGTCTCGCGATTAATGATGACCTGTCCAGCGGATTCTAACCGCAAATAATAATCCAACGTATGAGAGCAATTCAAGATCTCGCCCTAGAAAATCCTTGCTGAGAGGCGGAGAGGAAGTCAAGATTTCGGAATCACACGTACATGACCGTATATCACCGTACATGACCGTACATGACCGTACATGATACTATCATGAGCGTACTCTCTCAATAAAAGTATCAAATGCACCACTCGCTGGGTGAAGATGGCAGTATGTAGCAAGTGTTTGATACTCAATTACACCGTCATGTGTCCCGTCGATTCCATCACCACGTTCAACGGTGAATGCAAATCGCGCATCTGAGTCGACTGTTGCTGCAGAGTAATGAAACTCATGTCCTTTGCGGACTTCCCCTGTATCTGCAGTAAGCGTTGAATGGTCTGCTCGCAACTTGACATGATCAAGTGCTTGGTACCTATCTTCCATCTGTACGCTCAGCGGAAGAACGCCTGCCATTTCATATGTATCACCGTCAGTCGTGGTGAGTGAGTCAGCAAGCGTCATTAATCCACCACACTCGGCAAGCACAGGGAGTCCATCAGTCGCACGATCGGCGAGTGAACGCAATGCTTGACTTTCAGCAAGTGTAGCCCCATGCAACTCCGGATAGCCGCCCGGAAGATATACACCGTCACATATTGGTAAAGGATCATCCGCAAGTGGCGAAAACGTAATTACATTAGCACGGTTATTTAGCAGTTCCACTGTTGCAGGATATCGAAAACAGAACGCAGAATCATCGGCAATGGCGATACGTGGATGACTTACTTCGGTATTGGGAGTCGAGTTGAACCCAGAATTGGTCTTTGAGATTGACGACTGCGATTGAACATCTTCAGAAGGCGCTTCAGGACGCGGTGGAGCGCGTGCAGCAGCAATGATCTGTTCAGTATGAATCGTCTCTGCCGCTTCGGTGAGCGCTTTGGTATCCAGCGGCGATTCTGAACCCATCTCAAGTCCAAGGTGTCGGTCAGGGATTGACAGCGATGATTGTGGTGGGATCCGACCGAAATACTGGATTTCGTCCGGTAATGCATCGCGGATCCCCTCAGCATGTCGTCCGCCATGTGCTCGTTGTGCAAGGATACCAGCGACGTCTATATCACGACCAGCATGAGATGCATATGAACGGAATCCATGTGCTGTTGCAGCAACGCTTTCCATACCAGCTTTCGCATCGACAACAAGTATTATTGGAAGATCGAGTGCCTCAGCTACCATTGCAGTGCTTGAGCAGTCTCCATCATATAGTCCCATAACACCCTCAACAACGCAAAAATCGCCATTTCCACGATAGTAGTTTCGACGTACTCCATCAACACCCTCAAGCCATATATCAAGTGTGCGCGAAGGACAATCAGCAATGGCAGTATGATGACTCGGGTCAATAAAATCTGGACCAGCTTTTGCCGGCTGAACGGAGTATCCATCTTGATCAAACGCCTGAATAATTGCAAGTGCTGCAACGGTTTTGCCAACACCAGATTGGGTCCCTGCAAGCACAGCGCCCTTCATGTGTTTTCTCCTATCGACTGCCCATCGTGTCTTGAATCGGTCTTCTCGTTATCATCGCTTGCATCCCCACTCGAAGGTGGATATACCGTAATCGCGTTTGGAGGACATGCTGTTGCGGCGAGTTCTGCCGTGTCAGCGTCTTTGGAGAGTACAGCCACAATATGATCGGCTGTCCGTGATACCGAAACAACGCTATCGGCTGTCACATCGATTGTTGCGAGTCCATCTGGTCCCTCAATAAACCGATCGTCACGGGTGAGACATGCAAAGATCCCATCACATGCAGTAAGATCTATCTCCACGCGATATTGCGACTGTGTCTGTGATGATTGCTTACTCATTGTCCAACCGCTACTGTCACTGCTTCATCATATTTCAGCTTTTCAACGAGTAGTTCATGATTACGCCCTCCTGCAATAGCGCTCGCCTCTGCAATTCCTGGCCACCCGATGAGTTCTTTTGAACGCGATGGTGTTGGACCTTCAAATTCAAACAGTGTTTCTTTGCAAAATGAGATAACACCGACATTAACATCATTAGCTGCTGCAAGCAGTCCTGGTTCAGTTTCTTTTCGCGTGCCTGTGGCAATAAAATCGACATCATCCCAGGTGCACTCTACTGTTGATAGTGCACGCTCCCATGCGGTCAGGAACTGTGACGTATCAGCCCCAGAAACGCTTCCGGTGCCAAGAACGATGCCGTCGTTTCCGTTTCGATTAAGAACAGTCACTGATTGGTCTGCAATCACCGCTGTCGGATCATCAATTCGACTCACCGGGTCAAGTGTCTCATCAAGAACAGCAAGATTCGTCGCAACAGTCGATTTGCCATTGATAACATGTGAATTAAGTGCCTTTGCTCGGGTTTCGACACCTTGCTTGCCCGCTGCTTCTGAGGCAGTTGTCATTGCTGGGACAGCACCTAATGCGGTCAGGTCGTCTGCAACTTGATTTGCACCGTGATGACCACCTGTAATTGGAATTGCCCATGTGAGATTTGAATCAACAACAACAACAGCAGGATCATCCCACTTGTCATCAAGCAATGGTGCTGTCTGTTGAGTTACGGTATCACTTGGAAGAACACCAATAAAACAATCATACACCCCCCAGTGATCGGCAAATGCATCAGTATGATATTCAATAAGATCGATACGGTCATACGCAGACGCAAGTGTTGTCTGAATATTGTCTGCGGTATCGTCAGCATGTTCCGGGGCGATTACAGCAATCTCTGTTGCGACCTCTCCATCACTATCCGGTGTACTACAATGACCGCTTGTTTCTTCATTCGTATTCTCAGTATCACTCATTTGATTCACCACCATTTGTACCTATATTGGCATCAATAGGAGATGACTCCGTGGTTGTCTCAGTCTCATCACTGCTGTTGTCTCCGCTTTCACTCCCGCTTGCCCAGTCACCATAGAGATATGACCGCTCATATGCAGAACCGGTGATAGCGTCTCCAATGATAACCAGTGCAGAGGCTCGATAACCGGCTGATTCAATTTTCTTAGCAATTGACCCGATTGTCCCCTTAATCACATCTTCATCAGGCCATGATGCATGATAGACAACAGCAACAGGTATCTCAGGATCGTGACCAGCGTCAAGCAACCGATCCATCGTCTCGGCAACAGCGTGTGTCCCAAGATAAATGCACACCGTTGTATCACCAAAGCCAACGAACTCATCAATATGATCTTCTTCGGCTGAAAGCGTCTTGCCCTGTGGTCGTGTGAACACAACATGATTTGAAACCTCATTCAATGTTAGTTGCGTTCGGAGAGAAGCGCTTGCGGCAAATGCTGAGGTAACACCGGGGACAAGATATGTTGGGACATCCTCAGCAGCGAGAGCATCCATCTGCTCTAATGCCGCCCCATATATAGCTGGATCACCGCTATGTAACCGAGCAACTGTTCGACCATTAGTATATGCCTCTGTCATGAGCGGAATTAATTCTTCAAGATCCTTACCGATACTATTGACCTGTTCTGCGTCTGCACAGAACTCATCAAGTAGCTCGCTATTGACAAGCGATCCGGCATGGACAACGAGATCGGCTTCTGTTACAAGTTGCCGACCGGCAACCGTCAATAGCTCTGGGTCTCCTGGACCGGCACCAATAAACGGAATCCCCTCACGCTCAGTATAATTAGGTTGTTCTGATGATGTTGGCGATGTCATACTGATTCCTCCGATGATGTGTTGAACGCCGCAGTCGGAACTGTTTGCTCAATGCCCTCACGCTCAGCGTATGCAAGTGTATAATAGTCACGTTCAGCAATTTCCGTTGGGTCGGTTGTGATCATCGTTTCGCCCTGTTCCATGAACAATCGACGACCAAACTGAACATTATATCCTGCAGCAGTGAGTTTCTCATGTGTCTCGACAGCGTCTGTGACTTTGAATAGAATCATTCGATCAGGACCGGTCGGTGCTGACCCATTTGCCGCCTCACGGAGCGATAATCCAGTTCCAGATTCAATCTCGATATCTAGTGCCGTTGCAAAGGCAGTCATTGCACTAACTCCAGGAATAACCTCGACACTGATTGCTGGGTGAAACGCTGATAATGTTCGTCGAAGGTGTCCAAAGGTTGAATAAACATTTGGGTCACCAAGCGTGACAAATGCAACATCATCACTCATTGCTTTCTCAGCAACAGCATTTGCTGCGTCTTTCCACGCCCGTCGAAGTTTATCAGGATCACGAGTCATCGGAAAATCAAGATCACCGATTCGTGAGGATGGAACGTGCTGTCGAGCAACTGTCCGTGAGAGCCGTCCAGGTGAGTACACCGTTGTGACAGAGTCAAGAATATCACGTCCTTTGACTGTGACTAACTTTGGATCACCAGGACCAAGACCGACACCATATACCGTCATCAGGTCAGCCCCCCAGCGTCACGCCGCCCGACGATAACATAGACTGGATTATTAGCGTTGAAACTTGTCGCACCAGCGAGTTCATATCCGTCATTGACCTGTACTTGTAATACCGCTGAAAGTAACTCGCGCTCTCGAAATGCCTCAATTGCATCACCCGCAGGCTCAACACGTGAGACATTCATAACGACTCGATCAACATCTGTCTCAACAGCATGATCAAGGACCGACTCGAAGTTTCGACTCCCACCAAGGAATAATACATCAGCATTTCTCGGCAGCCCATTGGGTGCCTCAGCCTCCTCAACACTCACTGTCTCTGTCTGATTATTTGCGGCGATATTTTTCTTTGCTGCTGTGACTCGCTGTGACTTTCGTTCAATTGCTGTCACATGAGTGACGTATGGGGCTGCTTCGATACTAATTGCACCTGTACATGTACCAACGTCGACAAAGTGGTCATCGGGCTGTAATTGGAGTTTTTGAATAGTTATTGCACGTACTTCCGGTTTCGTTGGACCGGCTCGCGCGTCATGAGGAAGCGTGATCTGTGTCATTCGAGTATACTATTTTGATACCAGATAAAAACAATTACGCTTGCTCTACATCAAATATGATTTCATGGATGAGCCAGTAAGTAAACTTGATGAAGTACAAGCAAAATTGTTTTATGAGAGTATTTAAATCGGCGAGTAGGGAGTGATGGATGAATGCACATCATGGAAGGGTTCCTACCACCACGGTGGGCTGCCGCATGGACGCTCGCAGCAGCACCCATCGTTGTGTATGGTGCGAAGCAAACTATTGATATCATCCGTCAGGATGCCCGAGTAAAGGCACTTGTTGCTATTGGAATTGCGTTTGTCTTTATTCTTTCAGCATTGAAGTTCCCCTCTGTCACCGGGAGCACATCACATCCGACTGGAACGGGATTACTTGTTGTGCTGTTTGGACCTGCGGTGACGGCTTTTACTGCAACAATTGTGCTTCTGTATCAGGCTCTTTTGTTAGCGCATGGTGGTATCACGACTCTTGGAGCCAATGTCGTTGCAATGGGGATTATTGGTCCGACAGTCGGATGGACCGCCTATCAGATCATTCGTCCATATACATCGCTTGAACGAGCAACATTTATTGCTGCTGTGCTGACCGATTGGACAACATATCTTGTGACATCGCTCCAATTAGGCGCTGCTTTTCCCGCTGGGGACGGGCTTGATGCGATTATCATCTCGGCACTAGATTTCGCAGCGATATTCACACTGACACAAGTACCAATTGGAATCCTTGAGGGAATCCTCGCAGCTGCTGTGATCGGATACCTCACTCGTCTTGGTTCCGAGACAATAGAGTCTCTCGAGGTGGCAGCATGAATAAACAACATTATCGATCACTTCTTGCCGCAGTTGCTATTGCTACTCTTGTTGCTGGATTGAGCTTTACGACTGGTGGACTCGATGCAACTGATCAACAGGCTGTTGCAATGATTGAAACCACCGAACCAGTGTATGACCGGTGGGCTGACCCAGTATTACAGCCACCTACCGCAGTGGGTGAGACAGTACTGTTTGCAGTTCAAGCTGGCATTGCGGGACTCATATTCACTCATTACCTCCAGCGACTGACTGAGGCCGACCAGTCGGAGACGGATGCATCAGACGCTTGAGCGCGTCCAAGCGGAGGCGGCACCGATAATCAGTGGACCACTCGCAGTGTATCTCACTGGTATTTCTTTGATACTCACAATCACAACGAGTCATATTACAGCACATATCCTTGCAGCGGTTATCTTTGCCAGTTTAACTGCACATGCAATTGGTCGAGAATATATCTCACTCATTCAATATCCGATTTGGTTCCTTGCTCCAAGCATTATACTCATCGCAATCATAACTCCCGGGGAGGCAATCATTACAGTGTGGAGTATCTCTATCTCTACAGCAGGTGTCCAGCTTGCGTTTGAAACTGGTCTTCGGTCAATTGCTTCGTTGACAGTTCTGTTCTTTCTTGCTTTCACCACAACCATTCCACAGTTAGTCACTGCGCTGAATCGCCTGTGGATGCCAGATCCAATTATTGAATTACTCCTATTGAGTTACCGTGCTGTACAAGTCCTTATGGATGAGACACTCCGGTTATCAACAGCAGCAACGCTTCGAGGTGGACAGACATCTCGATATGCACTTTTTCGAACGACAAAGCGCCTGGCAGCATCACTTCTTATTCGATCGGTCGACAGAGCAGAGCAGGTTGAGATGGCAATGCAAGCACGGGGGTATCATGGCGAATTTCCAATGCACACAGAATCAAATAATGGATATATGTATTCAATTATCATCATTGCACTGCTTGTTATTACTGGTTTTGGAGACCTCCCATGATTGAACTCACTGAGGTACAGTTCGCGTATGATACTGAATCGGTCCTCGCTGATGTTACTCTTCGTGTGCCAAAAGGGTCAATTACGGTCTTACTCGGGCGCAATGGTGCTGGAAAATCAACACTCTTGCGTCATTGTAATGGGCTGTTGAAACCGGATAGTGGTGATGTCAATATTGACGGAAGCTCACTTACCAGTGAAACGACGTCTATGCGCGCAATCCGACAACGTGTTGGATTTATATTTCAACGACCTGCTGATCAACTTGTTGCACCAACGGTCAAACAGGACGTCGCATTTGGACCTGCTAATTGGGAGAAAAACATGCCCCCTGACGACATTGATACGATTGTCACACACGCACTTGAGCGGGTTGGGTTAGCTGGATTCGAAGATCGATTATGTAGCCGATTGAGCGGTGGCGAACGAAAGCGCGTTGCCCTCGCCGGAGTGCTTGCAATGGATCCAGAGTACATTGTGGCTGATGAACCAAGCGCCGGGCTTGATGGTGATGGCGTTCGGGGATTTGCAGAGCTATTGAAACGACTTGCCACTGATGGAATCGGTGTGATCGTCTCGACACATTATCCAGATTTTGCATCGGCTGTTGGTGACCGTTTTCGTGTTCTTGAGGATGGTCGCATTGTTCATTCATCAGACCAACTAGAATCAATCCCCCTTCGTGAACATGGAATTCGGACTTTGGGAACCATATCTGATACATGACCGACTAGCGAGTGACTATTACACATATGAGTTCATGCGACGTGCTCACTCATTGCGACGAGAGTGAGCACATTCAGATCAAATAAGATGCTTTGTGACTCATCTGCGATATCAGGTATGAAAAAATCACAGTTTATACCGAGTGCATCCCCTTGGTTCTCCACTTCTCAGTTAGCTCCGCCCTATTATTCGGGAGCATCTTCTACTGCAGTGGAATAAAAGTATACACTTGGTTGAGCACCCTATCACTCAAGTATCGGGAGAATAGATAGTTGTACAATGCCAATTGTTGAAGTGACGCTGCCAGACGAGTTGCTTAGTGAGTTTGAACAACTAGTTGAAGAGGAGTTTGTGACTGAAGAGCAAGCGGTCGAAGACCTTCTTACAATGGGAATTGATGCATACAATGTAAATATCGTTGATGATTCACAACCTGGCGATGATATCATTGAGGGTGCAGAAAATAATCTCTTTGATACGGCGACTGATCCTGGTGGGCTTGAAGACGACCGACTATAATCGTATTCCTGTCAATAATACCACTGCTTCGCATTGAGTGACGGATTGATACTCAGAGTAGTGCATCATCATCTAATCGAAAATCGAAACGAGTATCTGTGAGTCATATAAATCCCTGAGATGAATCCGAGAGCATAGCGAATATACCGACTCATTCATATCAGATTTATTCACATAATAAACCGACCACGTAACCATTTTACTGGCTCCCTGGTAGACTAGATATAGGTCAATGGATCTTGAACTCACCGATAATGTTGCACTTGTGACCGCTTCAAGCAGTGGTCTTGGAAAGGCTTCTGGGCGAGCTCTTGCATCTGAGGGTGCCAATGTCGTTTTAAACGGACGTAATCAGGATCGACTTGATGCGGCTGTTGAAGAGGTACGTGAGGCTGCAGCCGATACTGCAAGCGTCATCGGTCATGCAGGTGACCTTACTGATCCTGATGATATCGCTGATCTTGTTGAGCGTCCGGTTGCAGAATTTGGCGGGCTTGATCATCTCATTTTATCAGCTGGAGGACCACCGTCAAAACCATTTCTTGAGACGACAGACGAAGAGTGGTATGAAGCCTTTGATCTGCTTGTCATGAGTGCTGTCCGAACCGTCCGCGCTGCAGAGCCACATCTCACAGAAAGCGAGCATGGCACAATTGTGAATATCACCTCTGCAAGCGTCAAGGAGGCAATCGATGGACTCGTTCTCTCAAATGCAGTTCGAATGAGTGTCATTGGACTTGAAAAGACCATCTCAAAAGAACTCGCACCCGATATTCGTGCGAATGCTGTTTTACCGGGAACTCATGAAACGCCCCGGATTGAAGAATTAGTCGAGCAAGGTGTCGAACGTGATGAGTATGAGAGCTATGAGAGTGGTCTTGAGGAGTGGGCGGATGGAATCCCGATTGGCCGGGTTGGTGATCCAATGGAATTAGGCCGCACCGTTGCATTCCTCTCGTCGCCTGTGTCAACATACCTCGATGGGGTTGCAATCCCGATCGATGGCGGATCTGGCGCATCCAATCTCTGACGTGTCAATTCAATCCCGTTGCATTGTATTATTACATGCACATTAATCAGCTACAATGAAATCACTACGACAGCCGATCAAAGATACGTGAGTGAGGATGCTCATGACCAGTATGCAACACGAATGCTTGCAGCGGTATCGCTTGGATGGGCTGTGTTGCAATTTGGTCGAATGCTACTTTCACCATTACTGCCGGCTATTATTACAGACTTAGGAATTACAGAAGCAACAGCTGGCATTGTTCTTGCGGCGTTTCAGATTGTTTATGCAGTCACACAGTACCCAAGTGGAGAGTTTTCAGATCAATGGACGCGTGCAACACTTATTGTGCCTGCTTTCGCCGTACTTGTCATTGGATTTGCTCTATTTGACATCGTCAATGGACTCGGTATGTTCGTTGTTGCTGCGGTCGTTACAGGAATTGGGAAGGGATTATTTTCAATCCCCTCACGAGCACTTCTTTCTGATTTATTCACGACGAATCGTGGTCGCGCACTTGGAATTTACGCAGCTGGGACAGATGTTGGTGGTATAGCAGCTGCTGGTGTCGCGACAGTAACTGTGACGTATGCATCATGGCGAACGCCGTTTCTTCCGGTTGCAATTTTGTTAGGGATATTAGCAACATGGTATGTATTCATGAATCGTGAGCGCTACGCACTCGAACGCACGACGCTTGATATCGGAGGAACAGTGAGTGGGCTCATACAACACTCTCGACAGCGAGAGACGCTCATTGCGTTTGCCTTGTTTTATTTCATGGTTGGTGGTGTGGTTAATTTCTATCCAACATACCTGACACAGACGAAGGACTTCTCAGCAGAGCTTGCGAGTCTCACATTTGCGCTTATTTTTATTGTTGGGCTGATAATCAAACCGAGCGCCGGAATGCTTGGCGACCGGCTTTCGCGGATTGGCATTGCTATCACTGGACTGCTGATTGCAGCCGTCGCACTCAGTGTGGTGACGGTTATTTCAACCCCAATATATATCTGGATTATCACGTCAATCCTCGCAATTGGATATAAAACTGGGTTTCCGCTTGCAGATGCGATTATTCTCGATGGTGCACCGAGTGATGGAATGGGTGCGGACCTTGGGGCTGCACGCGCACTCTTTCTCGGTGCAAATGCAATCGGACCTGCTTATGTTGGTATTGTTGCGACTTACGCCAACTATGAGATTGCATTCGGTGGACTCGCAGTGTGTTTACTTTTTGCAGCAGGAATACTTGCTCGACAGCGAATCAATTCGACAGATGGGGTCCGGGCTGATTGATTCCTCGCTTGAATCAGGATTCTCTCTCAAAATAGAGTCTATCTTTCTGCAAGGAGAGAATCCCGCCGTTTTCCACGGGAGTAAATCCGATACTTCCCACACAATCCACCGTTGATAGCAGGCTAGATGTTCAACGCTAATCCACATCATTAAACAATTCTACAGATTAACAGGCAGAGTGCCTCGGGGCTTGACCCCGATGATGAATGCCGTCACTATATGCCACAAATTTAACTATTTCTAGCGTTTCATACGG
>ERZ1034484.35-NODE-35-length-18757-cov-15.293605_pt1 | contig 18757 bp, 13 predicted proteins | sample MGYA00520647_ERZ1034484 | MGnify/ENA primary metagenome ERZ1034484 (study PRJEB33760, sample SAMEA4777684) | hypersaline lake metagenome | biome: hypersaline environment; feature: brines | place: Spain | collected 2012-08 | depth 0 m ... | reverse complement strand
ACCGATCGCCACGCGAAGGACACCTCGCGCGGTCGACGCCGGAGCTCATCGTCGAAAAGCTCGCCGAGGAGCGCGGCGGCGGATTTTACGCGGGGCTGTTAGAGAAGTTCTGAACGCGGGAGGCCGGGCGGTACGCACGCGCGGTGAAACGGCAGTACGCTTATAACTCACTCCTCCGAAAACGGTCCGTTGACCAACTCGATCATCGCCGACTTCGGCGCCGTCGTTGGCTTCAGCGTGTCGACGAGCGACGAGACCACGCGGGGTCGCGTCGCGATGACGAAGGCACAGCTCCTCGTCGAGACCGACGACGAGACGCGGCGGATCGACGTCGAAGACGTCTTCGACGTCGTGCGGGACGTCTCGCGGACGGCCGCCGCCGACTCGACGGAGACGGTCACACTCGCGTTCGACGCGGGGGGCGACCGCGGCGCACTCAGCCTCCAGGCAGACGCAGCGACGCTCGTGACGTTCCAGCGGCTCCTCTTCACCCGACTGCTCACCGGCACGGACGTGACCGTCACACACCGGCACGCGAACGACGATGCCGACGAGCGACGTCCCTGCCGACTCCGTATCTCGGCGGCCGACGTCCGGCTCGATCCGGTCGACGACGAGCCGGGCGTCGTGGTCCGGCGCGACGAGATCGCCCGATTCGCCCTCTCCGGGACCGAGGCCCCCGAGGTCGTTTTGTACCTTCGTTCACCCGACCGGGTCGAGCGCGTTAGCGTCCGCTTTCCGTCGTTTCGCCTGCTGAACCTCTTCGGCCGATACCTCCGTGCCGATCTGCTCGCGAACGACGCGATCGGTTCGGCCCCCGAGCGGGCACGTCCGATCGGGGTCCTGCTGGTCGACGACGACGAACAGAGCAGAGAGCTGACCACCGTGTTCTTGAACGAACGGTCCGACCGGCTGTCGATACTCGAGGCGTCGAGCGCCCGTGCGGCCCTCGACGTCCTCGCCGCCGCCGACCGGCGGCAGGCCGTCGACTGCGTCGTCAGCGACTACAAGATGCCGGGCATGGACGGCATCGAGTTTCTCAACGCGGTCCGCGAGGAGCATCCCACGCTCCCGTTCATCCTGTACACCGGCCAGGGTAGCGAGCGGGTCGCGAAGCAGGCGATTCTCGACGACGTGACAGACTACGTGGAGAAGGACGTCGGCCCGGGTCAGTACGAGGTTCTCGCGTCGAGAATCGAGAAGGCGGTTCGGTGAGCGGCGTCGCGTCTCCGGTTCGAGCCGTCAGTCGTCGTCGGCCGCGGTCGCCGGCTTTCGGCGGTCGTCACGAGGGCCCTCGAGGTCGACGTCGGGGAGCAGATCACGCAGATACCGGCCGGTGTGTGAGGCGTCCTCGCGGGCGACCGCCTCAGGCGTGCCACGCGCGACGAGTTCGCCGCCGCCCTCACCCCCTTCGGGGCCGAGGTCGATCACTCGGTCGGCGTTCTTTACCAGGTCGAGCTCGTGTTCGATGACGACGACGGTGTTCCCGCCGTCGACGAGTCGATGGAGCACGTCGATGAGTTTCCGCTCGTCTTCTTTGTGGAGACCGGTCGTCGGCTCGTCGAGCAGGTACAGCGTGTCGCCGGTGGCCCGCTTCCCGAGCTCCTCGGCGAGTTTGATCCGCTGTGCCTCGCCGCCGGAGAGCGTGGTGGACGGCTGACCGAGCTCCATGTAGCCGAGGCCGACGTCCCGTAACAGCTGCAGCCGACGGTTGAGCCCCCGATGACTCTCGAAGAAGTCGTGGGCCTCTCTCACGCTCATGTCGAGGACGTCCGCGATGGTCGCTCCCTTGTAGGTGACGTCGAGCGTCTCGTCGTTGTAGCGAGCTCCCTCACACTCCTCACAGGGGACGTACACGTCCGAGAGGAAGTTCATCTCGATCTTCACCGTCCCCTGGCCGCCACACGCCTCACAGCGGCCACCTTTGACGTTGAACGAGAACCGTCCCTTCTCGTAGCCGCGTTGTTTCGCGAGCGACGTCTCGGCGAACAGCTCGCGGACGTAATCGAAGACGTCGGTGTACGTCGCCGGGTTCGACCGCGGGGTGCGGCCGATCGGTGACTGGTCGATGAGTCGCACCGTCTCGATCTGCTCGAGCCCCTCGATGGCGTCGTGGTCGCCGGGCTCGACGCTCGTGTTGTCGTTCATCTCGCGCGCGAGCCCCTTGTAGAGGATGTCGTGTATCAGCGTCGACTTGCCGGAGCCGGAAACGCCGGTGATCGCGGTGAGCGTGCCGAGTTCGATGGGTACGTCGAGGTCGCGGAGGTTGTGCTGGCGAGCGCCGCACACGACCAGTTCGCCGTCCGAGTCGCGGCGCTCGTCGGGGACCGGGATGGACTTCCGGCCGGCGAGGTAGTCGGCCGTGATCGAGTCGTCTGCGGCGACGATCTCGTCGAAGTCGCCCTGTGCGACCACCTCGCCGCCGCGCTTGCCCGGACCGGGCCCCATGTCGATGATGCCGTCGGCCCGACGCATCGTCTCTTCGTCGTGTTCGACCACGAGGAGGGTGTTCCCGAGGTCGCGGAGGCCGACGAGCGTGTCGAGCAGCCGGTCGTTGTCGCGCTGGTGGAGGCCGATCGACGGCTCGTCGAGCACGTAGAGCACGCCGACGAGCCCGGAGCCGACCTGGGTCGCGAGCCGAATGCGCTGGCTCTCGCCGCCAGAGAGCGTCGACGCCTCCCGGTCGAGCGTGAGGTACTCCAGGCCGACCTCCTCCATGAAGCCGAGGCGAGCGCGAATCTCTTTGAGGATCTCCGCGGCGATCGTCGTCTCCCGCTCGGAGAGCTCGGCTTCGAGCCCCTCGAAGTGCTCGCGCGCGTCGGCGATCGAGAGCTGGTTCACCTCGGTGATCGGCGTGTCGGCGACGAGCACGTGTCGCGACTGGGTCTTCAGCCGAGTGCCGTCACACTCGGGACACGTCGTCACCGCCATGTACTCCTCGATGTGGTCGCGGGCACGCTCGGAGTCGGTCTCGACGTGTCGGCGTTCCAGATTCGGAATGACGCCCTCGAAGCGCTCCGTCTTCTCGCGGGTGCCGTTCTTCGTGGTCCACTCGAAGTGAACGAGGTCGTCGGTGCCGTAGAGGAACTGTCGCCGGATCTCGGCGTCGAGCGCCTCGAAGGGCGTGTCCACGTCGACGCCGAAGTGCTCGGCCACGTTGTCGAGCTGCCGGGAGTAGTAGGTTCGGTCGTAACTCCACGGCTCGAAGACGTGCTTGAGCGGCTTCGAGGGGTCCTCGACGACGAGCGCCTCGTCGACTTCCTTCGTCGACCCGATCCCCTCACACTCCGGGCAGGCGCCGTAGGGGCTGTTGAACGAGAACGAGCGGGTCTCGATGGCCGAGAAGTGAAAGTCGGAGTTCGGGTTCCCGAGGGCCTCGGAGAACTCGACGACGAGTCGTTCGTCGCCGTCGGCGTCCGCCGCGAGCGACCCGGTCGACCGGCTGTTCGAGGCGAACGGGACGTCCGCCGGCGGGTCGGGAACGATCAGTTTCAACGCGCCGTCGGCCTCCTCGAGAGCAGTCTCGACCGAGTCGGCGATCCGCGAGCGGGCCGACGGCGAGACGACGACGCGGTCGACGATCACGTCGATCGTGTGGTCGTAGTTCTGGTCGAGGTCCGGGTCCTCGGTCGTTAGGTCGACCGACTCGCCGTCCACTTCGACGCGCGTGTAGCCGTCAGCCGCGAGCGACCCGAACCGCTCTTCGAACGCCCCCTTCTGGTCGCGAACGATCGGCGCGGCGATCTTCGCACGGGTGCCCTCGGGCAGCTCGAGGATCTGTTCGACCATGTCCTGTGCCGACTGCTCGCCGACCGGCTCGCCCGTGATCGGGTCGTGTTGGGTTCCGACGCGGGCGTACAACAGCCGGAGGTAGTCGTGGAGTTCGGTGACCGTCCCCACCGTCGACCGCGGGTTGTTCGCGGCGTTCTTCTGGTCTATCGAGATGGCCGGTGAGAGTCCTTCTACCGCTTCGACCTGTGGTTTGTCCATCTGGCCGAGGAAGTTGCGGGCGTACGCCGACAGCGATTCGATGTACCGGCGTTGTCCCTCGGCGTACACGGTGTCGAACGCGAGCGACGACTTTCCCGACCCCGAGAGGCCGGTGACGACGGTGAACTCCTCGCGTGGAATTCGGACGTCGAGGTCCTTGAGGTTGTGTTCTTCCGCGCCGCGGACCTCGATGTAGTCCTTGCTCATCCTAGGCTCCGTTGCGGACGCGTGAAGGAATACCCGTCGGTCAGCACGCTCACCGACCGACGATGTCCGCCGGCGGTGAGAGGTCTCGCCGGCCGCCGGCGGTGACGACGAAGAGTACGCCCAGCCCGAATCCGTACGCGAGCATGAGCGGAATCGTCACGAGGAACATCGTGATCACGTCGGCAGGGGTGAACACCGCGGCGAACACCATGATCCCGACGGTGACCTCTCGCCAGCGGCCACGAAGGCCGTCGTAGGGCACGCCGGCGTTGTTCAACAACACCATCAGAATCGGAATGTCCGCGAGCAACCCGATCCCGATGGTGGTGAAGATGACGAGCCACATGAAGTCGCTCACCTGATACGTGATGATCATGTTCGCGAGCGCGGCGTCGGTGACGAGCCACCCGATGATGCCGGGGGCGATCCAGCCGTACCCGAGCGCGAACCCGCCGACCAGGCCCCCGAAGAGCGCCCCTGCCCAGAGATACACCTGTCTGATTCGCCCGGCGACGAACCCCCGTTCGCGCAGTGACGGCCACGCGGCGTACAACAGGACGGGAAAGACCGCGAGCCCGCCGACGAGCAGTGACACCTTCACCATGAAGATGAGCGCCTCGACCGGGTGGAGGGTGATGATGTTGATCCCCCCACCGACCTCGGCGGGAACCCGCGACTGGAGGTCGGCACGCACGGCCGCCAGGCCACCGAGGTAGAGCCACGTGAACGTCGCCGCCATCACGCCACCGAACACCACGAGGAGGATGAACGACTTCGAGCGAACCGAGTCGAAGATGAACCGCAGGTCGGTGTAGTACCCGCCGATGTCGTCTTCGGCGGATTCGTCGCCCGTCAGCTCCTCGAGGAACGTCGAGGAGGCGCGTGAGGTGCGGTCACCGACGCTATCGACGAGACCGCCGTCGTCGGCCGTGGACGCCCCGTCCGCGTCGTCAGCCGTGGGAGCCTCGTCGCCGCCTTCGGACGCCTCGTCGCCGGCTTCGGACGCCACCGCGTCGAACCGGTCGAGGATCGCCTGGGCCTTCGCCGGGTCGTCGTCGTCGAGGGCGGCCTGTGCCCGTGCGAGCGACTCGGATTCCGACATCGCAGCGAAGGGTGCGTCCGGCGCCGCCCGAACGCCCGCTGCGTCGAGTTCTTCGAGGTCGATGGCGGTCGGATCGCCGTACTGGTAGCCCGCGCTCGTCGTGTCAAGGTCGGCGTACACCGCCCACAGGGTCGCGGCGGCAACGAACACACCGGCCCAGCCGACGGCGTACACGGCGAGCGCGGCGGTCGCGTCGACGCCGAGTCCAGTGCCCGGGGCGAGGAACCGCCAGTCGCTGCCGACCGACTCGAGGAGGGCGTTCACCGCCGTCCGACCGCCGGCGACGTAGAAGGCGTACACGAGTCCGGCGCCGAGGACGGCCGCACCACCGACGACGTTCCAGTGGGATCGAATCGAGCCGAGCACGCGGACCCGGTCGGAACTGCGTTTGGCCGTGACCACGAGCTTTGACAAGTAGAGACTGAATCCGTACAGCGCGACGAGCGGGAACGCCCACATCAGCTGGGTGAACGGGTCGGGCGGAGAGAACACGGCACCGAAGACGAAGATGGCGACGACCGCGTACCGCCACTTGTCACGGAACGTCTCGTACGGAACGATCTCGGCGTACGAGAGCCCGGTGATGAGCAGCGGCATCTGCCCCGCGAGCCCGAACGACAGCGAGAGGAAGACGATGAACTCCGTCCACATCACGATGCCGTACGTCGGCTGGATCCCCGCCTCGAGGCCGAAGCCTGCCAGGAACGCGAACATGATCGGGAAGAACGCGTAGAGACCGTAGGCGACGCCGAGTCCGAAGAGACCGAACCCAAGCAGTGCGACCGCCGCGAGCTTCCAGCGGGCGATCGGCGACTGCGGGAGCACGCCCCGGGCACGAAGCTCGTCGCGGCTGACGTAGCCGAGCGCCGGGAGCGCGACGATCGCGCCGACGACGAGACCGATCTTCGCCTGGAGGAGGATCACCTCGAACGGGGTCGTCGCGATGACGTCTACCTCCTCGGCGACGGCGGACGCCATGTTCGAACGCGTCATCTCGTACAGCGCCTCCCAAATCGTGGTGCGCAGCGCCCAGAACGTGGCGAGGAAGCCGAGCAAGAAGACGACGAACACCTTCTGGAGATCCTTCTGGATCGACCGGAGGAACGCCCGGGCCGACGCCTGGCCGGCCGCGAGCGACCGTTGGGTGTCTTCGTCGAGGGCACTCGCCATACGGCGTGAGACGGCCGTGTGCGTTATCAACCTTTTCGACCACGCCCGCCGCTATCCAACAAGGCCTATAATCACCCGGTGGCGACTCTACGGTGAATGCCAGACGACGACCGGCCGCCCGAGGAGCCGTCAGCGCTGTCGACGGACCCACAGCCGTCCGACGCCGATCGGCCGGCGGCGGCCGAGACGCCGGCTGGCGACGCGTCGACTCGCGGCGACGAATCGAGTGACGACGAATCGAGTGACGACGAATCGAGCGACGGCAACGAGACGGCCGCCGACGCACGGTCACCCGACGACGAGGGAGCCGACCGGGAGAGCGCACGCCGTGGTGACGGCGGAATGCCGGCGGCCGCCGACGACGCGGCCGAGGCGGCGACCACGACCGGTGGGCCGCCGGAGTCGGTCGAGGCGGCGACCGCGGATGCGTCGGCCGCAGAGCCCGTCGACGCGCCGGACGACGTCGGGGGCGTCGCCGGTCCGGAGTCCGACGAGGAGATGCCGCTCGCCGCGCACATCGAAGAGATGATGCGTCGGCTCGCGGTGGTGTTCCTCGTCGGGGGGCTCGCGACGCTCGTCGTCGTCACCGAGTCGACCGAGCTCATCAACTACTTTTGGGGGTACCACATTCCGGCGCCACTGGAGAACCGACCTCGTCTGTACGGTCCGCTCGAACTGCCGCTCACGCGGCTGAAGGTGGCCGGACTCGCCGGCGTCGTCGTCGGGCTGCCGGCGTTCGTCTACGAGACGTACCGGTTCATGCGACCGGGGCTGTACGCGAACGAGCGCCGGTACTACCTCGCGGCGGTGCCGACGAGTCTCGTACTCGGCGGCATCGGGATCGCGTTTGCACACTTCCTCGTGTTGCCCGCGATATTCTCGTATTTCACCACCTACACGAGTGACGCCGCCACGATCGCCTTCGGGCTCGCGGAGACGTTCAACCTGATCGTGATCCTCCTGGCGTTCATGGCGATCGTGTTCCAGATACCCCTCTTCATCATGCTCGCCATCATGATGGACCTCGTCACTCGCCGGTGGCTCGAGCAGAAGCGGCTCATCTTCTGGGGGACGTTCCTCGGCATCGCGTTCCTGTTCAGCCCCGACCCCACCGGGATGGCCCCAATCATCGTCACGCTGACGATGATCGCCCTGTTCGAAGGCACGCTCGCGGCCCTCCGGTGGACCGGACGATAAGACGGAGCCGGACTCTCTCACGCCGATCACCCGCTAGCGGGTCAGCCGGCACCGGTCGACTCAACGCCTTTCCACCCCCTTGTGCGGTGGCGCGCGCCTCGCGGGCCGCCGGAGGCGTGTCCGCGAGCGCGTGCGAGGGATGAGCGAGGTGGCGAAGCCACCGAGCGAATCGGCTGGGGAGGGTGTGGTCAATTGGCGTCCGGCGGTCGTGCAGTCGTGCTGTTCACCCAGTCAACACATACGTGCGGAATCGGCTGGGGAGGGCGTGGTCAATTGGCGTCCGGCGGTCGTGTTGTTCGACCGGCGATCACTCCTCCGCTTGTCCGTGAAGCTCCCACATCGTGGTCTCTAGGTTCCGGATGGCTGCAGCCTGTTGTCCGTTCACGAGGTCCGTCCAGGAGCTGACTCCTGGGAAGACCAGCGGCGTCGTGTGGACGGGAAGTCTCTCCCAGTCGATATCGGCCGCAGTGGTTGCAGAGTCGATCTCGTGAGCCGTCAGGGGTGGCGGTAGATCCGCTGTCCGCTCGGGAGTCACTCCGAGACCGAGCCGGTGGGTGTAGCCAGCCCAATGCCAGCGCTTGCCGGCGCCGTGGTGAATCGCGGGTGCCCACAGGTACGTCTCGCCCGGAGACAGCTGTGTGGTGTCTGAGGGATCATTAGTTGCCAGTGGACGTGACATCGTGACGACCCACTCGTCTCCGGTCCACGTTCCTGAGGCAGTCCAGTCGGCGGCACTTCCGCTGGGCTCGCGGACGGGGCGTCGGGGAATCATCGCGCCCTCCCACTCGGCCACATCTGGGTCGAACGGGACGGTCACGTCCGGTGTAAGCGCGTACGTTCCCGAGCCCTGTGCGGGGAACTCGCCGGCCGAAACAGCGTGGTAATCGAGCGCGCCTCCGTCCACGATGCCCGGGTCGAACATCAGCTCGGGCCCTGCGTCCGATGTCCACCCTTGGCTTGTGTAGGTTCGACGGCCGTCGTCGGCGTGCCGATAGTCGAGGACGTGAGCATCAGTCCCGTATCCGACCGGGTCGGACCGGTGTGCGCGCCACATCGGCAGGTCGAGAAACTCACCGCGAGCCTTCATCGCCTGCAGCTCCTCGGGAGAGCGAACCTCTCGCCAGTTGCCCTCCCACCACTCGCCGGCACATGCCTGCGGGAGGAACTTCCGAATATCGGACTTCCCGAGCCGATCGCCGTAGTGGGGGTGCGACGTGACCTCAGCTGGAGACGCTGCGCTCGGTAGAGAGCGCATCCCCTGGTGAGTCGTCAGCCATCCAGCGAACTCCTCGAACCCACGAACGCTCCCGTCGTCGAGGAAGAAGCTCAGACGGTCCTCGTAGAACCCGGTGTGGCCGTCGTCGTCGCTCACCCACGGTGACGGGTCGGCAAACTGTCGCCACTCGCCCTCGTGGTAGACCAGCATGTCATGGATCCAGCCGCCGGGGTCAGGTTGGTCCCACCGAAACTGGAAGTGCAATCGCTCCCGGTCGTGTGCCACCCGCGTCCGAAGCTGCTTTTTGTTTTCGGCCGGCATCCAGTCGTTATTCATTGACCTACCGCATCGTATGATAGCCAACTCACTTTGCTCGTACTACATTGTCATAAGTTTACATGGGTATACGACAACGAGTCATCAACGACAGGTGACAGCCGCGTTCCGGTGTCGGTGCTCAGTCGGGTCAGGCTTCTACACGCATCCGAACTCAGACGTGCTCGCTCACCTCTCGTTCCCTGATTCGAACCGCCCTCGGACACATAACCCGCCGGCTCACCATGTTCGCCGCCGGGATGGGCTCGGGCGGATTCGAACCAAACTCAAACGTGCTCGTTCACTTCGTTCACTGCGCGCGACTGACAGGGTTCGAACCGCCCTCGGACACATAACCCGCCGGCTCACCATGTTCGCCGCCGGGATGGGCTCGGGCGGATTCGAACCACCGACCTCAGCCTTGTAAAGGCCGCGTCATAACCAACTAGACCACGAGCCCTCACTGGGAGAATCGCGCGCGCGGCAAAAACGGTTTCTGTCTGACTCGGCAGGGGTCGTCCGTCGAAACGCTTTCGCACACGCCGCGCGGTTGCTCACCCATGTGCTCTCTCCCCCGACGTCGTACACGCCCACACCCCTCCTCGCCAGCCGAGACCCACCGACACACACCACAGACCGCATCGGGCCGACTCGACCGGGGCACCGAGTGATACGCCGTCTCCTCGCCTACCCGATCGGCCAGTCGAGACGGCTCGACGCACTGCTCATCGGCAGCGGGCTCCACCTGCTCGCGGTGTGGATACCGGTGCTCCCGCTCGTCGCCGTCGCCGGCTACCTCTCGCGCGTCGTCGCTGCGACCACGACCGCGAGGCGACGACGAACCGACCCGGCACTTCCAGCGTGGCGACCGATCCGGCCGTTGTTCCGCGACGGCGTTCGACTCTGCGTCGCCGCGACCGCCTACCTCGTCGTCCCCGTCGGCCTGCTCGTCGTGACGCTCGGCGGGCCACTCGAACGACTCGGCCCGACGGGAGGATCCGACGGACTCGTTTTCGTCGCCGGATCGACGGTCGCGACGCTGCTCGCGTTTGCCCTCCTGTACCCGATGCCGGCCGCGGTCGTCGCCGTCGCTCACGAGGGGTCGCTTCGGGCCGCGGTCGATACGACCCGCATCGGGCGCGCGACGCGCGATGCGGGATACCTCGTCACGACGCTCCTAACCGCCGGTGGCGTCGGGCTCGCCGCCGCAGCGTACCGTCCGCTCAACGCGATTGCGGTCGGGTTCGTGCTCGCGTTCTACGTCGAGGTCGTCGTCGCGGCCGCGCTCGGTGGAGCGGTCGCTCGCGCGTGGGAGCGTCAGGCGATGTGAACCGGCACCAACAGACGGGAGCGCGATCCGCCGGCTCGTCTCGATCACACCCGCGCCGCATCGAGGGCTGCGGCCTCGAGCGACCGGTTTCGAACCGCCTCGCCCGACTCGGCGTCGAACACGTGGATCGCGTTCGACGGGAGCCCGACCGTGACGCGTCGTCCCTCACGCACGCGGCGAAGCCCGTCCACGGTCGCGACGAGCTCCGGGCCGTCGTCGAGCGCGAGGTGCACGACGTTCTCGTCGCCCATCGGCTCGACGACCCCAACCGTCGCCGCGAACGCGTGAGACGCGTCGACGTCGTCGGGCAGCGAATCGTCGGTGACGGCCCGTCGACCGCCGGTAGGAGCCGCCGAGTCGCCGTCTCCACCGTCCACCTCGACGACGGCGACGTCCTCGGGCCGGATTCCGAGCGTCACACCGGCCGTCTCGTCGAGCGAGCCGACTCCCTCACCGACCGAGTCGCTCGCTTCGTCGAGCGGATACGCGAAGTCGTCGGCGACGAGGGTCTCGCCGGCGACGCTGCAGTCGACGAAGTTCATCGACGGCTCGCCGATGAACCCCGCGACGAATCGGTTCGCCGGCCGATGATACGCTTCGAGCGGGGTCGCCACCTGCTGAAGCTCGCCTCCGTCGAGGATCGCGACGCGGTCGGCCATCGTCATCGCCTCCGTCTGGTCGTGTGTGACGTAGACGGTCGTCGTCTCGAGGTCTGCCTGGAGCTGTTGGAGCTCGGTGCGCATCTGCGACCGGAGCTTCGCGTCGAGGTTCGAGAGCGGTTCGTCCATCAAGAACGCCTTCGGCTCGCGGACGATGGCGCGGCCGAGCGCGACGCGCTGTCGCTGCCCGCCGGAGAGCGCCCCCGGCTTGCGGGCTAACAGGTCGGTGATCTCGAGCAACTCGGCCGTGGACTCGACGCGGTCGTCTATCGTCTCGTCGTCGAGGTCGGTCGACTCCTCTAACCCGAAGCGCATGTTGTTCCGAACCGTCATATGCGGGTACAGCGCGTAGCTCTGGAACACCATCGCGATGTCCCGCTCTGCGGGCCCGCGCTCGTTCATCACCTCGCCGTCGAGGCGAACCTCGCCGTCGGTGATCGTCTCTAAGCCGGCGACCATCCGGAGGGTCGTGGACTTGCCACAGCCCGACGGACCGACGAGGACGAGGAACTCGCCGTCGGCGACGTCTACGCTCAGGTCGTCTACTGCGAGGACGGAGTCGTCGCCCTCACCGAATCGTTTCTGCACCGAGTCGAGTTGGAGTCGTGCCATTATGTCTCACCTGCGACGCCTTTCGCGAACTGCTCACCGAAGAGGACGTACACGGCGAGCGTCGGTAACGCCGCGACGAACGCTCCGGCCATCTGGAGGTTGTACTGTTGGACGAACGACCCCTGCAGCTGGTTCAACGCGACCGTTACGACCTGATTCGACGGGTCGCTGACGAGGACGATGGCGAACAAGAGGTCGTTCCATATCTGGGTGAACTGGTAGATGAGCGTCACCGCGAAGATCGGGACCGAAAGCGGGAGCACGATCCGACGGTATATCGTCGCTGCCGACGCGCCGTCGAGCCGCGCGGCTTCGAGCATCTCGTCGTCGATCGTCGCGTAGTACGACCGAAACAGAACGGTACAGATCGGGACGCCGTACGCGACGTGGGTGATGCTCAGGTTGATCAGTCCTTCGTACCGGTCGACGGCCGAAATCGGCAGCCGGCCGGCGAGGTCGACGAACGACCAGAACTGCGTGAGCGGCACCAAGACGGCCTGGTACGGGATGAAGACGCCGGCGACGAACAACATCAACACGCCGACTTGGCCGCGCCAGTCGAGGTTCGTCAACCCGTACGCGGCGAGCGACCCGAACAGCGCGGACAACACCGTCGCCGGCACCGCCATCAGTGCGCTGTTCGTGAGCCCCGTCCCGAGCCGATCGAACGCCGTTCCCCAGGCGTCGACGGTGAACTCACCGACCGGCGGGAGCGCGAACGGCGTCGTCGTTCGGAACCCCGCCGGGGTCTTGAAGGCGGTCGCCAACCCGGACTCTAACGGGGCGAGGTAGAAGGCGACCATCCCGAGGAGCGCCGCGTACAACGCCACACGCGAGACGTCCACACCGGCGATCGACGGCCGGCTCGTGGCGTCGGTGCTCACAGTTCACCCCGGCGGTACTGGACGAAGAGGTACGGCCCGATCACGCCGAGCGCCATCGCGAACAACACCATCGCGACGGCGGAGCCGTACGCCCACTGGATGCGGTCGAACGCGACGCGGTACATCATCACGGAGAGGATGTCTGCCGATGCTCCGGGGTTCACCCCGAACAGGACGAACAGGAAGTCGAACGCCTTGAGCGCGAAGACGACGAGGACGACCGCCGCCGACATGGTCGAGGCGCGCAGCTGCGGCACGATCACTCGCCAGTAGAGCCGTATCGTCGACGCGCCGTCGATCCGTGCCGCCTCGTACTGTGCGTCGGGGATCGCACGGAGTCCGGCGAGGTAGACGACCATACAGTACCCCGAGAACTGCCACATCAGCGCGAAGACGATGGCCGCCAGCGTGAACTGTGGGTCGGAGAGCCACGCCTGTGTGAGTCCGCCGAGACCCAGACTCCGCAACAACTCGTTCACCAGCCCGATGCGGGGGTTGTACATCCACGACCAGAAGATCGCCGTGACGACGAACGAGAGGCTCATCGGGAGGAGATATATCGTCCGGACGGTGTTCTCGAAGCGTATCTGCTGGTCGAGGAGGATCGCGACGAGGAGGCCGACCGCGAGCGACAACGCGGTGAACGCGACCAACAACACGAGCGTGTTCCGAAACGCGGCGTGAAACGAGGGGTCGGCGAGCAGCCGTGTGTACATCTCCGCCGACAGCGAGCCGTAGTCGGGGGAACCGAGCCCCTCCCACCCGGTCAACGAGATGACGAAGTTCCACGCGATCGCTCCGTACACGAAGAACACCACGAGGAGCCCGGGCGGCCCCCAGAACGGGAGCGACTCCAGGAGGCTGCTCCGCCGAACCCGTGTGAGCCACGACGACGCCGATCGACCCGTCGCGACCGCCGGCTCGTCGGTGCCGTCGACGACCGCGCCACCGTCCGTCCGGGTCGCCGGCTCGGAGTCATCCCGCTCGTTCGGAGCGTCGTCGCTCGCGCCTCGTCGCGGCGCGACTGAAGACGGGGACGACATCGCGATCAGAACGCGTTGCGGATACCCTGGTACGCTTGGTCGACGTCGAGGGTACCGTTGAAGTTCGCGAACGTCTCGGAGAGCGACGACTGGATGGCCGGGGCGACTCCGGTCCCGTGCGCGATCGTGGGCGGCTGTGCGTCGGAGTTCTGGAAGTCCTCGAACTGTCGGCTGAGGAAGTCACCGAACGCGTCCATCGGCACGTCCGTCCGGGGCGGAATCGAGCCCTTGGTCGGGTTGAACCGCTCCTGTGCGTCGACGGATCCCGCGTAGTTGAGGAACGCCTCGGTCGCCTCCGGGGAGGGGTTGTTCGTTGGGAAGACGAACGAGTCGATCACCGAGTGGTACACGCCGTCGGTGCCCGGGAACGGCACCATGTCCCAGTCCTCACCGAACGCGAAGTCCTCCGCCGAGCCGTACTGACCGGCCGCCCAGTCGCCCTGGTGGAGGAACGCGGCGTCGCCGGCGATCACGTCGTTGTTGCCCTGGTCCCACGAGATCGACCCGGCGTCTTCGGGGAAGTACTCCGCGTACGCAGACATCGTGTCGAGCGCCGAGCGAACCTCGTCTTCGAACGACGCCACGTCCCCCTCGAGGAGCGTCTGGTACGCGTCGACGCCCGTCTGGCCGAGGAACACGTTCTCCCACAGCTGTAGTGAGGACCACGGGGCCTGCGTCTGGTGTGCCATCGGCGTCGCGTCCGTCTCCGCCGCGACCGTCTCCATCGCGTCGAGGAGTCCCTGTGGGTCGTCGATGGTCGTCGGGTCGACGCCCGCGTCCTCGAGCACGGAGACGTTGTAGAACAGGTTGTTGAGCCGGTGGATGTTGATCGGCACGGCGACGAGGTCGCCGGCAGGTTGTGCGAGGTCGAGCACGCCGTCGAGGTACGCCGCTCGCATCTCGTCGTCCCACACCGACTCGCCGATCGGCTCTAAGAGCCCCTCGTCGGTGTACGGCGTGAGCGCCTGGCCGGGCCAGATCTGGAACGTGCTCGGCGGTTCGCCGTCGATGACACGGTTCTGGATCACCGTGTCGATCGCCGACCCGGCGCCGCCGGGAGCGGGGTTGTCGACGACCTCGACGTCGGGATGCGCCTCGCGGAATCCGTCCAGCAGTGCCTGATACGCGTCCTGCTCGCCGCCTGCAGTCCACCAGTGGACGATCTCCAGCGCTGCGCTGTCGGCGTCGTCACCGCCAGTCGCACTCGATTCGCCGTCCCCGCTGTCGTCTCCCGAGCCCTCGTCACCGGTCGAGCCGCCACCGCCGCCCCCGGAACATCCGGCGAGGCTCACGGCTGCGACCGTCCCGGCACCCGCGACGTACCGGCGCCGAGTCGTCGTCTCGTCGTCCGAACGGCTATCGCGTGACATGTACTGAAGCGATCGGCGAGGCGTGTACTTAACGATTGATATCGATCTATATCGTTTGGTAGCGACTCTGTCACGCTGATCGATAGGTTCTCCGAGCGACGTGGATTCACACGGTGTCGCCGGCGTCGCGAGGCGTACCGGCAACGCGGCCGACCAGCGCAATGTTGAATCCGTCCACGATCGAACGTGATGGAGATGACCGCACTTTCGAACCCCTCACGACAGCACGAACGACCCGCCGGCGACGGGACGGCACACCGATCGGTGGACGGCGGCCCCGCGCCACACACGGCGCCGCAGCAACGACGGCTGCACCACGCACACCGTCCCGGAGCCACCGACGCCGGTGATCGACCGACCCGCGCCGGCAGTCCGTTCATCCCGTTCGGACCGTCACCCCCAACACGATGACTGCCACCTACGACATGGATCCGACGGTGATGCTCCCGCCGACACCGGGTCGGCGATGGACGATCGCGAAACAGCTCGGCATCGAGACGGCCGTCGTCCGGTTCTGGGGCGTCTCACAGTGGTGGGAGTACGAGACGTTACAGCAGACGGCGGCACGGTTCGACGACCACGGGTTCTCACTCGACGTCGTCGAAGACCGACCGCCGATGGAGAACACCGTGCTGGGTCGTGCGGGCCGTGACGACGAGATCGAGCGGGTGAAGACCCTGATCGAGAATATGGGACGACTCGGCATCGACACCTACTGCTGGGTGTGGACGGAGAACCCGCTCGGGGTGATCCGCACGTCCGATTCGGTCCCCGGTCGCGGCGGCTCACAGCGAATCGGATACGACCACGGGTGGATGGAGCGCGCGCCGAACCACGCGGCTGCCGACGTGACGACCGACGAGCTGTGGGAGAATCTGGCGTACTTCCTCGACGCGGTGGTCCCCGTGGCAGAAGCACACGGTGTGAACCTCGCGTTGCATCCCGACGACCCGCCGACGTCGCCGGTTCGAGGCGTCCCTCGGATCGTGCAGTCGATGGCCGACTACCGGCGGATCCTCGCGTTACACGACAGCCCGAACCACGGCATCACGTTCTGTCAGGGAAACTTCGCGGCGATGGAACACGACACCATCGACGCCATCCACGAGCTCGGCGACCGGATCCACTTCGTCCACTTTCGCGACGTCGAGGGATCCGAACGGGAGTTCGTCGAGACGTGGCACGACAACGGGCCGACCGACATGAGAGCCGCCATCGAGGCCTATCGCGAGGTGGGGTTCGACGGACCGATACGACCCGACCACGTGCCGCGGATGGTCGGCGAGTCCGACCGCGACGACGCCATGGTCGGGTACACGGACATGGGGCGGCTCTTCGCCGTCGGCTACATCAAAGGGTTGTTGACACGATGACGCTCGACACCATCGTGGTGACCGGCGGCAACGGCACCGTCGGCTCGGCGATCCTCGCGCACCTGAACGAGCACGGGTACACCACCGTGAACCTCGCCCGAGGACGCCGGCGTGAGACGGCGTCGGACCGGTACGTCCGGACCGACCTCTTAGACGCCGGCGAGACGTACGGGGCGCTCGCGAAGGCTGACGCGGACGCGATCGTACACGTGGGGACGATCCCGGACCCGCACGGGAACCCCGACTTCGTCGTCTACGAGAGCAACGTCGTCTCGAGCGTGCACGTCCTCGAGGCGGCCGACGCGCTCGGGGTAGACGCCGTCTGTCTCGCCTCTAGCATCAACGCGATGGGGAGCGAACATCAAGAACGACCGGTCGAGGTCCACTACCTCCCGGTCGACGAGCCGCACCCGCGAACCCCGGACGACGCGTACGGCATCGCGAAACACGCGATGGAGGTGACCGCGAGCGGATACGGTCGTCGGCCGTCGACGGACGTGCAGATCGCCACGCTCCGGTACCCCTGGGTCGTGAGCGACGACGAGATGCGTGAACACCTCGTCGAGGCGGATCGGTCGCTCGAGTCGCTCGACGACGGCCACCCGGCCGCGGGCCGCGACGTGCTGTACGCCTACCTCGCGGTCGACGACGCGGCAGCGGCGGCACGGAAGGCGGTCGAAGCCGACTTCGACGGCCACGAGTCGTTCTGGACGGTCGCGAGCGACACCACCGCCGACGTCCCGACGGACGAACTCGTCGAGACGGCGTATCCGTCCGCGACGGTCCGACGCCCGATGGAGGGACACGAGTCGCTCGTCGACTGCTCGAAGGCCGAAACGATGTTGGGGTGGACCCCAGAGCGGTCGTGGAGAGACCTGTAGGGAGCCGATGTCGCGAACGACGTGGGTCGGGGTGCTCGGTTCGTACACCGGGCGTGCGCTGCGCACCGTCGCCGTCGACGGGACGACGCTGACGGTGCTCGCTCGGGCGCAGCAGCAGCGCCCGTCGTTCGTCGCCGCCCATCCGTCCGAGCCGATCGTCGTCGTCGTCTCCGAGCGCGCCGCCGGGCGGGTCGTCAGTTACCGTGTCGACCCGTCGACCGGCGCGTTCGAACGGCTCGGGGAGACCGCCACCGGCGACGCGGGACCGTGCCACGTGACCGTCGACCCACGGGGAGCCTACGTCCTCGTCTCCCACTACACTGGAGGGTCGGTGGCCGTGCTGCCCATCGAGCCGGACGGCTCGCTCGCAGCGCCGAGCGACAAACGCGTCCACACCGGCTCCGGGCCACGGGCGGATCGTCAGGCGTCGGCGCACCCACACAGCGCCACGTTCGTCACAGACGACCTCGTCTACGTCCCAGACCTCGGCGCCGACAGGGTGGCCGTGTACGAGCTGTCGCGAGCCGACGGGACGCTCCGCCCCGTCCCAGCCGGGACGCTCGCGTGTCGGCCGGGATCCGGTCCTCGGCATCTCGCCGTCCACCCGAGCGACGACGTCGGCTACCTACTCTGTGAGCTCGACGCGACGCTCTCCGTGCTCAACCTCGCAGATCCCCGTCGTCCGACGGTCGTCGAGACGCACGCTACGGTCCCCGACGACGTCGACGCCGCCGACACCATCGCAGCAGACGTGCGCGTCCACCCGTCCGGGTCGTACGTCTACGCCTCGAACCGGGGACACGATTCGGTCGCCACGTTCGCGCGTACGCACACCCCGAGTCGGATCGAGCGCGTCGGGGTCACCCCGTCCGGCGGGCGCTACCCACGAGCCATCGGAGTCCATCCGCACGGAGACCGCCTCTTCGCCTGTCACACGCGGAGCGACGACGTGGTCTCACACCAGCTCGACCGCCACCGCGGGAGCCGCTCGCGACCGACGACGACGCTCACCGCACCGTCTCCGTCGTGTCTCCGGTTCGTGTCCGCGGCCGGGGGTCCGTACCGACCGATTCTTCAGCACCGACCACCGAGTACCCGGTAATGGACGGACCGCTGTGGATCGACACGCACGCGCCGGACCTATCCGAGATCCGTCAGGCTGAGGCCCGCGATCACCTCAGACGAGCCGTCGACGAGCCGATGAATCTGGTGGTTCAGGGACCCCCGGGCGTCGGAAAGACGGCGGCGGTTCGCGCGCTCGCCAGGGAGGCACACGCCGAGCCCGAGAGCGACCTCGTCGAGCTCAACGTGGCGGACTTCTTCGGTCGGACGAAAAAAGAGATCCGGACGGACCCCCGGTTCGAGGGCTTTCTCGCCGGGAAACGCCGCATGGCGAAACGCGACATGA
>ERZ1034484.34-NODE-34-length-18947-cov-15.575535_pt1 | contig 18947 bp, 19 predicted proteins | sample MGYA00520647_ERZ1034484 | MGnify/ENA primary metagenome ERZ1034484 (study PRJEB33760, sample SAMEA4777684) | hypersaline lake metagenome | biome: hypersaline environment; feature: brines | place: Spain | collected 2012-08 | depth 0 m ... | reverse complement strand
TGCGGACCCCAGCGTCTTTCGCCTGGCGGTACGCCTCTGCGCCCGGAAACGCCGGCAGCAGCGACGGGTGGACGTTGATGATCCGACCCTCGTATCGGAAGACGACCTCCGGTGAGAGGATGCGCATGTACCGGGCCAACGCGATCAGATCCACGTCGTACTCCGCCAGGAGGTCGAGCAGTCGCGACTCGTCCGTGCTTCCGCTCCCGTCGCCCACGTCGTAGAACGGCTTGTCGTACCGTGCCGCGAGCGACCGGAGATCGCCGCGATTGCCGATGACGACCGGGATCTCTGCGTCGCCGTCGGCGGCGAGGTCCCCGTTCGCCTCGGCTTCGAGCAGTGCCTCGGGCGCGTGCGTCTCCTTCGTGACGAGCAGTGCGACCCGGCTCGCATCACGGTCGCTCGGGAACCGGACCTGGATGTCGACGTCGAGTTCCCGCGCGAGCTCGGCGAGCGCCCGACGGAGTTCACCACGGGACGTCGTCATCTCGGCCGTGTCGACCTGCGTCGTCATGCGGAAGACGCCGTCGCGGACCGCCTGGTCGAGCCCCTCGATGTTGATTCCGCGTTCGAACAGCAGCGAGGTGACTCGCGCGATGAGTCCGGTCTCGTCTCCCCCGATGACCGTAATCTCGGTCAGCTCGCGGGTCACGCACCGATCACCTCCGCAGGTTCGAACGTCTGCATACGGCCGTACGCAAGCTCCGGAGGGGTTTGCCCCTTTCGTTCCGGTCCGTCTATGTGTCGCCACGACACTCGACACAGACCCACACGCACGGCTACCCGAGTAGTATCCACGAACGTGATCAAACACGCAGTTCCAAAACGGTTTTTACGCACGACCCCGCACGCTCGAACGATGACCGAATTCACCGCGACCGTGACCGTCCGGCTGAAGCGGGGGGTGCTCGACCCGGAGGCCGAGACGACGAAGCAGGCGCTCGAGCGGCTCGGGTTCGAGCTCGACGCGCTGCGCGTCGCCGACCGGTTCGAACTCGACCTCGAGGCGACAGACGCCGGGGCCGCCGAGTCGCGGGCCGACGAGATGGCCGAGCGACTGCTCGCGAACCCGACGATCCACGACTACGAGGTCGCGGTCGCGGAGCGATGACGGTCGCCGTCGTGCAGTTCGGGGGATCGAACTGTGACCGCGACGCCGTCCGCGCGCTCGAGCACCTCGGCATCGACGCCGAGCGCCGATGGCACGGGGACGGACTCCCGGCGGACCGAAGCGACCTCGACGGGATCGTGCTCCCTGGCGGCTTCTCGTACGGCGACTACCTCAGGGCGGGCGCGATGGCGGCTCGCGCGCCGGTCCTCGAGTCCGTTCGGTCGGCGGCCGCCGACGGTGTCCCCGTCCTCGGCGTCTGTAACGGCGCACAGGTGGGCTGTGAGTCCGGACTCACCCCCGGCGCGTTCACCACCAACGCCTCCGCGCGGTTTCAGTGCGAGCCGGTCCACCTCCGCGTCGAACGCGCGGACACCCCGTGGACCGCCGCCTACGAGCCGGGTGACGTGCTATCGATCCCGATCGCACACGGCGAGGGTCGCTTCGAGATGGACGACGACGCGTACGACGACCTCGTCGCCGACGATCGGGTGCTCTTCCGCTACTGCGACGCCGACGGGGCCGTCACCGACGCGGCGAACCCGAACGGGTCGACCGGTAACGTGGCCGGCGTGCTCGGCGAGCGCGAGACGGTGGCCGTCCTGATGCCGCACCCGGAGCGAGCGACGCTTCCCGACGTCGCGAGGAGTACCGACGGCGCCGGGATCCTCGAGGCGTTCGCGTAGACGGGACACCCGGGCGGAACAAGTTCACTCGCGTTCGGCCGCCTCCTCGCTGGAGCGCCCGCGGGTCGTTTCCGCCGATCCGCGCCGCTCATACCCCTCGTCGGTCCCGCCAAGTTCGCGCTCGAGTGCCGATTCGAGCGCTGCCTCGGTGAGATCACCTCGTGTGTACGCCGACCGGATCGCTTCGATCCTGTCCGTTTCGGTGTCGGGTGAGTCACCCGATGCGCGATCCGGTCGGTCCGTGTGCCACCGCCGCCGACCGACGTACCCGAACGCGACTGCCGCACCGACGAGTGCGAGCGCCGCGGGCCAAACCGTCGGTGTCGTGCTCACCGGCCCACCACCCATGCCGCCGTGCCCGCCCATGCCGCCGTGCCCGCCCATCGCCGGCTCCATGGTGCTGGTCGCCGGCACGCCGACGAGGATCAACGACCCGAGTCCGACGAGGAGTGCGACGATACCCGCTGCCGCGACGACCACGTCCCGTCGTTCGAGTGCCTCCATACCTGAACGGTGGGCTCGTCATGGCATATATACTGATCGACGACGCTACGCCTACTACAGGGTGAGGCCGACGAACCGTTTCCACTGTGTGGCCCACGACCGGCCGGTGTGGGAAGCCGCTGACGACTCGCTGACCGTCGCATGCTGAGGTTTCAACCGCTTCGAGACGCGCGTGCGGTGCGGACACAGGGATCGTCGAGAATCGCCGAAACGTGGGGTGTCTGTGCGCGTCGCAGTATCAACCGCTGGTCGATTTTCGTGAAAGCTATATGTACATTTAAACATGATCTATACTATCATGCACAATTCTTCTCTCGACACCGTTCGACAGCTGATCAACGGCGCCATAGAGAAGGAGGACGATGCTGCGATCAACTACAGGCTGCGCACCGCCAGCCAGCTCGTGGACGCGATCGAACATCACGAAGAGAGGCTGTCAGAAACGCTCGAAAATGCCAGCTTCGACGACGAGATAGAAGCCGATCTGCACAACATGGGGTACATTGAGTGATACGGTCACCACCACACTTATCCAACCACTCGTGTTCTCCGTAGCGTAGCATGAGTATACCCCCGTTCGACGTGATTTTATTCGGGGTTCCCGCTCTCATATCTGCCGGTGTTGCGTCGTCTGCGTGGCGACATCGGGCAGACCCCGGGGGCATGTCGCTCGTTCTCCACGGGCTCGGGTCAGCAGTCTGGATACTCAGTTATGGAGCGGGTACCCGACTTGACGACCAGCTGATCGTGTCGGGTATGCTGGGTGTTTCGTGGCTCAGCGCGGTCGTCGTGGCCTTCTCCGGTATGTACGTCGCCGCAGAGTACACGGAACGAACGTGGCTCAAACGGCCAGTGGGGCTGGGTATCGCCGGTGGATACGTCTGTCTGGAGGCACTGCTCATCGCGTTCAATCCCGCCGACCTGTTTTATACCCGTACGCCGACGGTCGTTCAAGGCGGGCCGCCGGTGTACGAGTTTGGCGTCTGGTGGACGGTTCATCTCATCGTGACGTTCGCCGCGGCCGCTGCTATGCTAGGGATGTTCCTCGAGGCCTATTCGGCCCAACGCGGCGGATATCGCCGACAGGCCCGTGCGATAGTCGCTGGCATCGTCGTTAGTTACGTGACGCTCATCGTCGAAGTGGCCGGACTCGAACCGTATCCCGACCTGTTGTACAATGCGACGATGGCTGGGAGTACGGTCCTTTCTGTGACGTTCCTCTGGGCGCTGTTTTACGCTGACTTCCTGAAGGTGACTCCCATTGCACACCGGACGCTATTGGCGGATATCGAGGACGCAGCGATCGTTCTCGACCATCGAGACCGTCTCGTATACGCCAACCAAGCTGTCAAAGACGTGTTCGGCGTCGATCCGAAGGATACGGGTACGTCGGCAGACGACCTCTTCGACTCGATCGCGGGTGAACGTCCCGATCGGGTCAGGGATATGGCCGGCAGCGAAGTAACGGTCGCGACCACACCTGACGGCGAGAGACGATGTTTTTCGGTGTCGGTGTCGGCGGTCGGTGACGACGAGAGGGGCCGCGCGTTCGTGTTCCACGAGATCACGGCGCAAAAACAGCACGAACGACTGGTCGAACGACAACGGGATAACCTCGAGACACTCAATCAGGTGTTGAGACACGACATCCGCAACGATCTGCAGTTGATCACAGCGTACACCGACTTTCTCGACGACGAGTGTGAAACAGCAGACAGCCAACGGTACGTCGACACGATCAGTGAGAGCGCCGACCACGCCGTCGAACTCACACAGACGGCGCGGGAGCTGTCTGCGGTTATGCTCTCGACGGGTGTCGAGGAGCAGCGAGTTGCGCTTCGAACGATGCTGATAAACGAAGTCACCGACGTGCGAGCCTCATATCCCGACGCGACGTTCGAGTTCGGGACAGAGATACCGTCGATCACCCTCACAGCAACCGAGATGATCTCCTCGGTGTTTCGGAACCTGTTGAAGAACGCCGTTCAACACAACGACAAGGACGCGGCCGAAGTGACCGTCTCGGCGACCGATCGGGAGGGTGCAGTAACCGTCACCGTCGCCGACAACGGTCCTGGCGTCCCCGACGACCAGAAAGAAACGATCTTCGGGAAAGGAGAGCGGGGACTGGACAGTTCTGGCTCCGGGATCGGACTCCACCTCGTCAACACGCTCGTCGACGTACACGACGGCGACGTGTGGGTCGAGGACAACGACCCCGTGGGAGCGAGGTTCGTCGTCGAACTGCCGACCACGTAGGTGGTTCGGCGTGACCGCTCCGTACTCGTGTACCCGCGAATCGGCAAGAGCCGACGCTTTTTCTCCGATCACAGCGAACGATCCCCTGTGAACGCACGCCACCTCGATCACCTCACGCTTCGGATCCCGGACGACGGCGAAGATGCGGCACGGGCGTTCTACGGTGAGACGCTCGGCTTCCCGATCGAAGACGCGTCGTACCGCGCCGGCGAGACCCCGTTCTTCGACGTCCGGCTCTCGCCGACCGCGGTCGTCCACCTGCGGCCGACCGCGGCGTTCGATCCGCCGAGCGACGCGAGCTACGACCACCTCTGTGTCGTCGTCGAGGAGTCGCTCGAGGCGATCGAACGCGAACTCGAGCGTGCCGATGCCGACGTCGAGCGCACGCTAGATGCGCCAGTGGGGGCGACCGGTCGCGCAGGAGCCGTCTACGTTCGTGACCCGTTCGGGTACCGAGTCGAGCTGAAGACCCTCGCGTGAACAGGGTCACACCTAGTGCGGCGTTCCAACGACGTGGCGTCGGTGGGGTCGCTTAAGACCCCCGGGCGACAGGTAGAGGTATGAGCGAGCAGCAGCCACCGTCGTCCGATCCGGACGCGGGGCATCGCCGGGGTGGAGACGCAGACCGATTCGCCGGAACCAAAGACTCGGACCTCCGGAGCCGGGACGTGACCGAGGGCGCAGACCGGGCGCCACACCGCTCGATGTTCCGGGCGATGGGGTTCGACGACGACGACCTCTCGTCGCCGCTCGTCGGCGTGCCGAACCCCGCGGCGGACATCACCCCGTGTAACGTCCACCTCGACGACGTCGCGAACGCCGCGATCGACGGGATCGACGCCGCAGGCGGGATGCCGATCGAGTTCGGGACGGTCACCATCTCGGACGCCATCTCGATGGGGACGGAGGGGATGAAGGCCTCGCTCGTCTCTCGTGAGGTCATCGCCGACTCCGTCGAACTCGTCTCGTTCGGCGAGCGGATGGACGCGCTGGTCACGGTCGCGGGCTGTGACAAGAACCTGCCCGGGATGATGATGGCGGCCATTCGCACGGACCTCCCCTCGGTCTTCCTCTACGGTGGCTCCATCATGCCCGGCCACCACGAGGGACGAGACGTCACCATCGTGCAGGTGTTCGAGGGCGTCGGCGCCTACGCCGAAGGCGACATGAGCGGCGACGAACTCGACGAGCTCGAACGCCACGCGTGCCCCGGTGCCGGCTCGTGCGGTGGGATGTTCACGGCCAACACGATGGCGTCGATCTCCGAGGCGCTCGGGCTCGCCCCGCTCGGCTCGGCGTCGGCACCCGCGGAGGACCCAGAGCGGTACGATGTCGCCGAACGCGCCGGCGAGTTGGTCCTCGACTGCATCGAGCACGACCGGCGCCCGTCTGACATCCTCTCGCGGAAGTCCTTCGAGAACGCCATCGCCGCACAGACCGCGATGGGGGGTTCGACGAACGCGGTGTTACACCTGCTCGCGCTGGCGGCCGAGGCGGACGTCGACCTCGCGATCGAAGACTTCGATGCGATCTCGAAGCGAACGCCGAAGATCGCCAACCTCCAGCCCGGCGGCTCTCGGGTGATGAACGATCTCCACGAGATCGGTGGCGTCCCGGTCGTGATCCGTCGGCTGCTCGACGCCGGGTTGTTCCACGGCGACGCGATGACCGTGACCGGCCGGACCGTGGCCGAAGAGCTCGCGGAGCTCGAAGCGCAGGGCGTGCTTCCAGACGACGACGCGATCGAGGCCGACTTCCTCTACACGGTCGACGAGCCGAAAGAAGACGAGGGCGCGATCAAGGTCCTCGAGGGGAACCTCGCGCCCGACGGCGCGGTGTTGAAGGTGACCGGTGACGACGCGTTCTATCACGAGGGACCGGCTCGGGTCTTCGAGAACGAGGAAGACGCGATGGCGTACGTGCAGTCCGGACGAATCGAGTCTGGAGACGTCATCGTCATTCGAAACGAGGGTCCCGTCGGCGGCCCTGGCATGCGCGAGATGCTCGGCGTGACCGCGGCCGTCGTCGGCGCGGGCCACGAAGAAGACGTCGCGTTGCTCACCGACGGGCGGTTTTCGGGAGGGACCCGCGGACCGATGATCGGCCACATCGCGCCAGAGGCGGCCGTCGGCGGCCCGATCGGACTCATCGAAGACGGTGACGAGATCACGGTCGACATCCCCAACCGCGAACTCTTCGTCGACCTCGCAGACGAGGAGCTGGAGAAGCGCGCCGAGGGATGGGAGCCGCCCGCGCCGCAGTACGAGGGCGGCGTCTTCGCCAAGTACGCCCGTGACTTCTCGTCGGCCGCAATCGGGGCGGTGACGAATCCGCGGCTCACCCCGGACGAGTAGCGCGTTGTCTCAGGCGGCCGATGGAGACTCGACCTCGGTCGCGTCGGCGCCCTCGTTCTCTCCGACGTGGACGGACTCGGCACACCAAACGTTGCTCCGACGGCCAGCCCGAGAGAGCTCGAGCCGAACGACGGCACCGGCGGGAACCGCACCGAGCCGTTCGCGGGTGGTGCCGTCGGCGTAGTCGACGATGTGGAACGTCTCGTTGCGGGGATGTGCACGTACCGCGGCGTGATCGTGATCGTTCTGTTCGGAAACGACGGTGTAGGTGTTCGTCTTCGACATCTTGATTCGATTTTGTGGAAGAACGTATTTGAACCCTCCGTATCAACACTCGATACCGTCAAAGGCGATACGATCTGTATAAGGACCACGCTCGAAGCGCCGATACGCACGCGTAGCTGCCAGGAACGCTTCGATCGGTCACGTCGACGGGTGACCGTCTGTGGCGTCGCCACCCGACGACTCCTCGGCGTCTGTGCCCGTCGCGACCGGCCCGCCGGCTCGCCGCCACTCGGTGAGACTCCCCTCGTAGAATCCGACGTCTGGGTACTCCAGCGTCTCGAGGAGCACGTACGTGTGGCTTATTCGACGCGCGGTGTTACAGTAGAGGATCACGCGCCGGTTCGGGTCGATTCCTCGCTCGGCGAGGATCGAACGCAGCTCGGCTGTCGGGCGGACGGTTCGGGCGTCGGTGTCGACGAGCGCGCGCCAATCCAGCTGTACGGCCCCTGGGAGGTGGCCGGTTGCGTACTCGTCGGGCGTACGCGTGTCGACGAGGGTCGTCTCGGGATCGTCGATCGCGGCCGATACGACCTCGCGGTCGACGAGCGGACCGTCCGCACGAAACGACGCGGGGTACGTCACGCTCGGCGTGCGCCTCTCGGCGTCGGCGTCTGCGGTCGATCGCGTTGTCGGCTGGGTGCGACTCCAGACTGAGTAGTCGCCGTCGAGGAGGTGGAGCCGCGACGGGTCGTGGCCGTACAACTCGGCGGTGACGAGGAACCGAGCGGCGAAGACGCCGTGGGTGTCGTCGTACGCGACGACGTGGTCGTCGGGGGCGATACCGGCTTCGCCGGCGAGCCGGGCGAACGTGTCCGCGCCGGGGAGCATCCCGGCCTCGCCGGCGGCCGGTTCGTCTGCCCGGAACGAGTCGAACGGGACGGAGACCGCCCCTGGAACGTGGCCGATGCCGTCGTACTCCCAGGCGTCACGCACGTCGACCACGACGACGTCGGACTCCTCGAGTCGGTTCGCGACCCAGTCGACGGTTACGAGTCGGTCGTTCATACCGGTACGACCACCGCACCGGTGCTGTCCACTCGGGTTCCGTCAACGACCGCCCCTGCTCGTCGACTCGCGCAGATGTTGCCGGGACGGGAGAGGAGCGGCCGACCGTGCCGTGAGAATCGTGCTTATACAGTCACCGCGTGTGGTTTGGACTGCATGAGTGACTCCGACTCCGAGTACGCGAACGACGTGCTCGTCGACGCCGACTGGGTCGCCGACCGACTCGACGCGTTCGAGCGCGACGATCCCGATCACCGACTCGTGGAAGTCGACGTCGACACCGAGGCGTACGACGACGAACACGCGCCGGGTGCGATCGGCTTCAACTGGGAGACAGACCTCCAGGACCAACAGACGCGAGACGTGCTCTCGAAGGCCGACTTCGAGGCGTTGCTCGGCGCACACGGCATCACCGAGGACTCGACGGTCGTGTTGTACGGAGACAATGCCAACTGGTTCGCGGCGTACACCTACTGGCAGTTCAAATACTACGGGCACGACGACGTCCGGCTGCTCGACGGCGGCCGCGAGTACTGGCTGGACAACGACTACCCGACCACCGAGGCGGTACCGGAGCCGTCTCCAGTCACGTACGAGGCGTCGGGTCCGCGCGAGTCGATCCGCGCGTATCGCGACGACGTAGAGAACGCGATCGACCGTGGACTCCCGCTCGTTGACGTCCGCTCGCCGGAGGAGTTCCGCGGCGAGGTGCTCGCTCCGCCGGGACTCAACGAGACCGCACAGCGCGGCGGGCACATCCCGGGCGCACAGAACGTCTCGTGGGCGGCCGTCACGAACGACGATGGGACGTTCAAAGCTGCCGACGAACTCAGCGAGCTCTACGCGGGGTACGGCATCGACGGCGAGGAGACGACCGTCGCGTACTGCCGGATCGGCGAGCGGTCGTCGGTCGCGTGGTTCGCGCTCCACGAGCTGTTGGGCTACGACGACACGGTCAACTACGACGGCTCCTGGACCGAGTGGGGGAATTTGGTCGGTGCGCCGGTGGAGACAGGCGAGGCCGAGTGAGGGACGAACGAGGGCTCGAGAATCGACCGGGGAACAGCGTGACCCGTGAGACAGGCGAGGCCGAGTGAGGGACGAACGAGGCCTCGAGAATCGACCGGGGGCCTAGACGACCCCGACCATCAAGTACGACAGCACACCAAAGAGAACCTACCGATGGACGCAACCGCGTGCGTGCAGACGATCCGCGAGACGAACGAGACCGAACTCTCCAGGCTTGGCTCCTCGAAGTCGCTGTTCGCCGACACCGGTGGGGAGATGGAGTCCGCGGCGGTCCTTGAGGCCGCGGCGACCGCCGAGTATCACGCCGCAGCGACGTACGACTCGTGGGCCGAGACGGAGACGGGGACCGTCGCCGAGGCGTTCGCCACCACGGCGGCAGAGGAGCGCTCCCACTACGAACGCGTGACGGCCGAACTCGACGCACACGAGCCGGGACCGGTACCCCCGATACAGTCGTCCCTTCGTGACCGCGAGGAGACTATCGAACGACTCGGGGGGTTCATCGGTCGTACCCTCGCCGCCGAGGGGTCGAAGACGCAAATAACCGGCTTCTTCGTCGGGAACGCCGACCCCCAGACGGCGAGCCTGTTTCGCGAGATGGGCGACGACCTCGACGCGCAACTTGCCCGGGCGCGTTCGTGTCTCGACGAGGTGTGTGACGACGACGCGGCCTACGAGCGCGCCGTAGAGGCCGCGAGCGCGGCTATCGAGGTCGCCTACGAGACGTACACCGACCAGCTCGAGTCGCTCGGGGTCAATCCGAAGCCGGTCTGTTGACTCCGGCAGTCCGAACCGACCCACGAGCGGAATCAGCACGGCTTTCCACGAGGCTCGTATACGAAGACGTATGGAGACCGAGAGCAGAGACGACCGAGGCGGCGTCGCGCTGTTCGTCGACGGACCGAACGTGTTGCGCGACGAGTTCGACGTGGATCTCGACGACGTCCGCGAAGCCGCTCGGGCTGAGGGGCCGCTCGTGACGGCGCGGCTGTATCTCGACGAGCACGCCACGCCGGGACTGATCCAGGCGGCCGAAGCGCGCGGGTTCGAGGTCGTGGTGACGAGTGGCGACGTCGACGTGAAACTCGCGGTCGACGCCGCCCGGTTCGCCGCCGAGTCCCGCATGACGACGCTGGCGATCGCCTCACGGGATACCGACTTCAAGCCCGTCGTCGAGACGGCGAACGGCTACGGGATCCGGACCCTCGCGATCGCGCCGGGCGAGCTGGGCCGGTCCGACGCCCTTCGCAACGCCGCCACCGACTCGGTGACGCTCGGTGAGTGTACGTCGGGGGACGACGAGGGAAACGGAGACGGTCGGGACGCCACGGCCGGGGCGGAGACCACGACCGAGGAGGAGCCGGCGACGCCGAGCCGTGGTGGCGGTGAGGGGTCGGCGGCCGGCGGGTGAGTCGCTGATCCACGCGCGAGACGGCTGGCGAGCCGCCCTACCCGTCTTCTCGACGCGTCCCACGGCGTTGCCATCCGTCTCGAAGCCGGCCGACGGCGAGCGCGAGCACTCCACTGGCGATCGAGACGACGACCGCGACGAGTGCCATCGCGGGGATGAGTCCGTGGCGCTCCACCGCGGCGTCGACAGCGAGCCGTAGGTGACCGACGGCCGGGATCGCCACGAGAGCCTTCGCGTGGATCCGGTCCTCGCGAACGACGGGTGCGATTCCCACGCTCTGGTCGTACCGGCCGTTTGCGTCGCCGTACGTCACGTACCCGTCGTACGGCGCCGGACAGGTGCCGAGGTCGTCACACGTCTCCTCGACCATCGCCGGGTCACCGCGTTTCGTCCAGTCTTCGCCCGCCGAGACGTGGAACGCAACGCGGTGGAGGATCGGTCGGTCGCGGCCGACCGGAGCGGCGAAGACGACGACGTCGCCTGCGCGGCCGAACCGCTCCGGTGGGGCGCTGCGGGTATCCTCGATGGAGTCACTCCCTACGGGTTCGTTCCACGGGAATCGGTCGGCCGCCGTGACGACGACGAGGTCTCCGCGCTCGACAGCCGGTGACATACTGCTGCTCTCGACGGCGACGAGCGGCGGCCAGGTTCCGGTCACGACGACGAGGACGAGCGCGACGAGCACCACGACACGGACGGGGCCGAGCCGATCGCGAACGCGACGAGACACGTACAGATACCAGACAGGATCGACCTTGAGCGTGTCGACGGTGTCGTCTCGGCCACTCCGTCGAACGAGCGTGGTGTCGACGCCGGAGGGCCGGCGTGCGTCGGCCGTGTCCGCCCGTGCGCGAAGGCGGCCCTCTGCTGTGCGCCGCGGTCTCGTGTCACAAGACATTAGACCCGGCTCGGTGTTCTCCGATCGTGACCGACCGACTCCCGCCACTGTACGACGTTCACGAGGATCGCGGCGCGAGGTTCACGGACTTCGGCGGCTGGCAGATGCCGGTTCAGTACGACTCGATCCGCGAAGAGCACGCCGCCGTCCGCGAGACGGTCGGGATCTTCGACGTCTCACACATGAGTGAAATCGAGGTGTCGGGACCCGACGCGACCGTCTTGATGGACCGACTGACAACGAACGACGTGGCGGCGCTCGACCCAGGCGATGCACAGTACGCAGGGATCACGACCGACGACGGCATCCTCCTCGACGACACCGTGGTGTACCGACTTCCCGACGGCACCGAGGCTGGTTCTGCGAGCGCGGTGCTCTCGGATCTCGACGACGGGCTGTGCGAGCCGAGCGGCGATCCGGCGTACTTCTTCGTGCCGAATGCCGGACACGACGACGAGATGCTGGCTCGCTGGGTCGACCACCGCGACGCCGGCGGCTTCGACGCGACGGTCGCAAACACCACGGACGCGTGGGCGATGGTAGCCGTCCAAGGGCCGGCAGCAGCGGATGCGATGGAACAGGCCATCACTAACGAGGGCGCTGCGGTGTCGGTCGACTCGCTGTCACCGTTTCAGGCAACCGTTGCGCCGGTCGCGGACGTGCCGAGCTGGGTGGCCCGTACGGGGTACACCGGCGAAGACGGCTTCGAGATCGTGTGTCCCGCAGCCGAGGTGAAGGCCGTGTGGAACGCCTTCGACGCCCAGCCGTGCGGGCTCGGCGCGCGCGACACACTCCGGATGGAGATGGGATTCCTCCTCTCCGGACAGGACTTCGACCCCGACGACGAGCCTCGAACCCCGTATGAGGCCGGTATTGGCTTTGTCGTCGACCTCGACACGCCGTTCGTCGGTCGGGACGCCCTAGCGGCGGCACGAGCTGACGGAGACGGGCCGACAGAGACGTTCACTGGTATCCGACTTCACGATCGCGGGGTGCCGCGAGCGGGCTACGCGGTCACCGACGGCGACGGGACCCGAGTCGGTACGCTCACCTCCGGGACGATGAGTCCGACGCTCGGAGAGCCCATCGGACTGGGATACGTAGAAGCACCCCACGCCGAGCCGGGGACCGACGTGGCGGTCGTCGTCCGCGGCGATCAAAAAGCGGCGGTCGTCACCGCACCACCGTTTTTCGGTCGATAATCGGTCAATCGCCGGGTGCTTGGCCGTCCCCGACACGCTTAACATTCGAAGTCACGCATCGTACTGCAATGCGTACCGATGCGCCGAGCGACGCGACGTCCGGCTCCGAGACCGACGAGACGGCCGAGTCGCGGGCGTTCGCGAGGACCTGTGAGGCGCTCGTCGACCAGATCCTCGCTGGAGAGATCGACCGCGACGACCTCGAGTCGGCCAAGCTCGACGCCTGCAGCACGTTCTCTGCCTCGCGCGTTCCGAAGAACACGGACATCCTCGACCACGCCCCGCCGGAAGCACGTGAGGACGTGATCGAGGTCGTCCGCCGCAAGCCGGTTCGGACGGCCTCCGGCGTCTCACCGGTCGCGATCATGACCTCGCCGAAGCTCTGTCCGCACGGGAAGTGTCTCTACTGTCCCGGCGGCCCCGCCTCGGAGTTCTCTTCGGCGCAGTCGTACACGGGCCACGAGCCGGCTGCCGCCCGCGGCGAGCAGAACGACTACGACCCGTACGGCCAGGTGACGCTGCGACTCGAGCAGTACCGGAAGATCGGTCACCCCGTCGACAAGGTCGAACTGATCCTCATGGGTGGGACGATGACGGCACGCTCACACGACTACCAGGAGTGGTTCGTCAAGCGGGCCCTCCAGGCGATGAACGACTACGACCTCGACGCGGAGCCCGAACCCGCAGAGGGCGTCTCGTTCGCCCCGAGCCCCGAGGAGACCGAGTTCGAGTACCTCGAAGACGTGATCGCCGAGAACGAGACCAACGCGATCCGGAACATCGGGACCACCTTCGAGACGAAGCCCGACTGGTGTGATCCCGAGCAGATCGACCGCATGCTGGACCTCGGCGGCACCAAAGTCGAGGTCGGCGTCCAGACCACCTACGAGCGCATCAACCGCGAGATGCACCGCGGACACGGCAACGAGGCCTCCCGAGACGCCAACCGGCGGCTCAGAGACGCCGCGTTCAAGGTGGGCTTTCACATGATGCCCGGCCAGCCGGGGATGACCCGAGAGATGTGTCTCGAAGACTTCCGCCAGCTGTTCGAGAACCCCGACTGGCGGCCGGACTACCTCAAAATCTACCCCACACTCGTCGTCGAGGGAACGCGCGTGTTCGACCGGTGGCACCGCGGCGACTTCGACCCCCTCACGAGCGAGGAGGCGGCGGACCTCGTCGCCGAGGTCATGGCACACATTCCAAAGTACACCAGACTGCAGCGTGTCCAGCGTGACATCCCCGCGGACTTCATCGACGCGGGCGTCCAGAAGTCGAACCTCCGCCAGCTGGCCGACGAACGCGCCGAGACGAAGGGGATCACCCAGCGCGACATCCGCGCCCGCGAGGTCGGCCACAGCGACGAGACGCCCGAGCCCGACGACGTCGAACTCAACGTGCTCACCTACGAGGCCGCCGGCGGGACCGAACACTTCCTCTCGTTCGAAGACCCCGTCCGAGACCTCCTCGTCGGCTTCTGTCGGCTCCGGTTCCCGTCCTTTGCGGACGGCCAGCCGGGCGCTCCCGGAACCGAGTCCGACGCGATTCGACACGAACTCGAAGACGCGGCACTGATCCGCGAGCTCCACGTCTATGGGAGCGAGGTCACGCTCGGCGGCGACGGCGACTGGCAGCATCAGGGATACGGCCGTCAGCTGATTGAACGCGCCGAGTCGCTCGCGCGTGAGGCGGGCTACAGAAAGATGGCTATCATCTCCGGCATCGGCGCCCGCGAGTACTACCGACGAAAGCTCGGCTACCACCAGGACGGCCCGTACGTCTCGAAGCGACTGTGAGTCGGGGGTGCCAACACACGCACCACAACGACACGCCTTTTCCCGGCCCGCGTGTGTGACGCGTATGGACGCGAAGCGGGAGCTCTCGAGTGTCGATCTACGCGCGCTCGTCACCGAACTCGGTCGGTACGAGGGCGCGAAAGTCGACAAGGCGTACCGCTACGACGACGATCTCATCCGGCTGAAGCTCCGCGACTTCGACCGTGGGCGCGTCGAACTGTTGATCGAAGTCGGCGAGGTGAAGCGGGCGCACGTCGCCGACCAGGAGCACGTCGCCGACGCGCCCGGGCGCCCGCCAAACTTCGCGAAGATGCTCCGCAATCGCCTCTCCGGGGCGGACTTCGCCGGCGTCTCACAGTACGAGTTCGACCGGATCCTCACCTTCGAGTTCGAACGGGACGACGAGAACACGACGCTCGTCGCAGAGCTGTTCGGGCAGGGCAACGTCGCCGCGCTCGACGAGACCGGCGAGGTCGTTGGGTCGCTGTCGACCGTGCGGCTCAAATCGCGCACGATCGCTCCGGGCTCACAGTACGAGTATCCGGCTTCGCGGCTCAATCCACTGACGGTCGGTTACGAGACGTTCGCCCGCCACATGGACGACTCCGACACGGACGTCGTCCGAACGCTCGCTACCCAGCTCAACCTCGGCGGACTCTACGCCGAGGAGGTGTGTTCGCGCGCGCGCGTCGACAAGGAGCTTCCGATCGCGGAGGCCGACGAGTCGGTGTACCGCGCGCTCCACGACGCCCTCGACCGGATCGGCACGCGACTGCGCGCCGGCGACATCGACCCGCGCATCTACGAGGAGCCGCTCGAATCTGCGGCCGCCGACGAGGGCGCCGATGCCGTCGATCGACCCGTCGTCGACGTCACTCCGTTTCCGCTCGCAGAACACGAGAACCTCCCGAGCGTCGGGTTCGACTCGTTCAACGCCGCGGTCGACGAGTACTTCTATCGGCTCGACCGCACCAGTGAGGCCGCAGACGAGCCGCCGGCAGACGCCGCCCCGTCCCGACCGGACTTCGAGGCCGAAATCGCCAAACAAGAGCGGATCATCGAGCAACAACGGGGCGCGATCGAGGGATTCGAAGAACGGGCCGCAGCGGAGCGCGAGCGCGCCGAGCGCCTCTACGCGCACTACGACCTCGTCGACGAGGTGCTCTCGACGGTCCAGACGGCCCGGGCGGACGACGTGCCGTGGAACGAGATCGAGTCCACGCTGGCGGCGGGAGCCGACCGGGGTATTCCGGCGGCCGAGGCGGTCGTCGACGTCGACGCCAGCGCGGGGACGGTCACCGTCGAGCTCGGAGACAACGGGACGCGGGTCGAACTCGAAGCCGACGACGGCGTCGAGGTGAACGCGGACCGACTCTACCGCGAGGCGAAGCGGATCGAAGCGAAAAAGGCCGGCGCCGAGGAGGCGATCGAGTCGACGCGTCGGGAACTCGAGGCCGTCGAGGCGCGAAAGGCCGCCTGGGAGGCCGACGACGGCGACGAGGGGCAGCGTGGCGAGAGTGAGTCGGCGACCGACGACGAGGAGGAGCCGGCGGCGTCGACGGCCGACTGGCTCTCCCGGTCGTCGATCCCGATCCGGGCCCCGGAGGACTGGTACGAGCGGTTCCGATGGTTCCACACCGCCTCGGGATACCTGGTCATCGGTGGACGGAACGCCGATCAGAACGAGGCGATCGTCAAGAAGTACATGGGCCCACACGACCGCTTTTTTCACACCCAGGCACACGGCGGGCCGGTGACGGTCCTGAAGGCAGCGGGCCCGTCCGAGTCGCCGGAGCCCGTCGACTTCGACGACGCGACCCTCCGTGAGGCGGCCCAGTTCGCGGTGTCGTACTCCTCGGACTGGAAGGACGGCCGCGGCGCGGGCGACGCGTACATGGTGTCGCCCGACCAGGTGTCGAAGACGCCAGAGAGCGGCGAGTACGTCGAGAAAGGGAGCTTCGTCGTTCGGGGCGACCGCACGTACTTCGAGGACGTGCCGTGCCGGGTCGCGGTCGGCGTCCAGTGTGAACCCGTCACCCGCGCCATCGGCGGGCCGCCGTCGGCGATCGAAGGCCGGGCGGCGACGGCGGTCACACTGGAGCCCGGGATGTACGCGCAGAACGACGCCGCGATGATGGTGTACCGCGAGCTGAAGTCGCGATTTACAGACCAGTCGTTCGTGCGGAAGGTGGCGAGCGCAGACCAGCTACAGGAGTTCCTCCCGCCGGGCGGCTCCGACGTCGTCGAGTGAGCGCGAGGCTTTCGTTCGTCCGCCCCGGAGGCGGAGCATGAGCTTCGAGACGCTTCCAGACGGCTGGCAGGTGTGGAACGAGGAGCCGAGCGGGCGCGCGATCCTCGTGTATCGCCCCGACGTCTTCGGCGGCGACGACCTCCCGTCCCCGTGTCTCCCGACTATCTACCTGACGAACGGGTCGCGCCGCAAGCGCCCGGGTGCCGGTCAGTACGCCACCGACGAGTGGCACGTCGTGTTGTACTTGGAGCCGGAGATCGAGGCGGTCGTCGAGACGTACGACACGCGTGAGCAGGGAGCCCACGGGGCCGTAGACGTTGCCGAGCGATTCGCCGACGGTGGTGTCGACTACCGCGGGGCGTACCAGGTCCCGCGTGACGCGTACTTCGAGCGACTCGACGAGTACGTGGGTTGACTTCCTCCCACGACTGAAGTCGTGGGATTCCTCTGTTGGGATGTCGGACTATGCCGATTCCACAGAGGCAACATTCCCCACTGTTCGGCGGGTACTCCGGTCTGTGCGCTCCTCTTTGGGACTTTCCCTCTCGGGAGAGTCTGGTGTCTCCGACCACTCGTGGTCGTCCCACTCAAGGCACACGGGCTGAGCCATCAGCCCCACGTCCGTACCAGTCTCGCGTTCAAGGAACAGCTGACTCGCCTTGAGATCAGCATGTCCCTCAAACCCACACACGCAACGGAACAAGTCGCCGTTCCGCGCTGTCTCCTCACGGCTGCCGCACTCTGGACACGCCTGGGTTGTCCACGACTCAGACTCCTCCACGACCTCGATGCCGTACTCCGCACAGACACACTCTAGCCGATTGATGAACCGCTGAAACGCCCAGAAGTTGTGCGTCTTTGCGTTCACCTCCGGCTTCCAATGTGTCGAGAGGACGTCCTTAAGATCACCAACATACACAGTCGACACACCCGCTTTATACAATCGCTCGACGAGGTCACGAACCAGTGTGTCTTGTGCATGGTCACGCCGACCGTACTTCACCTTCGACAGACGATCGACCTGTGTACTCGACCGCTGTTGGTCGTCGAGTTTCGATTGGAGTTCCGCGATCCGTTCGGTCGTTTCACGGAACTGGTCAAACGGACTCGAGCCATTGTATAGGTATTGGTCGCCGGTCGTGGTGGTACACGCGACGAGGTTGTTGGCACCGACATCCAGAGCGGCCGTGTCATCGGCTAGTGGAGTTGCCCGTGTGTCGTCAGGAATCGTCACGGGCTGTGAAGCTCTGAATGTGTCATCAGTGTCGTCGTACCACAGTTCTAACCGGCTTTGGTCCTCGTAGTCAGGCCAGTTCGGCTCACCGACGATCTCAAGACGGAGGCGGGTCTTCGGGCTGTTGTGTCTGTCTCGGAGGTTTTCTCCGACGACGATCTCAAGTCGGGATCGTGTGCCCCACTTGACGCTGTATGCGTCTTTTCGGATGAGTCCTTTGAGGACACGTCCGTCATCTTTGTTCCCACGGAATCCGGGCGGGGCAGGGTGCTCCGTGACCGAGTCGTTTGACTCGTCGTGAAACTTCTTTTTGACTCTGAAGAACGACCGCCACGCCTCGCTGTTTTTCGAAATGATCTGTTGGGCAGTAGACCCACCGAGAACAGGTTTGTATTGCCCTTCGAGTGAGCCGGTGTCAGCGTCCCAGACGTCGCCCTCAAAATCATCTTCGTCATTATACCGCATGAGGCGCTCGTAGTTAACCTCGTTCCAGAGTGCAGCTGACGCATCCAACAGATTGCGTAACACCTGCTCTCCGTCCTCGGAGAGTGGTCGCACAGCAAACGTGTTGGTGCGTATCATCGCTAATAGATACGTGAACCCGCAAATACAAATAGCTATGCTTTTTCTATTAGAACATGCCGAACAATATTCACATCGAAGTGGATGATGATGAGCAGTTCGAAAAGATGAAACAGTTGAAAAACAGGTACGGATTAACTTGGAAGGGGCTGCTAGTGCAGGGAATGAAACGGGTTGAGGAGGGTGATCTGTAACATGGGACATCCAGCGGGCAGAATGCCGTGGATTGCTTTCCAGATGACGGATTCACCCCACGACTGAAGTCGTGGGCTCTCTCCTCTGTTCTCTGTAGTGAAGCCTGTCGGCGTGGAACCGCGAGACTTCGGCGACGAAGTCCGACGAG
>ERZ1034484.23-NODE-23-length-21303-cov-17.606645_pt1 | contig 21303 bp, 17 predicted proteins | sample MGYA00520647_ERZ1034484 | MGnify/ENA primary metagenome ERZ1034484 (study PRJEB33760, sample SAMEA4777684) | hypersaline lake metagenome | biome: hypersaline environment; feature: brines | place: Spain | collected 2012-08 | depth 0 m ... | reverse complement strand
ACCGATTCGCTCGCATACGCCGATGGAACGGCTGTGACGGTCACGACTCCGTGACACCCGGACACCACTTCGCCACCCCCTCCCGGGCCGATTCTATACATATGTGACTGTGTGAGCAACAAGACTCCGTGACATCCGGACACCACTTCGCCACACCCTCCCCAGCCGATTCGCTCGTATAGGTCGGTAGAGCGTGCGTGAATACGACCGCACGACACCCGGGCACCAGTTACCGCCACACCCTCCCCAGCCGATTCGCTCGTCGCCTGCGGCGACTCGCTCATCCCTCGCACGCGCTCGTGAGTCCGCCTGCGGCGACCTCACGAGGCGCGCGCCACCACGGTTGTGAGGGACAGCTGTCGATGTTCGTGCTGCGTCGCTCACTCGCTCCAGACTGCGGCTCGCTCGCGGGTCCGCCGATGAATATGGTCAAAAAACCGCCTGCTGTGTCGGTGCCGCTACCTCAACACTCGGACCAGCCGCACGACTCACACGTCTTACAGCCCTCAGAGTAGTAGAGGTTCATCGCACCACACTCGGGGCACTCCGGCGACTCGCCGGCTGCGATGAGGTCGGTGGTGACGTCGTCGGTCGACTCATCGGCCGTCGGGCCGGTCGGCACAGCGGGGTCGTCGCCCACCGCTCCGCCGTCCGTCTGGCTCGGCACGTCGACGGCGTCGTCGGCCGCTGTGTCCTCCTCGACATCGTCAAGACTCTGCTGTTGGGGTATGCCCTTGTCGATCTCGTCGTCGAGGTATCGCCGGAGCGCAGTACCGATTGCGTCCGGGATCGACTGAATCTGTTCGCCTTTGTCCCAAGCGACCTTCGGACTCCGGGTCCCCTGCAGCTCGTCGACGACCTCTTCTGGGTCGACGCCGGAGCGCAGCGCGGTCGAGATGACCTTCGCGAGCGCCTCGGTGAAGGAGTTGGTGTACCCACCGGAGTGGCCGATGTTCGCGAACAGCTCGAACGGTCGGCCGGCCTCGTCCTCGTTGATCGTGACGTAGAGCTTGCCGTACCCCGTCTCGACGCGCTGGGTCACCCCGGAGAGCGAGTCCGGACGCGGCCGGGTCTCGGTGTACTCTACGGCCGGATCGTCGGCCGATTCGAGGAGCCCGGCGATCTCCGTGTCGACCGCCGCCTGCACGTCGTCGTTGTCCAAGAACGCCTCGACGCCGCCGAACACCTCGCGGATCTGCTCGACGATCGCCGCTGCGGCCTCGGTCTCGTCTGCGAACTCCGCGTTCTGTGCGCGAGTCGTGAGCACCTGTTTCGAGCGGGTACCGTCGCGGTAGACGGTGACGCCTTTGCCGCCGTGGTCGTAGATGTACCGATACACCTCATCCATGTCGGTGGCGCTGGCGTCGTTCGGGAAGTTACACGTTTTCGAGATGGCAGAGTCGACGCCCTCTTGACAGGCACACTGGACGGCAGCGTGCTCGATGCCCGACAGCGAGGCGGTGACGACGAACAGCTCGCCGATCGCGTCCGGCACCGTCGAGAGCCCTTCGACGCCATCGAACTCGTTGGCCGCCATCTGCTCTTGGGCCTCGCGTTTGACCGCGTCGACGTCGATGTCGTTGGCCTCCAGCGTCCGGAGGAAGTAGTCGTCGAACTCGACGAGCATCTCGTCGCCCTGGACGTCGTCGGAGACGTTCTTGTAGAAGGCGACGTTGTAGATGGGCTCACAGCCGCCGGTGGTGTTTCCGATCATGCTGGTGGTGTTGTGCGTCACAAAGCCGTTTGCGACGTACGTGTTGTTCGACGGAACACTGATATCTTTCGTGTAGGCTTTGGCTTCGTTGACAGATCCGACGGTCGCGGCGTAGAAATCAGTCAGCCGACGCCCCTCGAGCGTTACCGTCGATCCAGTCTCTTGTTCGATATCACGGACGAGCTTCCGGCTTACCGAGCCGTTGATCAGCGACTGGTTCACGCGGTGTTTCACCGCGCGTGAAACCGACTCGTACCCGGCAACACGTCTGAGCTCGTCGACGATCGCCGGCGGATACGAGTCGTTTTTATACGACTGTGCGGTGAGGTCGACAGATGTCGACTTCGTGATGAATCCAATCTCTTCGAGGAATCGCTTGTCTTCGCGCTTGTTTGCGCCACGAAGTGTATGCCGTGGTCGATCTCCGTAGTGGTCGTCTCGATCTTTCATCTCTACCACATCCGAGACGAACACACATCCAAGCGCTAACAACAGCGTCTGGACCTGCTCGGCAAGCGTTGACGACACCGTCGAGAGTTCGATCTTTCTGGAAGCCGTTCCATCAGCCTCGAAGAGTCCACGAAGGAATGCCTTCGCGATCGCCTGGTCGCCACCGAGAACCGCCGTCGGGACGAACGCACTCGCTGCGCCTTCGCCCTCGTTGCCGCCATCTTTCGTCCACCCGTTGTCCTCGAAGTATCGCGGGAGATGCCGACCACCGAACGTCAGCACGTGGCGCGTGTCGCGATCCTCGACCACGGGCTCGACGCCAAACACAGATTCACCGAGCTCTCGGAGATGTTCGTCGAGCGCATCTGCGCTCGAATCGACGATGAGTTTGACGCCGACGCCGTCGTGGACGTATCCGTCGCCCATGTAGTACCCGAGGAACTCCGCAAGTTCCGGCGTCATCTCTTCGGGGAGCGAGAGCGACTCGTTTGTGTTATGATAGAAGCTATTGCGCTCACTCGTGTCGAGAACCGTCCGCCGTCCGCCGTCAAACGTCCCACGCTGCAATAGTATCGTGTCGCCGGCTTCGAATTCACCGGCTTCCTTCCAGACATATCCACCATCCTCGTCGATCGTTCGGAAGCGGTGATTCGGCGTAGACGCGACACTGAATCCTTCCGCCGTCTCGATCTGACGAACCGCAGCGAAGCCGTTGTCGTACACGGCGGTGGCAGTCTTCGTTCCGCCATCGGTCGACACACCGACTTCGATTTCGTCCCACTGTTCGAACTCCGCAGTCGTGTTGTCGAGATCGTCGATCCGCCGAAGCCCCTCGTCAGTCGACACTAGGGAGTTTTCATCGACACACCCAGTCGGCGCGATCGTCGTGGTGTTGTGGTTGCGGATCGGGAAGCCGTCGGCCCAGTCGTCGGCGTCGAGACCCGTGTGGTGTTCGAACCACTCGCGGTACTCGGTTGGATTCGCGTACTTCGACTCCGCCCAGTCGTTGAACACGCCGCGCGCTTCGGCGAGTTCGTGTGAGACTGCCTTCGATTCGTGGTTGATGTGCGTCATCAGCTGGCGGGCGACCTCGTTGCCGGCCTCGGAGCCGTACTTCACGCCGAGCTGGATGTACAGCTGTGCGAGCCCCATGATGCCGAGCCCGATCTTCCGCATGTCGCGGACCGTCTGTTCGATCTCTTCGACCGGGAAGTCCGACATCGTGACGACGTTCTCTAAGAACCGGGTGCCATACCCGATCCGCTCGTCGAACGTCTCGAAGTCGATCGCTTCCTCTAAGAACGCCTCGACGGCCTCCTCGTGGGTGTCGTACTCCTCGCCGTGTTCGTCACTCCAGACGCGCCAGTCGGGTGCGTCGAGGTCGGCGATCGTCGAGAGGTTGATGTGCCCGAGGTTACACGCCTCGTACTCCTCGAGCGGCTGTTCGCCACATGGATTTGTTGCAAGTATTCTATGGCTTGGATTTTCCTCAACGTCGAACGAATGTTGCTTGTTCACCCGTTCTAAGTAGATGACGCCCGGCTCACCGTTCTCGTAGGCGCCCTCTATCATGTCGTCCCACAGCTCTGCGGCGGGAATCGAGAGCACCTCGCCGACCTCGACGTACTCGCCGAGCCCGAACATCTCGTAGAGCTCTTTCGTCTCCGGGGTCGCGACGTGTGGCTCCTCGGTTCGCGGGTTGGTGAACGTGAACTCCTCGTCGTTGTACAACGCCTCCATGAACTCGTCGGTGACGCCGACGCTGATGTTGAAGTTCGACAGGTGTCCCTCGACCGCGTTCCGGAGGTGCTCCGGGACCCGTCCCTCGTCGTCGATGAGCTCGCGCGCCTCTTCGAGCGCGTCGGCAAACGAGGTGTGCGTGAAGTCGTCGGGATCGTTCAGCCGCAGCGAGTGAGCGAGCGAGACGTCCTTGTTCTTGGCGTGGATGAACTGGATGACGTCCGGGTGTGAGACGCGCATGACGCCCATCTGTGCGCCTCGACGGGCGCCACCCTGTGCGATCGTCTCACACATCTGGTCGAACGTCCGCATGAACGTGATCGGTCCCGAGGCGATGCCGCCGGTGGACCCGACCGCGTCGCCGTACGGGCGCAGCTGCCAGAACGCATACCCCATGCCGCCACCGCTCTGAAATACCTCTGCGGCCTCCTTGGCCGTCTGGTGGATATCGGTGATGTCGTCGTCGGGTGAGTCGACGAAACACGCCGAGAGCTGCTGGAGTTCGTCGCCGGCGTTCATCAGCGTCGGCGAGTTCGGCATGAACGAGAGCGACTCCATCCCCTCGCGAAACGTCTCGGCCGTCTCCTTGACGTGCTCGCGGACGCCGGCCGGGAGCGATGGAACGATCGTCTCGTACGCGAACTTGTTGACGTTGTGCTCCGTGAGTGTCGTCTCTGCGTCGTCGTCGGCGGTGACACCGGCCCCGAACACCTCGGCGGCCAGCTCGTCGCGACGCGGATGGTCGGGCTTGATCTGGTCGGGAGTGACGGTGATCTCGACGCCGTGGTTCTCGGCTTCGAACACCGCCTCCGCGAGCGCGACGTTACGTGCCACGCGATCGAACAACTCTTCTTGTGATTCGATGGGTTCGCCGTCCGCGTCCTTCCGGAGGTACCGGGCCGGCAGGATGTTGTGGTAGGCGTTGTCGGTCAGCCGTTCGGCGATGGTGTCGCCGGTGGTGCGTTTGATGGGTAATTCGAGGTCGTCGGCGCTGACGTCTTCGCTGCTCATTCGGCGATCACCGTCGGGGGAGTGTGTCGTGTCCGTGTCATTCGTGATGTGGGATGCTGACGAGGCGGACCCTTGGTCGCTTCGATTCCCGGTCCGTGGGCGATGTCCTGTTCGAACGCTGATATACTGGTCGGCTGCGGCGGACGATGTGGAGAGTAGGTCGCGTTGAGTCATTGTTGGGCGTCTACATAACCTTGGCCAGACCGTAGTGAAACTGAAACTATCGTGGAGAAATCGACGGACGACGGCCGTTTTTCAACGGAAAAGAAGGGGTGTTCGTCGGCGTCTACCGCCGACCGGCACGGCCCCGACGCGACGCCACTTGACCGAGCGACACGGTGACGGCCGTCGAAGACGAGACGTAACGTACCAGATATCGTATAGGTGTCTGACGGGGGCGTCGTCTACCGACGATAGCGAACGGCTCCGGTGCGTTCAGCTCTGGGCCGACCGGTGTCGGAGAGCGGCTCGGACGGCCGGACCCGCAGCCGTCCGACGCTCGTCACTGGAAGGCCCCGTAGCCGGGGTCTGCCGGCTCCTCGACGGCCGACTGCTCGAACTGTCGTTCGATCTCGTCGTAGCGCTCCCGCGTCTCCGGCGTGACGCTGGGGTTGACCTCCTCCAGCGCCCGCTCGAAGTGCGCCATCGTCACGCGGACGTTCCCGACCGACTCGCGGACCTCCTCTCGTGTGACGCTCCCGACGAACTCGCGCGAGGCGCACATCGATGCCTCACGGGCGACCGCCTCGAGGTCGGCTCCGACGTATCCCTCGGTCCGACGCGCGATCGCCGCGAGGTCGACGTCGTCCGCGAGCGGTTTGTGTTCCGTGTGGACGTCGAGGATCTTGCGGCGTGCGTCCTCGTCGGGGACGGGCACGTGGACGTGTCTGTCGAGCCGTCCGGGGCGAAGCAGCGCCGAATCGATCAGGTCCGGCCGGTTCGTCGTCGCGATCACGACGACGTCCTCAAGCGCTTCGAGCCCGTCGAGTTCGGTCAACAGCTGGGAGACGACGCGCTCGCCGACGCCCGAGTCGGTCGCGCCGCCGCCACGCTCGGTCGCGATCGAGTCGATCTCGTCGAAGAACACGATCGTCGGCGCGTTCTCGCGGGCCTTACTGAACACCTCGCGGACGCCCTTCTCTGACTCGCCGACGAACTTGTTCAACAGTTCCGGTCCCTTGATCGAGATGAAGTTCGACTCGCTCTCGTTGGCGACGGCCTTCGCGAGCAGCGTCTTTCCCGTGCCCGGCGGCCCGTACATCAACACGCCTTTCGCCGCGGCCATGTCGAGCTGGTCGAACACCTCGGGGTACTCGAGTGGCCACTGGATCGTCTCGCGAAGCCGCTCTTTGGTCGTCTCGAGTCCGCCGACCTCGTCCCAGGTGACGTCGGGTACCTCGACGAACACCTCGCGCAGTGCCGAGGGTTCGATGCCTTTCAGCGCCTGTTTGAGGTCGTTCTCGGTGACCTGAATCGAGTTCAACACGTCCGCGTCGATCTCGTCGCTCTCGAGGTCGAGCTGCGGCCGGATGCGCCGGAGCGCGTGCATCGCCGACTCTTTTGCGAGCGACTCGAGGTCGGCGCCCACGAACCCGTGGGTGTTCTCGGCGTAGGCGTCGAGGTCGATTTCGTCCGCGAGCGGCATGTTCCGCGTGTGCACCTGCAGGATCTCCTTGCGTCCGTCGCGGTCCGGCACGCCCACCTCGATCTCGCGGTCGAACCGGCCGCCGCGTCGCAGCGCCGGGTCGATCGCGTCGACGCGGTTCGTCGCGCCGATCACGACGACCTCGCCGCGCTCTTCGAGCCCGTCCATGAGCGAGAGCAGCTGGGCCACGACGCGCCGCTCTACGTCGCCGCCGGCCTCCTCGCGCTTCGGGGCGATGGAGTCGAGCTCGTCCATGAACACGATCGCGGGCGCCGACTCGGTGGCCTCCTCGAACACGTCGCGAAGCTGCTCTTCGGACTCGCCGTAGTACTTCGACATGATCTCCGGCCCCGAGATCGTGTGGAAGCTCGCGTCGATCTCGTTGGCGACGGCCTTCGCGATGAGCGTCTTCCCCGTGCCCGGTGGTCCGTGGAGGAGGACGCCCTTCGGCGGATCGATACCGAGCCGCTTGAATAGCTCCGGGTGGCGCATCGGCAACTCGATCATCTCACGGACCTGCTCGAGTTCGTCGTCGAGTCCACCGATGTCTTCGTAGGTCACGTCCGGTGCCCCCTCGGCACCGGCTTCGCCGCCGGCACCGGCCCCGCTCACGATTTCCTCTGCGGGCTTCTCTGCGATCTCGATCTCGGTCGTATCGGTCACCACGACCGTCCCCGACGGCGCCGTGCCGGCGATCTTCAGCGGGACCGCCTGCGACTGTCCGCCCATGAAGCCGAACCCCAGCGGGAGCTGGACGTTCTGCCCCTCCGTGACGGGCTGTCCGCCGAGTTCGCGCCGGATCAGCGCATCGATGTTACCGCGGATGCCGAGTCGCTGTGGCAGGGCGACCGTGATCCGATCTGCGGGTTCGACGTCGACCTGCTCGACGGTCACGCGGTCGTCGATGCCGACGCTCGCCTCTTGCCGAAGCTTTCCGTCGATGCGAATCACGCCGCTCCCGTCGTCTTCGGGGTAGCCGGGCCAGACGCGCGCGATGGCCGCCCCCTCCGAGCCCTCGACGCGAATGAAGTCGCCGCCCGAGAGGTCGAGCTCGTCGGCGGCGACCCGGTCGATCGCGGCGAGGCGCCGCCCGGCGTCTTTCTGTTTCAGCGGTTTGACGGTGAGGTTCATCGGTCCCCCCCGACCGTTACGACCCCGTTTTTCACCGTGACGTCCGTCGCCGGCCCGGGAAGATCGAACTCCGATTCAGCCGACTCCTCGCCGCGCGTCACCACGAGTATCGCCGTCTCTCCGACGGTGTCGACGTCGATCGCCTCGTCGTCGACGCCGACGTCGGCGGCGACGATCCAGCCGTCTTCGTACTCGTACCGACGGACGAGCGCACCGGCACCGGCCGATCGGGTCTGTCTGAGATTCATCCTAACCTCTAGTTAGGCGCGAAGGTATATAAATAGTGCGGTAAAAATCGCAGGACGTGAGAAGATCACCCGACGAGTGGTTGTATTGCGGTTCGGGGTGGCTGTCGCCATCCCACGGAGGACGCGACGCGGCGTGGTCCTCCTCGGTGTGCCGGGCACGTCGGCGCCGGTACCACAGCTTTTTCGCCGCGGCGTCCGTATCCAAGTGCATGTCAGCCATACGCGACGCGCTTCGGGATCTCCCGGAGGCGGTGTTTGCGGACCTGCTCGAATCCGACGACGAGTACGTCCTCGTCGTCGATCTCCCCGGGGCGACCGCGGAGACCACCGACGTCCGATTCGAGGACGGCCGACTCTCCATCGAGGGACGCCGCGAGAAGTCGACCCCCGACGGCTTCCGGTACGTCCGTGAGGACCGCTCGCTGTTTCTCGACGCCGACATTCCGCTCCCGCCAGACGCCGACGGCGACGCTGCGAGCGCGGCACTCGACCGCGGCGTCCTCGAGGTGACGCTGCCCAAGCGTACGACCGGTGCCACCCGACAGATCCCGATCGGCGACGACGCCGACGAAGCCGGCGCCTGACGGGTGGTGACGCTGGTCAACCTCCGCGCCTACTGGCGCTTTTTCGTCGTCATCCGGCGGTTCTCGCCGCTGATAGTCGCCTACTGGCGGGACCGGAAGCGATTCTTCGTCGTCGGTGGCAGCCGCGACGTCGACGAGGCGACCCAGCGGGACCGCGCCGAGATCCTCCTCGATACGCTGCTCACGCTCGGACCGACCTTCATCAAACTCGGTCAGCTACTCTCGACGCGCCCCGACGTGCTTCCGCCCGCGTACATCGAAGTGCTCGAGGGCCTCCAAGACGACGTGCCGCCGGCCGGCTGGGAGGAGTCGAAACCGGTGTTAGAGGCGGAGCTCGGCCCCGTCGAAGAGACGTTCGACGACTTCGACACCGAGTCGATAAGCGGCGCTAGCTTAGGACAGGTGTACACGGCGACGTACCAGGGCGACGACGTCGCAGTGAAGGTCCGCCGCCCCGGGATCGAGACGCTCGTCGAAGCCGACCTGCGAGCGATCACGTGGTCGCTCCCGATCGTCAAACAGTTCATCGGCGGCGGCCGCGCCTTCTCGATCGAGAACCTCTCCGAGGAGTTCGCGAAGACCATCCGCGAAGAGATGGACTACCGGCGTGAACGCGAGATGCTCGAAGAGATCCGCGCGAACTTCGCGGACAACGACCGCATCCGCATCCCGACCGCCTACGAGTCGGCTTCCGGGCCGCGCGTCCTCACCATGGAGTACGTCGGTGGCACAAAGATCAGCCGCATCGACGAGCTCGACGCCGCCGGACTCGACCGCACCGCGATCGCCGAGACGCTCCAGGAGGTGTACCTCCAGATGATCGTCGACGACGGCGTCTTCCACGCCGACCCACACCCCGGCAACCTCGCGGTCGCCGACGACGGGACCGTGATATTCTACGACTTCGGGATGTCCGGACGCGTCGACCCGTTCATCCAAGAGAAGATCGTCGAGTTCTACGTCGCGGTCGCCCGCCAGGACACCGACGCGATCCTCGACACCCTGATCTCGATGGGGACGCTCTCGCCGAACGTCGACCGCGACGTCATGGGCGAGGTGATGGAGCTCGCCATCGCCGACGCCCGCGGCGAACAGATAGAACAGTACCGCGTCAACCAGATCATCGAACAGGTCGAGTCGACTATCTACGAGTTCCCGCTCCGGCTGCCGCGTAACCTCGCGCTCGTGTTGCGGGTCGCGACCGTCGTCGAAGGCGTCTGTGTGACCCTCGACCCGGAGTTCGACTTCATCGCGACCGCGACCGACTACCTCGAAGCGGAGGGGTACTACGAACAGACCGCCCGCGAACTCGCACAGGGGGCGGCGACACAGCTCCAGCGGACGACGGAGTCGCTCTTTACGGTTCCTCCGAAAGCCGAATCGTTCCTCGACCGCGCGAACCGTGGCGACCTCCACGTCGACGTCACCATCGAAGACGAGTCGCGGGTACTCGACAAGCTGGCGATGCGGATCGCCTACTCGGTGCTCCTCGCCGTCGGCGTCCTCTCGGCGACGATCCTCTATTCGTTCGCCAACGAGTGGCGCCTCGCCGCGGTCGTCCTGGTCTTGGCCGCCCCGCTCGCGGTCGCGCTGTACCGCTCGTTCCGCAACAAGCGTACGCTCCCGGGGAACCCACAGTTCACCCGCCAGGGTATGCGCGAGCGACAGAACGAGTGATCGACATCTCACGTATCGATCGGCGCCTCACGTGACCGGCACCAACCTCACCTCCGACACACCCACACGTCGTCACGCGTCTCAACGTCGTACCCTCGCTCGGTGAGCCACGCTCGGACCCGCGTGACGTGTGCGTCCTCCGGGCCGTGTACCTCGACGACGACCAGCGGCCGATGCGTCTCGATCGTCGCCGACGCGCCGCGAAGCACCGCCAACTCGTGGCCCTCGACGTCGATCTTGAGGGCGTCGGGTACGGGAATCGGGTCGCCGCCGTGGCCCCCGTCGTCCACCCCGGCTTCGATGCCGACGCCACGGACCAAGTCGTCGAGCCGGTACACCGGAACCTGCTCGACGCGCGTGACGCGTGCTCCCCACCGGGTCGCCTGCGCACGGTCGAACGCGGAGCACTTGGAGAACGACGACCGATAAAACGGCCGCGTGTCCCGCTCGTTACCGACGCCGATCCGTCGCCGGTCGAGCCGCCCTTCGAGGTCGTTTCGCGCCGCGTTTCGCGCCAGCCGGTCGGCGCTCTCGCCGTTCGGCTCTACGGCAACGACCCGGCGATCGGTTCCTACGGCCAGCGGGATCGCGTGCTCGCCGACGTGGGCGCCGACGTCGAGGATCACCGCGTCTGTCGGCGTCGCATCGAGCACGCGCAGTCCGGCGTCGTCTCCGTGGGGGTTCGTGGGCTCGTAGCTCCAGTAGGTCCCAGCGACGGTTCGCTTCGGGGTCGCGACTCCGACCGTGTACGTGAGGTCCGCGAGCCGGTAGGCCGCTCGAAAGCCGAGTCGCTCGATCCACGACGAACGCGCGCGCATCGTCGACGATCAGGGTGTGACGACCTGGATCGGCACGAGCAGGAAACACAGGGCGCCGACGCCGAACGTCACGACGCCGACGGCGAGCCGTGGCCACCCGAGTCGGCGTTCGTCGGCCGGGTCTGCGGGGCCGTTGAACGCGATGAGGAGCGAGAAGAACCCCCAGAACGCCCACAGCCCGACCGACTCGTTGAGACCGAGTCCGGCACCGTAGTAGAGGTAGGCCGCGATGGCGAAGAGTGCTCCCGGCACGAGCGAGGCGATCGTCTCTTGACGTGGCCCGACCATCGCCCGGATCATGTGTCCGCCGTCGAGCTGTCCGACGGGGAGCAGGTTCAACAGCGTGAAGAACATCCCCACCCAGCCGCCGATGACGACGGGGTGTGCCGACAGCCGGGGGTCCGCGTACGACGTCGGCTGACCGACGGCTCCGGCGATCAGGTCCAGAAGCGGCGGGTTGTTGAATCGGATCATCGTCCCGGTGTTCGCCGCGATGTCTGCGGGTACGCGGATCGGATCGAGCGAGAGACCGACCACGGTGACTATCACCGTCGCGACCAGCCCGGCCACCGGCCCCGCGACGCCGATGTCGAACAGTACCTTCCGGGAGGGCATTCGCCCGCGCATGCGGATGATCGCACCGAGCGTGCCGAACGGGAACACGAACGGGATCACGTACGGGAGCGACACCGGCACGCCGTGGTAGCGGCCGGCGACGTAGTGGCCCAATTCGTGTGTCATCAACACACCGAGGACCGCGGCGGTGAACGGCCACGCCTGTAGCAGGGTGAGCGGGTTCGCTCGTATCTCTGCGAGTGGGACGTAGTACCAGCCGTACGCACCGACGAACAGCGTCGAGAGGACGGTCGCGAAAAACAGGGCGACGTTGGCCCACGGCACGCCGTCGCGGCCGTGGGTGAACGGCGTCGCGACGACGACGTGCCCGTCCGGGTGGTGTTCGAGTTCGACGTCGTATCCGGCGTCGCGAAACGCCGGGACGAGCTTCCTGAGCAGCGTCCGCTCCGGCACGTAGGACTCGCCGACGTACCGGATACGGTCGTCGTCTCGGCGGACCTCGTCGACGCGAAAGAACGTTCCGAGGGGGTCGGGATGCGGCGCGTCGGGCGTCTTCGACCCGGTCCCGTCCGCTCGTCTTGCCATTGGCGAGCGTTACTGGCCGCCGATTATAAACCCCGCGTCACCGGCGCGTTCGGGTCGGTGGGCCATACGCTGGACGCGACCGTCGGTCCGTACGTTCGGGCCTCGAAGCGGGCGTCTCGGTCGGCAGACGATGCGGCCTGCGAGCGGGAGGTCGACCGTGGTCACTGCGCAGCTCAGGCCGGCTCGACGCGCCACGTCGTCGCGCCGGTGTACGACCACTTCTCGACGGTGAGTTCGGTCGCCGAGTCGCTGAGTTTCACCATCAGCGCGCCGATCTCTTTCGGCGAGAGGCCGACGTCGTCGGAGATGAACTTCCCCTTGAAGTACATCTCACCGTCCTCGACGCGGTCGAGCAGGTACCGTTTCAGCCGTTCTTCTTTCCCGATCTCGTCGGCTGTGTCGGCGTCGGCAGCGGGAGTTGCAGTCGCGCTCATGGGACACTCGAACGTACGGTACCGTGATAGTATATAAACAACTGACCGTTGGTCGCGGTTCGGCTCGTTTCACCGATCTGGGGCGCGTAAAACGTCTCGACAGAACCGTTCATGCGGAGCGCAGATCGTTCGAGACATTTTATTCACTCTTTTGAAGCTGTCTCGTCGCGAACGCCTCGACGAAGGCGAACCCCGACATCCAGCGTTCGAACCGGGTATGTTGCGGCACCTGTTTCCGGTACTGACGGACCGCGCACCCGGCCCGCTCCGGCGGGGTGTCCGTCTCCACGCCGCGTTCGCTCTGTGGTCACTCGCGCTCGTGGACCCAGAACGCCTCCGACTCGGTGGTCTCTTTTTTGAATATCGGTACCTCGTCTTTGAGTCGGTCGATCCCGTCTTCGACGGCGCGAAACGCCTCGGCGCGGTGGCCGGCTAACACCACCACGAACACGATGTCTTCGCCGGCCTCGACGACGCCGGTGCGGTGGTGGAGCGCTACCTCGAACACGCCGTCGCGGTCGGTCAAATCGGCGGCGATCGCGTCCAGCCGCTCCGCTGCGACCCCGGCGTACTTCTCGAACGCGAGGTGCGTGGTCCGGTCGTCGTCCGGGCCGTCCCGCGCGCGAACCCGACCGGTGAACGTCGCGATGGCTCCCGATCGCGCCGCACTCGGACCCGACGTGACCTCGGCGACGAGCTCCTCACGGGTCACCCAGGGCTCGGCGTCGGAGAGTCTGTCGACGAGCGCGTCGACGTCGACGTCGGCGGCCCGCGCTGCGACCTCGACGACGTCACCCGGCGTGTCGTCCGGGTCGACGTCCGCGCCGAGTAGCACGGTTGGCACGCGGAGGCGGTCGTAGCCCACGGCGACGAGGTAGTCGTGGTCCGGGGCGAGCCCGTCGAGCAGGTCGTCGAACGACGCGTTCGTCCCTCGACCGCTCCACGAGCCGTCCGCTCCCACGTCGACGGTCGTCGCGGGCACGCCACCAGTGCGCTCTGGACGCTCGGAGGCGACCGATCCCCCTCCGTCGGGCGTCGGTGACCCAGTCGACTGGCGCACGAGCGCGACCCGCCCGTCGAGCGTCTCGACGAGCGTCTCGGCGAGCGCGGCCGCGTCGGACCCACAGATCGATATCGGCTGCATACGTGACCGGAGGCGGCGAGCGGCTTAGTCGTTTTCCAGCGACACGCCCGGGTGATCCGTCGGCGCTACGTCGTCGGCCGTGACCGCCGTCCCCACGCGACGCCACCGGGCTCGTACTCGCGGGGGACGGTCGCCGTCACGGTCGTCCCGTGCCGGCTGTCCGAGGCGAACTCGAGATCGCCGTCGACACACTCCGTCCCCCACTTCACGAGCCAGAGTCCGAGCCCGCTCGTGTGACTGAGTGGGGTCTCGGTGCCGGAGTTCAACACTCGCAGCTCTTCGTCGTCGATCCCGGGACCGTCGTCTTCGACGCGTACCTCCACGACGTCGTCCGTGACCGTGGCGTACACGTCGACGCGTCGGTCCACCCCGACGTTGTGGCCCGCCGCATTCTCGACCAGGTTCGCCACGACGACCGCGAGCGCATCGGGCACGACGACTCGCTCGTCGACGTCCGGCGGATCGAGTCGAAACGTCACCGAGGGAAAGGCGTCTCTGGCGTCCGCGAGCGTGCGGTCGAGGACCCGCTCGAGAGCCTCCGTGGCGCGCGCGTCCGTCACACCTTCGAAGAGTTCGACGGCGTCTCGGCCCTTCTCGCCGAGCTCGACGATGCGCCTCGTTCGCTCGGTGATCGTCTCTGCCGTCTCACCCCCCGTGCGTTCGGCGTACCCCTGTATCACGTTCGCTTCGGTCCGAATGTTGTGCCGAAGCACGCGGTTGAGCACTGCCAGCCGCTGTTGGTGTCGGCGGTAGTCGGTCACGTCGTGGAGCGTGAACACGTGGCCGAGCGTCTGCTCGTGGCGGTCGGTGAGCGGCGTGACGCTCAGGTCGTACGACCGAGCCGTGGTCGCCGTGCCCATCGTGAGGACGTCTCGGCCGCCATCAGAGAGGAGTCCGTCGTCGACCGGAAGCACCGCGGACGCGTCGGCACCGAGCGCCTCTTCGACCGCCACGTCCAGAATGTCGGCACCGGTCCGGTTTATGTCCACGATCGTATCGTGGCCGTCGACGACGATCGCACCCTCGTGGATGTGGTCGAACAGGTACTGCTTCGCGCGCCACGTCGGTGCCGGGTTGGCGTCGAACAGGTCGAACTGGTCTATCGCACCGAGGTAGGCGACGCCCGAGACGGCGAACGCGATCGGAGTGGGGTCGGTCCCGGCGATCGAGACCGCATCGAAGTTGTAGAGCACGTTCGTCGCCCACGGCGTCAGGATCCCGACGAGGAGCGCGGCGCTCTGTCCGCGAAAGACGGTCGCACGGCTCGAGAGCAAGCGCACGATCGGAACGACGCCGAGCACACCGAGCGCGTAGGTGTATCCGGCGGCGACCGCGTGCCAGAGTCCGCCCTGTTCGACGGTCACGGTACCGTCGGCAGCCACACCGGCCTGCTCGATCCACAAGAGGTCGTGTGCCGGTTCGGTCAACGCGAGCGCGACCGTCACCGCGGGAACGACCGCGAGGAGTGCGACGTTTCGGCGGGTGATACGGTGGTCGCGACCGGCGTACTCGAGCGCGAACAACACCCACGCGACGGGGACGAGCATGACCCCACACCACGCCACCCGTGTCCACCACAACGTCTCCGCTGGGGTCGCCGCCGTGAGGCTAAACACGATACACGTCGCCCACCACGACTGACCCACGAGGAGCCAGACGAGCGGAACCGCACCCGGCTCTGGGCGGGCGCGCCAGGCTAGGATCCCCGCGCCGCTGCCGACGGCGATGGCACCGAGCAATGCGAGTACCGGTACCGACGGCGGGGAGAGCACAGACACACCAACTGCACCCTCGCATATGAATCTCGGGGAGCCCGTAGATGCGGATGGGAGTGGGGTGACCCGGGCCGTACGCGATTCCACCCGGGACGCCCTCTGCGTCGAGAATCGACGCCGCGCGTCGCGGCGGTCGAACGCGGACCACACCGCACCGAGCCGTGTGCGTTGGCCTCAGACGCCGATCGCGGTGAGCCCCCAGAGGACACCGAACACGAGGAGGTGTTTCGCCTCACAGGCGACGCTGAGTCGACCGAGCGCCGTCGTTCGACCGACGAACCAGGCGAGCACGAGCGCGTACCCGAGACCGACGAGGATCGCCACTCCGACCGAGACCGAGAGGAGCCCGGTCAGCGTCGCCGTGCCAACGAGCGCGACGAGCAGCACGTCGATCCCGTACAGGACGTGTCTCGTCCGCCGTACCCCGAGCACGACCGGGAGCGTGTGGACACCGTCTTCTGCGTCCGCCTCGACGTCTCGGACGTTCGGAATCTCGGTGTTGACGAACGTATCGACGAGAAAGTACGTGAACACGACGACCACGAGTGGCGTCACGGCGGCGTTCGCGAACGCGATCGGGAGCCCGACGACGGCAAGTGCCCACGCCGTGGCAACGAGCGTCGAGTTCACCACGAAGACGCGCTTCAGCCGCTTACAGCGCGTGCTGAGGGTCGGAAACCACGCCGAGGCGTACAGGACCCAGAACGCGCCCGGCACGAGCGTGATCCCTACCGCGAGCGGTCCACCGGTGACCGACAACGCGATCGCGACGCCGTACGCGCCGGCCGAGGTAATAGACAGCAGCGTTCGGTGGCGGGCCACGAACGCGCTGCGTTCGGGACAGGTGCGCTCGTCACGCTCGGCGTCCGCGATGCGATCGCCGGCGTACACGGCGTAGGCGACGAGTCCGACGACGACCGGTGCGGGCGTCGGACCGGTCGACAGCGCGGCGTGAACGGTCGCAACCTCTGCTACTGCGATGCACACGAGGTACATCGAACTATGCGTCAAAACCGTCGTGAGACGCCGCCCAGCGCCTACGATAGACGCGAGCACGTCGGCGTACCACGGAGCAGTCTCGTCCGTGGTCGCCGAGGCGTCGGTGGTCTTGCTAGCCATAGTGTCGGCGAGCGGCGAGCCGGCTCGCCGCGTAGTTCCTGTCCCGACAGCCGCCTCAACCCACGGGTGCCGACCGACGTCGACGACCTCGTGGTCACCGATTCGCCTCGGTCCCGACCCGGGTGATCCCCGATTGCAGCGTCGTCGACGCCGCAGCCGTTCGTCCGATCGACCGATCAAATATTTACTACACAAGTAGTGTTACTCGTTACACATCGCTCGTCGACCCCGCAGAAATCGATCGAACCGGCCGACGAGACGCAAAACAACCCTGGCCCTTTTTGAGGACGTGTCTGGTATACGAACCAATGCTTCCGCATGCCGACGACTCGATCTCGCGTAACGGCAAGTCGATCATCTTGGCGTACGACCACGGCCTCGAGCACGGCCCCGTCGACTTCGAGCCGAACCCGGAGACCGCCGACCCCGAGCGGCTCTTCGAACTCGCGACCCACGACGCGGTGACGGCGATCGCCGTCCAGAAGGGCATCGCCGAGGCGTACTACTCGGAGTACGAAGACGACGTCAGCCTGCTCGTGAAGCTGAACGGCACCTCCAATCTCTGGCGCGGTGAGCCCGACAGCGCGGTCAACTGCTCGCCCGAGTACGCCGCCGAGTTGGGTGCCGACGCGGTCGGATTCACCGTCTACGGCGGTTCAAACCACGAGGTCGAGATGGCCGAGGAGTTCCGCGAGGCACAGGAGGGCGCTCGCGAACACGACATGGGCGTCGTCATGTGGTCGTACCCGCGCGGTCAGGGACTGCGCAACGACAACAGCCCGGAGGTCATCTCGTACGCCGCCCGCCTCGGGCTCGAGCTCGGTGCCGACGTCGTGAAGGTGAAGTACCCCGGCTCGGCGGCCGGAATGGGTGAGGCCGTCGAGATGGCCGGACCGGCCAACGTCGTGATGTCGGGCGGGACGATGCGCGACGACGAGGCGTTCTTACAGAACGTCGCCGACGCGATCGACGCCGGTGCCCGCGGCCTCGCCGTCGGCCGCAACGTCTTCCAGCGAGACGACCCCGAGCGAATCCTCGACGCGCTCGAGGCGGTCGTCTTCGAGGAGGTCGACCCGAGCGAGGCGCTCGCCGTCGCCGAGGCCGCCGACTGATGGCTGCGACCGACCCGACGGTCGAGGCGGTGTTCGATGCGGTGGCGTCGACGGCACCGACCATCCGCGACGCGCTCCCGGGCCGCCGCGTCGAGCACGGCACGGAGAACCCCTCCGGGGAGACGGTCCTCGCCGGCGACGTGTACGCCGACGAACTCCTCGCAGACGCGCTCGGCGCGGTCGACGGCGTCGGCTCGTTCGTGAGCGAAGAGCGTGCGTCGCCGGTCGACGTCGGGGACGGATACGCCGTCGCGGTCGATCCGCTCGACGGCTCCTCGAACCTCCGGTCGAACAACGCCATGGGCACGGTCGTCGGCGTCTACGACGGCGCGCTGCCGACGTCCGGCCGGGACCTCGTCGCTGCGGGATACGTCCTCTACGGACCGATCACGACGATGGTCGTCGCCGACGAGACCGGAGTCCGCGAGGAGGTCGTCCAGCAGGACGGGCCGGACGAGACGGCCAGCCGGTCGGTCGTCGACGACGACCTCTCGCTGCCCGCGGAGCCGACCGTCTACGGCTTCGGCGGACGGGTTCCGGACTGGCCAGCGGACTTTCACGCGTACGCTTCGGCGATCGAAGCGGAACTCAAACTCCGGTACGGTGGTGCGATGGTCGGCGACGTAAACCAGGTAGTGACGTACGGCGGGGTGTTCGCCTACCCGAAGCTCACCGACGCCCCCGAGGGGAAGCTTCGGCTGTCGTTCGAGGCGAATCCCATCGCGTACGTGATCGAACGGATGGGCGGGGCTTCCTCCGACGGAACCGGGTCGATCCTCGACGTCGAACCGGACGGGATCCACGACCGCGTGCCCCTGTACGTCGGTAACCCAGCGCTTATCGACCGGCTCGAAGCCGCACTCGAGGAGTGAGATCCTCTCCACGTCGAGACGCGAGGCCGCCGCCGTGACGCACGCACGCTCGACCGTCACGCTCGCCGGGTGATCGCGTGGACGCCTCGCTCACGACGATGCCCGGTCGTCGTCGGCCGTCCAGCGTCTCGCACCGGGCAGCATTCCGACGAGGGTCGTCACGTATCCGAACCTGAATAGACCGAACTGTGAGAGCGCTCCGAGCACGAACACCGCGAGGAACGCGGGCGCGGTGACGTCGAACAGGAGCGGCTCGACGGTCACTCCGTCCGCGGCGGCCGCGAGAGAGGCGGGTGTGAGTTCGCGTGCCGCCAGCGCGGCACCGATGAACGCGGTCGAGACCACGAGCGTCGTCCGCGTGAGCACGACCCCGACCAGTGCGCCGACCGCGACGCCCGCGAGCGTCGCGCCGACGAGTAGGACGGTCCCCGCAACGCCGGCCGCGTCGGCCGCGTAGAGCGGCCCGACGGCGAATCGACCGAGGAACGCGCCGACGACGCCCCCGATCGCGAGCACGGCGACCGAGAGCCCCGTGTACGCAAGGAACCCTCCGAGCGCACCACCGACCGCTACCGCCGCGGCGGGAACGACGAGGCCATCGGCGGTCACGAGGCCGGACAGCGCCGGTACCGCGAGATACCCCGCGCCCGCGCCGATCAGGAGCCCGGTCAACGAGACGGCGTAGACGGAGACGGCCGCCCCGACGAACGCGAGCAGGAGACCGGCGACGACGACCCCCGCGTCCAGTGGCGTGATCATACTCATCCTGGGCCGTCATCGGATATAAAACGTCGCGCCGTGCGCCGCTCACCGCGCACGCCGAGCCGCCTGGCGGTCCAGGTACCGGGTGACACCGCCGACGGCGAGTCCGAACCCTGCGACGAGCAGCAGAAAGCCGACGAGTCGGCTCGTGCCGAGCGTCATGAGCGCCAGCACGACCCCGAAGAGGAAGGCGAACACGCCGCCGACCGCGGCCGCCACGTCGAGCAGCGGCGAGGGCTGCACCGTCTCACAGTGCGGACAGATCCGGGTGGTCCGCGGGATCGGTTCGCGGCAGTCGACACACCGAACGCGCTCGCGCGACACGGGCACGATTCGACCCCCGGCGACTTAGCTCGCTCGCCGCGGTGTGTGGCCTCAGTCGTCTGCGGCAGTCGCACCCGCGTCAGTCGCCGCTCCCAGCGTTTCTTCGACCTGCGTGACGACGAGTACGAGAGCGACGACGGCGAGGCCCGCGCCGACCGCGAACGGGACCACGAACCCGAACCCGACGAGGAACCCCGACGCGAGGGGCCCGAGCGCGATCCCAAAGCCGAACCCCATCGTGAGCACCGACAGCGTCGTGCCGGACTCACCCTCCCGTGCGAGGTCGCCGGCGAGCGCGAGCGAGGGCGCGAACACGCACGCCACGGCGACGCCCTGGCCGAGCCGTACCAGCGTCATGACGACGGGTGAGAGGACGAGCCCCTGCAGGAGCGTCGTCGGGCCGAGGAGCACGAATCCAGCGAGCAGGAACGGCCGCCGCCCGACCCGGTCGCTCGCTCGTCCGACGGGCACCTGGAGGGCGACGTTCGCGATGGTGACCGCCGCGAACTGGATCCCGAACCACACCGGTGCCTGGTCGAGCCGGAGGTTCACCTGGTTCTGGAGCGTCGCGTACAGCGCGATACAGAGGCCCATCGCGACCGTCGCGACGCCGAGCACGAACACGGGGTCGAAGAGCCGGTCGTCGCCGCGGACCCGGATCGACACGTCGTCGCCGGCAGCGGCCGTGTCGGCGGCGTCGTGGACGAGGGCGTACACGAGGACGAAACTGAGGTACGCGCCGAGACAGGCGGCCGCGAACGCGGCGTCGAAGCCGTTTATTATCGGTAATCCGACCGCCGAGAGGTCGTAGGGGCCGCCGTCGACGACGATACCAGCGAGGACGGGACCGAAGCCGAACCCGATCAGCCGGAAGGTGTTGAAGACGCCGAAGTTGCCGCCGCGTTTGTCGGCGCTCGCGGCGTACTCGTTGACGAGTGCCACCGTCGCGGGGATCGTCAACGCGGCGCCGAACCCCTGTATCGCCCGGAGGACGATCAACAGCCAGTACGAGTCGGCGAGCGTGTACAGGCCGCTCGCGGTCCCCAAAAGCACGATTCCGCCGAGCACGAACGGGCGTCGGGTAGCGAGGCGGTCGGAGAGTCGACCCGTGAACGGCTGTGAGAGACTGTTTAAGAAGCCGAACAGCGAGAGGACGACTCCGATGAGGAGCGGTTCGGTGAGCGTAACGGTCGCCGAGCCGACTCCGACGGCCGTCCCGAGGAGGGCGTTGAGGTCGATGAGGTCGCTGGCGACGTACAGCGGAAGCACGACGATGAGAAACGAGTTACCGACCGCGCCGACCATTCGCGCGAGCGCGAGGACGATCACCCGTCGGTCGGTTTCGACGATGTCCGTTATCGACCCCATTCACGGGACGTGCGCTCCGGTCGGTGAAGGTGTTTGCGAACGCCGGGAGTCGATCCGGTTTCACCCATGGACCGACGAGGTGGCCACCTCAACGCCCCAGGGCCACCTCCACGCGGCTGCGCGTCTGCACGGTGCCCCGACTACCGCGGTGGCGCGCGCCTCGTGAGGTCGCCGGAGGCGGGCTCACGAGCGCGCGCGAGCGAATCGGCTGGGG
>ERZ1034484.19-NODE-19-length-23887-cov-15.564577_pt1 | contig 23887 bp, 28 predicted proteins | sample MGYA00520647_ERZ1034484 | MGnify/ENA primary metagenome ERZ1034484 (study PRJEB33760, sample SAMEA4777684) | hypersaline lake metagenome | biome: hypersaline environment; feature: brines | place: Spain | collected 2012-08 | depth 0 m ... | reverse complement strand
TTCGGCGTGTGACGATCCGGGCGACCGTCGGCGTGTGACGAGTTCGAACGACAGTTTATATCACATCGCGCCGGAAACGATCGCGGTAATGCTCAACGGGGTCAACGTCGCCCTCGGCGTCTCGGGCAGCATCGCGGCGGTGAAAGTCGTCGAGCTCGCCCACGAGCTCCGCCGCCACGGAGCGAGCGTCCGCGCGGTGCTGTCGCCGGCTGCGACCGGTATCGTCCACCCGTGGGCGGTCGACTTCGCCACCGACGAGCCGGTGATCACGGAGATCACGGGCGCGGTCGAACACGTCGAACTTTGCGGCCGCGACGGCTGGGCGGACGTGTTGTTGCTCGCACCGGCCACCGCGAACACCGTCGGAAAGATCGCCGCCGCCGTCGACGACACCCCCGTGACGACGTGTGCGACGACCGCGCTCGGGGCGGACGTCCCCGTCGTCGTGGCACCGGCGATGCACGAGCCGATGTACGACCACCCGGGTGTGCTCGACGCGCTCTCTCGGATCGAGTCGTGGGGCGTCTCGCTCGTCGACCCCCGGATAGACGAGGGGAAAGCGAAGATCGCGACGGAGTCGGCCATCGTGACCGACGTGGTCCGCGCGACGACGCCGGACCCGCTCGCGGACGCCCACGTCGTCGTCACCGCGGGCGCGACCAAAGAACGGCTCGACCCGATTCGGGTGCTCACGAACCGTGCGTCGGGAAAGACCGGCCGCGCCGTCGCCAGGGCGTGTTACCACCGCGGTGCCGACGTGACGCTCGTCCACGACGGGCCGGACGTCCCGTACGCCGACGTGGTCGCCGTCGAGACGGCCGACGAGATGATCGACGCCTGTCGGTCGGCGGCGACGAGCGCCGACGCGCTCGTCTCTGCGGCCGCGATAGCCGACTTCGCGACGGACCCGGCCGACGAGAAGATCCGGTCCGGCGAGCGGCTGTCGGTGGAGCTCTGGCCGACCCCGAAGCTGCTCGACGCCGTGCGGGAAGACCATCCCTCGCTGCCGCTCGTCGGGTTCAAAGCGGAGACCGACGGCGACGACGCGGCGATGGTCGCGGAGGCGGAGCGACTCCGCGACCGCGTGGGGCTGGCGTTCGTGGTCGCCAACGACGCGAGCGTGATGGGCGACGACGACACGCGCGTGCTGATCGTCGACGACTCGTCTAAGCCGGAGGCCGTCGACGGCAAGAAAGCCGCCGTGGCCGGGCGAATCGCGGACCGACTCGCGGCGACGCTCGAGGACCGATGAGCACGCGACGGACGGGGCGGAGCCGTGGCTGACCGGTCCGTCGACCCGAACGTGAGACGGCGCTCTCACGAGCGAGACGGGCCAGACCGTCGGGGATACAAACTGTTTTGGGCCGGTAGGGCAAGGGCTCGGATAGAAAGGTCCATGTGTTCAGACACGCCCGCCGGCGGGAGATCGGGAGGTGAGGGGAGTGGCTGACGCCCCCGAGCCGTCGGCCGACGGTGACGCGGTGGTGGTTCCCGTGGAGTCGACCTCGACGCTCCGGGCGACGGTCACACACCTCGTCGAGTCGGCGGCGACCGGCGAGTTCTCGTCGATCCACTTCGTCGTCTTCCCCGCGTGGCGCCGACCCGATCCCGAGACGGCAGCCGATCGAGACGCCGTCGACCAGCTCCTCGAACGGGTCCGGACGTGGGCCGAGGCCGACCTCGCGGACGCCGACGGGGTGCGCGTCGGCGACGTCCCGGTCGTGACGGCCGTCGTCGGCGACGACGAGTACCTCTTCGGTCCGGACGACTACGCCCGACGGCTGGTCGCGTACGCCGACGCACACGGAGCCGGAACCGTCGTACTCGACCCCGAGTACACGCCGGTCGGGAACACGACGCTGCTCCAGCCGCTCGAGTTCGCGCTCGCAGACACCGGACTCGCCGTCCGAGAGGCACCGGTCGCCCGGCCGAGTCGCGGCGAGCGGCTCCGACGAGAGGCGACGGGGCCACGGTTCGCGGCCATCTTCGGGCTGTCGCTCGCGTTCTATCTCACGCTCGGGGACCCGACGTACTGGTTCGACCTCGTGACTGGCGTCGCGAGCGCGACGATCGTAGCCATCACGCTCTCACAGATCAGTCTCGACGCCGACCCGGTCGTGCCCCGGACGCCGATGCGTATCCTCCGCGGGCTCGTCTACGCGCCGGTGCTCCTCTTCGAGATCGTGAAGTCGAACGTCGTCGTCGCGCGCGTGATCCTCGACCCGCGGCTGCCGATCGATCCGACGCTGAACCGGATGCGCGTCGTCGTCGGTCGGGGACTACCGCTGACGACGCTCGCGAACTCGATCACGCTGACTCCGGGCACGCTGACGGTTCGCGCCCGCGACGGTGACCTCTACGTCCACTCGCTCATCCCGTGGGCTCGTGATGGGCTCTTCGACGGCTCGTTGGAGCGGTGGACCCGGTTCGTGTTCTACGGCCGGGAGGCAGCCAGGCTGCCGACGCCCCGCGAACGCGACGACGTCGACGTCTTTCAGGGACCCGAGGCGACGGCTCCGTACCCGACGGCGCGGGGTGACGGCGGGAACGGAGCCGACGGCGCCGTCGACGACGCGCCAGCGGCGGAGGTGACGGCCGAGTGAGTCTCGTCGACGCCACGCTCGTGTCTGGGTACACGCTCGGGGAGTTCCTCCTCGTCGTGGCCGCGGCGTTCGTCGCACTGGCTATCGGGATGCTCTACCGTGCGGTTCGTGGGCCGACGATGCAAGACCGCGTGCTCGCGGTGAACGTCCTCGGGACGAACACCGTCGTGATCCTCGCGCTGCTCGGGGCCGCACTCGCGGAGCCGACGTTCCTCGATATCGCCCTGGTCTACGCGTTGTTGAACTTCCTCGTGGCGATAGCCATCTCGAAGTTCACCGTCGAGCGAGGTGGCGTGCTGTGATGGACGCCGTCGGGCCGATCCGGCTCGCCGCGATCGTCGTCTGCAGCCTGCTCGGGCTGTTTTTCACCTTCGTCTCGATGACCGGCGTGCTCCGACTGCCGGACGTGTACGCGCGAGCCCACACGGCCTCGCAGGCCGACACCCTCGGCGCTGGGTTCGCGCTCGCGGCGGTCGCGCTCGTGCTCGGGCCGGGTGGAGCCGGATACAAGTCCGTGCTGTTGTTGTTCTTCATCTTCGTGACCAACCCGACGGCGGCACACGCCATCGCACGGGCGGCCTACGAGGAGGGAATCGTGCCGTGGACGAAGGGGGACGAGCGGCGATGATCGCCGCCACCGCAGCCTCGGCCGTCGCCGCCGCGGGCATTTCCATCACGCCGACCGTCGCGCAGGTGACACCCATCGAGGCGAGCCTCCTCGTCTTCGTCGTGGTCACGGCGCTCGCGACGGCGCTCGCTCGCGACGTGCTCGCCGCGGTCATCGTCTTCGGGGCGTACAGTCTCGGGATGGCGGCGCTGTACGTCTTCTACCGGGCGCCGGACGTCGCACTGACCGAAGCGGCCATCTCCGCGGGCGTGACGACGGTCCTCCTGTTGCTCACGCTCGCGAAGACGACGCGAATCGAACACGAGGCCGCCTTCGAATCGGTCGACTACCCGGCGGCCGCAGCGGCCGGGCTGCTCTTCGTCGGGCTCGCTCTCACGGTCGCCGACATTCCAGCGGTTGGCTCGCCGGACGCGCCGGTGTGGAGCAACCCAGCCGTCACCCAGTGGTACCTCGCGGAGACGTACGCCGTCACCGGCGTCGAGAACACCGTGATGGCAGTGCTTGCCGCGTTCCGTGGGTTCGATACGTTCGGCGAGGCGGTGGTCGTCTTCGCGGCCGGAATCGCCGCCCTCATCGTCCTCCGCCAGGAGGTGTTCACATGAGCGACGCGTCGGAGCCAGACGGACGCCGCGGGCCCTCCGAGTCGGCCACCTCGGAGGGCGGAGGGGCGTCGCGCGACGTCGACGGGGGCGTGACGACGCCGTCACGAACCGATCGACTCGGGACGACCCCGCAACAGGGGACTCCGTACACGGAGAGTCAGGTCATCATGTCGACTGTCAAGTTCGTGTCGCCGTTCGCGCTCACCTACGGGCTGTTCGTCACCTTCCACGGGGGCGGGTCGCCCGGTGGTGGGTTCCAGGGAGGGGCAATCGCGGCCGCAGTCGTCTTCATGATCGCGTTCGCGTTCGGGATCGACGCGACGCGACGGTGGCTGGCGAACGCGGTCGTCGTCGGCCTCGCCGTCGGCGGCGCGCTCGTCTTCGCCGCCATCGGACTGGTTCCGGTCGCACTCGGCGGCGCGTTCTTACAGTATGACCTGCTGCCCGTGCCGGTGCTCGACCCGGTGAAGTACGGGATGGAGGCCGTCGAGATTCTCGGTATCGCGACTATCGTGAGCGGGGTGCTCACCGGGCTCTTCTTCGTGCTCGCGAGGGGGTTCAACGACGACGGGCTCGACGCGTCGGCCGCCAGCCGACGAGCAGACGGCGGGACAGACGCCGACCAGGGCGCCACGGAGCGGGGTGAGCCATGACGCAGTGCTCTGCCGTCGGCGTCGCCGCCACGCTCGGCTCGACGACCGCTCTCGACGTCGTCACCACGCGACACGCGTACGTCGCGTTCGCGCTGCTCTTGTGTACCGGCCTCTACGTGCTCATCGCGAGTCCGAACCTGGTGAAGAAGATCATCGGGCTCAACCTGTTTCAGACGGCTATCTTCCTGTTGTTCGTCACCTCGGGGTACGTCGAGGGCGGGTCGATCCCGATCGTCTCTCCCGACGCTGCGGGTGGCCCGTACGTCAGTCCGCTCCCGCACGTGATCGTGCTCACGGCCATCGTGGTCGGCGTGAGCCTCACGGCCGTCGGGCTCGCGCTCTGTCTTCGGATCTACGACGAGTACGGAACGCTCCGCGTCGACACGCTCCGCGAGCTGCTCCGTGAGGAGGGGACGCTCCCGGCCGGCTCGGAGGCGGGTAGGCGGACCTCGGACGCGAACGGGGGTGAGCCCCGTGAGTGAGATCCTGTTGCCGTTGGCGATCGCCGTGCCGATCGTGGCGGCGACGCTGCCGATCGCCTGTGGACGCCGCTTCGACACCGTCGGCTGGCCGGTCGCCGCCCTGACGACGACGACGGTCGTCGCGATGGCCGGAACGGTCGCACGCGAGGTGTACCTGACCGGTCCGTTCGACCACGAACTCGGCGGGTACGCGCCGCCGATCGGGATCGAACTCGTCGCGGACGAGTTCTCGGCGGCGGTGTTCGTGCTCGTCGCGCTCGTCTCGGCGGCGACGCTGGTGTTCGCCCGCGTCGTCGGCCCCCGGCGAAACACGTTCTACAGCGCGTACCTCCTCTTGACCGGCGGGCTCGTCGGGGTCTCGCTCACCGGAGACCTGTTCAACTTATTCGTCTTCTTGGAGATCGTCGGGCTGACCACGTACGCGCTCATCGCGGCCGATCGGTCGGGGGCGAGTGCGTACGCGTCGTTGAAGTATCTCGTCGTGGGAACCGTTGGCGCGTCGCTGTACCTCACCGGTGTCGGGTACGTCTTTTTAGCCACGGGGACGCTGAACATGGCCGACGTGAGCACACAGCTCTCAGCGGTGGGGTACACCGACCCGCTCGTGCAGACGGGGTACGCCCTGATCGCCGTCGGCTTCGCGTTGAAGATGGCGCTGTTTCCGGTCCACACCTGGCAGCCGGACGCCTATCAGCGGGCACCGGACGCCGTCACGACGGTCGTCGCGGCACTCGTCTCTACGGTCAGCGCGTACGCACTCCTCCGGGTGAGCTACTCGGTGTTCACCGTCGACTTCCTCGCCGCGAACGACGCGATCACGACGGGGATCCTCGTCGTCTCTGGCGTCTCGATCCTCGCCGGGTCCGCGCTCGCGGCGATGCAGTCCGACCTGAAGCGGATGTTCGCGTACTCCTCGGTTGCGCAGTTCGGGCTGATCGCCGCGACCGTCGGGCTCGCCACCGAGACGGCGCTGCTCGGTGGGATCGTCCACCTGCTCGGCCACGGACTGTTGAAGTTCGGGCTGTTTTTGGGTATCGGACTGCTCGCCGCCGGCTACGGCGTGCGGCACGTGGCCGACCTCGCGAGCCTGGCCAGGGACGCGCCGCTGGCGTCCGGGTCGCTCGCGGTACTCGCGCTCGCTCTCGTCGGGATTCCGCCGTCGATCGGCTTCCTCGGGAAGTGGTACGTAGCCCTTGGCGCGGTCGAAGCAGGCGGAACGACCGGTGGTATCGGTGGGATCGCGATCGCGGCGGTCGTGTTCGTGAGCACGCTGTTCACGCTCGCGTACGTCGCCCGCGTCCTCGAACGACTCTACTTCGCTGGCGTGGACCGATCGATCCCCGTCGTCCACGAGGTCGGAGCCGTCCCTGACGGCGGTGCGGGACCGCCTCCCGTCACGGAAAGTCGCTCGCGGGTTCCCGTGGCCCCGCTGGTCGTGCTCGTCGTCACGGCGATCGCGGCAGTCGGACTCGGCTTCGCGGGGGCCGGGTTCGAAGCGCTTCTCGACCCGTTCCTCACGGAGGTGTTCGCATGACCGACGCACTCGTCCAGGACCCACGTCCGCTGCTCGCCGTGCTCGTCTCGCTCGTCGCGAGCGGCTTCATCGTCGCGTCGTATCGATCCCCGAACGTCCGCGAGGCGTGGACGCTTCTCGCGGCGGTCGTGAAGTTCGCCGTCGTCGCCTCGATGCTCCCGCGGGTGCTCGAGGGGACCGTCTTCGAGTGGACGGTGCTCGAACTGGTGTCGGGGGTACCGTTCGTGCTCAGAGCAGATGCACTCGGGATGCTCTTTGCGGTGCTCGCGTCGGGGCTGTGGATCATCACCTCCCTGTACAGCATCGGCTACATGCGCGGGAACGACGAGACGAACCAGACGCGGTACTTCGCGGCGTTTGCCGTCTCGCTGTCGGCGACTATGGGGATCGCGTTCGCGGGCAACCTCGTGACGATCTTCGTCTTCTACGAGCTGTTGTCGATCGCGACGTATCCGCTCGTCGCTCACGACGAGACCGACGAGGCGCGGTCGGCCGGACGAAAGTACCTCGCGTACACGTTGTTCGGCGGCGGCGTTCTCGTGCTCGCCGGTACCGTGCTCGTGTACTGGCTCACCGGTACGGTGTCGTTCACCGCCGGCGGGATCGACGAGCTGGCCGCTGCAGACCCCGGGCTCGCGATGCTCGCGTTCTTCCTGTTGGCCGTCGGGTTCGGCGTCAAAGCGGGAATCATGCCGTTACACCAGTGGCTACCCGAGGCGATGGTCGCACCGACGCCCGTCTCTGGGTTGTTGCACGCGGTCGCGGTCGTGAAGTCGGGCGCGTTCGGGGTCTCGCGGGTCGTCCTCGACGTGTTTGGGCCCGAGCTCGTCTTCGACCTCTCGTTGCCGTTCGGCTTCTCTGCGGGGCTCGTGCTCTCGACGGTCGGCGCGATCACGCTCACGGCTGCATCCTTTATCGCGTTGCGGAAGGATCACCTGAAACAGCGGCTCGCGTACTCGACGGTGAGCCAGTTGAGCTATATCGTCTTGGGGCTCGGGCTCTTCGGCTGGTACGGACTCGTCGGAGCGCTGTTACACATTCCGGCACACGCGTTCATGAAGCTCACCCTGTTCTTCTGTGCGGGCAACCTCCACGTCTCGACGCACACGGACTACATCTCCGAGATGGCGGGGATCGGAAAGCGGATGCCGCTGACGATGGGCGCGTTCACCGTCGCCTCGCTCGGCATGGCGGGGATTCCGCTCGTCGCCGGGTTCGTGAGCAAGTACTACATGTTGCTCGGCGGGATCCGCATGGGTGCGGCGTTGACGCCGGTCGCGTACTACCTCGTCGGCGCGCTGTTGCTCTCCGGGGTGTTGAACATCGCGTACTTCTGGCCGGTGATCTACACCGCGTTCTTCGAGGCCGAGGACGACCACGACGCTAAGCCGCTCGTCGACTTCCGGATGGGCGGTGCGTCGCGCTCGACGGTGTCGGCCGACACGAGCCACGCAGGTGACGACGTGGCGCTCGCCGGGCGCCACGCAGATGGCGACGTGGCGCCCGATGGCGGCCGTGACGCCGACGAATCAGACGAGGAATCCGTGGACGCGCCCACCGACGAGACGGGGGTCGTTCGCCCGGACTTCACGCCAGCCGACCGGGACTTCTCGGAGCCCGCACCGCGCGTGGATACCGGCGAGTACGCCGTCGACCGATCGCCGTCGGACGCGGACGTTCCATTCGGTGTGGGACGCGGTGAGGCCGTCGAAGACACGACCCGTGACGAGCGCTCGAGCGACCACGACGGCGACGACGCTGGTGGCGAGTCTCACGGGACCGACGAGGGGCACGGCAGTGACCATCACGGTGGACCGCCGGCGGGGGGTTGGCGGCACATCCATGGGCTCGACGTCTTCCGAGGGCGCGAGTCGTCCTGGTTCACCCTCGGTCCGATCCTCACGGCGATGAGCCTCGCGGTCCTGCTCGGCGTGATCCCGTACGAGCTCGGCTTCTTACAGCTGATCGAGCTCGTCGTCGACACGCGGCTCCCCGCGGAGGTGTTCCGACCGTGATGGGGCTGCTCACCGCGGTTCCCCCCTACCTCGTGGTCGCGGCCGCGGCGCTGTTGGTGCTCGCACTTCCACGACGCGCGGGTCACGCGGTCGCCGCACTCTCGACTGCGTTCGTCTTCGCGCAGGCCGTCCTCCTCGGTGACGGCGGACACGGCACACACCTCGCGACCGGGTTCCTCGGCTTCGACGTGGTGTTGTTCAACGTCGACGCGTTCTCGCTGCTGATGGGGGTCGTCGTCGGGTTCTTGGCGACCGCCGCGGTGGTGTACGCGTACGGCGCTGAAGCACCCACGTGGGTGACCGCGTTCGCGCTGGTGTACGTCTCCTCGACGCTCGGAACGATATACGCCGGCGACTGGCTCACCCTCGTGTTCTTCTGGGAGCTGATGGCCGTCACCAGCACGCTCCTCGTGTGGCAACACGGCGGTGCCGCCGTACGAGCGGGCTACCGGTACGCCCTGTTCCACGGGATCGGCGGCACGTTCCTGCTCGCCGCCGTCGTCGTCCACGGCGCGTCGATGCTCGGCAGCGTGCCGGCCGACGCGGTGTTCCGCTTCTCAGCTACGACGGGCGTCCACGCGAGTGCGACGGTGCTCGCCGCCATTGGGATCGGCGTCAACTGTGGGTTCCCGTTCCTCCACACGTGGCTGCCGGACACCTATCCGCGGCCACACGTCGCCGCGTCGGTGTTTCTCTCCGTGTTCACGACGAAGACGGCCGCGTACGTCATGTACCGCGCGTTTCCCGAGGGTGGGATGTGGCTCGCGTATCTCGGCGGGATCATGGCCGTCTACGGCGCGTTCTTCGCGTTGTTGCAGTACGACCCACGCCGGTTGCTCTCGTATCACATCCAGGCACAGCTCGGGTACATGTTGGCCGGGTTCGGGCTGGCGACGGCCGTCGGCGAGTTCGCCGTCACCGGCGGGTTCGCACACCTGTTCAACAACGTGTTGTACAAGAGTCTGCTGTTCATGGCCGTCGGCGTCGTCGTCTATCGGACCGGGGTCGAAGACATTAGAGACCTCGGCGGGCTCTGGCGGGTGATGCCGGTCACATTCCTCGTCTATCTCGTCGGTGCGGCCTCCATTACCGCCGTGCCGGGGTTCAACGGCTTCATTTCGAAGGGGATGGTCCTCGACTCCGCGCACGAGATACATCTCATCGAGCTTCCCGGAGGTGGCCTGCTCTGGTGGCTGTTGATACTCGGCGGCGTCGGCACGTTCATGTCGTTCATCAAGCTCGGCTACTATGTGTTCTTCCACGGCTCGGCATCGCAGTCGCCCGAGGACGCCACGCCGTTCCAGACCGTCGGGATGGCGCTGGCCGCTGGGGCGTGCGTCTTCTTCGGGGTCTTCTACGGACAGCTGATCGCGGTGATGCCGTTCACCGATATCATCCGTAGTGAGGCGGTGTACTTCAAGCCGTACAGCGCGAGTCACCTGACCGAGAGCGGGGCGCTGCTCGTCGCCGGCTTCGTCGGATTCTTCGCGCTGAAGCGCCCGCTCGGCTGGCTCGCACACCGGATGCGCGACGTGGACGCCCTGACGTATCCGGGGGCGTTCGTGCTCGGACGGGCGACGGTACGGGGCGTCACGGAGCTGTGGGCCGCCGTCGACCGTGTCGTGATGTCACTGGCCGGGGCGACGATGCGCACCGCGATGGATCCTCGAGGGGCTCTCGCGGCCGTCGGCGTAGACGTCGAGATTCGCGCCGGCATCGGTCGAAGCGTCCTGTTGTTGACGCTGGCTGCGGCACTCGCGCTGCTCGCTGCGCTCGTGTGACCGTGAGCGGCCGTGGTGGTCGACGACGGTCGTGTGTCGTCGGTGACGACCGCAGACGAGCCGACACGGTCATGTCGTCGCCGGGCACTTGATGATTCGATGGTCGTCGACGTTCAGGCGCTCGTACTTCCGGCGTTCGATGGACTGGACGCCGCGCCGATCGACGGAGAGCTCGGACCGTGGCGAGCGGCGTACGACCTCGACCACCGCGTCGACGTGCCGGGCGTCGAGGCGTCGCTCCGGCACGACGGGGCGGGGCTCGCCGTCGCTCCGACCGGCGTCGGAAAGGTCGCCGCCGCGTCGACGACGGCCGCCCTGTGTGCTGACGAGACCGTCTCACTGGGGGATGCGCTCGTGTTGTCCGTCGGCATCGCCGGCGCGCCGCCGGACCTCCCGATCGGATCGGTCGTGCTCGCCGACAGTATCGTCGACTGGGACGACAAGGTCCGGTTCGACGACGACGGACCCGGGCCGTCGGTCGAACCCGATCCGTACACCGGCACGGCCGGGATCATCGACCTCGATTCGACGCTCGTCGCGCGCGCCAAATCGGTCGGTGAGACGGTATCGCTCGTCGGCGACGGGTCGACAGCGAAGCCGAGGCTGACGGTGGGAACGAACGTGTGTGCGGACGAGCTGTGGCACGGTCGTCAGATCGCCGCGCGGGTGACGCGGTTCGTAGCGGAGCGAGACCGCGGGCCGTATCGGGCGACCGAGATGGAAGATGCCGGGACCGCGAGGGCGCTTCGGCGGTTCGGTCTCGCGGACCGCTATCTCAGCGTGCGTGGCGTGTCGAACCACGACCGACCGGAGCCGGGGACGGCCGCCCGCGACTCGTTTTTCGGCGCGGAGGCGGCCGATTCGGCGTCAGCATTCCGTGCCGGACTCGAGAGTGCGGTACGGGTGGCTCGGGCTATCGTCGACGATGCGCGGTGAACGCCAGGGGGTGTGTGGGCGTCGGCTGCCTCAGTACTCCTCGTACGCGAGGTTCATGAGCCACTGCGAGAAGGCGTCTGACTGTGGATCGACCTCTTCTTCGCCGATGAACGGCGACAGCATGTCACCGGCCATGAGCAGCGCGAAGTCGAGGTCGCGCGGGGCGGGCTCCAAGTAGTACGTGTTGTGCCCGTCGTACACCGCGCTCTCGCGCCGTATCAGCCCGGACTCCTGTAACGCCTCGGCGATGCGGCTCCCCTTCCGCGAGGAGACGTCCAGTTCCTTCCAGAAGTCACTCTGGTGGATACCGCCCGTCTCGCGGATGAGGTCGAGTCCCTCTCGCTCGTCAGCGGAGAGATCTGACTCCAGTTCGGACGCGCTCATGTCCGGACAGCCGCCTGCGAGTCGCTTAAACCTGGCTTTCCACCCCGTGATGCCGGTCGGTTCCAGAGAGCGCTCGGTGTCGGCGGCGGTGACTCACGACGACTCTGCAGACGCGTCGTCTACGCCGCCTGGGGCGCTCTCGGCGAACGCGTCCGGGACCTCGACGGGCTCGACTGGCGTCGAACACGGTGGACCGTCCGCGAACCCCATCGTCGGATCGGGTCCTGTGCGGAGGCGCGTGAGCGACCGCGTGCCGAATCGGTCGCCGTGGAGACACGCGTCGAACTCGTGGTCGGCGAGGACGGCGGTGGCGCGGTCGAGCCAGTCGGCGCTCGATTCACCAGGGCTCGGGACGACCGTCGCCGCGATACGGCGGACGCTGTCCGCTCGCCGAGTGCCGGCCTCGGCGCGCGTCTCGGGGATTGAAAACGCCGCCCGTCCGTTACACACCGACCCGACGTTTCCGACGACGTGCACGCCGGGAGCGAGCGGCGTGACGGCGAGCGAGCCGTCGTACGCCACCCGAAAGGCGGCGACGTCGTCGGCGACGAGCAGGGTGAACCCGTCGTACGTTCGCTCGGTGACGTCGTCCTCGACGAAGCGCACGGCCGCTTCAGCGGTCGGCCGTCGGAGGCAGTCGACGACGAGGTGACCCCGGGATCGATCGCCATCTCGGTCCGCGTCGAGCCACCGGTTGGCGATCGCGGCGACCGTCCCCGAGCCACCGAGACCGATCCAGGTTCCGCCCGCCGTTCGATCGCACGGTGCGAGGTACCGGTCGTCGTCACCACGGACCGCGGGCGGATCCGAAGGGCGGTCGTACGCCTCATCACGGGTGGCCACGAGCGCTACCGGCGCGTCTTCGAACGGCTGCCAGGCGAGCGTGAGGGTACACACGACACGGTGTCGGGTCGGGAGGCAAAAAAGCCAGTCGACCGGCAGCGCGGGGTTAACTCGAAGCAGAAGAAATCTTTTAGCCGCGTGGAGCTTCGAACGCGTCATGAAAGCGATCGCGGTCTACGAGGGCGGAGACGAGCCGGTGGTCGTCGAGAAGCCGCGACCGGAACCCGCGGCCGGCGAGGCGCTCGTCCGCACGCTTCGCGTCGGCGTCGACGGCACCGACCACGAGGTGATAGCCGGGACACACGGCGAGCCGCCGGCAGGTGAGGACCACCTCGTGCTCGGCCACGAGGCGGTCGGCGTCGTCGTCGACCCGAACGGGACGCGATTCGCCGCCGGCGACCTTGTCGCGCCGACGGTGCGTCGGCCACCGGACGGCGGGAACGCGTACTTCGCGCGGGGAGAGCCGGACATGGCACCGAGTGGCGCGTACCACGAGCGAGGCATCGTGGGCGCACACGGGTTCATGGCCGAGTACTTCACCAGTCCGGAGGCGTACCTCGTCGACGTGCCGTCGACGCTCGCCGAGTGGGGGTTCCTCGTCGAACCGGCGTCGATAACCGAGAAGGCGGTCGAACAGGCGTTCGCGAGTCGGAGCGCGTTCGAGTGGACGCCGGAGTCCGTGCTCGTTCTGGGGAACGGCTCACTCGGTCTGCTCACGGCGGCGATACTCGAGAAGACGTTCGACCGGGTCTACTGTTTGGGTCGACGCGAGCGGCCGGACCCGACGATCGACGTGATCGAGTCGATCGGTGCGACGTACGTGAACTCGACGGAGACGCCCGTGCCGACGGTTCCAGCAGCGCACGAGGCGGTCGACCTCGTCTTCGAGGCGACCGGGTACGCCCCACACGCCCTCGAGAGCGTCGACGCGCTCGCGCCGAACGGGGTGGCCGCGTTGTTGGGCGTCCCCGGCGACATGTCCCTCGAGGTCGACGTGGGCCGTCTCCACCGCGAACTCGTGCTCCACAACAAGGCGCTCGTCGGGAGCGTCAACTCCGGCTACGGACACTTCGAGGCCGCCGTCGACGCGCTCGGCTCGCTCCCTACGTCGTTCCTCTCGGATCTCGTCACGGGAGTGTACCCGCTCGAGTCGTTCGAGGCGGCCTTCGTGGATGACGACACGACTATTAAAACGGCGGTCGAATTCGCCGCGTATGAAGAACGTTGACGACCTCATCGACAGCGCAGCGGAGCTCGCCGACCACGGCCTCTCGAAGGGTGAGATCGCCGACGAGCTGAACGTCTCGCGCGAGACCGCGAGCTGGCTCGTCGAGCGGGGTGGTGGCGGAGAGAGCCGCGCCAGCGCCGTCGACACCACCTCCTCGGCCGACATTCACGTGGACTGGTCCGCGATCGGGCGCGACTCGACGCGGCTCACCTTCGCCGCGCGCGCGATGGCCGACCTCCTCGCGAAGCAAGGTGAAGCCGTCGATTTGACCGTCGGCATCGAGAAGGCCGGCGCGCCGCTCGCGACCGCCGTGGCCCGCGAGCTAGACACCGACCTCGGGACGTACGCGCCCGCGAAACACCAGTGGGAGGAGGGCGACATCCCCGAACACGGCGGCGGGTTCTCTCGGAACTTCGCGGCGATCCGCGACCGCGACTGTTACGTCGTCGACGACATCGTCACCTCGGGGACGACGATGCGCGAGACGATCGAAGCGATCCGTGAGCACGGCGGAGAGCCCGTCGCCTGCGTCGTACTCGTCGACAAGTTCGGCTACGACGCGATCGAGGGCGTCCCGCTCTACTCGCTCGTCGACGTGGTCAGCGTCGACCGGGAGTGACCGGCCGGAATTCATTTGAGCCGGCGTCGCGTACCCGGCCGCATGACGTTTCAACCCGATGCCGACGTGGACCCCGAGACGATTCGCACGGACGTCGACGAGACGATAGCCGAGAACGACGTCGTCCTCTTCATGAAGGGGAACCGGCTGATGCCACAGTGTGGCTACTCACAGCGCGCCGTCGAGCTGATCGGCCAACACGTCGAGGAGTTCGAGACCGTAGACGTCCTCCCCGCACTGGGCGCGTACCGCGAGGCGCTCGAGGCACACAGCGGGTGGGAGACGATCCCACAGACGTTCGTCGACGGCTCGTTCGTCGGGGGGAGCGACGTCCTCGCAGAGCTCGACGAACGCGGCGAGTTGGCCGCCGAACTCGGCGCCGAGTGAGTCGACACGACACCGGTGTGACGTTCCGCACGGGACCGGGTGACGAGATCTGTCGAAGAGTAGGTCCTATAAACCTACGGCGCGTACATACGCCTAGAACGGTCGATTCCACGCCGCGCCGCGACGGCCGGTTCGATCCCCACCCAGCACATCATGACAGGCCGCGTGTTCCGACTTCACTCGACGCTCGAACTGCCACTCGAAGACGTAGAGGCGTACTTCGACGAAGCCCCCGACCTTCCGGCCGCCATCGACGGTATCGACATCACGCGCAGGAACAACACGCTGATCATCAAGGCACTCTCCGACGACGAGAGCATCAGTAAGTACACCCCGACCGCCCAGCTGAAGGCGTCGGTCACCGAGACGCGGGTGTACGAGGAGGAACCGCCGCGGGCCGGCGGCCCACAGTGGATGGACGACGAAGAAGAGGAGATCCCATCGGAGCTCGTCGAGTTCGCCTGCTTCAAAGGTGACAGAGAAACCGTCCTCCAGAACACGGCGCTGCAGTATCCGATGTTCGTCGTCCTCGAAGAACTCGCCACGCGTGCAGAGAAGGGCACGCTCACCGCCATCACCGAGGTCGACGGCGACCTCGAGGCGACCCGTATCGTCGAGGGAGAGTCTCGCCCGGCGAGCATCGAGGTCGTCGAGAGCCCGCAGGGCGCAGGCGACAGCGACAACGGCGTGAACTGGCGCGACAACGAGTTCATCTCGGATTGAACTCGCCACGCGCACCCGCGGCCCATTTCCTCGAGGATTTAAGCGGTGACGCGGTACCGAGTCCATGAGCGACGATTGGGTGAGCCTCTTTTCGGGCGGCAAAGACTCGTCGTGGGCGCTGTATCGGGCCCTCGAGCGCGGGCTCGACGTCTCGCGGCTGGTGACGGTCCATCCGGCGGGCGACTCGTACATGTACCACACGCCGGCGACGGAACTGGCACCACTGGCGGCCGAGAGCATCGGGATAGACCTCGTCGAGGTCGAGCCGGGCGACTTCGGCGCGGACGACGTCGACGACGCCGGCGCACAGGGTGATGCCGAGCTAGAGCCGCTCGAACGAGCCGTCGAGGCGATCGCGTCCACCGCGGACGTGTCGCTGGCGGGCGTCACCGCAGGTGCCGTCGAAAGCGAGTTCCAGACGAGCCGCATTCGCACGATGTGTGACCGTCTCGGCGTCGACCTGTTCGCGCCGCTGTGGGGCGAAGACCCGGTCGAACTCGCCGAGTCCATGCTCGCCGCCGGCTTCGAGATCCGGATCGTACAGGTCGCCGCCCACGGCCTCGACGAGTCGTGGCTCGGCCGCCGATACGACGAGGACGCACTCGACGCGCTGATCGAACGTCGTGACGCGTACGGCGTCCACCCGCTGGGCGAGGGCGGCGAGTTCGAGACCTACGTGGTCGACGGCCCGCACATGGATCGGCGCATCGAGCTCACCACGGAGCCCGTGTGGGAAGGCGACCGCGGCCACCTCGTGGTGAACGACGCGACGCTCGTGTGAGGCGGGTGTCGGCTGCGTCGCCCGACGCCGCGTATGTCATCTTTTATCAGGTCTCGACCGAATCGACGTGTATGGAGTTCGACCGATACTGTGAGGCGGTCGCCGAACGCGGGGAATCGGCCGGGTTCGAAGCGCTCGAACACGCCAACCCGTTCGAACGGGCGTGGCACACGAGCGACGACGACCCGACCGTCGGTGAGGTGTCGCTCTTCACCGCCGTGGTCGACGCCCGGGAGCACGGCCCGGACGACGTCGTGGAGACGGCCGACGAGTTTCGCCGCGTCGTCACGACCAACACACACCCCGACGACGGTGCGACGCCGATCGGGTACGTGGTGTTCGTCGTCCCAGACCCGTCGTCGGACGTCGTCGACGCGGCCACGTCGTACACGGTCGCGGAGCGTCGGACGAGCGTCTTTCCGCTGGTGTACGACGCGGCGAGCGAGACGCTACACACGCACCCGGTACCACGGCTGAAGGGGCGCGGGATCTATCGCCGGCAGATCGACGACGCGGCGCGACTCCTCGAGCCGTCGAGCGACGAGGAGTGATCTCCGTGCACGCGACCGCTCAGGGCCAGTTTCCGCCCGCCTCGTAGGCCTCGACGACGCGCGTGAGTCCGACGATGTACGCGGCCGTTCGGAGGTTGGGCAGCGACGCCGAGTCGTACGTCTCGACGAGCGTGTCGAACGCCTCGGTGACGATCCGTTCGAGGGTCTCGACCACGCGGTCTTCGGTCCACGCGAAACGCTGCCGGTTCTGGACCCACTCGAAGTACGAGACGGTCACGCCACCGGCGTTGGCGAGGATGTCGGGGACGACGACGACGTCTCGCTCGGTGAGCACGTCGTCGGCACCCGGGGTGAGGGGACCGTTCGCGGCCTCGACGATCACGTCGGCGTCGACCTCGGGGGCGAGGTCCGCGTCGATGGCGTTCTCGAGCGCCGCCGGCACGAGCAGGTCGACGTCCGCGGTCAACAACGTCTCGTTCGTGATCGTGTCCGTGTCGGGATAGCCGACGACGCTCCCCGTTTCGGCTTTGTGGTCCGTGACGGCGCTCGTGTCGAGGCCGTCTGGGTCGTAGATACCGCCGCTTGAGTCGGAGACGGCGACGACCGTCATGCCGAGGTCGTCGACGAGTCGCGCCGCGGTAGCGCCCGCGTTGCCGTACCCCTGAACCGCGACCGTCGCCCCGTCGACGTCGCGGTCGAGCCACTCGAACGCCTCGCGCGCCGCGAGCATCGTTGACCGGCCGGTCGCCTCGACGCGGCCCGCACTCCCGCCCGAGCCGGGAGCCTTCCCCGTGATCACGCCCGGGGCGGTCGTGTTCTCGAGCGTCTCGTAGGTGTCTTTGATCCAGTTCATCTCGCGCTGGCCGGTGTTCACGTCCGGTGCCGGTACGTCCCGGTCGGGGCCGATGAGCGGACGGAGTTCGGTCGCGAACGCCCGCGTCACGCGCTCGATTTCGGCGGCCGAGTAGTCGGCGGGGTCGATCGCGATGCCGCCTTTTCCGCCGCCGTACGGAACGTCGACGACCGCACACTTGTACACCATCCACCCGGAGAGCGCCTTCACCTCGTCGCGGGTGACGTTCGGGTGATACCGAATCCCGCCTTTGTACGGGCCGCGGTCACCGTTGAACTGCGCCCGGTACGCGCGGACGGTCTCGAGCGTGCCGTCGTCGCGTTCGAACGTCAGGTTCGTCTCGAGCACCCGTTCCGGGGACTTCAGTCGCTCGAGCACTCCGTCGTCGACGTCGAGGTGCGTGGCCGCGTCGTCGATCTGTTCTCTGAGGCTCTCGTACGGATTCGTCTCCCCACTCATACCGAACGGTCTTTGTCCCCTGAGTTAATGCTGGCGCATCCGGAGCGGCAGACGCGAACGGGCCGACACGCCTATGTGGTCGCCGGGAGTGAGCCGTCGTGTGACGGGACGTTACTACGAGGAGTTCACCGTCGGTGAGACGATCGAACACGCGCGTCGTCGGACGGTGAGCGAGGCCGACAATCAGCGCTTCTGTGACACGACGATGAACCAGCAGCCGCTCCACCTCGACGCGGCGTTCGCCGCCGAGACACAGTTCGGCGAGCGGCTCGTCAACGGGCTCTACACGCTGTCTCTCGCGGTCGGACTCTCGATCCCGGAGACGACCGACGGGACTATCGTCGCGAACCTGGGATACGACGAGGTAGAACACCCCGCCCCCGTCTACCACGGGGACACGATCCGCGCGGAGTCGACCGTGGTAGACAAACGCGAGACGAGCGACGGAGAGCGCGGCGTGGTCACGATGCGCGTCGAGGCGTTCACACTCGTCGACGACGGCGACGACGAGCTCGTCTGTTCGTTCACGCGAACGGCGCTCTCGATGAAGCGGCCCGACGACGCGACGGACCGATCCGACTAGTCGCCGTCCACCAACAGCTCGAGGTACGACGTGGTGACCTGGTCGTCGACGTCGAGGTCGAGTCGTGCGAGCGTCTGGACGGCAGCCGCCCGCGTCTCGTCGATCGCGTCTGCGTCTTCGACGGCGCGTTCGATCTCGACGAACTCCCCCACGTCGGAGACGACGTCGAGGGTGAGGGTGAAACCGTCGAGCGTCCAGTACTCGCGCTGCTTCTCGACGGTGGCGGCTGGCTCGAACCCCAAGCGGTCGAGGACGTCGGCGAGCTCGTCGGCGTCGGCAACCGCGGTCTCGTGTTCCACGCGGGTTTTCGACGCGGTGTCGAGACGTGGTCCCTTGTACGTGAGCCGCGTCGACGCGTCGGCCGACTCCGCCGGGGACGCCGTCTCGTGTCGGATCCGAAGCGCTTCGTCCGTCTCGGCGAACGCTCGATGCGGCGCGTCGTAGTACACGTCGCGCTGTCGCCGACGACCCCGTCGGTCGGCACCGGCGTCTACCAGTCGCTCGCGGGTACGGTCGACAGACGCCGGGACTTTGATCTCGACCTCGTACACGTTTGATCACACGCCGGGACCCGGCAAAAGCCCACCGGCGCGGCTTCGAACCGAACCGTGCGCCTTAAGAGTACAACGAGTGATGTTCGGCTATGAGCGACCAGGAGCAGGCCGAGACGGCCGCAGATGCCGAAGATGCCGACGTCGAGGCGACCGACGAAGAGCCGGAGACGGCGGGGCTCGGCGACGGCGACTTCGTGCGGCTCGCGTACACGATCCGGACGGCCGACGACGGCGAGGTCATCGACACCACGGACGAAGAGACCGCCGAGGAGGCCGCGATCGACACCGACGAGTACGAGTTCGAGCCGCGGATCGTCACGCTCGGCGCCGGGCACGTCTTCCCCTCCGTCGAATCCGCACTCGAGGGCGAGGAGCCGGGCGACGCCGGCACCGTCGACGTGCCAGCGACCGACGCCTTCGGTGAGTACGACCCGGAGGAGGTCGAGACGGTCACGGCCGACAAGATCGACGACGACGACAAGTATCCCGGTGCACAGGTGCAGATCGACGGCCGACAGGGCCGTCTCGAGACGATCATCGGCGGGCGCGCACGGGTCGACTTCAACCATCCCCTGGCGGGCGAAGACCTCGAGTACGAGTACGAGGTGCTCGACGTCATCGACGACCGCGAAGAGCAGGCGGCCGGCATGCTCAGCGTCTACTTACAGGAGACGCCAGACGTCCGCATCGAGAGCGTCACCGAGACCGAAGAGACGGTCACCGAAGACGACGACGGCGAAGAGACGACCGAGACCGAGGCGGTCGAAAAGGACGTGCTCTACGTCACCGCGACCCAGGCGATGCAGATGAACCAGCAGTGGATGTTCCAAAAACAGCAGATCGCACAGGACCTCATGGGTCGTCTCGACCTCGACCGCGTCGTCGTCGAGGAGGTCATCGAAGGCGGTGGCATGGGTGGTCTCGGCGGCATGATGGGCGGGATGGGCGGTGCCGGCGACATCGAGGACGCACTCGAAGACATCGACGTCGACGCCGACGAGATCGCCGCAGAACTCGACGAAGAGTAGCCGCCCCGTCCGGCGGGACGACCGGCCGAGTCGGTGTCCCCCGACGCACCTTCGGTCATCACCTCACCGCAACCGATGGAGTTCGAACGCGCTCACGAAGACCTCCTCGTCGCTACGATCGGTGCCGCAGCGACCGTCCTCCTCGCGCTCGTCTCGCGCGGCGTGGCGGCGGTGACGGTCGGAACTATCGGATCGCTCGCGCCACTCGGCGTGTACGCCGCGTATCGCTTCTCGCGCAAGGGTGGCCCGTACGGCAGCCTCGACACCGCGCGGAACTGGGCCATCCTCACGGGGGCCGTGGGTGGGATCGTACTGCTCCTCGGAGCGGCGTGACCACGACAGTCGCACGGGACCGTCAGCACCCGACTCAGGCGATGTCACGGCTGGTGTCGACGACGACAGCGTCGGTGAGTGCGAGTTTGATCGGCGCATCCAGCGCGCCGATCCCCCGTGCTTTCGGCACGACGAGTCGGTTCTCGACGGCTACGTCCGTGACCGTCGTCTCGAGTCGAACGACGACGTCGGCGACCTGCTCGGTGAGCAGTCGACACCGCGACCGCGCCCCACCGGCCGTGAGCGCGTGGATCAGCCCGACACCGTCGGCTTCGACGACTGCGTCGGAGAGGCTGGCGAGCAGCGACCGGTACCGCGAGGGCGTCACCGCCTCCAACGGACCGGCGGAGTCGATCACCACCGCCCCACCGCGTGGGATCGACTGAATCCCCCGCCGAGTGCTCGCGATCACGTCGTCCCGCTCGGTCGTCTCGAGGATCTGCGTCGGCGTCGCCTCATCTGTCGTCGGTTCCTCGAGCCATCGAGCGACCGAGTCGGCGGTCCGGACCGTCGTCAGGTACTGCGTCTCGTGAACGGCGGCGAACGCGTGGACGAACAGCTCCGACTGGCTCGCTGGGTCGGCCGTCAGCGCCACCACACATCCGGTCGGAACGCCACCGTCGAGTTCACGATCGAGCGCCGGAACCCCCGTCGACCGTCGGTCCGCCGGGACCGACCCCGCTCGGGTTTCACGACTCGGTGGTCGCGTCGAGCGAGCGGCACCGGCGCCGTCTCGTCGGTGTCGCCGAACGGGGCGCTCACGGCCACCGCCGCTCACGCGACGCGCCATCGATCACCTCCGTACGCTGCACACAGTCGGCGAGCGACGACGTCGTACGCCGACTGGACGGACCGAGTCGACAACGGCGTCGGCGGCCTCGAGGGGACGGCTCCGAGCACGGGGCAGCCGAAGAGCGACCCGACCGCGTCGGGCACAGCGTCGGCTCGAACGACGATAGTCCCGACGGGCGGACAGTCCAGCCGACGGGCGAACGCCGCCGTCTTCGCCGTGTCGTACAGCGCGGCCCTCCGGAGCGGTGTCACGAGCACGCAGCCGTCTGCCACCCGAAGCGGAGCCGCGGCGTCCGGAGAGACGCCGGCTGGACAGTCGACGAGCAGCGGTGACGACGGCGCGACCAACGTCTCGAGGGTCTCGAACGTGTGAGTCAGATCGACGTCGGTCCCCGGGTCGGGGGCGTCGAGAATCGTCGGCGACGGGTGTTCAGCGGGAGCGAACTCACCGGCTGTGAGAACGTCGAGCACGCTCGGCGCGTTCTGTGCAGGAGCCGACGGCGAGTGCGTCCGTTCGTCGACGGCCGCTCGCGTGCCGGTCGTCTGCCGCGTTGACGTCGCGACCCGGCCTGCGGTCTCGCTCGCCGCTGTCGTCAGGTTTGGCAGGTCCCAGTCGGCGTCGGCGGCGACGACCGACGCGCCGCGCCTCGCGAGTGCACGAGCGAGCCCGACCGTGGTGGTCGTCTTCCCGCTTCCTCCCTTGCCTCCGGCGACGGCTAGCACGGGGCATCTGCGGCGTCTCCGTACATAAGGCGTCGGTGACGCGAGACGGTGAGAACGGCTCAGTCCTGACAGCAGCCGCCTGCCTCCCCGCCGAAGTCGACGGCGAGCGGTTCGGAGATGGCCTCGTTGACGGCCTCGAGCGTCTCTGAGAGCGCGTCCTGTGCGTCGAGGAACTCGCGCATGACGGGCATCGAGTGGAGCGCTTCTTGTGCGTTCTGGACGCGGTGTAGGTCCGACTGGGTGGCGTCTCCAGTCTGGCGGGCCTGCATGAACTCGGCACGGAGCTGTTCGAACTCGTCGATCTTCGCCTGGACGGCCGTGTCGCGCTGGACCGCCTCTCGCGCCTCCTCAAATCGCTCGTACTCGGCCGTCTGAGCGATCTGTTCGCCGAGCTCTCGTCCGCGCTCCTCTAACGGGGCAACTTCGACGCTCATAAACGTAGTTACGAGCCGAAGCGTTTCAACCTGCCGGAGAGGACCGATCCAGCGCGGACGGTCAGCGCCCGCCCGCGGCGGAGTCGAGTCGCTCTCCGTACGTGCGAGCGGGATCGACCGGCTGGCCCTCGTCGGTCGCGGGCGCGACGTAGTCGATGAACGCCTCCACGTCGGGTTCGCGGACCCGCACGTCGACGTGAATGTCGCCGAGCGCGTCCGGCTCACCCACGGCGAAGTTGACGACCCCCTCGAACGCCGCCTGCTTTTTGAGATCGAAGTCGAACCCCGATTCTGTCGCGTTCTGTGTGAACACGCGACGAGCGGTGTCCAGGATCTCCTGGTCGTAGAGCACGTCGGAGAAGGCGTCAAGCGTGTGCGTCGTCGCCACCAGCCGGCCGTCCTCGTGGACGGGCTCGGCGTCGGGGAAGACGTTTCGAACCGCATCGACGACGCGGTCGGTCACCTCCGTGTCGTTCACCGGCGTCTCGATCCGGACGTCGACGCTGTATATCACGGGGAACCACCGTCGGTTGACTCCGTGCGGTCGGCCTCGGCTGCCGGTGTGTCGGCGTTGAGGACCGCACGAACGCGGTCGCGGAACGACGCGAGCGACCCCGTATTGTCGACCGTGACGTCGGCGCGTGCCATCGTCTCGTCGAGCCCGAGGTCGATCTCGCGGGCGTCGCGCTCGCGGAGCGCCGCGAGGTCGGCGTCGGAGTCGTCGCGACCGCGGTCGCCGAGACGCTCGGCCCGTACCTCGAAGGGGGCACGGACGGCGAGCAGGGTGAACGACTCACCGAACGCCTCGCGGAACGTCTCGAGTTCGACCGTCGACCGGAGGCCGTCGACCACGACGACGTCTTGGTCGCTTTCGCGGACCGCCTCGCGGACCCGCGGCAGCGTCCGAGCGGCGATCGCGTCTGCACCCTCCTCCTCGCGGAGTGCGCCGGCGATTCGGCCGTGGTGTTCGGCCGGGTCGAGGCCGCGCTCCCGGCACGCCTCGCGGATCACGTCGCCCATCACGACGACTGGCACGCCGGCTGCCTCGGCGACGGCGGCCGCCTCGCCTTTCCCGCTTCCTGGCAGTCCCACGGTGCCGATGACTCTCATCGCCGAGTGGTACTGGCGTCGGAGCCTTAGACCTGCTGTTGTGTGGCCGCCTCGGCGTGAACCACGAGCGTTTTTATCGGTCCACCCGGAACTAATCGTGAGGGCACGTAGCTCAGCCAGGATAGAGCGTCGGACTTCTAATCCGATGGTCGTGGGTTCGAATCCCATCGTGCTCGTTCCTCACTGCGTTCGTCACTCGCACGATGTACCCTCGCTCGCGTCGCTCGCGAGGATCCCATCGTGCTCGTCCGGCGTTCGTTCGTCACGCGCACGACGTACCCCCGATCGCGAAGCCCCCCGCTGTGGC
>ERZ1034484.14-NODE-14-length-27008-cov-15.210032_pt1 | contig 27008 bp, 23 predicted proteins | sample MGYA00520647_ERZ1034484 | MGnify/ENA primary metagenome ERZ1034484 (study PRJEB33760, sample SAMEA4777684) | hypersaline lake metagenome | biome: hypersaline environment; feature: brines | place: Spain | collected 2012-08 | depth 0 m ... | reverse complement strand
CGCCCCGAGACTGCCCGAGAGCACCGTCACCGGGATCCGATCGCTCATGTGCGGGCCGTCGACGCCGAGCCTCTTGAACGCCCCGACGCCGGCGACACGAACACACAGCGACGCGGACGATGGGAGCGACGCGGTCGAAAGCCGATACGTTGATACCGCGGCCACGCCGATGGGCGGCCATGTTCGGACTCGTCTCCGTCGTCGGGATCGTCGGGCTGGTGGCGACGGCCGCGATGGTCGCCGCGATGTTGTACCTCGTCTGGCTCTCGATGGGCGACGGGACCCACGCGCCCAGCCCGGACACCGACGAGACGCCGGAGCTGGACGACGACGCCGCAGAAGACCGCGACCCGGAGCTGACCGACGGCAACACCGCGTGAATCGCGGCCCACCGGACGGCGACCACACGACCGAGCGCCGGCGGGGACGACCACAACAGCTTTAGGGTGATCCGGCGGTCATCGTCGACCATGACACTCGCAGCCCGAATCGAAACGTTCCGGTCGGTGCTCGAAGAGTGGCTCCGCGGGCTGTACCACGGGATGATCACGCACCCGGCCTACGAGAAGATCGAAAAAGAGGCCGAAGACGCCGAAGACGCGTTCATGCTGGCGTGTTTCCCGGACGCGTTCGGCATCCCGTCGCCCGTCTCGTACTACACCGCCGAGCTGTTGCCGTACCTCGAAAACGAGTTCGAGGCGTGGGAGCGCCGGCTGTGGGACCGCGAATCGCTCGTCGAACGCAAGGGCCAACAGTACCACTTCTGATGGAACCGTTCGTCTTCTTCGGCGGCAAAGGCGGGGTGGGCAAGACCACCGTGTCGTGTGCGTACGGATACAAGTGTGCGAGCGCCGGGCTCTCGACGCTCGTCGTCTCGACGGACCCGGCCCACTCGGTCTCGGACGTCTTCGACCAGCCGTTCGGCGACGAGCCGGCGTCCGTCGCGGGCGTCGACGGGCTCGACGCGATGGAGATCGACCCCGACGACGAGGTCCAGCGACACCTCGACTCGATCCGTGAGGGGCTCTCAGAGCAGGTGTCGGCGGCGATGGTGAACGAGATCAATCGCCAGCTCGAGATGTCACATGGGACGCCGGGCGCGTACGAGGCCGCGCTGTTCGATGCCTTCGTCGGAGTGATGCGCGAGGAGAGCGAGCCGTACGACCGGGTCGTCTTCGACACCGCGCCGACGGGGTCGACGCTCCGACTGCTCGGGCTGCCGGAGTTCCTCGGCGACTGGATCGACCGGCTGTTGTACAAACGCCGGCAGTCGATCGACCTCTTCGAGAAGGCGGCCGTCGGCGACATGGAGCCCCGGCGCGTGATGGACGGGGACCCGGTGGTGGCCCGGCTGCAAGAACGAAAGGCGTTCTTCGAGTACGCCGGTGAGACCCTGCGGAACGACGCCGCGTTCTTTCTCGTGTTGAACCCGGATCAGCTGTCGGTGAACGAGACGGGTCGCGCGATCGAGGCGTTTCACGAGCGCGACCTCGCCGTCCGCGGGCTCGTCGCGAACAAGCTCACCCCGCCGCCGGACGACGACGAGGACGGCCGCGGCGCCCGGTACCTCCGCGAGCGCGTCGAGACCGAGCGCGACCGTCTCGAACAGGTCGAATCGACGTTTACCCCGCCGCTCGTCGCGACCATCGAGTCTCGAACGCGCGAGGTCCGCGGAGACCTCCTCGCAGAGGTCGCCGCCGCACTCGACGTCGACCCGGCACCTGCTGTTGAACACTGAGCGCTCGGCGGCGACGGTCACGACCCGAACGGGCGGGGAGGGAGTAACCCGTCGTGCGCGCGCGAGCCGACTGGTACCGACGCCACAGAAAATTTCACACGACAGCTATTGAATCAACAATTCGAAGGGCAGAAACAACGATCACGTCGGTCACCGGCGGGCGTCTGCGGCATATCCATCACGGATGATGGTAATATTTAACAGTCTCTTCGAGGATCTGTTCCACGAGAGCTTATGACGAGCATCATTTGGATCGTGGCCGCCGTGCTGGCAACGTTCTCCGTGGGGTACGTGGGGTACTCGCGGTACCTCTCGCGGTTCGTCGACCTCGACGACGACCGCGAGACGCCGGCACACAAGTACGAAGACGGTCAAGAGTACGTTCCGGCGAAGAAACCGGTGTTACTGGGGCATCACTTCTCGAGCATCGCGGGCGGCGCGCCCATCGTCGGTCCGATAACGGCCGGCGCCATCTGGGGATGGGTTCCGGCGCTGTTGTGGGTCGCCATCGGCAACCCGCTCATGGGGGCCGTCCACGACTTCATCTCGCTGTCGAGTTCGATCCGCCACGAGGGGCGGTCGATCGGGTACATCGTGGGCCAGTACGTCGGCGAACGCGGGAAGAACCTCCTGCTGTGGTTCGCGTTCCTCACGATCATCCTCGTCGTCGCGGTGTTCGCGCTCGTCGTCGGGATCGTGTTCAACGCGTACCCGCAGGTGACGACCGCGAGCTTCGTGTACGTCCTCTTGGCGCTCGGGTTCGGGGTGTACCTCTACCAGCTCAACGGGCCGTTCATCCCCGGCACCGTCCTCTTCGTCGCCGGCGTCTTCGCCGGCGTCTGGTTGGGCATCCAGTACCCGTTCGCGATCTTCGAGCTGGCCGGCGACGCCAGCCACCCCGCGGGCACGTTCGTGCTGTTCGAGAGCACCGGCTCCGGGTTCCCGGGCGCCGGCGCGCTCGGCGGGAACACCGCAGCGTGGGTGCCGGTGATCATGGTGTACGGCGCGATCGCCAGCGCCCTACCGGTGTGGGTGCTGCTCCAGCCGCGTGATTACCTCTCGTCGTTCCTGCTGTACACGGGCGTCGGCGGGGGCGTCCTCGCTATCGTCGCCGGTACGCTGCTCGGAACCGCCTCCCAGCCGCTCGTTATCGACTCGTCGATCGGGGTGTTCAACGGCTTCTGGGGCGTCGAGTCGGTCGGCCTCTTCCCGTTGTTCCCGCTGCTTTTCATCACCATCGCCTGCGGGACGATAAGCGGCTTCCACTCGCTCGTCTCCTCGGGGACGACCGCGAAACAGCTGAACAAAGAGAGCGACGCCCGGCTCATCGGCTACGGCGGGATGCTCGGTGAGGGACTTCTCGCCGCGCTCGCGCTGTCGACGCTCGCGGTCGCCGGGGTGACACAGGGCGGGGGGATCGGACGCGCGCTGCCGAACTTCGCGGAGGGCGGCGGTATCATCCTCACGAGCTTCGGCGTCCCGGTCGCCGTCGGGTCGGTGTTCATGGCGCTCGTGCTCGTGAGCTTCCTGCTCACCTCCACCGACACGGCCGTCCGCCTCGGCCGCTACATGATGGAGGAGATCGTTGGTGCGCCGAGCGGTTCGACGGTGACGGGCGTCTCCGGTGGCATCGGCGACATCGCGCGTGGCCGCTACACCAACCCGCTCATCCAGGTCGGGGTCGCGTACGCGCTCGTCCTCTCCGGACAGTGGGCAACGCTGTGGGGCCTCTTCGGCGGGGCGAACCAGCTGCTCGCCGCGCTCGCGCTGCTCACCGCGACCGTCTGGCTCGCCAACTGGGACGAGTCCAAACAGCTCGTCTCCACCGGCCTGCCGATGGCGATCATGGTGACGATCACGGTGCTCGGGCTGGCGTGGATCGCGTTGTACAACAACCTCTACCAGAACCTGCTGCAGGGCGGTGCCGAGACGGTGAGCGCACAGATCTCCTCGGCCACGCAGCTGGTGTTGGGACTGGTGTTGATCGGTCTCGCGCTGTCGCTCGTCCGGCTCGGGCTCGGTAACCTCCGGTCGGTCCGCGGCAGCGACGCGCCGGCCGCAGAACCGAGCGACGACTGACCGCGCGGACGCGGCGGGTCTTTTTTTGCCGCGTCTTCGGTCGGGAGGCCCGTGACGCGCGTCGACGTCCTATGCGTCACCACCGCCGTTTGGGGCGGCTCACCGCCAGAAGCGCTTGGCGAGCCGCGAGAAGAAGCCCTCCTCGGGTGGTTCGACCGGCTCCCACAGCCGGAACGCATCCGTCACCGTCGCGGCCTCGCTGTCGACGATGCGCTCTGTGTCGGGCGCGACGACGATCAGGTTCACGTCGTAGTGGCCGTAGTAGCCGAACGCGAGCAGCGTTCGGTCGCGGAAGCCGTCGACGAAGTCGGCGACCGCCGCCGGAATCGTCTCGGCGACGACGACGAAGGTAACGTCGGTGCCGTAGTGTTCTTCGTCGCCTTCGACGCGCTCGTCGGCGATCGCGTGTCCGAGCGCGACGAGTCGCTCAAGCTCAGCGACGGTCGGGCGGTCGACGCGGCGGGCGAAGAGGTACTCGTTGGTCTCGTGGTCGGCGTAGCTCAACGCCGGGTGGAGGAACTGTTTCTGGCTTCGCATCCGCATCTCCGCGGCGAGCGCGAACCGCTCGCCCTTGACGACGACGTCACGATCGAGGTCGTAGCTGTACAACAGCCGGTCGGAGACGCGGTCGAGGTACTCGTCGTCGTAGTCCGGGACCGCCTCGCGAATCTCCGCGGGAAGCTCCTCCGGCGGGCGACGCGGCGCGGTGCCCGGCTTCGCCGGCGACTCCTCCTCGCCCGCGTTCGTCTCACGCATCGTCGGGACCGGCGTCGGTCGCCCCCGGCTCGTAGACGACGGCGTCGCCCGCGACGGGTGGCGCGCCGATCGCCAACAGCTCGACCGCCGCGTCGGCCGTCTCGGGGTTGTGCGCGCGCTGGGGACTCCCCGGGTCGACGACGAACAACTCGTCGGCTTCGACGGCGTACTGCTCGTCTGGGGTCTCGACGACGAGCGTCCCCGAGAGCACATAAAACGCCTCCCGTTGGGTCTCGTGGTAGTGGTACGCGAGCGGGACCTGCTCGCCCGGCGCGGCGCGAAATCGGTTGAGCGCCAACTCGTCGAGTCCCGCCGGGGCCGCCAGCTTCCGACACGTGGACGGCCGGTCCGGCTCCGGCTCGACGGCCGTCGTGTCGACGACTCGGTATCCCATGTGGGCCGAACACATACGAGCGATAAAAACGCGTCGAGAGCCGCGATGGCCCCCGTCGGTACCGTTTTGTAGCTGGCCGTCGAACGTATGTATCGAACGAACATGAGCGACACCGACGGACGAACGGAGGCGTGTGGCCGGTGTGCGATGTCGACCGTCGTCGACGCCGTCGACGGCGAGGAGGACCGCGACCCGTTCGGCGACGCGCGGATCGAAGTCGACGAGGCGGCGATTCGACGCGTGTCGCCGGCGGGTGTCCTCGCCGACGCGAAGCGCTGGCTGAACGACGCGGTCCGCCGGCTCACCTACGGACGGTGAGCCAGACGACCCGCCCGACGAGGAAACTTATACGCCTCCGTGCCGTGACAGTCGATAGCCAATGGACGAGAGCATCTCCGGGTTCAAACAACGCGGGGACTGGGGTGACGTCGTCGAACACGGCGAGCGGATCACGCTCGCGCTCCGCGAGGCCGGCGTGGACGGCGACGCCTTCCACGACTTCGACGACTGGCGCCCGAAGACCCACGAGCGCATCGACGAGGACGTCTCCGAGAAGACCGCCGCACAGGCGTCCGTCGGCGAGGGCGAAGGCGAGAAGGCGGGCAAGACGCCGGGTGAGGACCTCCAGACGGCCGGCGAGAAGCTCAGCGAGTCCTACGAGCGCGTCGAGGCCGACGACACCGAGGGGGCCGTAGAGCGCTGGGGCGAGTCGATTACCCACGTCGCCCGGGCGGCCGACTCAGCGAGCCGAAAGGCGATCCGGAAGGTCGAAGATACGGTGTACCGGAAGGTGATGACCCAGGTTGCGCCGTACTACTTCGACAACGAGCTCGTGAGCGCCAACGTCACCCAGGTCAACCGGAGCGAGCCGGGCGAGCAGTTCGTCTTCGAGGTGAACGTCAACGACGACGAGTTGAAATCGCGCGTGAGCGACATCCTCTCGGCGTACGAGAGCGAGATAGACCGCTGGCACGTCGAGACGGAGAAACGGACCGAAGACGTCGCCGCCGCCGAGGGTGTCGAGCCGCCGGAAGACGAGGGTGGCCCGAAGTCGACGATGACCTGAGTCCGGGTCGACCACGACGGACGCGAGTCGCCCTCGACGCCGGTTCGTTCGCTCCGTGGAGAGGATCAGACACATGTGGCTCTGTCCCCTGCGTCCGGCCACGATGGCACTCCTCCAGGCCGGTGGGCCGTTCGCGACGCCGCTCGGGCTGCTCGGTCTCGCGGCGCTCGTTCCGCTCGTCGCGCTGTACCTCGTCCGCCCAGATCCCCGACGGTACGCCCTCCCGACGGTCGAGTTTCTCACGGAACGCGACGGCGACAGCCGCCGGCAGCGCCTCCGCGACCGGGTGCACGTCCCACCGGTGTTGGTGTTACAGGCGCTCGTCCTGGTCGCGATCTCGCTGGCGCTCGCCGGCCCACAGGTTCCGCTTCCCGGCGCTGCCGCCGGCGAGACGGTCGTCGTCCTCGACAACAGCGCGAGCATGGCGACGACGGACGACGGCGAGACGCGGTTCGCACGCGCCGTTGACGTCGCCGGAGAGGCGGCCGGGGACCGTCCGACGCTCGTCACTTCGGCACCCGACCCGACGGTCCGGACCGCCGCTGCAAGCGCGGCGGCGGTGTCGGTCGTCGAGACAGATGGTGACCTCCGGCGTGCAGTTCGCGTCGCCGCCGACGCCGGCGAGGATCCCCGTCGGATCGTCGTCGTCAGCGACTTCGTCGACACCACCGACTGGGAGGCGGCCATCGAGAGCGTCCGGGCGAGCGGCACCGAGGTGGTCGTCCGCCGGGTCGGTGGCGGCGGCGAGGACAACGTCGGCATCGTGGACCTGTCGGTGACCGCGACGGAGGCGACGGCGGTCCTCACGAACGGCGGCGAGACGACACAGACCCGCACCGTCTCGATCGGCGAGGCGTCCGAGACGGTCTCGCTGGCACCCGGTGACGTGGTCCGCGTGACGCTTCCCGTTCCGGCGGGCGGAGGAGCGATCCGGCTCGCTCCGCGCGACTCCTTTCCCACGGACGACGTCGCCTACGTCGCCGTCCCGTCCGACCGCACGATCGACACGCTGCTGGTGACGAACGACCGCCCTCGATTCTTGACGGCCGCCCTCGAGGTGATGGACGACGTCCGTCTCGACGTCGCCGAGCCCCCGATCGCCGACGCCTCGGGCTACGACGTCGTCGTCTTCAGCGGCGTCGACCCCGACCGCGTGCTCGACGGAACGGTCGAAGACGTCCGCGACGAGGTCGACGCCGGCGGCGGCGTCGTCGTCCACGCACACGACGACCTCACGGCCGTCGGATACGGAGCGATGGTCCCCGTCGACGTCGACGGCGTCGGCGGACAGACCGACGTCCGGACCATCGACGCCCACCCCGTCGTCGACGGGATCGGGTTCGTTCCCGCAGAGACGCACCTTTCGGGTGAACTCCGTCGTGGCGAGGCGCTCGCCGTCGCCGACGACGGCAGCCCGATGATCGCGGTCGACGACGTCGGAGACGGGCGGGCGGTGTACTACGGCTACGTGGCGTCGACGTTCGGCTACGACTATCAGTACCCGATCTTCTGGCGGCAGGCGATCACCTACGCCGCCGGCCGGCCGTCGGTCGAGGACCTGAACCGGCCGACGGGGGCGGTGATCGACCTCGAGGAGCCACGGACGGTCGAGACGCCGCGTGGCACCGTCGAGACGGCACGGCTCAGACCGACGCAGACGGGACTGTACACGACGCGAACGGCACGATACGGCGTCAGCCTCCGGTCGCCGACGGAGTCCGCCGTCGTCTCGGAGCCGGTCGCCGTCGCGACGGGGTCGACCGGGACCGAGTCGGCCCCGCGGTCGATCGCACCGGTGGTGTCGCTCGCGGCGCTCCTCGTCGGTCTGCTCGAGCTCGGCTACCGCAAACGGCGAGGTGAGCTGTGAGCGGCCGCTTCGCTCGCGCCGCGAGTGCCGGCGTTACGGCGGTACCCTCGGCCGTCGGGGTCGAGACGGTGACGTCGGCGGGCGGGCTCGTCGGACCGGTCGGGGTCGAACGGGCGGCGGTGTTCGCCGTCCTCCCGATCGCACTCGCCGCCATCGTCGTGTTGTTCCGCTGGAACGTCGGACCGGCCGCCCCGACGGGCCGAACGCGCCGGCTGATGCTGGCTGCTCGCGTGCTCGTGGCGGTGCTCCTCGTCACGGCGGCCGCCGGTCCGTACGTCGTCGAAACGGGCCAGTCTGTGGGCGACCCGGCGGTGCGGCTGCTCGTCGACGACTCGGCGAGCATGGACGTGTACGACGCGGATCCGGCGTCGATCGCCGACGGGATAGCGGCCGAAGGCGTCCCGGTCAGCCGAACGACGATCGCGACGAACGAGTCGTCGCCGATCGGTGACGAGGTGCTCCGCGGCGTCCGCGCGAACACCCACGTCGTGTTGCTGTCCGACGGCCGCGTGACCGAGGGGCGAAGCCTCGAGTCGGCGGTGGACGTCGCCGTCGAGCGAAACGCGACGATCAGCGCGCTCCGGCTCGAGCCGACGCGAACCGAACGGCTCGTCGACGTCGACGCACCGGAGACGACGACCGCTGGCGCGACCGAGTCGCTGCTCGTGTCCGTCGGCGGCGTCGGTGCGACCGACGCGACCCTCACCGTGACCGTCGACGGAGAGCCGATCCACGAGCAGCTCGTGACGGAGCCGACGAGCGTCGCGGTCGACCACACGTTCACCCGGCCGGGTGCACACCGGGTCGAAGCCAGGATTGACGCCGGTGGCGACACCGGCTTCGAGCGAAACGACGTGGCACGCCGCGTCGTCAGCGTCGTCGACCCGCCGAAGGTGTTGTACGTCTCACGCGTCGAGTATCCGATGGCGACGTACCTCGACGAGCTCTACGACGTCACCCGGGCCACGGCCGTGCCGAACCGCGACCGACTCGAGGCGTACCACGCCGTCGTGATCCAGAACCTCGCCGCCGACGACCTCGGTGACGTCGGGGCGCTGCAGTCGTACGTGGCCGACGGCAACGGCGTCGTCGTCGCCGGCGGCCCCAACGCGTACGGCCGCGGCGGCTACGCCACCTCGTCCGTCGGCACGCTCCTGCCGGTTCGGTTCGACGAGCGGCGCGGCGGCGACGACGTGGTCCTCGTGGTCGACGTCTCCGGCAGCGCAGCGGAGTCGATGCCCCGAATTCGCGGGCTCTCACTCGACGTGCTCGAACAGCTGGGTTCGGACGGGCGTCTCGGCATCGTCGCCTTCGCCGACAGCGCACAGGTCGTCTCCCCGTTTCGATCGCTCGAGCGCGACCGTCCGGCACTCCGCGAGACGATCCGACGACTTCAGGCCGGCGGCGGAACCGACGTCGCGAGAGGGCTGCGCGCCGCAGGCGACATGCTCGACGACGGTGGCGAGGTGATCCTGATAAGCGACGGCGACGACGACGCCGACGCGCCGCTCGTCGCCGCCGAGGAACTCGCTGCCGAGGACGTGCGGGTGACCGGCGTCGGTGTGGGCACGTCGCGTGACGACGACCGCATGGCCGCGATCGCGGACGCCACCGGTGGGACGTACCTCCGCCCCGGCGAGACGGACCGCCTCCGGCTGCTCTTCGACAGCGAGGCGACGCCGACGGACGCGGACTCGCTCGTCGTCGTCGATCGGACCCACTTCGTCACCGACGGCGTCGACACCGAGGCGAATCCGACCGCGGTCAACGACGTCGACCCACGCACGGGTGCCCGACTGTTGGTCACGACCAGCCGGGGTGACCCGGCGGTTACCGCCTGGCGCTTCGGACTCGGACGCGTCGTCTCGGTGACCACCTACGGCGACGACGGCCGTCTCGAAGGACTCCTCCGCCCGCCGGACGCCGAGCTCACGACCCGGTCGGTGAACTGGGCCGTCGGCGACCCACGACGAAAGCGAACGAACGCGACCGAGGTCGCAGACACCACCCGCGGCGAGGCGACGACGGTCGTCCACCGGGGGCCGACGCGCCCCACGGCGCCGTCCGTGCGATTCGTCCAGACTGGCGTCGACCGCTTCGAGGCGACGCTCACCCCGACGCGCGTCGGGTACGACTCGGTGCTCGGCAGCGCGTTCGCCGTCGACTACGCCGCGGAGTACGGGGCGGTCGGGCGGGCACCGGCGCTGGACGCGGCGGTCGACCGAACCGGTGGGCGGACGTTCGACCCGCAGGCGAGCGACGCGATAGCGGCGTTCACGCGCGCGACGACGGCCCCCGAGCGCCCCACCCGACGGCCGATCGCCTGGGTGTTCTTGGTGGCTGCACTCCTCGTGTACCTCGGTGAGGTCGCCGGGCGGCGACTGGAAGAGGTATATGCCGCTCGAGACACAACGGACCAGCGATGAGCTACATCGGCGAGCACGCGAACACAACGGTCCTGATCGCGCTCGTGGTCACGGCTAGCGGGCTCGTCGGGACGAGCGCGGTGTACCAGGTCGCGGGCGCGGAGCTCCAGTCGACGAACGCCGAACTGGAGGCCGAAAACGAGGCGCTCCGGGCGGAGCTCGAGGCGACCGAGGCGACCCTCGAACGCCGCGAGGCGCAGCTCGAAGCGACCGAGACGCGCATCGAGACGCGAGAGGCGGACCTCGAACAGCTCCTCGCGACCCTCAACGAGACCGAAGCGGAGCTGCGGCGGACCGAGACGGAGCTGCGACGGACCGAGACGGCGCTACGGCAGACCGAAGACGACCTCGATCGGACCGAGGCTGCGCTGGCCGACGCGGAGGCGGAACGCGAGCAGCTCGAAGCCGAGGCCGCCGACCTGCGAGAGAGTGTCGACGCGCTCGAAGCCGACAGAGACCGGCTCGAACGCGAGGTACGACAGCGCGACGAGACCATCGCACAGCTACGAGAGCGCATCGACGAGCTCGAACGACGGCTCGATTCCACGTCGTAACTGTAACACACGCGTAACCCATGGACGACAGTGTGCGATCTGAGACGACTCCGGCGCTTCGGGCGGACCTGCTCGCGGCGGTCTCGGAGATCCGGCGGGAGGCAGCGAAGGCGGCGGCCGTCCACGCCGCGCTCGACGCGATGGCCGTGTTCGTCGCCCTCCGCCTGGCGACACAGCTGCTGTCGGTGGGCGACGGCGCAGCGCCACTCGCGGTCGTCCCGACGCCCGAGGCGGTCGCCGGTCCGCTCCGGGCCGTCGGAGTCGCGCTTCCCGACCCAATCGGCATCTCGGCCGGATCGCTCGTCGTCACGGCGACGGCCGTCTCGTGGCTCGTCGTCGACGCCGCGCTTCGGTACGAGCGCCTCGGCGTCGAGCGGTTCGAGGCGCACAACCCGGCCGTCGCGGAGGCGCTCCGGACGGCCAGAGACGCCGCCGAACGCGACGTCGAGACGCCGGTCGCGAGGGCGCTGTACCGCACCGTGTTGCGACGCCTCACGGAGACGTCCAGCCGGGCGTTCGTCGATCGGCGTCAGCTGGTCGGTGTCACCGTCGTACTCGTGTGTTGTAGCGCCGGGCTCGTCGGGGTCGCGGGAGCCGGGGTCGCCCCACTCGACGGCGGCGGAGACGCCGAGGCGATCGCCGGCACAGGCGGTGCCGGTGCTGGTGTGTCCGGCACCGGCGCGGGCGGTCCCGGCGCGGGCGGCGCAGCCGGCACGAACGGCGGTGCAGACCTCCTCGGTACGGAGGGGGCCGTCGAGCGCGGCTCGGAGAATCGATCGCTCCGGCTGGCGGGCGACGGCGACCCCAGCGGCGATGGCACGTACGGCGGGGGATCCGTCGCCGCCGGGTCGGCGGACGTCGACCCCTCACGCGCCGCGTTCTCCGACGAGGAGCGTCCGGAGGCGGCCGACCTCGTGCGAGCGTACACCGAGCGGATCCGTTCGGAGGACCCCGATGAGTGACCAGCCGACGACCACCGGAGACGACCGATGAGTGACCGACCAGACACCGACGCGTTCGACGTCGAGACGGCAAGTGCGGCCGTCGAGCGGGTCGAATCCGAAATCGGCGAGCGGATCGTCGGCCAGGAGACGGTCGTGAGACAGCTGCTGGTGTGTCTGCTGACCGGAGGGAACGCGCTCGTAGAGGGGATTCCGGGACTCGGGAAGACGCTCTTGATCCGGACGCTCGCGGAGGCGATCGACCTCTCGTTCGCCCGGATCCAGAACACCCCGGACCTGATGCCCTCGGACATCACCGGGACGGAGGTGCTCCGTGAGTCCGGCGACGACCGCGTCTTCGTCTTCGAGGAGGGGCCGGTGTTCGCGAACGTGGTGTTGGCCGACGAAATAAACCGCGCGACGCCGAAGACCCAGGCGGCGCTGTTAGAGGCGATGGCAGAAGGACAGGTCACGGCCGGCGGGGAGACCCGTGCGCTGCCGGAGCCGTTCTTCGTGCTCGCGACACAGAATCCGATCGACCAGGAGGGAACGTATCCGCTCCCGGAGGCCCAACGGGATCGCTTCGAGATGAAGATCACGATCACGCCGCCGTCGTTCGACGAGGAGCTGGCGATCGTCGACCGATACACGGGGACGATCGACCCCGCACCGCCGGTCGAGACGGTACTGACCGGCGACGAGCTGCGGGCGATCCAGGCGCTCGTCAGACAGGTACCGATCGCCGACGACATCAGAGAGCGGGCGGTCAGACTCGTCGCCGACACGAGGACGGCCGACCGGCTCGAGTACGGCGCCAGCCCACGCGCCAGCATGGCGCTCGTCGTCGGCGCGAAGGCACACGCGCTCGTGGACGGACGACCGTACGTCGGCGAGGCCGACCTCGAGGCGATCGCTCGACCGGCGTTGCGTCACCGGGTGGTCGTCGACCTGCGGGCCCAACGCGACGGCGTCACGCCAGACGCCGTGATCGAGGACCTGCTCTGAGCCGTGTCGATCGATCCCGACTTCCTGGCCGTGTTGGACCGCTTCGACTCCACTATCGACCGCCGGAGCGCGGCACGCAGCCGCGGCGAGCAGCGATCGGCGGCGATTGGCGAGGGGCTCGTGTTCAGCGACCACCGGCGATACGTCCCCGGCGACGACACCCGCCGCATCGACTGGACGGTGTACGCCCGCAGCAACGAACTGTACGTCCGGCAGTTCGAGACCGAGCGGAGCCTCACGGCACACGTGCTCCTCGACCGCAGCGCGTCGATGGCGTTCGCCGACCGGGCGGCGTTCGAGTTCGCCGCCAAGATCGGCCTCGGCTACGCGTATCTGTTCGCGGCCGAACACAACGAGTTTCGGCTCTCCGTCTTCGGTGAGGCCGCGACGCGCGTCGACGACGCCGCCGGCACCGGGGCGGTGGTGTCGGCACTCGACCGGCTCGACGAGGTCGAACCGCGCGGGCAGGCCGACCCCGAGGCGGCGCTGTCGGCGTACGCCGAGACGATCACCTCCCGGTCGGTCGTGGTGCTCGCGAGCGACTGTCTCGTCGATCCGGACGCCTTCGAGGCGGCCCTGCGGGCGGTGTCCGACCACCACGTCGTCGTCGTGCACGTCGTCGTCCCCGACGTCTTGTCACCACCGGTGAGCGGAGAGACGATCTTCGAGGGCCTCGAGTCGCCGACGAGCCTCCGAACCCACTTCGGTCCGCGCGAGGCGAGCCGGTACCGGGAGCGCGTCGAGGCCCACTGGAATGCCATCGAGTCGGCGGCCGTCGCCCGGGGCGGCGACTACGTTCGGGTTCGCACCGACGAGCCGTTTTACGACGCCTTTGAACGAGCGTGGGTCGGCTGAGACGCGGGTGCGAGAACGGACGCGCTTATACGTCTTGGCGGGGTATTCGGCGGCATGATATTCGAAGGGCTCCCGACGACCCCCCGCTCTGCGGAGCTCGTCGACAAGGCGTTCTCGCGGGCCTCGCGGGCCGGCCGCGCCAAACACGGCCACGACGCCCAAGAGTCGATGCTGCGGACGGCCGGAAACGTGCTCTCGGACAACCTCGAGAACGTGGTCGTGTCGTGGCCCGACTTCGGCTTCGACGTCGACCCGTTCTACTACGAGCTCGCGGACGCCATCGTCGACGTCGACCGGCTTCGACAGGCGCTCTCACAGGTGATGTGGGCGAGCCGGCAGGTCGAGTCGCTCCGCGACGAGTACACCACGAAGGTCCGGAACGCGAACCTCGAGACGGCGAGAAAACACCGCAAGCAGGCGTTCGCGCGGATGGCCGACGTGATGGAACAAATCGAAGCCGACCTCCGCTACGTCGGCGACGCACGCGACGAGCTGCGCGATCTCCCGGACGTCCGGCCCGACGAACCCGCGATCGTCGTCGCCGGCTACCCGAACGTGGGGAAGTCGTCGTTCGTCAACCGCGTCACGCGGGCGTCGAACGAGATCGCCGAGTACCCGTTCACGACCCGCGGCGTCGCGCTCGGACACGTCGAGCGGGACCACCTTCGGTACCAGATCGTCGACACGCCGGGACTGCTCGACCGGCCGGACGCCGAGCGCAACGACATCGAGCGACAGGCCGTGAGCGCGCTGACCCACCTCGCCGACGTCGTCCTCGTCGTGGTCGATCCCTCCGGCGACTGCGGCTACCCGCTCGACGTCCAGCTCGAACTCCGCGAAGAGGTGCGTGACCGCTTCGACGCATCGACGCCGGTCATCACCGTCGCGAACAAACACGACCGGTTCGACGCGGTCGACGCCGACGTCGACGCCACGATGAGCGTCACCGAAGACGAGCACGTCGACGCGGTCCTCGAGCTGGCCGTCGACGCGGCGGCGTACGAGCCGCCGCTGCCGACGCGGGACGGCGACGGGCGCTGAGGAACCGTCGACCCACCGGCTCACTCGGCGTCGATCGGATCGGTCTCCGTCGGCTCGACGCGGTTCGCGCCGCCAACCGCCCGCTGGCCCCGCCCGAAGAGCCGTGCTCGAAGCGTGCGGTGGTGCGGGCGCTCCGCGAGCAGCACCGAGCAGTCGACCGTGCTCGCCACGTCGAGGTGTAACGACTCGGCGACGAGCCGCGAGAGCAACCCCTTCTCCGTCGCGCCGATGATGATGAGCGTGCTGTCGGTCGCCGCTCGCTCGATGGCGGTCTCGATGTCGCCGCTCTCGTCGACCGTCCGCGTCGCGGCCTCGAGGCCGTGTGCGTCCGCCCACTCGGCGAGGAACTGCTCGCCGGCGGCTCGCTCCGTCGCGTCGTCGACGACGTGGAGCAGCCTGACCGCCGATCCGGCGGTCCGGGCGAGACTTCGCGCGACGTCGGCGGCGAGCGCGGAGTCCGGGCCGCCGGCCGTCGGCACGAGGATCTCGGCGGTGTCGAGGTCGCGGTCGTTCAACACGAGGAAATCACACGGGAGCTGATTCGTGATCTCCGCTATCGGTCGCTCGGCGCGCGCCGCGCTCCACAGGTGGTCGTCGCCCCAGCCCATCACCACGGTCTCCGGTCGCGTTCGACGGGCCATCGCGAACACCTCCTCGAACGAGAAGCGCGAGACGACCGTGCTGGTGTCGACGCGCACGCCGTAGCTCTCTGCGGTGTCGCGGAGCGCGGTGAGCTGCCGCTCGGAAGAGTCCTCGATCCGTTCGTTGGCCCGCGTGTCGTCGGCAACCCGGGTCGGCGTCTGCACCACGTGGACGATGTGGACGAGACCGTCCTCGTGGCCGCTCGCAAGGGCGCTCGCGAGCTCGACGATCGACTCGTCGGTCCGTGGGTTCGCCACGGGGACCATCACCCGGTATCCATCGTCGGCGAACAGCGCCGCCTCCGCGGTGTCGAGGATCGGCACGTACGACCGACCGAACGCCCGGCCGAACGTCCACTCCGGTATCGAGAGCCGTCGGGTCATCCCCTCGAACCGCGCCTCTTCGAGTCGCTCCTCGCTCGTCTGGAAGTAGTTCACCAGCGTCACGAGCACGACGCCGCCGAGCGTGTTTCCGAGTAACACGGGGAGGACGAACCCGGTGACGCCGGTGACGAGCGAGAGGTCGCCCGTGTAGAGCCCGAGACGGGCCGCAAAGAGGAGGTACACCACCTCGGTGAACGAGACGACGACGTGATAGAGGTTGCCGAGCGGGATCGCGAGGAACGCGAGGTAGACCACGAGCAGTCGGGTGACGGAGTCGGTCGACGCGAAGCCGACCCAGACGACGCCGGCGACGATGAGTCCGGCCATCGCGGCCTTGAAAAACAACGGCCAGAACCCGACCGAGAGGCCCTTACTCGACACCGTGATCGCCGCGTCGACGGCGTCACCCGAGAAGACGCCGCCGTACGAGAGGACGAGCGCGCCGACGACGCCGCCGGCGAAGTTGCCCGCGAGCACGATGCTCCAGTGACGCAGGAGCGTCGGGAGACTCGCGAGCCGTTCGAGCGTCAGCGCCACCGGCGGCAGGGTGTTCTCGGTGTACAACTGGTAGCCGCCGAGGATGATGTAGACGAACCCGAGCGGGTACAACAGCACGCTCAAAAGCGGGTGGCCGTCCGTCGCGGCGGTCAACGAGACGTACAACAGGAACGTGATCGTGATGGCGAGCCCGGCGGCGACGCCGCTGAAAAAGAGCTCCCGGCTGCCCGAGGTGACCTCTTCGTCGGCGGCGGCGACGATCCGCTGAAACACCTCGTCCGATGAGAACCGGTCTCTGACCGCCTCGCCGACGGCCGGCGCGCCGCTCTTCGATCGCTCGACTACCTCCCCAGAGTCGTCGTCGCGGCCTGCTGCGGTGGTCACTGCGTGCAGACGGGGGTGGACGACACAAAGAGGTTGCTCTTCGTGTGACTGACCCGCGTGCTGCCGGCGGGCGTCGAGTGCGCACCGCGAGGCACGGCCGACACGCGGACCGACGCGTGCGCGCGGTCGACCGTCACGAGCCGCACCTCGACGGTCGGATCCGCGCCGGTGACCGCCGCGATGCGGTCGGCGAGGACGTCGGCGAGGCCGTCGATCGAGGCCGCCTCCCCGGCACCGACGGTCACGACGACCCGCTCGGTCTCAAGCGGCGGGAGCGTCCCGGTGCGCTCGACGCGAAGGTCGACGAGGGTCGCGTCGCCCTCGAGCGTCGACAGCTCCGCGGCGACGACGTCGCGGATCTCGGCCTCCGTCGTCGTCGCGGTGTACGAGTCGTAGGTGACGCCGCCGAGGAAGACGCTCAACAACGCGATGGCGACCACGAGGACGGCGACGCGCTTGAGAAGCGCCGAGCGCGCCCGGTCCTCGCGGAACCACTGCTCGGGGCGGTACCCCTCGTACCAGAGGACGACGAGTGCGGCGAGGTTGATCGAAAGCAGATTGACGGCCACGATGACGCCCGCACCGATCACGAGTCGTGGGACGTCGAAGGCGATCCCGACGCCGACGGCCGCCGCGGGCGGGATGAGCGCCACGGCGATCATCACCCCGACGAGCGAGGCGGAAACCCCTCGCATGAGTGAGACGATCCCGGCGACCCCGGCACCGATCGCCACCGCGAGCACGAGGACGTTCGGTGCGAGCCGCTCGGACACCTCGGCGAGCTCGAGCGGGTCGAGCCCGGGCGGCACGAGCCCTATCGACCGGAGCGTGACGGCGAACAGCGTCGCCGCGGCGACGGCGACGAGGACCCCGCCGAGCTGCATCCACACGCCGCGTCGAAACAGAGAGTGGTCGTCGACGACGGTGCCGATCGCCGCGGACATCGCGGGCCCGATGAGCGGGGCGATCACCATCGACCCGACGACGGTGGCCGCCGAGTCGAGGAGGAGTCCGGCGGTCGCGATCACCGCCGACAGCACCGTCATCAGGACGAACGTCTGAGTGCCCGAGACCAGCTCCTCGGCTTTCGTCTGGAGCTCCTGTCGGGAGATGCGGTCTTCCTCGCGTTCGGCCGCCTCGGCGTACTCGGCTTCGAGCTCGTCGAACCGATCCGAGACGACCGTCTCGGCGGCGACGACGACCGTGACGGTTCGCTCGTCGATGCCGACCGCTCGAAGCCGCTCGAGGACCGGTTCGACGGCCGCCTGCGGCAGCGGAAACGTCGCCACGGCCGCGACCTCGCGGTTTCCCGTCTCGTCGGTGACGACGTAGTCGATCCCTTCGTCGTCGAGCGCGCGGACGACCGCGTCCCGCCTGCCGGTCGGAATCGTGACCTGAACGAGTCGCACGGGTACGCCTCTCGTGGAGCCGGCATATAGCTCGGGGACGCGGCGTCGGCCGGCACGGACGAGGCGCTCGGTGGGTCGAGCGAAGCGGAACGTTAATGAGTAAATCGGACGGACCTCTCGGTGAGATGCTCTCGCCGCTGGTCATCGACACGTTCCTGCTCGACTACCACCTCGGGCACGTCCTGTTGCTCACGTTCGTCCTCTCGCTGCTCGGCACGCTCCCGCTGAAGTCGCGGAAGGTGATTGCCGCGGTGATCGTCACCTTCGGCGTGATATTCACGGTCTCGCCGTTCTCGACGATGCCGGCGACGTACATCCTCTTCGGTATCGGACTCGTGGTCGTCGGCCCGTTGTTGTGGACCACCGCCGACTCGTGAGCTGACCGCACGCCGGGGCGCTCGAGCGCCCCGTCGTCCCCGTCCCACCGCGACCCCACGGCCGGTTGAGAAACGACCCGACTGCCGGCGGCGATCCCGCTCCTTTTTCACGCCCGGGAGTCACGCCTCCGCATGGTTACGGTACGGGCACCCGCCACCAGCGCCAACCTCGGGAGCGGCTTCGACGTCTTCGGGGCGGCGCTCTCGCGACCCGCCGACGTCGTCACCGTCGAGCGGGCCGACCGGACGACGATCGAGGTGACGGGGGTCGGCGCCCAGTACATCCCGGAGGACCCCGACGGCAACACCGTCGGGGCTGTCGTCGAGGCGCTCGACGCTCCGGCGCACATCCACATCGACAAGGGCGTCAGGCCGGCCTCTGGGCTCGGGTCGTCGGCCGCCAGCGCCGCCGCGGCCGCCGTCGCGCTCAACCGACTCTACGACCGCGGGCACTCGAGGGAGGCGCTCGTGCCGATCGCCGCCGAGGGCGAGGCCGTCGTCTCGGGCGTCGCCCACGCCGACAACGTCGCGCCCGCCTTACTCGGCGGCTTCACCGTCACGACCGCCGACGGCACCCACAGCGTCGACGCGTCGATTCCGCTCGTCGTGTGCCTGCCGGACGTCGCGGTGTCGACCCGAGACGCCCGGCGCGTCGTCCCCGAGACCGCGTCGATGGACGCCCTCGTCGCGACCGTCGGCAACGCGGCCACGCTCGCGGTCGGCATGTGTCGGTCCGACCCGGACCTCGTCGGGACGGGGATGGCCGACCCGGTGGTGACGCCCGAGCGCGCGGCGCTCATCACCGGCTACGAGGCGGTCCACGACGCCGCGCTCGCGGCCGGCGCGACCGGCGTCACGGTGAGCGGCGCCGGGCCGGCCGTCGTCGCCGCCTGCTACCCCGGAACCCGTCAGGCGATCGCGGCCGCGATGCTCGACGCCTTCGGCGATGCCGGCGTCGACGCCCGCGCCTACCAGACGGCGATCGGGCAGGGAGCGACCGTCGTCGACGAGTGAGACGCGCTCGTCGAGGCCTCAGACGTCCAGATGGGTGACGTCACCGGTGTCGACGAGCCGCCATCGGTCGCCCACCGACTCGAGCGTCGTGACCCCACACAGCGGCGTCTCGACGTCGTCCGCGTCGCCGGTGAGTCCGTGCACGACGCCGCCGACGGTCGCGCCGTGGCCGACGAGCAGCACGGTCCCCGCTTCGCCCGCGACGAGTCGGCGAGCGGTCTCGCCGATCCGGTCCATCGCCGTCGCGTGCGTCTCGGGAAACGCCGGCTCGACGAGCGGATCGTGATCGAGAACGATGTCGTCGAAACGAGCCGCGAGCGCTGCCGGCGATCGAACGTCCGGGTCGTCGTCGAACCAGGCCGGGTTGCGGTGTTCGCCGAGTCCGGGCTCGAGACGAAACTCGGTGCCGAGCTCGTCTGTGATCTCCGCGGCCGTCTCGACGGCCCGTAAGAACGGCGAGGCGTACACCGCATCGACGTCGCGCGTCATCGATGCGAACCGACGCCCGACCCGCCAGGCGGCCCAGCGGCCGAGTTCGGTCAGCGGGGGGTCGTGGACGCGGTCGGCGACAACCGACCACGATTCGTCGACGGTGTCTCGGCGCTGACCGTGGCGAACGACCCAGACGGTTTCGGTCACGAGAACGGTGTGGGAGGGGTGTCGTCGACCGACTTAGACGCCGCGGCCCTGCAGCATCTCCGCTTCTTCCATGTCGGCGTTCGACTGGCCCTTCATCCCCTTGCCGCTGCCGCTCGCGATGCGGGCGAGCGCCTCGGGGTCGTCCCAGTTGTTGACGGCCTCGACGATGGAGGTCCCCATCGCCTCGGGGTCCTCGGCGCCGAAGACGCCGGAGCCCACGAAGATGCCGTCACAGCCGTGATACATCATGAGGGCGGCGTCGGCGGGCGTCGCGATGCCCCCGGCCGCGAAGTTGACCACCGGAAGCCGGCCGGCCTCGGCGGTCTCGTGTGCGAGGTCGCGTGGGGCGCCGTGTTCGCGGGCCCACTTCTCGCGCTCCTCGTGGTTGAGGCCGGTGAGCGTCCGGATCTGGTGTTTGATCGTGCGCTGGTGTTTGACCGCCTGGTTGACGTCGCCGGTGCCGGCTTCGCCCTTCGTGCGGATCATCGCCGCGCCCTCGTGGATCCGACGGAGCGCCTCGGGGAGGTTCCGCGCACCACAGACGAACGGCGACGTGAAGTCGCGCTTGTCGGTGTGGTACTCGTCGTCGGCGGGCGTGAGCACCTCGCTCTCGTCGATCATGTCGATGCCGAGCGCCTCTAAGATCTCGGCTTCCTTGCGGTGGCCGATGCGCGACTTCCCCATGACGGGGATGGAGACCTCCTCGATGATCCCCGGAACGCGCTCGGGATCGGGCATCCGAGCGACACCGCCGCGCTTGCGGATGTCCGCGGGGACGTGTTCGAGCACCATCACGGCGACCGCGCCGGCATCCTCGGCGATGCGGGCCTGCTCGCGGTTGACGACGTCCATGATGACCCCGCCTTTTTGCATGCGTGCGAAGCCGCGCTTGACGAGCTCGGTTCCCCGCTTCAGCTCCTCCAGATCCGTTTCCTCTGGCATGAATATTGGTACGGGCCCGTTCCACTTAACAGGTCGTTTTCCGGGGGGTACGACGGCGATCGACGCGGTTTGCGGGCGGTCGCGGTCGGGTGGGTGTGGCAGGTGTCCACCCGTCGACAGCGAGACCCGGGCCGCGGTCGCTCTCGGAGCCCCCGATCAGTCAGAGAGGCGGTCGTACGCCCGGTTCAGCCGCTTGAACGCCTCCTCGTCGCCGGTCTCTGCGTCGGGGTGGAGTCGCTTGGCGCGGTCGCGGTACGCGGCGCGAACGGCGTCGGCGTCGGCGGTCGGGTCGAGGTCGAGCGTGGCGTACGCCTCGCGTTCGGACATCCCGGTCGTCCGCGGAGCACGGTCGCGTGGGTCGCCAGCACCGGCCCATCGGCGTCCGGTCTGACCGCCCGCGGTCGCCCCCTGCGCCCTGGACCCGGCTGTGCCGGCGGTTCGGTAGGCGTCGCGGCGGTTCTCTGCGGCTCGTGCGCGCTGGCGGGCGCGTTCCCGCTCGGTCGGCCCCAGCCGGTCGGCCTCGCGGCGGATCTGTGCCTGGAGCCGACCGCTGGCGTGGTACCACAACAGGTAGGCCGCGGTACCGATCGGCACGGCGACCGCGAGGAGGATCGGATTCACGACGACGCCGGCGACGACGAGCAGGGCCGTGAGCCCCGCGAACGTCGCGGCCATCCCGACGATGATCGTGCGATTCGACACGGTCGTAGTGGGTCGTCCACGACTGTAAGCGTCTCGGGTGTCGACGGCACGACGGCGTCCCGAAAGCGGACGACACCGGTGCGCGTGAACGCGCCGACCGCCCGAGTGTCGACGGGGTCACACTCCGGAGCCCGTGTCGTTTATGTCTGCGGCCGCCCCGGGTGCGTGTATGCCACCGGCGGATCGAGCCGCGGTCACGGGGATGCCGCCCGGGATCGCCACGGCGAGAGCGTCGCTCACGCCGATGCTCTCACAGTACGCCGACCTGTGTGCCGCCCACGAGGACGCGCTCGTGTTGTTCCAGGTCGGCGACTTCTACGAGGCGTTCTGTGAGGCGGCCGAGACGGTCGCCCGCGTCTGTGAGGTGACGCTCACCGAGCGCTCCGACTCGACCGGGGAGTACCCGATGGCGGGGATCCCGATCGACGCCGCCGCGTCGTACCTCGAGTCGCTGCTCGAGGCCGACTACCGGGTCGCGCTCGCCGAACAGGTCGAAGACGCCGCGGCGACGAGCGGCCTCGTCGACCGCGCGGTGACCGAGGTGCTCACGCCTGGAACCGCCGTCGACGACGAGCTGGTCGAGTCGGGCACGACGACGTACGTCGGCGCGGTCGCGCGCGAGAGCGTCGCCGACACCGGCGGCGATGTCGACGACGACCGGGCCGCCCCGACGCTCGGACTGGCGGTCGTCGACGTCACCACCGGCGAGTGTCTCGTCACCGACGGCGACCCCGGGACGGTGACCGAGGAGGTCGCCCGACTCGCCCCCGCCGAGCTGATCGTCGGCCCCGGGCTCGACCCGGCGTCGAGCCCGAACGATGCACGTTCGGACGCACCTGGGTCGACCGACGGAAGCCCGCACGGCGGCGATCCGACCGACGCCAACTCGACCGTCGACGACTTCGATCCCCGCGTCGGCGATCCCGATCGAGCGGTCCACCGACACGACCCCGATGTCTTCGGACGAGATGCGGCCGTCGAGCGGCTCGCGCCCTACGACGGGGCTCTCGACCGACGACTCGAGACCGACGCGGCGCTCCGGGCGGCGGGTGCCGTGTTGGCTTACGCCGAGTACGCCCAGGGCGACGACGGTCCGCTCGAGTACGTCTCGCGGGTCCGGCGGTACGAGCCGGACGCGCGCCTCCGGCTCGACGCGGCGGCCCAGCGCAGCCTCGAACTGTTCGAGAACCGCGGGATCGGCGCGAGCGACACGGTGTTCGAGACGCTCGACGAGACGAGCTGTGCGCTCGGACGGCGGTGTCTCGAGCGGTGGCTCAGACGGCCGCTCGTCGACGCCGACGCGATCCGGTCGCGACACGACGCGGTCGACGCGCTCGTCGACCGTCCGCTCGTGCGCACGGCGGTCGCCGACGCGCTCTCGACCGCCTACGACCTCGAGCGCCTCGTCGCGCGGGTCTCCCGCGGGCGCGCCGACGCCAGAGACCTCCGGTCGCTCCACGCCACGCTGGCTGTCGTCCCGGACCTGCGGGCGGCGCTGGCCGAGCCACCTGACGCCGACGGTCCGGGAGACGCTGGTGACGCGTCGACGGACGCGGACGACTCCGCGTCGTCGGCGACCGCCGGCCCGCGAACCGCGCACCTCCAGGACCTTCGCGAGCGGCTCGACGAACTCGCCGACGTCCGCGACCTGATCGCCGAGGCGGTCGTCGCCGACCCCCCACAGGAGGTGACAGACGGTGGGGTGATCCGCGACGGATTCGACGCGGACCTCGACGAGCTCCGGGCGACGGCACGGGCCGGCCGCGAGTGGATCGCCGACCTCGAGGCCCGCGAGCGCGAGCGAACCGGCATCGACTCGCTGTCGGTCGGCCACACCGAGGTACACGGCTACTACATCGAGGTGACCGACGCGAACCGCGACCGGGTGCCGGACGACTATCGACGCCGCCAGACGCTCAAGAACAGCGAGCGCTACGTCACGCCCGGGCTGCAAGAGCGTGAGGAGTCGATCCTCGGCGCGACCGCCCGTGCCGACGCCCGCGAGTACGAGCTGTTCGTCGACGTTCGCGAGCGCGTGGCCGCCGAGACCGAGCGCATCCAGGCACTGGCTCAGGCGCTCGCCGAACTCGACGCGCTGACGTCACTCGCGACGGTCGCCGTCGAGGCCGACTACGCTCGTCCAGAGCTGCGTGCGGATGCCGGCGCGGGCATCGAGATCGACGGCGGGCGACACCCGGTCGTCGAGCGGACGACCGCGGAGTTCGTCCCGAACGACGCCGCGCTGTCGCGCGGGGCGGTCGCGGTGATCACGGGCCCGAACATGAGCGGCAAGTCGACGTACATGCGACAGGTCGCGCTCACGGTCGTGCTCGCGCAGGTCGGATCGTTCGTCCCGGCGCAGGCGGCACGGCTGCCGGTCGTACGCGGCGTGTTCACGCGGGTTGGCGCCTCTGACGACATCGCCGGCGGAGAGTCGACGTTCATGCGCGAGATGCGCGAGCTCACCGAGATCCTCCACGACGCCGGGCCGGACTCGCTGGTCTTACTCGACGAGGTCGGACGCGGCACCGCGACGACGGACGGGCGGGCCATCGCGCAGGCGGCCGTGGAGTTCATCCACGACGAGCTCGGTGCGACCACGTTGTTTGCGACCCACTATCACGACCTCACCGCGCTGGCGGAGACACACGAGCGTGTCACCACGCTCCACTTCACTGCGACCCGCGAGGACGGCGACGTGACGTTCCTCCACCGGGTCGTCCCGGGGGCGGCCTCCTCGTCGTACGGCGTCGAGGTCGCCGAGCTCGCCGGCGTGCCGCGCTCGGTCGTCGAGCGCTCGCGCGAGCTGGTGGAGACGAGCGACGTGGGCGATACGAGCGACATTGGCGATGCGAGCGACGTCGGCGATACGAGCGACGTCGGCGATGCGAGCGACGTCGGCGATGCGAGCGACGTCGACGATAGCGGGGGCACACCAGGTGGACTCAGTGAGGCGGCCGCCACGGGAGTGCCGGTCGAGGTGGTGGCGACGCTCCGTGACCTCGACCTCGCGCGCACGACGCCGATAGCGGCGTTGAACACCCTCCACGAGCTCAAACGGCGGGTCGACGATGCCGAGTGAGCCACCCGGGGGCGACCGCAGCGTCGGCGGGGAGGCACACGAGCGTGAGGCGTCACCACCGGGACGCGTCCGACGACTCGAACAGGCCACCGTCGACCGGATCGCCGCGGGTGAGGTGATACCCAGGCCGGCCCGGGTCGTCGCCGAACTCGTCGACAACGCGCTCGATGCGGGCGCATCACGGATCACGGTCGCGGTCGACGGCGACGGAACCGACCGAATCCGCGTCGCCGACGACGGTCGAGGGCTGTCCCGTGCAGACGCGCGGCTCGCGGTGGAGCGTCACGCGACGAGCAAGCTCGCACCGGACGGTGACCCCGTCGGCGTCGACTCGTTCGGATTTCGCGGGGAGGCGTTGGCCGCGATCGCGGACGCGGGGACGCTCGAACTCACGACGGCCGATGGCGACGGCGTCGGCACTCGCATCGTGGTCGAGCCGGGAGACGAGGCGGACCCGAGCGTGAGCGACGCGGGTCGGGGACGCGGGACGACCGTGGTCGTGCGAGACCTGTTCGCGAGCCGGCCGGCCCGTCGTGCGTCGCTGGCAGGGACGCGCGCCGAGTTCGGTCGGATCACGGCGCGGGTGAGCGACTACGCACTCGCGAATCCGACGGTCGCGTTCACGCTCGAACACGACGGGTCGCGGACGCTCTCGACGCCCGGAACCGACCGAACGGCCGCACTCCTCGGCGTGTACGACCGCGAGACGGCGAGTCAGTCGACGACGATCGACGCGCGGGTCGACACGCGACCGCACGACGATCGGTCGAATCACCGGCGGTCACGCGATGTCCGCGAGACGAACGGCGACGGCCCGCCGAGCGTGCGGGTCACCGGCGTCCTCGCGTATCCGGCCGTCACCCGGGCGTCGAACGACCACGTCCGGATCGCGGTGAACGGCCGGCCGGTCCGTGACGCTCGGCTCGCGGGCGCGGTTCGCGCCGGATACGGGCGGTTGCTTCCGGACGACCGCGAGCCGGTCGCCGCGGTGACCGTCTGTGTGCCGCCGACGCGGGTCGACCCGAACGTCCACCCGGCCAAACGCGAGGTCGGGTTACGAGACGCGCCGGCGGTGGCCGAAGCCGTCGAGTCGGTCGTCGCCGACGCGCTCACCGGAGCGGACCTCAGGCGCCGCGCCGACGTCGCCACCGACCTCGACACCGCCCTCGAGCCGGTCGGCGAGCCAGACGGCACGTCGTCGGGAGCGTTCGCCGACGCGCGGCCCATCGGAACGTTCGCTGACCTGTACGCCCTCGTCGAGGCGGGTGACGAGCTCCTCGTCCTCGATACGCACGCCGCTCACGAGCGGGTGAACTACGAGCGGCTCGCGCGCGCGTTCGATGACGAGGCCGTCCAGACCGCCACGCTCGACCCGCCGGCGACCGTCTCGTTGTCCGCCGACGAGGCGGCCGCCGCGGCGACACACGAGACGACGCTCTCGCGGCTCGGCTTCGAGACGACGTCGTTCGGCGGCGGCACGCGCCGCGTCTCGACGGTGCCGGCCCCGTTCGGCCGGGCGGCGGCCCCCGAGTCGATGCGAGACGTCTTGGGCGCCCTCACCGACGGGAGGTCGCCGCGTGACGCCCGCGAGGCGCTGCTGGCCGACCTCGCGTGTCACCCGTCGCTGAAGCGGGGCGACGCGATCGACCGTGACGACGTCGACGCGCTTCTCGACCGTCTGGACGAGTGTGAGCGGCCGTACGCGTGCCCACACGGTCGCCCGACGGTGGTGTCGATGCCCGCGGCGTCGCTCGCGGACGCCTTCGATCGGGAGTGGTGAGCGACCGCACCCCACCTGCTCCGGAACGGTTTTGAGTCGCTCGCGCGTTCGATGTGGTCGTGCCGCTGGAGTCGAACACGCGCGTCGTGAGCGAACTCGCCAGCCGTGGGTACAACGCCGAACGCGAGGCCGTGACACTTCTCGCTGGCGCAGACGACCCCGCGTCGGCGATCGAAGGGGTGGTCGAGCGCGCTGCCGACGACGCGCTTCGGATCACGACCGAAGACGTTCGGGCGGTGCTCACCGCGGAGCCCGTCCGAGACGCCGGCGTTGAGGCGGGTGAACGGACCGAATCTCCACTCGAAACGGAGGGGTCGGGGGGCGCGTCTGTGCCGGCGACTGGCCGCGACGCCTCCGGGGCGACCGGCGGCGACGACCGGCGTGAGCGCGACGACCAGCGTGAGCGCGACGATGTGGCTCACCGCGACCGCGAC
>ERZ1034484.13-NODE-13-length-27174-cov-14.562152_pt1 | contig 27174 bp, 29 predicted proteins | sample MGYA00520647_ERZ1034484 | MGnify/ENA primary metagenome ERZ1034484 (study PRJEB33760, sample SAMEA4777684) | hypersaline lake metagenome | biome: hypersaline environment; feature: brines | place: Spain | collected 2012-08 | depth 0 m ... | reverse complement strand
GAGTAATGAGTCAATCAGTTCGAGTGGCTGTACCTCGAAAAGGTCGCCCACTGGAGGCAGTCCTCGAACGTATTGCAATGGTTACCGATGCTGAATCCGTCGTTGACGAGGTCATTTCGACACTGCGTCACGAGAAAGCAATCACGAAGGGAAGTATCGATCCGACAATGGACGTGTACGAGCGATTGTCAACTATTTCAACTCTTCATGATGAATATAAGCCAGAATATACACTTCGGCGAGATGACCGTCCTGGGATGCCACGTCGAATTGTTTTTGATACTCTCACAATCGACATTTCTGGTATACCAGTACAACTTATTGGTCGCGAGGAGCCGTTTCGAGCATTGCGAACACATACATTCGGGCTTGGATTCGATAGTGCCGACCTTGTGCTCGAGGAAGTTGTTGACCTTCGGGCAGATGGGATTGACTCAATCGATGAGATTAACGCGCGAATTGATCCGATGAACACTGATGTTCGTGTTGTGACGGGACTTGGTGATACAGTATATCATACGCTACTAGCACGTCCTGACGTACTTGATTATGATGTTTCACTTGATCGATCATTCATCATTGAGTATCAAGGAACACTGTGTATTTCTCCAAGATACGAGCGGTTGGTTGAAGCTGTTCTTGGAACATACGCACTTGATGATGTGTCGTTCAAATATCCACATGAAGAACAACAAGAAGAAGCAGCGATTTCGAATGCCGGTGTCGGGGTATATCTAACGGTGACTGGGTCAACCGCGCGTGAACATGGACTCGTAGTTGGTGAGGAGCTGTTTCCATCTGAAACGGTGTTGATGCAGAATAATGCAGAAACAACAGCGAAAACAGACCGTGTTCGCGATATATTAGCGACTTGTGAGATGGAAGAAATGATGACTGAAATAAACACACAATCCCTAGACGCAAACAACAAAACTACAGAGTGAACTACCTTGACCTACCGCGCTCGGGGCTATCGGCCCCTCGCTTGTTGAGGACAGGGCTTCCTGCTTCCATGTCGGAACTTATATTCAACGTGGACACATCGGTTCCTGACTCCACAGGCGACTTCCCTTCACGGGAGGTTCAAAGTAACCCACTCCTACCGAATCGACACTCAGCCACAATCAACGGTGCGCGCTTCTTGTCGCGCTTGAACACCGTTGAAGACGTGTGAGTATCGTACTATCGGCTACGACAGGATAGTAGATGTGCCAGTGGAACTGTATGAACAGATGATGACGGCGTTGTATCCCCGCCCTCGTCCTACTCACTCGCTTCGCTCATTCATTGAGGACCGGGGGCTTAGCACCTGTATTCAGCTAACATCGTGCGCTTAATTTAGAGTTGATACTATTATAGAGATTCAAGAAGAATACCTGCAGCTTTCGCTATCCCCAGAAAGCTATGAATTCTGATGTGCAAACGAGACTAGCGGTCTCGGTAACGCAGGATGAATCCGGCAATCTGGACTCATTCCACGTTCGACTGCTCACCCAAGATTTCAATCCGTCATTTTAATTCCTAAGCAACCCTTCTCAACAAAGAGATTAGATCGGGAACAGAGCGATTCCGATTAGTTCGACAATGGCGGCTTCGCCACCCCAAACAATCAAACAATAATCGGACCCGGTCAGGTAAACGATTGATTACGATACTGAATCGATGCTGTGCCCGACTGGTGTGAATATAAAAAGTAATTCCAAGTACGCCGAGGTCTGCCAGACTCCCCGGGGCGGGGCATAAACAACCCTGGGAGTCCCAACATGGCTGAGGATAGGAGTACTGGGGGTTGAGATGTGGCACTCCCGGTAGTCCATCCCCACTCGACACAGTCTGTGAACCTCGGACGGATTCTCATCATAATATTTGATGGGACTGCAACCCTGAAATCTCCACCATTCACACTCAAGATTCCTCCGCGTTCACACGAAGGAGGATGTCAATCTCATGACCTTGCGGACAAGCAAACGGTGCGAATTCTTAATTTATATACGAAAACAAACGAACTGTGATTCGAAGATATGATACTCAGGTATTTCTCGAGAGACTACGGGTGCTCTCGGTAGATATCGGAGCTATCAGGACGGATCGACTGTCGCCCGAGTGATTTGCTGGATTGCAATACTTGCGATATTTATTCCATATTCTGCGCTTCGTTTCAGACTATCAAGGAGTAATCCAAGAACGTAAGCCTCACTGGGGACATCATGATCATAGAGTTCACGGTCCAGATCTGTCAGTCGAGTTGACAAATCCTCATGCTTGGTGATTGCGGTATTTGCTGTTGTAATATCACCGTCAGTCAGGACAGCATCCGCAGCATCAGTGATTATACTTCGCGTTGCGTCACCGAGTGATGACAGTGTCTCTGTATGGGTTGAAGAAATAGTCGCATCAGGTCTGAGAGTAAATCGAGCTATTTTTTCAGCGTGGTCTGCAATCCGCTCAAACTGTCGAGCAGTGTAGTAATACTCAAACAACTCATCCCGATCAAGTGCTAGTTTCTCAACTTCATACAAATCAGTCAGTGACCGACGAAAGTGACGCGTGATCATTCTAAAGAGTTTATCTGCCTCATCGTCACGATCAATCACACGTTCGGCAAGCTCTTCATTAGTATTAATGACTGCTGAGACAGCGTCGCGATGCATTGCGAGTGTCACCAACCGAAGTCGTCGGACACTTTTTTTAATATCAACATTCTGTGCATCAATCAGATTGGTTAGTTTGATACGGTGCTCATTGACTTCAAGCAACTCAAATCCGGACAACTCTCGGAGTGTTTCTTCAACGGTTCGGGCTTTTTCATGTCCACTGCCAGCATTGTCCCGTAATGTAACAGTGTCAAATCCAACAGCGTGTAATGCAAGAATCCGCTGTCGAAGTGCTGTCTCTGAGATTGTTGAAATATCAACTGTCACACCCTGGTCAATGCATGATCGATCAGTAGTTGCCTCAACAAGAAGTGATCCATCACCGCTTGGGTGGAGCGCAAGTACAGACCCTGATCCAATACCGTGTTCTTGAGCCCATTTTTTTGGAAGTGAGACTGTATATGTGGTCCCACCCGAAAGTTGCACCTTTCGTGTTTCCATACATTACAGATGCACAGATGTAATTATATGATAGTTTATATGAGTGTGCTTGTCCACTCTTTTCATTCCAATAGGTATATACTCACTGTAGAGAGCTATATATAATTATAGAGTCCGATTAAGATAGCGAGAATCATACTATGAGCTGATTGATTATCATATAAATTCGGCTGTTGAAGTGAATTCCTCGAGTAGCCTAAACATGTTATATTTTTTAGATGCACATATACTCAATATTTGTATGTACCACACTGTACAGTCTATAGGTCATCTCTTTATCACGGTATTGTCATTTAGAAATTATGTCTAATAGAACATGGCGACGGCCGCATGATGCCACTCGACAGGGTCGTGATGCAACACTTGCCCAAGTCATTGATACGATTGATCAGACAGCACCACCGACAAAAGCAGCACTTGCAGAACAGATCGGTATCTCAGAGCAATATGCTTCAGAATTATTACAAGATCTCAAAGCTGATAATATTGTACGGAAGGGGTATGTGGTTGATAATGAACGTGTCTATCAGTCTGCAGATATCGTATCGCGACTTAATAACCAGACAACTTCACAAGCGACAACAACAGAATCCGCTGGGGCGGATGCTAATCAGACACACACAAGAAAAAAAACCCGTGATTCTGGTACGGATGTGTCTGAGAGTAACGCACAGACAGGTATCGATGCACTCTCATCGACGCTTACTGAGGGATTACAGACAACCGGGAATGAGCGCAGTGCTTCTGTCTTAGACCTATTAAATCGGCTTAATACGGTGACGACAACACAATATCATGCTGCTCATGATGCGTTTCTTGATAATAAACCGGACCAACCAGCAGGAACGCTTGAGTCGCTCGCAAATGAGCGGTATTCCGCAGTGTTGAGTGAACTCAAATCATATACACTGACAACGAATTGGCCAGGTAATCGCATCGCAGCAGATCTTTCAACAATCGCAACAAATCTTGAAATTGTCGGTGATCGAGCCTGTTTTATCGCTGATGTCGTTACGCGTGAGCAACCTCCTGCAACAGGTGTCATCGAGAAACGCGTGAGCGATATTTTCGAAGCGGGGGATGCAATCAATTCACACCTCGAGACAATTCTTTTTGAGTGTCATCTTAGTGCTCATGAGCAGTTGGTAGCTCTTGAAAAGACCGTCCATCGAGATCTTGATGAATTATTTGAACTGGTAACGGCGTACGACCCAGAGATGTATGGATATCTCGTAACCATCACACGTGCACTTGAGCGTGCGATTCACTACTGGGTTGATGCCGCTGAACTCGCAGTCCAGGTTCACTCTGGTCTTCAACCAGAACATACGAGAATTTGAACGTGAGTGAGTTTAGCTCGTCGGGTAGTTCCGAGATTGTGGATGGAAAGCGCATTATAGAAACAGGAAGCCCCACCCTCAAGGAGCGACCGTAAGCCGTGAACGAGTAGGGTGGGGTGGTTCACAGAGAGCAAGTGATTTCATTTGCCCGTCGCTACTGCCACTCAGATTATTTTATTATCTAATCAGACGGCGCGTACATATCAAGGAACATCTCAAGATCACGGAATGCAGCAATTCGTTCACTGAGTGTTTCGTGACTCCAGTGCCACCATTCAGTTGACTCAATACGAGCTGCTATTTCTGGCGCGAATCGACGACGAATAACCGATGCAGGCACGCCGGCAACAACAGTGTATGGAGAAACATCATCGGTGACGACTGAACCGGCAGCAATGACAGCACCATTACCAATCTCAACGCCTGGTAGGATAGTTGCGCCATGACCAATCCACACATCATGACCGATAGTTACTGGATGGTCTGATCGCCACTCAAATACCGTCTCATCGTCACTGCCAAGATCATACATGGCTGCGCGATAGCTAAAGTGATGTGCGGTTGGGCGGGTAATCGGGTGATTTGTCGGTCCCAATCGGGCATCACTCGCGACACTCACAAACTTCCCAACAGATGTGTAGTCTAATTGAACGCGCTCCATGAGATAACTGTAATCATCGAGTGTTGATTCACTAACACGAGCGTATGAGCGAACATCTGTCCACCTCCCGAGATTGCTCTCGGTGATATGGACCGGATCATGTAACGTCGGTTCTGGACTGAGCGAATCGATACGTGTCGGTCCATATGACTCGATGTACATGGCTAATCAGCGCTCACGTCGACCAGCTGTTGCAGTAATGATTTTTTTAGGGGCAGTGATTATCGCTTCAAGAATCCCAGTTTCTTCGACTTCATCATCATCACGAAGATATGAGCGAACTCGCTGGCTGAGGAGTTCGACTGACCCGGCTAGAAGAACAACAAGAAGAATACAAGCCATCATCTCAGTGTAATGGAACGTTTTTCGTTGGATATCAAGCTCAAGCCCAAGTCCGCCTGCGCCAATAAGACCAAGTCCAATTGCGACTCGGACATTGTGTTCAAGATCGAATGCAATCCACGCAATGAATTGTCGGAAGACTTGACTCAGCATCCCAAAGGAGACAATCTGGCTTTTGTTTGCGCCGGTGCTTTGGATTCCCTCGATTGGACCATCAGCGATTTCTTCAAGTTCATCAGTAAATAGTCGCCCAAGATATCCTGTTGTGTCAATCATAATCGCCAGTGTCGCAGTAAATGGCGTGACCCCACCAAGCGGAATCAAAATTAAGACCCACACAAGTGCTGGGATTGCACGAATAAGGCTCATTGTTGCACGAAATACAAAATTGAATGGGTATGGGACGACACGCTCACTTGCCATGATACCAAATAATAATGCCCCGGGAAGCCCAAGTATCGTTCCAGCAATCGCAATCGCAATCGTAATTTGAGAGGCGGCAAAGAGATTTTCCGCGATAATGAAGTTCCAATACTGCATGAAATCAATAAATGGAATTCCATAATACGTTGTTGGAGGGAAGTACTCTCCAAGTGCTTCGGTGAACTGTGGAATCTGTGCAAATAACTCAGTAAGTGAAAAACCAACAGCATTTAGACTTGCATTGAATACAATTGCTGCTATGACAATACCGAGACCAGCGTATAGTCGGCGAACTGTCTTACGTCTGCGAAGATCGGTTAATTTTTTCTCGACTGAAGAGTCCCCGACAGAGGCAAGTCCAAAGTACTGTAACAGGTCGCGGAGTCGAGAGTCGGATGATTGAGAACTCATGATTCTACTTGCCGCCCAATAACATCTACCTCATCAGTACCATCACTACCGGTTTCGGTGTCGTAACGAGTACCATCAGAAGTATCTACAGTTGAGTTATCGCTATTATCAGTTGCAAGCCCAACCGTCTCGACATTTCCATAGAGATCGTCAACGAGACCTGGGGTAAGTTTCTCAGGACTGACGTCAAAGAGTATCTCACCATCGCGGAGTCCAATAAATCGTTCACCAAAGTAAGCTGCAATATTTACTTGATGAAGACTGACGAGTGCAGTAACTTCATGAACGCTTGCTGCTTTTTTGAGATAGTCCATTACACTCTCTGCACTTGAGGGATCGAGGCTTGCAACAGGTTCGTCCGCAAGAAGTAATGCTGGATCCTGTACAAGTGCTCGTGCAATTCCAACACGCTGTTGTTGCCCACCACTCATCTGTGAGGTACGCTGATGTGACTCCTCAAGAAGCCCAACGGTCTGAAGTGCTTCAAGCGCGCGTTCTTTTGTCTCTTTATTTTGCTGTTGTAATAGACTGCTAACTGTCGACGTTCGATCAAGTGAACCAGTAAGTGCATTCATATACGCTGAAACACCATCAACGAGATTGTGTTGCTGGAATATCATCCCAATGTCAGAGCGTGAGCCATTGATTGGATCCCCATTAAGCCGAATCTCTCCTTCGGTTGGATGTGTTAGTCCGTTAACACAGCGGAGCATCGTTGACTTTCCAGCTCCTGATTCACCGAGAAGGACAACAAATTCATCTTCAATCTCGAATGAGACTGAATCGAGTGCAACGACGTCACCATATGTTTTTGTTACGTTATCTACAGTAAGTGTGCTCATAATAATTATCTTTAATAAAAGAGTTAGTTGATTGCTACCAGGGATTAGGATCCAAGCTCGATTCCAAGATTATTGAGTCGTTTAATTACGGGTTGGTAGTCATCGATTGAGGTGTCACGGAGTGTTGTGAATGGTAAATCAGCCTCATTGTAATCCTCTGGATAATACTGTTGAATTAAGCCTTTATCTGAGTTAACAAGAAGATCGCCAACCTGTGTTTTATACTCTGAATCCCAGGTTTTTCGGGCATATACTGGCTGTTTTGGAATCGGGAATGACCACCAGAATGGTCGGAATTTTGGTGACTCAGTATCAAGCACATCCAGTGCTGAACTCTTATCAATGACGCGTTGTGGAAAGTCAGATTTGTATGATGATGAGATATGTGGCATTCCGTTTCCACCATACGTGGTTGCTGCATCCGCCTCACCAGCACCAAGTTTCTCGAGTGCAACTTCATGATTCGACCATGAGCCGGTGAAATCAACCGGGTCACCATCTGGGGCATCACCAACGTCTAGACCAGCTTGTTTCAGCGCATATGTTGCAAAGATTGATCCGCTTGTCGAGAGACGATCAGCAAAAGCCGCTGTTCTGCCTTCTATATCTTCGCGTTGTGTGATATTTGAGTCTTCATTTGTCAGCATTACTGAGAAATAAAACGCCGACCCACCCGTGACGGTTGTCCCATATACATCCATTAGGTCGGGATTCGAGATAAGTGTAACATCGTCCATTCCAATTTCGGCTTGTTCACTATTGAGCGCTGGGCGAACTGCTGAGTAGTCTTGTGGAACTTGCATCTCAACAGTAACTTCATCAAGTTCACCTTCAATCATCGCTCGCATCGGTTCATACCGTGTCCGAATATCCGAAGGTGTTCCCGGCGTCAGCACCATAGTGATTGTCGTACCACCACCGCTCGCAGACCCGCCAAGCGTTCCACTACACCCGGCAAGCCCAGCAAGGACAGCGCTGGCACCTGCGGCAATAAATCCACGACGCCCTGTTAGCATACCGCGAGACTGATTTGTGTGATTTCGCTCCGGATTTACATTCTGGTCTTTCTTCTTCATCACTTGGATTGAACTAAGTCGAGTGAATAATTATTGTCCTCATAGAGTATATAACGTCAATAACGAATGGCAATGAGAGTTCTTCGACCAATATATTTAATAAATAACCAATAATGGTCTATTCTGGTATAATTGGTTATATATAAGATGTCATTAATAAATAGGCGTCTGTACGAAATATTATCGAAGGTAACTATAACCTCACTTGGAGTGGCAACATGGAGAGTACTTAGCGCAGGCTTATCAGGTTATTACAGAACAGTGAGTTCATGAAGTACGATGATCGAAATGATCGGACTATTCGATTTGAGCAGATTGCGCATGCGGAGATAAAAACACTCGAAACCCTCGCAAACAGGGTGCTTGCGACCAATCCCTCGTTATCGGTCTTACAGGAGCCACATCCACAATTAATCATGCAACAGGTGACAGACCCTGTTGAACACCAGCAATTCAATCTTGGTGAGATAGTGGTCACGCCTGCTGAGGTTTCGATTAATGATGCACAGGGATTTGCAATGTACCCAGGTAAACAAGAGCGAGCAGCGCTTTCGGGAGCGATTATTGATGCTGCGGTTGCTGGAAATCATACGCATGCTGAAATAATCCAAAATAAACTCGATACTATGGATGAACGTCGCAAGCAACAGCGGGACGAAACATGGAGTGAAAGTCAACATACTGCAGTCGAGTTTGAAACAATGGAGAATGAGTTATGAGAGCTCTTGGGATTGATCCCATTCATGATACTCAAAAAACATTCCGAACGCTATGTGCTGTATTATCCAATCCAGGAACAATTGAACAGCACAGTGTCACTCCCGTTGATCACGCTGTCGTTGTGACGCTCGTTGATCATGAACTCCAAGCACAGATAGATGATGAAAAGCTCCAAAAAGAGCTTGACGCACAAGGGCGATATGAAGATGCGGATGTACGTGAAGCGGATATTATTCATACGCGGGGGGTACCATCATGGGATATTCGAGATATTCCACGTGGAACGCTGCTTGAGCCAAGTGATGGTGCAACAGTAATATATCGAGTTGAGACGCTTACAACAATATCATCACATTCAGCCGTCGAGTCTGATAATATCCATCAGGATGCGGTTGGGGATGACACCTCAATTACAGTGGTCACAATTGACGGACCGGGAGTTCCAACAAAGACAGACCGAACAGTAGCGATTGGGCTTCCTCCAGAAGAGTTGGATCGGATTGCGACTGCGCAGTCAACGTATCCACGGGGTGTCGACGTGATTATCACGACTGCTGAGTCTATGCTTGCGATTCCTCGGTCAGCAAGTATATCAAGAGTCACGATTGAGCATGCTCAGTCGACAGTAACTGACGGATCAGTGCGTGAACGCGAATCGGAGGCACGCTAATGGGATATGTTGCTGTCAAAGCTGGTGAGGAGCTTATCGAACGTGCGGCTGACCTCTTTGAGAAACAGCGTCTCAATGGCGACACCGAGCCAGTAAGCGTTGACCAACTTGAGGAACAACTTGGTCGTACAGTCGCACAAGTGATGAGTGAAGGAGGTGTTTATGCCCCTCGCCTCGCTGCGCTTGCGGTCAAACAAGCACAGGGGGATACAGTTGAGGCCGCTTTCCTCCTACGTGCGTACCGTTCAACGCTTGAGCGGTGGGATGAGACTGTTCCAGTTGATCCAAATGAGATGTTTGCAATACGACGAGTCTCGCCTGCATACAAAGATGTTCCAGGCGGACAAATTCTTGGTCCGACAAAGGACTATACTCAGCGGTTACTTGACTTTGCACTTACCAACGAGGGAAAAACCCAATCCGGCGGGACAAAGGAGCCAATGGATCCAACAGCCGAGTGGGATGTGACGACTGAGGAAGCGCCTGAATCGCTCGCAAATGTGATGTCTGTGCTTCGGTCAGAAGGGCTCGTTCATGAGCCAGATTCACCTGAGATAACTGATCCAACAGACACGACACGTGAGTCGCTTACTCATCCGGCAGATCGCGATGCTATCTTACAGGAGTTAGCTCGTGGCGAAACAGGAGCAATGACTGCACTTGGATACTCTGCACTTCGCGGCTATGGGCAGGTGCATCCAACGCTTGCTGAAGTACGGATTGGGCGGCTACCGGTCATGATTGAGCATCCATATACTGAGGAGACTGCAACAATCACTGATATTGAGGTGAGCGAGAGCGAAGCAATCGTCCCTGTCTACGCCAAGCGGGATGACCCACAGTTTGCATTTGGGTATGGGCTTACCTTTGGACGGAATGAGCGAAAGACGATTGCAATGACAATACTTGATGCATCGATCCAACTCGATAGTGACGCTGAGCCTGCAGAAAATCCAGAATTTGTTTTAGATATTATCGACGGGATGGATTCATTTGGATTTATTGAGCATCTTAAGTTGCCACATTATGTAACATTTCAGTCAATTCTCGATCGGATCAGAGGGATTCGACAACGAACAGCAGATAGTGACAGCACTCATGCAACACAATCTGACGGGACGACAACAACGGAGGTTGAGTGTGATGAGTGAAATAAATGCAGAAACAGACGCAGAAGTCAAAGAGGGTGATCAAGATGATAATGTCACAACTCAATCAAGAGATTATGCCGATCAGCACGCACGTGATCAGCCCAAAGATGAAATGACCGAACCCAAGCGAAGTGCTGTTGAAACCATTGATTCACTCCTCGGTGAGTTTGATGATGATGATAGCTTGTCAGGATACAACTATGCGTATCTTGATGAGCACACAAAGCGTGAAGTGCGACGATCAATTATCAAGGCTATCTCAATTCCGGGACATCAAGTTCCATACGCTTCTCGACCGATGCCGCTAGCCCGTGGATGGGGAACTGGTGGTATTCAGGCGTCACTCTCACTGCTTGGACCTGATGATACATTCAAAGTGATTGATCAAGGGTCCGATGAATCGGTCAATGCAGCAAATATTAGACGGCTGGCATCAAACACTGCTGATGTCGAAACAACGACTGATACGACAAACGCAGATATAATTCAAACTCGACATCGGATTCCTGAGGAAGTTCTCACCGATGAGCAAATTCTTGTATTGCAGGTTCCCGTCACTGACCCACTTCGGAAAGTTGACGGCTCCGATGCTGCGAATCGTCGACGGCATGCGCATCGTAATTACGGAAAAATGTGGGTACACCTCTATGAGAACGTCGTTGAGTGGGGTGAGATCAATATCGCCGCTCGATACCCAACAATGGTTGCTGGACGGTATTTGATGGATCCCTCTCCAATCCCCCGCTGGGATGTGCCGAAACTTGATCATGCGGATTCATTGTTCATTTTCGCTGCTGGACGAGAAGCACGCATTTATGCTGTGCCACCACACACATCGGTCGAACCACTTGCATTTGAAGACCGCACATTTCAGGTTGAGCGCTTTCCTGGCGTCAGTTGTCATGCATGTGGATCAACCGATACATATCTCACTGAAGTCGAGACAGATGATGGATCGGTCTACTACAGTTGTAACGATGCGTCCTTTTGTCACAAACGACAACAAAACCCCGAATTAGATCGTGATCATCATATTAAGCAATCGATTGACGGGTGGGGTCCTGGGGTAAGTGATCCCGATTCTGGAGACACTGCAGGTGATACCGAATGAGTATGAGATTACTCGAGGTATCAGATGTAAAAAAGCAGTATGGCTCTGGATGCTCAGCGTGTATCGAACGCACTGGCGATGATGCTGGGACGAATCACTGTCCTGTTTGTGACACTGTCATTGCATGTGCAAACATTAATTTGACAGTCGACGCTGGTGAGGTGCTTGGGATTGTTGGAGAATCTGGATCTGGAAAGTCAAGTCTTGCAGAACTCATTGCACTTGAGAAAGATGATGAGGGAGAAGTAGCTGGTGACATTTCATATACAGAATATGATGGCAATCTCTTAGCTGTTGATTATCAAACACGACATGAACTGAAAAACACCCATCTGAGTCTCGTACATCAACATATTCGGGATGGACTTGAGTTAGAGTTTTCTGGCGGCGGTAATGTTGCAGAAAAACTGCTTTCTGCTGGATGGCGGCGATATGATGATGTCCGTGAACGGGTCCGGAGCTTGTTTGACGCAACTGAGATTCCTGTTGACCGGATGGACGACCCAACTCACACGTACTCCGGCGGTATGCAACGGCGTGTTCAGATCGCGCGTGCACTCGCCAATAAACCTGATATCATTATCCTTGACGAACCGACAGCAGGGCTTGATGTAAGTGTTCAGGCTCGTGTCCTCGATATGTTTCGACGGATTCAGCAACAAAACGATGTTGCTGCAATCGTCGTCTCACACGATCTGAGTGTTATCCGGTTGTTGGCTGACCGAACGGCGGTGATGCGACATGGACGGATTATCGAGTCGGGATTGACGGATCGTATCATGGAAGATCCACATCACGAGTACACACAGACACTCATTAATTCAGTAATTTAACAGATGACATCACAAGCAAATACAAACGATCGCACAGAGACTAAGACACAATCGATATCTCGAACAGAGCTATGTCGACCAGTCCTCACGGTCAAGCAATTATCGAAAACATTTGCACTCCACACGGTTGATGAAACGGAGGTTGTTGGACTTGATGAGGTCTCATTTCAGGTTACTGCCGGTGAGTTTCTTGGTGTTGTTGGTGAGTCGGGGTCAGGAAAGTCTTCATTATTAAAATGTATTTATCGAACATATCAAGCGACTGATGGGGATATTCTGTATCATCAGCGTGTGCAAGATCAAGATAATGAATCAGGTGGTAAAACACCGACTGAGATTAATCTTGTCTCCTGTTCAGATCGAGAAATCATTCGCCTGCGAAAAAACGCAATCGGATATACATCACAATTTCTTGATGAGATCCCACGAGTTCCTGCAGTTGATGTCGTCGCGCGACCGCTGTGCGAGCAGGGATTTGCAGATAAGAAGGCTCGTGAACGTGCAAAATCGTTATTATCGCAACTTCGACTTCCCAAGTCATTATGGGAGGCATACCCAGCGACGTTCAGTGGAGGTGAGCGACAACGGGTCAATCTCGCACAGGCAATCGCACCAAAGCCTAATCTTCTCTTGCTTGATGAACCGACAAGTGCACTCGATCCAGAAACACGTCGTGCTGCGGTTGAACTGCTAGAAACGTATTTAGATGATGATACGACGGTTATCGGTGTGTTTCATAATGCGGATGTTGTCTCGGCTGTCGCCGACCGGATTGCCGTTCTTGATGAGGCACAACTCAAGCGAATTGAGCCCGCTGAGACATATTCAGCGACACACTCGCGCACCGACTCAGTTGCTGTCGACCAGGAGAGAAAAACAAATAACGATCACACTGCAGATACTGCGGGCGATTCAGAGACGGACACTAACGGTGGAGACCCTCAATGAGTGATAATCAAACACAAAATGCGCACACCCACGATGGAGATAACGATACTCGTGACACAACGAGATCAACACATTCCCAAAAGAAATCTCATGACGACACCCGTATCATGAGTGTTGTTATTGAAAATGGGCAGGTTGTCACGCCATCGACCGTAATTAACGGTAGTATTCATATTGAGGGAGATCGAATTAAATCAGTCGGGGAGAATATCAAAAATGAGACACTATCCGCTGCGGACCGGCGCATCGACGCCGCAGGGCAGTATCTCGTTCCAGGTCTTATCGATCTTCATGGTGATGATATTGAATCACATCTGTACCCACGAGCAGGCGCGCGAATTGAGACACAGATGGCGTTGGCGAGTGCAGACCGCGCAAATGTCGCTGCTGGAATCACAACCAAATTTCATGCAATCTCGTTTGAGGTTGATCCCGAAGCAAATCGTTCACCTGAACTTGGCGCTGAACTCACCACGGCGGTTGAGCAAACTGATGGACTCATTGCTGACCACCGCATTCATGCTCGGTGTGAAGTGACACAGAAACGCTGTGTTGAGGCGATTGAGACGCTTCTTGACGCTGACGACGCAGGATTGGTTTCGGTCATGAGTCATATTCCTGGTAAAGGGCAGTTTCGCGATACAGATGCATTCATAGAGTATTATCGAAATTCGCAGAATCATACTGTCGCAGAGGCAGAAGAGATGATTGATGAGCGTGGCAGTCTTGAATTGGAGACAATTCGTGAACGAGTCCGTCGGATTGTTAACTGCGCACGCGATGCAGATATTCCAGTAGCATCACACGATGATGAGGATCCAACGGAGGTGGCGCAATTGCATGATATTGGTGTCAATATTAGTGAATATCCAATCAACATTGAGACGGCAAAGCGTGCTCATGCCACTGGGATGACTGTCACGATGGGAGCACCCAATCTCATTCGTGGGGAAAGCCAGTGGGGGAATCTCCGGACAGCGGACGCAATTGAGGCGGATGTGGTCGATGCGCTTGTCACAGACTATCATCCAATGTCGCTACTCGCAGCGGTATTCATCGATACGGGTGAGCCATTGCCAACGCGCGTTGCACGCGTCAGTAAGAATCCTGCTGATGCTATTGGGCTGACTGATCGTGGGCGCATCGAAGCTGGTGCACGTGCTGACATTGCAGTGGTCGATCCCAATCCAACCCCAACAGTTACTCGTGCATTTGTCGCAGGGGCTCCTGTGTACCGTGCGGAGGGAGCAAAATGAGTACACAACAACCACAACTCGGTGCTGCGATGGATGTTCGATTTGGTATCTCAGTCGAATCATTTCTTGAATATATTACCGATCTGGGACTCTCACATCTTGAACTCAAACGCGAGTATCTTGAAGGATTTCCAGACACACCAACGCCGGCAACACTTGGCGCGCTCACAGATAGATATGATGTCTCACTTACCTATCACGCACCGTTTCGAGACTGGAACATGGGGAGTTTTAATGATGCTATTCGTCGAAATAGTGCTGCACGAGTGAAACAAACACTTGATGACGCTGCTGCGGCAGAGGCTGGTGGTGTTGTTGTTCACGCTGGGTCAGTCCCTCGTCGCTATCCTGAGTGGGTGCGAGAAAAAGCACATAATAATGCATGCAAGTCACTTCGAGAGTGCGCAGTATACGCCGACCGTGTTGGTGTTCCACTCTGTGTTGAGAACCAGCCAATAAGTGACCGTGATATCAGACATACAACAACAGTTGCTGATCTTGCATCAGCAGTATCTATTGACGGGACTGATGCATCACTTGATGTGACATTTGATATTGGACATGCGAATGTGAACGGGCATGAGTATCAAGAATTCGTTGAGAAATTTGGTGATCAAATCCGAGTCTGTCATCTGCATGATAATGATGGGACGAGCGACCAACATGAACCTCTCAGCGATTATGATAAGTTTATCACGGCGATTCCAGCAGATTACTTTGTCTTCGAAATGACATCAGTCGCAGATATTGGAGTCTCGGTTGGCAGACCTGATGTTACTGTCCCTGAATGTGAGTTGTAGCACATCACAATAGATAATTGGGGAATATTCAATTTTATTTATACTTTCTCATCCGATGAGCAGGCGCCAAACCTCGCCGTTCAGGGCGGGGAGGGTGTCAATGCTTGATTCGCTCATGTGAGACAGGTCGATCGAAGGTATAGTGATATTGACAAAGAGACACAACCTGCGAGATATCAAACATTCGCTCCGCATTTGCATCATTATAACGAAATGTGAGACTGACATCGACCGATGATAGTCGGTTAATACGCGAAATGGTTATTCAGTGATGTGAATTAGTTTATTAATTGACTGGGTCGGGTGCTCACAGTAATTATTACAGCTCACGTGAACCATCGAGGGCAACGAGAACGGCACTGGCACGCGCTGTCGCTCGATATTTCCGCCATTTTCCCTCTTTTTGACGAATAATAAGTCCAGCGTCGGTAAGCTGAGACAACGCATGACTGATTGCGCTATCACTGACTTCAAGTAATGGCGCAAATTCACAGACACAAAGCTCCTCGCCAGCGATATGGAGAATGCGAACGATCTTGTACCGGGTTTCGTTTGCAAGTGCTGATAAGAGTTCGACATCTTCGTTCAGCGCAGGTCCACCCGCGGCTGTGTCGATCTCTTCAAGCTTTGCCAGACGCTGGCATACTTCCTCGTCACCACATCCACCGCCCTCGTCGGCGAGATACCGCTGTAATCGCTCAGTCGATGACATATACATCAATTGATCAGATAGTAAATTAAGTATTATGGAGTGATTCGATGCCGGGCACACTCAGTAGATTCTAAAACACTTTAGAGATACGTAAAATAATTTCTAAGCCTCTATTTCCATACGCGCTAAATCGATGGACTCAGCTTTCTTGAACGATATTCTCCCTATTTAATCGTCAGATTGGACTTGCCCAGGTCGAAGGTCTTATACATATGATTGAATAATCGTTCAATTGAATGCAACTGATATATGGACGATACATATTTGACAATTGCCGGACAGTCGATCAAATGATTGAGCAAATACTAATTTCTAATTAATGATCGAACTCACCCTGTACGAAGAAGCAATGTGTTGTTCCACGGGGGTTTGTGGTCCTGACCCTGATAAAGAACTTGTCGAAGTCAGCGCCGCGCTTGAGCAACTTGAGTCGGAATTCGAAGATGTCGATATCTCGCGAGCAAATATGCAGCACAACATTGAGCAGTTCCTCGAGATGCAATCTATCTCCGAACTGATTGAGGAGCACGGTCCATCGATTCTACCAATCACCGTTGTCGAGAATGAAATTGTCGGCAAGTCAGAATATCTCTCGTATAACGAACTCGCGACAGTACTCGAAACAGCAACGCCGACTCAGGAGATCAATGCATGAGCATGACACTCACTGACACACGAGCGATTGTCGAGCCGACAAATGAAGAAACCGAATTCGTCTTCTTCAGCGGAAAGGGCGGTGTCGGCAAGAGCACGGTGAGTTGTGCGACTGCGACGTGGCTTGCCAACAACAATTACGAGACACTACTAGTGACGACTGACCCAGCGCCGAATCTCTCAGATATCTTTGGGCAAAACATCGGTCACGAGGTCACTGCGATTAATGATATCGAGAATCTCTCAGCAATCGAAATCGATCCAGACACTGCCGCTGAGGAGTACCGCCAGGAGACAATTGAGCCGATGCGACAGTTGCTCGATGACGAACAACTTGAAACCGTCGAGGAACAACTCAATAGCCCCTGTGTTGAAGAAATCGCCGCATTCGACAACTTTGTCGACTTCATGGACAGTCCTGAATATGACATAGTCGTATTCGACACGGCACCGACCGGTCACACTATCAGGTTGATGGAGCTCCCATCCGACTGGAACGCAGAACTAGAGAAAGGTGGCTCAACCTGTATTGGACCAGCAGCCTCGATGGAAGAACGCAAGCATGAGTACGAGCGCGCCATTGATACGCTACAAAACAACAATCGGACCTCCTTCGGGTTCGTTGGTAAGCCTGAAGACTCTTCGATAGACGAGATCAAACGCAGCGCGAGTGATCTTGGTGACCTCGGAATCGAGTCCCAATTGCTGATCATTAACGGGTATCTTCCCGAATCTGTGTGTGAGGATCCGTTCTTCGAAGGGAAATATGAAGACGAGCAGGCTGTGATTGATCGCGCACAGACGGAATTCGATGCCGATGCAATGGCGACATACCCACTCCAACCTGGTGAGATTGCAGGACTCGATTTACTTGCAGATGTTGGCGGCGTTCTATACGATGGCGATGAGGCATCCGTCGATGTCGGGACAGCAACAGACGCCGAAGCCGAGACTGTAGGTGAATTTGATTCGATGGTCGACGCCGAAGCAGTCGCCGACCAACTCCGACCGGGTGATGAGACACAGTATCTCTTTTTTACTGGCAAAGGCGGTGTGGGCAAAAGTACGATTGCCTCAACGACGGCAACAAAGCTTGCTGAGGCGGGTTATGAGACACTTGTTGTCACAACTGACCCAGCCGCTCATCTTCAGGATATCTTTGGCGAGCAGGTCACTCATGAACCGACCTCAGTCAGTCAGGCGAATCTCGATGCAGCACGGATCGATCAACAAAAAGCGCTTGAAGAGTATCGTACGCAGGTTCTTGAGCACGTCACTGAGATGTACGAGAATAAAGAGGACACCCAAATCGACGTAGAAGCCGCAATTGCAAACGTTGAAGAGGAACTCGAATCACCATGTGCTGAAGAGATGGCTGCCCTTGAGAAGTTCGTGAGTTACTTTGATGAGGATGGCTACGATGTTGTCATCTTCGACACTGCTCCAACAGGACATACACTCCGATTACTTGAATTGCCCTCTGACTGGAAGGGGTTCATGGATCTTGGTTCACTAACGAAGGGCGCCGCACCTGCAAAAGGTGATCAGTACGACAAGGTCATTGATATAATGAAGGATCCCAAACGTAGTAGCTTTGCATTTGTGATGTATCCCGAGTATACCCCGATGATGGAGGCATATCGAGCCGCCGCTGATCTTGAAGATCAAGTCGGAATCGAGACTTCATTGGTGGTTGCGAATTACTTACTCCCTGAAGAATACGGTGATAATGCTTTCTTCAAGAACCGCCGCGCTCAGCAGGCAAAGTATCTGACCGAGATTAGCGACCGGTTCGACGTGCCGATGATGCTCGCTCCGCTGCGTCAGGAAGAGCCGGTTGGACTAGACGAGTTGCGCGCGTTCGGTGAAGAGATAACCGGAGTGAGTGACATTACTGAGGAGACGGAACCGGAGGTGACGGCGTCATGAGCGAGGCTGCGTCAGAAGAACTAGCCGTCGAAGAATCGCTTCAAACATTCATTGAGACGCTCCACAATTCAAAAACCTATCAGCAGTTCGTGGACGCGAATAAACAACTCAATGCTGACGAAGAGGCACGGTCATTACTTGAAACATATCAACAAAAGCAACAGGAATTAGACACGGACGACTTTGATTCGTCAATCCTCGGCGAATTACAGGAGCTCAAAACTAAAGTCTCGAACAATGTCACTATTCAGGAATATCAAGCAGCACGGGAAGAGTTCATCGCTCTTCTTGAACAGACGAACGACGTCATCAGTGAACAAATCAGACAGGAATTCGCGCAGTCTCTAGGAGGTGGGTGCTGTTGAGCACCTCTGACGATGAAGTTTTAATCGCCGCTGAAACGCTTGGCAAAGAACTTGATCTGGTACAATCGGAGACAACAGCTGATGAGTTTGAGTCGCTATTGATTGAGTGCAATAAATCTATTAACGACGAGATCGGTCTCGAATACGGTGATATCTGCGATGCTGGAAGCGACTGCTGTTGATATTAGCTATAATTGAAGACGCTACCCCCCTTTCAACGAGCTGCGAAACCGCAAATAGGGGGGAGACAGCGCCCGCACGAGTTACTTGCACGTTGCACGCTTCTCCGCCATGCTTAGAACCCGCGCGGTCGAGCAAAATACTGTGATGTTCGCCTATGTCATCGATTCACTTCAGGAGCTTCTGCAGTTTTTATGCGGTTTTGATGATTTGATATGTACAGACGATTCAAAGCGACTGCCTCGGGACTTGACCCTGAGGTGGGTTGGCTCGATTGCATCCGACTCGACGGTTGTAGGATATAAACAGAATACCGCATCTTTAGGCCTGTCTCTTACCCACAAATCGAATCAGGATTTTAGCGGAAGGGGATCGGGATCGGCGAGCACAACTGAAATCCTCGGTATCTACAGATTTAATACCTCTTTGGAACAATTGTAGTGGAGTTGATTACCGGCGTTCTATAACCCCCACAGCCAATATCACTGTTTGAATCGCCTCTCTCCTCGATTTTCTGCGTTCAAAATACCTCTGAGAGCGTCTGAAACGTCCGGTTACGACTCCACGAACTTATGGGTAAGAGACAGATCTTTAGGCACAAGAAAATATTCAAATAGAAATGAAGTTCAATCCATAACCAAGCATAGTCCCAATCGTAACGACAGTGACGGCATAAATAGCGAGGAGTTTCCGCTCGAAGAGTTTGTTAAGTAGGATCAGGTTCGGGATGCTGACGCCTGCACCACCGACGACAAACGCGATAACTGTCCCAATTGGGACGCCTTGGTCAACGAGCGGAGCAGCAATACCGAGCATTCCTGCCATGCTGACGTACAGCGGTGCGCCTGCGAGTGCGGCTAGTGGAACAGCAAGTGGATTCCCAGCAACCTGTTGGAGCCACGAAGCAGGCACTGCTCCGTGAATCAGTGCACCGAGGATCATCCCGAGAAGGAGATACGGGAATGCCTCAGTAAAGAACGACCAAGCGCCTCCAGCAGCGGTTTCAATCCGTTCGCGGTGCGTTTTTGTCGTCTGTGCATTACTTGAGCACGAACATGATGTGGTACCCCCATCCGCCGCGACTGTGCGATCGTTCGTCGTAATTTGCACATTTTTTACCAGATGGTCGAGATTGAGGATATCGATAATGACCCCACCAACGATTGCGGCGATCAGTGTCGAGATGAGGTATATTACTGTCACTTCGACGCCGAATAATCCCAATAACAAGAACGCAGCAATTTCATTGACAATAGGCGACGCCAACAGAAATGAGAATGACAATCCGAGCGGTGCGCCAGCGCCAAGTAGCCCTGCAAGAACTGGCACAGTCGAACATGAGCAAAACGGCGTCACAGCACCCAAACCTGCTGCCGCAACATTTCCGCTTCCTCGATTTCGCTTCTGGAGTATCTCTTCGACCGTTTCCGGCGGCAAGTACTCCTCAACAAGTCCAACGAGAAACGATGCTCCGATGAACAGCGGAACAAGAATTGTCGCCAGATGAACAAAATAATCTCCAGAATCAATCAGTGCCGTCTCGATACCAGAAGGAGTCATGCTGTCTTCCCACCAAGTGCGTCTGCAATGTCGAGTAATTGGAGGACGGCTGTATCTCCGATGCGATAATATGTCCACTTCCCCTGTCGACGCGTGTTGACGAGATCGGTGTCTTTGAGTTCACGAAGATGGCTCGCGACAGTTGACTGAGGAGCATCAAGGACGACCTGTATTTCACACGCACACAACTCCCCATCCCTGAGGGCTTCAAGAATTTGAATCCGGTACTCGTTTGAGAGCGCTTTGAATACTGCTTGCGTCGTTTGAATCTCTGTGTCGTCAGCCGTCAACTCGGTCAGCGACGTCAGACGATCTTCGGGATTATCATAAAGACGATTAAGCGTTTGTCGTGTCGATTCAGGAGTGGATTCAGACATTGTTAATTATTCTCCGTCGTCCACTTCCTCAATTTCAACACCACAGCAGGCGTCGTCGTTCGCATCTGAGTTGGTTCCAAATAGTGTATCTGTGATTCTTCCAAGAAGTGAGTTCGTCATACAAATTGATAATATTCGGTTTGATACTAGTGACTTTCGATGGTAGTAATTATTTTTACTTCATAATATCTTCGAGCTACCCCTTTATCGGTAGTAAATAATAATTATCACAATTGAGTTGTAACCACTTATCATGTCAGTGCTTTTCATATTGGTGAATCTCGAATTGTCTGTACCTCATTGAGCGTTCAATTATACAGAACCAAGGAGAATACCTGCGTCTTTAGCCCTGTCTCTTACCCACAACTCGAGTCAGGATTTTAGCGGAACGGGATCGGGATCGGCGAGCACGACTGGAAATCGTCGAGGACTTGCTCGATTCGGCTGAGGACCTCGTCCATGTCGATAACGTCCTGATGGACCGGGAGTTCGATAGCCAGCACCTCTTGGAGATGATTAGCCAGCGCGGGCTCTCGTATGTCGTTCCGAAGCGGATGCAGACCAGCGAGAGAGCTCAGGCCAAGCGGTTGCTCCAGCGTGACCAAGACCGGTATGAAACTGACCGGAAGCTCCACCTCGACAAGAACGAGTGGCACGAGACGACGCTGATCTACCGACGCAAAGAGAACTCTGAACACGATGATCACCGGCAGTACTCGGTGTTCATGTCCAACCGTGGCGGTGGATTCCTCAGCGAGTATGGCTATCGCTGGGAGATTGAGAGCGGCTATCGGTCGATTGAGCGGTTCATGGTCGCGACGACGTCGACGGATTTCGGGCTGCGGTTCTTCTACTTCGCGTTCGCCTGTTTGTTGTACTCGATTTGGCGAGCGGTCGATCTGCTCGTCCAAGTCAAGTTGACTGGAGAATACGAACGGTCACCGATGGTGACTGCCGATAATACGCTCACGCTGTTGAAGAAGGAGACCAGAATCGGGTAGCACGGTGCTCTACCCGTGATAGAGCGTCGTCCGAGTGGCAATGCTACCGAAGGTTACAGAAAATCGTCTATATGGTAGGAACTTCAACAAGAATGGTCGTTTAGAGAAGGTTCTGAAGCAGTCTCCACTTATCGATTCGGTCGAAACTACACATCACAGACCCGCTAAACCCACTGTAGTCTCAACTACTGGATCAGTATTTTGATATAGCGTTATATGGTTTATACGTCGCAACGCGGACGGAGATTTGCCAGGAGATAATATATTATTCACCGGATAAGTATGGAAATTTACCATACATCGCCATCAGCAGCACTGAGTACTGGCATTAATAATAGTTTAGCACATCTACCAGATCAAATTTCATCTGGAAAAAGCAAGATTACAGGAAGAATTCAGTATACACACCCTGGATAAGAGCAGCAATTTGTAATCGCGTAGTTGAATAGAACCTGGACAGTGAACCTCGCTGACACAAACAAACTGTTTTAGCAATCGATAGACCTTGGATATTATCTCATGAGTAATTCCGTCAGTTTATGTGTGGGTGACTTCGGAGATGTGTTATGAGTATTGTTGCTACAGCATAACTACAGTATCGTGTATATGTGCTCTTCATAGGTTTCACGGACTCTGTCACCCCAGTTGTGAGTATATGTCTCAATAATGTCACCGCCAACATCACCCCGAAGATACTTGACAATACCACGGTCACCGGTTCTATCTCGAAGATGTGTCGTGAAGAAATGTCGAAAATAGTGTGGGGTGACATTTTCTGTGGCATCGCCCCCATCATTGTGCCATCCAACATCCTTTGCGTGGGTTTCAACTATGTGATGGACCATATGTGGTGTAAGACGTTTCCCCCACTGTCCTGTGGTGCTGACAAATAGTGGTTGAGCAGGCGACGTTGTCTGTGGGCGAATCGCAAGCCAGCGTCGTAGCGCCCAATCGAGTTCCTCATCGATTGGAATCGTTGTTGAGCGCTGACGCTTGTTTGAGGCAGTTCGCTCCTCACCGGCGACAACAACTCCGACCGCTGGAGCGTCTGAAACATACATCGAAGGTCCTCGTCCCTCAAGATGTGCCCGTAATGGTTGAGAATTACTTGTCGACACCTCATCAAGTGCTTTTCTATCGGTAAGTACGATATCCCGTAGATCAAGATTACAGAGCTCACCGGCGCGTATCCCAGTTTTGATGAGTGTCATGATGACCGCGTGCTCAAGTGGGTGATGTATATCCGCAAGGAATGACCGCATATCTGTCAGTGAAATCTCTCGTCGAGATGGATTTGTATCAATACGCTCATCCATTTCAGCGATGACAAGTGTCATTGGATTAGATTCGAATGCACCGATCTGAGACATATATGCATAAAATCGGTGAAGATAGGAGGCATATGTAGCGATGGTGCTATCTGCGGTCTCTGTTTGCCGGAGTGAGTGGATCCATGCCATACAATCGCGGTGTGTTGCACGTGCGATATTACTGGTGGCAGTCGAATCGATCTCTGTCGGTGATGTTTGATCGGATGCATCTCGACTCTCCTCTGTGAGAAACGTCTCAAAGCGGCGAAGAACACGGTTGTATGCATCCCGTGTTTGCGTTGATTTTCCATGATAGGTCATATCTTGGATGAAGTATCCAACCGGGTCATGAACAACCTCGCCGTCTGCTGTGTTAACACTCATTAGTTCTCGCCTCCGGAAAGAGTTTCAGTATCAGCGTTATCGATCACATCAGCGTCCTCACGGAGGGTATACCCACCGTGACGACCGCTGTAGGTGATAACACTCGCCTCTTGAAGTTCTGCGAGGGTTTTATCAAGCCGCTCTTCAATATTCTCTGAAACGATTGCAAGAAGCTCATCCCATTCGTGATACGTGTCCGCTGTGAGAGCGTCAATGACACGTGCTCTCAGAGAATTTGTCTGTGTATTCGCCGAGCTATTGGTATTTGTGTTCGTCGAATCAGTGTTTTGAGACGCTGTCTCAGTCGCAATAGACGAACGATCTGGGACAGTAAAGTCACGACGACCCGCTTGGACCATCGTTCGGACGAACTCACTTTGACTCATATTGAGCGTCTCAGCATGAGTAACCCATTCTTGCTTCTGTGCGGGTGAAACGTACGTCATTACGCTGGTGCGGTCGGTATTTGATTCAGTCTCGGACATAGTTTATTTCATGATTGGTATGCATTTCAAAGTACTGTCCTCACACATCTAATCTCTCTTATCTGTGTAGCTACAATTTTTAATCACGGTTATTACTTACTTAGTTGTGTAGAGACTGTGCTTTTCGGACATAATGCTGTATCTACACAAATAAGTTGATGCGTAGATTAGGTTCTTTCTGACACAAGAGTAGATTGCAACGATGCAACATCGCAACAGTTCTCACATTGTTTGAATCCAAACTAGAGGTGTATCGTGCTCATGTGAGCGACGTCGTGACATATCGTTATTTGCCAGCGTCTACTCGATATATGAAACCGAAAGTGAGAGACACAGGTGGGATCCAATCTGACAACAAGGGCGATTGCATGTTTCAAGCAGAGCAGTCAATCGTCTGTAAAGTGTGTTAGATGAGTAGGAATCGTAGCGTTAGCGGTTGCTTGATCATCAACTATCTTGAGTTATTCTGTAGAAGGGTCAACAGAGACGTTTACTCCAGGGGTTGATGTCATTAGAAAGGTGATCTAGTGCACCATGCATAGTTGTCGGTCTGAGCTTAAATTACATCAAAACTATTTATCATTATTTCAACTAATCACCCAGGGTAGCTCTCCAGGACAGGCTTGTGGATTAATTTCAGTCGAGCCGGGAGATTGATACTCGTTATCTCGCCACTTGCGTACTTAATTTATGCGCTAATCGCTGCAGTGTAATTACGACGGATATAAAATTCTGTTTCATTGATAAAATTGTAATTTGCGGAGGTCAGTACGGTCGGTTTAATATGAACAATGACAGGGGCGACGAGCGATTCATACGACTCCAGCTGGGAAAGATTGGCTGGTTCAAGATTCGCGCAGACCGCGACGTCCCACCAGCAGGCGATATTAACAAAGTATCCTCAAAAGGAACCAATAGGCAGATCGTGCGTCTCACTCGTGACCATCATGAAAGACACGCCCGAGAAGTCGCCACTCGGTGAGAGTGACTTTGAGGACTACATGAGTGTTGACCTCGACATTACGAGCTACATTCACACGTCTGAAAGTCTGTCCGTTGACGTGGTTTAATCGGTTAGGGCGAGGACCCCGAATCAACACCCTCAGAATCGGTTCGCGATTCTGGTGTACGAATGAGAGTTTTGTTCTCGTTGCAGACTGCGCTCTCTCCGTTCACGTCTTGTCGAGAGGCTGTGGATACAAACCGGGTTCATGAGAGAGCATCTCATAGGCTGTCAGACGCCGTCTAACAGGGTCGTTCGGGGTGAGTTCATACTGCGAACATTGTGCGGTAATGTTGCGGAATATAGAAACACATCCCAGTCCGCATATACGGCTACTCAAGCCTGCCGTTGAACAAGCCGAAATAGGACTTGGGTACTCGCAGTGGTCCTCACAAATTAGCGAATACTGGGAAGACTGACGATCCCATATACATCGATACGGCTATTGAAAGAGGATGTGTCCAGGTGGTCACACTATCGGCAGGGACCGTACAAAACGGTTTGAATCGAGCAAGAGACCAATTGTGAAAGCACCGGTCTTGATAGATGAGTGTTGTAATCAGTAGAGAAAGTGTCCAAACGCCAATAACTTGCAGGGTGCAGCGTTGATCACATCAGCAGTTTGATCATTCGATGCGAGTCCTCGGGTTCGGGTAATCTGCCCAACAGTGGACAAGAATGTCAAAAAGGCATTCGCTCGTATCTCTTCCGTGGTACTGCGACATCAATCCCAGATGCAATAACTTACCTCAAATAGCAAAGCGTGAGTTTTCCAGCGTTGATCAACTTATCTGGAGTGAGTAGTGAACAGCTCAGTGTGTGGACTGGTATCACCGCATCGATTCACGAATCACATGTTTATGTCAACGTCATATACTGATTGAGATAAAATGGATCCCCCAAATTAGATGTATGGAGTGAGACCGACGAAAATATCGAATCAACGGTTTGTCGATAATCATAGATTGAAAAGACCGATTTCATTTTCTGTGTTGTATGGAACATATATATCGTATGTCGCTATATCAAATCATCGGGATGAGATCATACAGCTCCAAAGGGTACTGTCCATACGTGCACTCTGTTTCATTATCTTCAACAAAACCGATCGGACGCTTCCAGTTGTCCCTGACATTTGTTTTTATATCACTCAGGGATTTCGAGGTAACTCGACTCTGAGACCTAAATCAGCGATTCAAGCACTGTTACTGTGATTTCCGTTCCACGATATCTTTCATCAGCGTCTCACTCAGGCACTCATTTGTCGCGGAAACAAACGGTATTCCCGCATATCCGAGTTGAACCATGTTCAGAATTCTGAGCTATTCGTGATGACACATCAACTGGCGAGTGACAGGTCACAGAGGTGATGTCGAATGCAGGCGTGAACACTTTCCCCGACCATCGGACCCGGACCACGTATCTGTAAAATATGAACGCGAATTGGAGGCTACTTTCCATCCGGAGATTGTGTGTCTGTCAAACTATTTTAAAGAACGCATTGTTCCTTTTAGCTCAAGCCCTCGATTGCAGTA
>ERZ1034484.4-NODE-4-length-46772-cov-15.709784_pt1 | contig 46772 bp, 32 predicted proteins | sample MGYA00520647_ERZ1034484 | MGnify/ENA primary metagenome ERZ1034484 (study PRJEB33760, sample SAMEA4777684) | hypersaline lake metagenome | biome: hypersaline environment; feature: brines | place: Spain | collected 2012-08 | depth 0 m ... | reverse complement strand
AGTGCTTTGATATTTTTCGCAATCCGCATGACGGTGGGCTGAAGCGTCTTCGAGTAGATGTCGGTGAGTGCGTCTCACCAGTTTTTGTGGTCAGGAAGCTCGTTACGAATCGTGCGGACACGCTGTTTGATGGTGCCCTGGTCTTCGGGAATCTGGGTGAAGCGATACAGGGCGTGGTTGTAGAGTTGGCGACAGGTATCGCGGTGGTAGTCCAGCGTTTCACGCTGGCTTTCGGTCGGCTTGAGGCGATACCTGTAGTTGTAGTTCATGCTCGTTGGTCTTCGACGTACTCTTTCAATACATACAGTGAGACTTGTCCTGTCGAGATGAGACAGTACGAGTCGTTCCAGAAGGAGTCGCTCCACAGGTCGGTTTTGGGTTCATCTTCGTACTCGTTGCGGATGCGTCGAGCAGTTGCACACTTGACGGTGTTGATAAACTTCACGAGGTCTGTGGTCGGCTCAGCCCGGAACAGGATGTGAACGTGGTCGTCTTCGTCGTCGAGATTGGTCAGTATGCATAGTTTGAGTGATTCAACAAGTTCTGGTGAACAAGCGCGAACAAATAGTTGATTTGGATGGTTTATACGGCGCTCTTTCAGTGTAACTGCTCTCTCGTCTGCAGATAATCGAGACGAGTGCCTCTGGGCTTAGATGTTAATGTAACCCCGAGAGGGTGAAGCCGACGACGTCTAACCTATTACTCCAAATCTATATTGTTACCAGTATCTGCCACGTAGCGACAGCCGCAGATAGAAACTCCCAAAGATGGATTAAAACATATTAATCCAATGCTGACTACGCTACTATACAAATGCGGCACCTCTCAAAACAACGCTGTTGGCGTGGTGCGACAGATGCTGTCGGGCGGAGGTGGATCCGCGGACCCTCATGGACACACCGAGTGTTCGGGTGTGAGTTCCAGCCGACCCCTTCAGGAAAAAGTCGAGGGGGATTAAATTTGCCTGCGGGTGCGGTGCAGTGCAGACCCAAAATAGTGAAGACTCGGGGGCTTGTTCCCGAGGTACTTCACTGCCCTCTACTGTCTACTGATACCAAACCGGCTTAGATCTTCAGCAATTATATAGGGGTTCGAAGCGGTTCACTCAATCTATTTTGAGTCATGTTTTGCAACGCTCTGTTGTTCATTTGATGTTTGCTCTGAAGAGGCTGTATCATCTTGTGTCTCGATTAACAGTGCGCGATCAAGAACTCCTTCCTCGGTAGATATCCCCAATTCACTACCTGATTCAACGGCATCTGTCGTTGCATTCATTAAAATGGTCTGTGCGTCGCGAACTGCTCCATCCGAGTCAGGAGTAACTTGATCATATGTACCGTCACTGTTCATTACCCATCGCCGTCGGTTATCGGTAAGCGTTACTGCAAGGATATATCGAAGCTGTCGGCGGATGTGTGTGGCATCGACTGGTGTGATCGCTTCAACACGATTATCAAGATTACGTGTCATCCAGTCTGCAGACCCAGTATACCATGCTGGCTCGCCACCGTTTTCAAAGTAGAATATGCGTGAGTGTTCGAGAAATCGACCAACAATAGAGTGAACGGTAATGTTGTCACTCACACCCTCGATACCTGGACGGAGACGACAGATATCTCTGACAATAAGATCGATATCGACACCAGCCATTGACGCCTGATACAACTCAGCAACGATATCAGGATCTTCAAGCCCATTGATCTTCGCCACGATACGAGCAGGACGCCCAGCACGTGCATGTTCCGCTTCGCGACGAATAAACTGGGTAAAGCGTTCACGCATCGTCACGGGAGCAATCAATAGCTTCCGGAATTGGTTACTGAGCGTTGGACCAGTAAAAGAGTTGAATACCTTCGTAAGATCCTGTCCAATACCAGGATCGGAGGTCAAAACACCAAGATCAACGTATCCTTTTGCGGTCTCAGAGTGATAATTACCGGTTCCGACGTGTGAATACAGCTGTACACTCTTGTCTTCTTGTCGAACGACCAGTGCCGTTTTTGTATGGGTCTTCAATCCAACAGTTCCATAAGCAACATGAATACCCTCCTCTTCAAGTCGGCGTACCCACTCAAGATTATTTTGTTCATCAAATCGAGCTTTAAGTTCGACCATGACTGCGACTTGCTTGCCATTATCAGCAGCATCGATCAGACTCTGAATAACCTTTGAGTCGCTTGCTGTTCGATAGATAGCAGCCTTCACCGCGAGTACATCCGGGTCATGTGCAGCAGCCTGTAAAAAATGATGAACAGTGCCCTCGAATGAATGGTATGGGTGATGAACAAGAATATCATCTTCTTGAATCTCAGTAAAGACATCTGCGGGCTCATCACGAGGATCAACACCTGGACCACGCATGATTCGAGGATGAGGCTGTGGTGTCCATGACGGGGTCTTGAGATCTGAACGATTAATTTTAGTAAGCTCAAATAGCGAGCGGAAATCAATTGGACCTTTACGATAGAATACCTCTGCATCGGTCACATTGAGTTGTTCCTTCAGCACAGATATTGATTGCTTTGGCATGTCAGCCGCAACTTCGACTCGAACAACCGTTGCAAATCGTCGTTGCTCAAGCACTTCCTCAATCATGTTAATCAGATCCTCAGCGACTTCCTCATCGCGTCGAACCTCTGCATTACGAGTAACTTTGAATTTCGAAACATCAATGATGTCAACATTCGGTAAGAGAAGATCGAGATTTGCCTCAATCACATCCTCAATAAGGATATAGCCATGACTCATCTCCGGAATTTCAACGAATCGTGGTTGATTCTGTGGGATTTTAATCCGAGTGAATGTAAGTTCCTCATCATTTTCATCTGTTTCACGAGAGAGAACAGCAAGTGACAGGGAAAGATTTGAAATAAATGGAAATGGGTGTGCGGGGTCAAATGCAAGTGGAGTTAGCGTTGGCAAGACAGATGTCTGAAAATGATTACGAAGTTGTGTTTGTTGTGATTCAGTGAGTTCGTCGTGGGCGTGAATATGGATACCTTCGTCTGCAAGTTGTGGTTTGAGTTCGTTTTCCCAGCAAGCAGTCTGCTCACGAAAGAGTGGTCGCGCTGTATCGAGGATTTCTGTCCATTGTTCGTTTGGAGTTCGACCATCTGGCGTTGTCTCTGTGACTCCTGCCTCGATTTGTTGTTTCAACCCACCAACTCGTTTCATGAAAAATTCGTCCATGTTTTTTGTAAAGTAGGCAAGGAAACGCGCACGTTCAAGCAGCGGATTGCGCGCATCAAGCCCTTCGGAGAGCACACGCTGTTGGAATGCGAGTTCTGATAGCTCTCGGTTGAGATAATACTTCTCGTCTGTGATATCAGGAGAACTCATGAGATAAGGTTCGTAATCGAAAGGCATCCATCCTAATATAAGTCACTAACGACCGTTTGTCTCATATCTCCATATCTGATTATCTCGCGTGCGCTTGTGAAGAATACGGTATCAGCCTCAAATCCGATCCAGAAGCGCGGACGAGTCAGACGTGTCCCGAGTCTGGCGACCACGAAGAGATAATTCACCACGGAGAGACGCTGATGTGTCCATGCAGATTCAAGAGGCACGCCGACCTCACAGCGTCAGAGACGTTCATCGAGAAAACAGCGATACGGAAATCAGGTCGATGGCACAGTCCGTGCGATTCGAGTGAGACGACCACGATTGGTCGAGGAAACCACACCCTCAACAAAGTCTCAAAGAAGTGCGGACAAAATCCGCAAGTTGCCATCGTATGTCGGTCGTTGAACTTCTACCGGAGGAATCCTCACGCTTTGGCGCCGGGAGAGTATCAAACATCAGGAGTCATACTGTGCGTCACTGAAAGGGGGAAATAATAATTGCTTCCACGGGAGCGTGAAAGCCGTTCGCTCTGGTAAACTGTGAGGGCGTACAGCGGGAATTATACTTACCATTCGGCGGTACTGAACCGCCGTATGTACATTGTGCATGTGATATAAACAATTCACCAGTTGAATTTCTCACCTCGAAACAGCGAATCTCACTCAGTGTGAATTACTCTCACTACTCAATCGTCAGTCACTTTCTCTCAGATGATATTGTGAAGTACCACGGATCAGGTGACCCCTAGCGCCTGTGTTTACAAGTTGAACAAGGCGAATGCCACGGGGCTTGACCCTGAGGCATTTCACTCCTGCATTGCTGACGCAACGGTTTTTAATTCATTTTGTGTTTCGATCTCTGGTTGCGGTTTGTTCCGAAGATAACAAAGCGAAAAGTGCTTCATGAAACTTTGAGTCTCCACCAGTCCCTGATGCCGTCAATTGGCATTGAGAGTGACTCTCACAGGTCAATAGATCCAAAGTCACATTTTATCGGTGAACTTCCACTGATATCACAGAGTGATTCATATATTATCTACGAGTGACCCATCAATACCATCAGCATCAATCTGAATCTCGAATGAATCATGCACAAGCCAGAACTCTCGTTTGTGATGACCATCGGGAATAGGATTAATCCGGGCATCAACAATACCTGTTTCAGTGAGACGGTCAAGCCGCCGGTATGCGGTTGGTCGAGACATTGAACACGCCTCAACGAGAGTATCAACTGACTGTGGATCCGAATCAAGCGCACACAGGAGTGCACAGACATACTCATCTGCAAGGAGTTCAACTAACTCTCCATTTGGCACAGATGCCGTTTCACTCGTGGTTTCAAGACCGCCGGATTCATCAAGCGACCCAGTTGGGTATGCATTCGTCGTCATCGCATAGATGATTAACATAATCTATCCAAGTACTAATGGAAATACTAACTGTTTGTGAACTGTTATCACAGCTATCTATATTGATTACTCTGGTCATCACCGTTATTTGCAACTGCCACTGCCACTGCCACTTTACGTATGGCGACACGCGGAATCGATATCAGTGTTAATTTTGAGATTATGATGCGGCTGAATGTTTCTATCTTAGAAGTGTGCAGGCGTCATTTATACTAGACAGAAAGAATGTCAAAGTGTGACAAGCCATCCTGCAATCACGCAATTTGAGCAGGTCAGATGTACGTTTAGCTGGACATCAATCTGGTATGCATTAATACTCAGACTTCTAAAATCAGCCCTTCGAGTAATGAATGTGACGCTGAAGATACAATATCATGCACCCGTCCAGATAGTATCCGAGGACGCGAGGCAACAATTAGTAGTTCAATAATCACAGTAAGTCAGCAAATCAATGAATACTGAATCATCTAATAATCAGAATGATACCACAGCAGAGAAAGGATCGGGCATGGGTGGTGACCGTGATCGACAGATTCTGATTGCCGGCGATGGTGTTACCGCGACACTAACAGCCGGATTCGTCGAACAAGCCGGTCTCGATCCACTCCTCGCAAGTGTTGGTGCAGACCCTATCCGAACAGGGATTGTCGTATTCTGGAAACCAGGATTACAATTACTCGAGCGGATTGGGCTTCGGCGTCCAATTGAGCGTCATGGATCCCCATTGACAGAGCTCATGTATCATAACATAACAGAGTCAGCAGATCAAATAACCAAAGTTAACGAACCGACGCCAACAGACCCATCGCTGATTGCTATTGGACGCTCAGATCTTGAATCAATCTTTGAATGGTCAATTCGTAAGCGTGTTGATACAACAGATCGGATTGTGAGCACGGTAACAGGGACAACAGACACTGGACCTGAACATATCTCATCATCAAGTCCCACAGCATGTGCGAGCTTTAATGACAATGTCACAGAACGATTTGATGCAATCGTAGCTGAACACCGCGGCGTACTTACAACAGCGACAGATACTGAACGCTCATATGGCAACGTGCATACATGGTCATTTCGTTGGCCAGCGGAAACATCGGCTCCAGTGCACTCAATTGAATTGTGGGGCGAGCAGATTGCTGCATTTATTATTCCCATCGGGACCGACGACGTGTGGGTTCGACTTGTTGCTCGAAATGATACCTCAGCGGGAGCGACAATTACGGTTTCAGATCTCGAGTCACGGTTTGGGACACTATTCAACCCAATTGAAGATCCGTTTGACCAGCTTAATCAGCATGATATTCAGTATGGACGAGTGAGCGATAGTCACCCGATATCAATCGCGATGAACGGTATTGCACTCGTTGGGGCTGGTGCACGATCAGGTGTCCCAGGAGATCGCTTATGTCCAACACTCGGGTGTGAAGATGCATGGGTCCTCGCAGATGAACTTGCGTATGGTCCAGAGGTGGTTGAAGAAGCGCTATCAGAATATGAACAGCGGCGACGCCAGCGGATGAAACAGCTTGTGAGTGCGGTCCCGGTATCAACGTCTCGACTGCCAACAGATTGCTCGGTGTTTGTCAAACGCCTCGCCGGACGGCGGACGATTGCATTTGGAAATATGCTCGAGTGTTCAGTCCCAGCCTCAATCCAGTCAAGCAGTATCTAAGCGGAAAGCAGCGTGAGTTCCTCGCGCCACCGTGCGTTGGGTACTTCACTTTGATCAACTATCTGTCGTAGTATAAAGAGTCAATATAGATAGCCCTCAATCATTCAGGTGGTAATCTCAGTTGACATCACGATTACGGGGATGTATGAATACGTTAACAATAGATGTCAATGACACCGTCTCTGACTCGAGCTGACGCACAGACAAAGAATGCATCTAAGTCCGGATCTACCGAAACTGAGCGTGATGACGATGACTCGATGCATATCCAGGAACAACAGCATCCATCCAATGAAATAGCGAATACCATTACAGCGACAATGACGATGGATAATGAAAATGAGGACGTCGATGCGCCTCCGCATCTCGAGCTTGTTGATGATGAATTTGCCCGTACAATTATTATGACACTTTGTGATGGCTCAAAACGAGGGCGAGAGATAGCGTCTATTTGTGATGCTTCTCGACCCACTATTTATCGTCGGCTAAATAGACTTGAGTCGGCTGGATTTGTGAGGACAACCCAAACAATTGGACCAGATGGGCATGAGTGTAAAGAATTTGAACTCATTCGCGATCGACTGACAGTCTCAATTGGTGATGGGTCGGTCGTTGTTCAGGCACATCTTCAAGAGTAAGCTGGTGTAAAAATATCATAATAGTTCACGCTCTTGCCTAACTGAGCGAAACATCAACTAGATCAGCGATATTGTTACTGGCTAGCGTGCAAGATGGAGGGCGCGAGTGCAGCACAGTGCCTACACTATCTACAGAAGGGCAATCAGTCAGTTGATGATGATTGTAGCGCGTCGTTATACCCATGAAGAACGAAATTGCCGATCCAGAGCAGAGCGATAACAACGCCTATCAAATAATAAGTGCCTGTGCGATTCCGTCCACAGTTCTCGCAGCTGAGAGGGTGATTCCAAGCATAATTAAGATTCCTATCGTGTCACGGAGAGACCAATCAGACATAATTCAGGTGTTTACAGCGTCGATAATATATTTTACTGCCTCTTTTACAATGCGAGAATCGTGGTCTACATCAGTCAAAATCGATTCGTTGCATCTGTTGAATTTAACCTCTGTATCTTGCACAGCTCAATCTCCCAGATTTGAGACAGATGCCGCTGTTTCACTATTTTCGGTAAGAGCCATAGTTCAAACTACACGGCAACGACATCCATGCATATCGTTTCGGATCTATCAAACTCAACAAAAAGATATCAGTCGGTGAGTATGGTATGATGGTTCAAGCATGGATTATTGCTACAATCGGCTCAATCAGGGTGATTACGACAGATTCCCGAATAACAACTCGAAAATACCATGCTCTCCAAGTCGAATGTGCTTATTCACCGTTGGTTGAGTAATACCAAGTGTTGCAGCGACTTCTTCACCGCTACTTTCACGCGGCCAATCGAAGTATCCCATTGTATGAGCGGTTTCAATTGCCTCAAGTTGTCTGTCTGTGAGTTGTTGTTCAAGTTGACCGCGAATCTCTTCTGGTGTTGAATTTGTCTCATGATGCTGGCGCTGTGCTGTGAGTTCAAGTCTAGGGAACGCTTCTATCATCCGCTCAACGATTGTTCGTGTATTCGCTTCTTGTGGAAGTTCAATAATGAGGGTTGTTTCTGATCCATTAGCACGGCATTGCCGAAGAATGCCACCGCACTCGGATATAAGAGACCCAAACCATGATGAGCCTTTTCGCTCGATGACGATTGCGCTCTCCCTTTTTGCAACGATATCTATGTCACCAGGAAGTGTATTTTCGGCGGTTTGAATAAGTGTTGATGGAGTATCGTTGAATAGTGTATAATATACGCTGACAGATCCATCCTGACGCCTTACTGTTCGATCATGACGAACACGCCCATCAGTTTGTGTGGCAACGCGAGCAAACGGAACATCCATTTTATGACCACGGAATTCTAATTCAATTGTCTCATCAGATTCAAGCGCGCGCTGGCGTTCAAGTGCGGTAATCGCATACCCCACTGAGGTACCAAGTTGTGAAAGAACGTCAACCGTTCGGTCATTGAAGGCATCAGCACCGGTGGCTACGACTGTAAGAACACCATATGTAATGCCTTCATACGAAATTGGGACTGCGCAGATTGCACCGATACCCTCTCGAAGAAGAACTCGCCGCCAGGCTTGTTGTCGACCGGTCTCAACAAGCCCACTGATTGCTACATATGAGTTTGTCTGCCATGCCTCGACCGTTGGATGACTCTCAGCTATGAGGCTATTTTGAGCATTACTATCGCTGCTATCAGCGTCTGATAGCTCCTCTTCAGCATATAAATATCGTTCAACTGTGTCGGTATCGATCCCTGCTGTTGTCTGGACAGTGAGCTGATTGGTTCCGACTGGTGCTGTCGAAACCCAAGCACCATTGAATGGTTCAACGTCAACAAGTTCGTCACAAACCGCCTCATGGGTGTCTGCTCGTGATGATTGTGTGGTAATTGCTGCCTCGACACGCTGTGTCAACTTAGCTATTGACTCGAGTCGACTGGCTCGCTCGGTTTGTTTGGTCAATGCTGCCTGTTGTGATTCAAGTCGCTGTTCACCACGAAGTCTATTGAGTGCTGCTTCGAGTGTCGCTGCAAGAATACTTGCTATATCAAGATCAATATCTGTTGACTGCCAGACAACAAGAACACCATTGCGTCCAAGTGGAAGAATCACAGCCGTCTCAAATGTGCCCACGTTGAGACACGAACCTGTCTCGGGTTCGATATGTTGAACCGTCTCATCAACAAATGTTTCCCAAGCAGGCGACTCAGCAGGTGTGAGAGATTGGAGAGAATCAGCCGTCTGAACGGGAACAGCAGGACCGGTGGCTATTGGGTCAAGTGCGCCTGTGTCATCATTATAATGATAAACAGCCGTTGCGGGTATCTCAAGTGCCGATGCAGCAGCCTCAACGGCGATCTGACCTGCATCATTGACACTATCTGCAGTTGTTAGTTTCGCTGTTGCATCATGGAAAGACTCGATTCGCTCTTGCTGTTCCCGTCGGGCGGTAATATCCCGACCGACGACGACGACACGTAATGTATTATCATCCCACTCCGTTGGATAATAATCTGAGTGTATCCAACGAACTGATCCATCAGGACGGAGTATGCGGTACTCACGACTGTAGCGGTCAGCATAGTCGCCAGCCTCCATTTCCTCAACAATTTGTGTTACCCAGCGACGATGTGATCGATAATCGTCTGGATGAAGTGTTCCAAAGAAGCCCTCTTCATGCACTTCATGTAGCTCTGAAAGTGAGCGTCCCCAGATGTCAGCATACCCTGAGCTGATTATCCCCCGTTCTGAGTTATCACTTATAAGACTTTGTGGTGTCGATAAGAAGATTGCTTCATCAATTCGATCAATGATAGCTTGCAGTCGTCTCTCATGCTCACGAACTTGTGCGGCTCGCTCAACACGATTAAGAGCCGTTGCTGCATGCCCAGCTAATACTTGTGCAGCGTCGACAAGGTATGACTCATATTCCTCACGGTCACGTTCACCTGCAATCAGTAGTCCATGATCGCCGATTGGAATAGCAACAGCAGTGGTGAGTGGATTCCCGGAGCGATGATTAACCGGTGAGTATGTCGTTGCGTCACCCTCAGTGAAGATGCCATATTCAGGTGACTCTGAGTCAAGTAGTTGCGCTTCCGATTTATCTGCTCTGTCAGGTGTCAATTCGGTATTGACACTATTGGTTGATTTACTCGGATTCTCAGAGGTGAGATTGCGTTCATTCTCACCCTCAACACCGATAGTGATTTCAGGGGAGTCACCACTTGCATATATCAACGCATCCTCAGCGACTGAGTCATCTATTGCTGAGTCCAGTTCGGAGGCTGGATGAACCCAGCATGTGGTCAATGGAAGCTCAAGAGCCTCACGAACAGTCTCAACAACAACATCATGAATCGCAGCCTGTGAGTCAGCATCTTGAATATCATCGATAGCACACTGGAGATTTTTCACCAATGTTTCTCGATGTTTCCGCTCTGTTATCTCTTGAGACGTTGAGAGAAATCGGGATTCACCGTTGATCATTGCTGGGGATCCCTTGACAAGCATCACTCGCTCATTGCCGTTAGCATCCTCTAACACCCACTCATATTCTTCAGGGGACCCAGAGTTCATGACTCGGTCGATAATCTCAGCCCCTCGCTCGGCTGTATATGAATCATCACTGGAAGTTACCCACTCATCAGTATTAATGAGTGTTTGGCGATCATATCCCAGCGCTGAGCACATTGTATCGTTGACTTCGACTATATCTTTTGTTTCTGGATCATGGATACTAATCCCTGCGCTTACTTTGTTGAATATCTCGCGATACGTTCGCTCACTCTCACGAATCTGCTCCTCGCGTTCTTTTCGATCAGTGATGTCTCGGACGCTTGCAAGGATTCGCCGATTTCCTTTGATTTCAATTGCCCTTAGATGTACCTCAATGGGGAAAACCTCTCCATTTGACCGCTGTCCGCGCCACTCAAATAGCTGTGACTCACCAATATCAAGTTGCTTAATTCGTTTTAGTGCTCGATCATACCTGAACTCGGGATCATCTGGAAGGACAGTATTGAGTGACTTATTTTCGAGTTCATCTCGGTCACAGTCATACATTGAACAAAACTGCTGATTGACATCAAGAATGTCGCCTCGCTGTGGTTCATGTAAGACAAGTCCATCTGAAACGCTTTCAAATAACGTCTGATATGATTCTTCGAGCTGCCGTCGTTCAGTTATATCCTCAGCAAGACCAACATATTGATTTGGACCAATATCAGTTATGACAGGGTAACCAGTCGCAAGAATCCATCTGATATCTCCATCTGGGTGACAAACGCGAAATTCAAATTCATAACTATCTGCAGGATTACCTGCACGGATTTCTTTTCGCATCTCCTCGAAATCTGCTCGAAAAGTCTCACGATCGCGAGGATCAATTCCATCAATGAATGCAGTTGTATCCTCATAGAGGGCATCAACACTGCGACCCCAGATATCTTCGTATGCATCATTTATGTACTTAATTTCTGAGAAGTCTGCATCGACTACATAGATAATTTCATCGACATTCTCAGTCACTAACTGGAATCGTCGCTTTATTTTATCAAGCTCAGTCTCCTGGCGCTTTCGAGCGGTGATATCTCGTGAGACTGTATAGACACACCGTCCATCATTATCTCGACCAGGCCAGATATTTGTTGAGAGCCATCGCGTTGTTCCATCTGCGGTTTCGACTTGCCACTCATGATAACTTGGGTTCCATTCATTGCCAGCCTGAATAATAGCGGATTGAATATCAGAGTGGTCCTGTGACGTCTGGGTGACACTACTGAATCCATCTGAGTCAGTATCACTACTGACAGAAGTTTGCACGTCTGTTGATGACGCGGCAAGGTTTGAAATGAGTGATTCATCACCACCTATCTCAGCGTCATACCCAAACATGTCAGCAAATGATTTATTGACATTCCGAACAGCACCCGTTTCTGGGTCGTGTGTTGTGGTTGGTTGATCAAAGATTTCAACGACATGTCCGGTGTCAGAATATTGTTGTCTTATTTCAGTGATGTCCTCTCCAGTTAGCACGATGAACTGATTGGAGGACTGAATCGGGCAGAACGTCGCAGAAATCCATCGTGTCTTATCATTATCACTTACTGGGGTTAACGCAAGGTCACCAGTCTCCTGTGTTTTCGACTCGGCGACACTGGTGAGTGTTTCTGTAAGCGAATTAAAATCATCAGCACTTGATCTGTCCCATACCGACCGGATAGCACGACCAGAATATTTCGATATGTCGATTGAACTTTCTCTGGAGGCAGCAGTATCCTGAATATTGCTATTATGAGTAAGCAACTCAGCGAACGCACGGTTGAGTGTAGCAATATCACCGGTTGTCACATCAATGATAGCAGCGGGCGTGCAAAGATGCTCAAACCCAAGAGCTGCTATCTCTGCGGATTCTGTATCAGGAGTCGATACTGACTGTGTCCCGGCATGCATCTCCTCAGTATGCAGTTCATTATGGGCAGCGCTCTGAACAGACTGTGGTGAGGAAGGTGTAAATGATACGTTCGCTGTTTCAACTGTGCTTGACGAGTAAGGAGAGTCGGGAGGTGTCGTATGTGTCGACGTATCAGTGGCAATATTCAATATACGTGCGACGACGTGTTCTGGACGATTGAGACATAGCTCCTGAGGGAAGAACGTCGTTGCACCTGCATCAAGGGCTGCTGTGATACTCTTAGTTGATGAATCATCACCAAAAGCAACGATTGGAAGATTAGGGTATTGCTCCCGTTGGGACTGAATGACTGTCTCATACTCCTCAGCACACAATAACCCACGATCAATGAGTAAACAATCAAAAGTGGTTGCTGAATCAGTCTGAAGCGACGTATCATCATTCGAATCTGAGTTTGAGGTCTGAGACAACGCCTCTGTGAGTGATATGAGAGGATCTATCTCAGTGTCTGTTCCCATATCATCGTCTTTGCTGTCGCTGACTGTATCGGGAGAGAAATCGTCTGATGGAACGTCATATTGTCGCTCATCAATCGAAGTCGGGATGATCTCAATTGATTGTTTGAGTACGTCAATCGAATTCTGCAGAGCGGTTATAACGTGATCACTTGCTACAGTCGCAAGACGTAGCGACTGAAGACTTGATTCCATAATTATTTGACGCTATATGTCCGAAGGTAAAAGTCATTCCATCGACAAGATATTCCTCCGCGTTTAGTACTTCATGAAACATTTTGAACCATCGGTCCTATGCAGCAGTATCAGCAGCTACTCTATGCCAAGATTTTGAATTGAATTCCTCAATAAGTTTTCAGGAGCATTACACGCGGAGGAGGATGTCAAAGAAGCTACCCTTCCACCAGATGAGCAGGGTGTAGAAAGCCAAGACAACCCCGAATCGTCATGTTCTCAACAGTCGATAGGTTAGTTCCGTGTCAACGTCAATATTCTTTCTCTAGATGTGAAACCGTCAATCTATCAAATAAGCAAATATATGATTATGGAGAACCTCGGCGTTTACTCTGGAGAGGATATCACAGTGCGTTCGATACGTTCACGAAACCGTGTTATGCGGGCGGTGAGGTCACTGCACATCGCAAGTACTGGGTATGTAATATCGTATTCTCGATAAAAGTATGCAGTAACATCCATATCCTCCTGTGAAATGGTATAAAATTCTCGATGTTTGCGAATCGTCTCTTGACGAGTTTGCGCTGCTGATTCACAATGATCAGTAAGGATTGACAGACGGTTATGATGGGCATCAAGCGCGCCAAAGGACTGTAAGTCAAAATTGACGGTCGTCAGCGTGGATAGCTCTTGATCAATCGGAATTAACCGATCAGCTGCCGTTTCAATCGAGTCACGTTCACGATCGCATGCATCAATGTGATTTTGTCGTTCCGATTTGGCAGTCTCAATACGATTAAATAGAGCGTTCAAAGCGGTTGGTCCAAAGCACTCAGGTGTTGTGAGTGCCGTTGCTATCTCAGAACCAAACTCTTCAGAGATGCTTTCAAAATACGTATCGTCATATTCGTCAGTATAGAATGGAAGATTCATGACCGTATCTTGATACGCCGATCGAATCAGGTTCAAGCGCGTGGGGGCTTGTGGTTGTGCATATTCTTGATGTGCTGTTATTGCACGTCCCGAGATGTCTGCGTGAGAACATGACGGACTTGTCAACCGCTGATCTGATATACGCTCACCAAACTCGATAAATGCATCATATTCTGCTTCTGTCTGAGCACGCTCAGTAAGAAGTGTGTTGATAATGTCATCAAATACCTCGGTGAATGACCGGTCGAAACAAATCGCTGGTGGCTCCATCGATATTCATATCACTGATACAGAGTATAATAACAGAATATAATTTTACTTAATGATACTATGTGTGGATTCATATGTCATGTAAATCTATATATTGCCCTATATGAACATTTGTAGACATGAGCTAAATGTACCTATCATATAAACCGATTTAGTCAGATTCTGATAAACAATATATAGCGTCATACGCTAATCAAAGCCTATGGTATCTAATATCGTGATGAGAAGTTATTACAGCACCCGTCGAGTGGACAAGCGGTACAAGAAGACTGCCCCGGGGCTTGACCCTGGGTGAGCTCACTGGGGCGTACTTGCTGAATATAACAATACAGACAATATTTTCGAGAGTTCAGAAAGTCACTGTGTCGAAAATTATATTATGAGGAAGTTCGGCTGATCATAGCAGATATATGGAGGAGTAGAGGTATGACTCGTAAATCATTTAATGAATCAATTGAAGAACTCCGTAATTCAGTCCTAGACATGGCTGAGTTGGTAGTTACTCAGGTGAACAAATCACTTGCATGTCTGGAAACAGGTAATGAATCGTCTGCTCAGACAATCATTGATACCGATAATAAGATTAATCATCGATGTCTTGAGATTGAGCAGGACTGTATCGATCTTTTTGCATTACAACAGCCACTGGCAGGAGACCTTCGGCTGATTGTTGCCTCATTCAAAATTGTGAATGATTTAGAACGAATTGGCGACTTGGCGGTTAATTTAGCAGAATATAGCCTCGCTGCTCGACAGTCATTTGATACAGAGATTACCGCCGTCTCGATTGGGAATGATGCTGTGTCAATGCTTACTGAAAGCCTTCGTGCATATGAAGATTATAATGTGGAAAAGTGTCAGGCTGTCGTAGCTGAGGATGATCATATCGACACGCGTTGTCTACATGCGAGTGAAGTGTTGACACGTACGTTGATCAAGCATGCGGATGGCGAAGATTATAATAATACTGAATCCAGTGCGTGGGATATTGAACAGGCACTTGATGATGTGACGCGACTGCTATTAACTATCAGAGATATTGAGCGGATTGCTGATCATGCGGTGAATATCAGCGCGCGTACGCTATGGATGATAAATAATGATTCCTCACTAATCTATTAATTTGTGGCTTAGGCTACAGAGCTACAAGAAGAGAGTTCCAGCGCTTCTGAGCTTACTGAATAAGCGCGACTGAGAGAAGTTCTATTGGATGACGGATATCATAGCCGGTTCCATGTTCCATCTGACTGGAGCATGTTGGGCACTCAGTCATGCCCGTTGTTGCATCAACAGCTTCCATGTGTTCGAACATCTCCTCACCGATTTCCATCGATGTCTCGTATTTCTCTTCTTTCCAGCCATATGTCCCAGAGATGCCCGAACAGGAATCACCCACATCTTCGATTGTAACATCGTCAAGCTCACCAAAGAGTTCAACAGCCTGTCGGCTAATACCTTGATTCCGCGCATGACACGGCGCATGATAGGCAAATTCTTTTTCAATCGCGTCGTCAACATCAGCTGATTGAATCTCAGAGCGAAGATTTTCGTGAATTCGAAGATATTCGACCGACTCAAAGGTGTTGCGTGAGACAGTGTCGACACCATCGATATCGAATAGTTCAGGATATTCCTGACGAAGTGCCATCGAACAGGATGTACAGGAAGCAATGGCATCATAGCCCTCTTCGATGAGATCTGACATCGATGAGAGTGTGACCTCTGCATGGCGACGCGCGTCCCCGACCATTCCATTCGCGAACATTGGGGTTCCAGAACACCGTTGTTCGGGGACGACGAGTTCATATCCAAAGTACTCATAAACGCGAACAAGCGCCTTAGCGACCTCAGGTGTATTGAAATTCGCATAACACCCATGGAAGTATGCGACCTTTTTGTCAGCATCAACTGGCTCACCGCGACGTTCACGGGCTTCACGCGCGTTTTCGCGAGATACGGTCACACCACCACGGGCTGCCCACCACTGTCGAAATGTTTGCGTGGCGAATGCAGGAAATTCACGCTCTTTGGTGACACCGAGAGTTTTTTCCATCACCCATCGAGCCGGTCCAAAATTCATCACGGCGGTCGCAATCCGTGGCATCTTACTCGCTATCCGCGCGGAGGTTCGGTAGTTGGCGAGAATTCGGTTACGGATATACTCAATTGAGAGTTTATCCATCTGTTTTTCAACATATTCACCACGGGCGGTATTGTGCATTTGACTTAACGGCACACCGGAGGGGCATGCATCATCGCATCGCATACAGTTCGAGCATGACATAATCGAGTCATCAATCTCATGCTCATCATCAGATCGCTTGAGCCGCCATTGCTCTGGACCCTGGAACTTTGGACCAGGAAAATCATCGTCAACCTCCGCAACCGGGCAGCTTGTATCACACATCGAGCACTTATAACACGAATCAGCACCTGGACGAAGGTCAAAATCAGTGCTATCTGGGAATATGTCGACCGGCTCAAACTCAGAGCCAGTATTCGGTGATGTCGGTTCAAATTCGTAGTCTGTGTTTGGGGATTCAGCGTCACTCATATGATTAACTCACGTTGTTAGTCTGTGCAACGGTTGTGGCAGCGTTCATTCCTGCTGTATATCCGGTTGCAATCGATACGCCGCTTGCCGACTTCTCTGCAGCATAATCATACCCACCGAGAACAGCACCGGCAGCTCTGAGATTCTCAAATTCAATATTTCCACTTTCATCAACCGGTCGAAGAGTTGTATCGGTGTCAACACCAAATCTGGCAAACGAGTGCTCACCAAAAACAGCCTCATCAAACCACTCATATCGGTCAGCATCGTGTGCGACATGACACCCAAAAATAGGTTCATATACCCCTTCGCGGTTTGACTCAACGCCTTTACCGACGAGCCCACCAGTCGCAAGAATATACTGTTCAGCACGCATTGGAATCTCTGCACCATTCCGCTCAACGATGACCTTCTCAACAGTGCCGGATCCATCATCGGTGTAATCAATCACCGGATTCCCTGATTCAATGAATCCACCTGCATCTGAGAGCGCATCAAAGAGTTGATCCTCAAGTCGAAGTCCTGGTAGTGATGGTGGTCCCATCGGAACCTCAAACACATCTGCCCCGAGAGAAGTTCCAAGCGCAGCACGAACGGTCGCAGCATTAGCATCACCAAGGACAGCAGGGAATCCAACCCGTGTCTCATCATCAAGATAAATCTTGACACGGTCAGCAAGTGCGTCACGCGCAGGTCGGTGACCGCCACCACCGGTTTCGCTTACTGTCACATCGCCGTTCGTGTCGAGAAGTTTTGCATATCGCGTTACTTTCGCATCTGCACTGAGATCACCGGGGAATTGAATGGTGACACCGCGAACATCGAACGGAACACCGGTCGATGTGAGATGATCAGCAGCCAGTGGTGCATCGAAGTCGGTGATTGAATCAAACCCGACAAGAAGCATCGGTCGATTATCGCTTGCGATACCTGCACATGCACTCTGTGGGTATCTAGCGGTTGGTTTGATTGTTCCACCATGCGTTGGAATCAACGCATTTGCGTCCGTATGGCTACCAGCGTAGTCTGTCACCTCATCGAATAGCGATAATGCTGTACGGACAGCATCAACACCAACAGTTTGATATGGATGCTCAACAGGAAGTGAAGGAATCGCCTCGAACGGATTTGAAATCGGTCCATCACCATTTGGTCGGTATCCGAGTACATCGACTAACCCAGATGCTTGCTGGAGAGTGCTTTGCTTGTATGTAACCAATCGAACATCGATATCCGCTTGTGCCGCAGCGAGAGCGCTCGTGAGCCCAGCGAGACCACCACCTATGACGAGAACGTCAGACTCGATCGCCATCCTGTGTGCCTCCATCTGTAGCAACACCAACCGCTGTCGTCCCAGAGTCAGACTGCATTTCACCGGAGTCAAAAGTCGTAAAATCGACGGAACTGTCTGCAGCTGGATCATGATCACGGTTCTGCGTTGTCGCGTGCAATGCGTAATTCAACATTGCTTGAGAGAGTTGTTGCCCCCATAGCGCGTGCCGCTGTCCCTTCCATCGTTCTTGCAGAATTTCATTCCACGCATCGATGACAACTGATTCATCATACGTTGTGTGAAGTTCATTCGCAAGTCGGTGTGAGCAGATCCCACCTTGGCAATTGCCCATTGTTGCACGCGTCCGAATACGAACGGCATTAAGATCTGACCCAGACTGTGAGATTGCATCCTGAACCTCCGCGCGCGTAACGCCTTCACACTCACAGATCGTTGGATTTGGCTCATCAGTATCAAGCACCTCATCAACACGGGATCCAAGTCGGTCGGCGCTTCGTCGTCCAATCGGCGAGCGAAGACCGAATTCATCCATGTAATCGTCAATTACGCGAATATCGTTGCTGCCTGGTAATGGTTCATCGGCAGTCCGGCATGGTTCTTCAATTCCAAAGCGCTCACATATATGATCGGTGATTTGCTCAGCCATCATTCGGTATGTCGTCAGTTTTCCACCGACAATACTCGTGAGTCCATGGAGATTATCGCGCTCTTGATGATCTAATAAAAAGAAATCACGTGTAATGTCTGTTGGATCATCACTCCCAACCTCTGGTGGTTCATACAGTGGACGGACTCCCCAGAACGACCGGATTGTCCGTGCATCCGTAAGCATCGGGACAAGTTCCGACAGTGTGTCGATCATTAAATTGACTTCCCACTGTTTCTCTGGGTAGTCTTCTGGGTCGTCAACTTCAACATCTGTTGTCCCAAGGATTGCTGTTGTTTCATGTGGGACGACAATATCGGCATCACCCTTCGGTCGGCAGCGATTGATGACTGTATCAACCTGTCGGGTATTCATAACCGTCATCACACCTTTTGAGGGACGAACCGCAATATCGACACCTGCCATCTCACCAATATGTCCAGCCCACGCACCTGTTGCATTGATCACGTGATCGGCATAGATTCTCTCTGTGACGCCGGTCATCCCATGGACACGCTCTCCTGTTCCGGAGTCATGTTTTACTTCGACACCGACGACTGCATCATCTTCAATTAAGAGATCAGTTACCGTCGAATGTGTCTCAATCCGTGCATCATGCTCCTTTGCATCTGCCGCGTTGGCAACAACAAGCCTAAACGGATCAATCGCACCGTCTGGGACGGAAATAGCCTTATCAATATCACCTGCGAGGTGTGGTTCGACCGCACGTGCCTCCTCAGCGGTTAGGACCTCTGCAGGAATATCACATTCATGACATCCTTGTAGCTTCTTTTGAAAATATTCTTCTGAATCCTCAGGTCGCTTAACAAATAATCCACCGGTCATTTCAACGCAGTGGGTAGCAATATCCTGAAGAACACGATTCTCAAGCATGCATTCTTTCGCACTTGCTTGATCAGCGACTGCATATCGACCACCACTGTGAAGCAGTCCATGCATCCGACCTGTTGTTCCATGCGTCAGGTTCCCTTGTTCGAGTAATGTTACCTCAACACCACGCATTGCAAGGTCACGAACGATCCCTGTGCCCGTCGAGCCGCCACCGATGACGACGATATGTGGTTTTGATACCATTCAATATTAATTACACATATTTCGCAACTACTTTATTTCACCGGCGTTTCAGACTTGTGAGTAAACTACAGATTTTATTATATTTGTTGTATTATTAGAGTTATTGTCTAAAGAAAAAGATGTATTATCGATATTCCCAGACAAAAATCGTGCATGAGAATATATAACAATCATTTTTGACTCCCCATGACTGATCGAGTATTGCAATGAGCTGAAAGGACGAAAGAAATGAAAATAGTAGGCTATCTATTATTTTATATCATCTCTCTTTAGATTAACACACATTTGAAGAGCTTAGAATTAATTTAAGCGATTCTTCGCCGTCTCGAGATAATTATCTATACAGTAGTAAAGTTTATAATGATTCACCATATTGTTTACTCTCAAGGCAGGGTAGGGAATAAAATAATCTATCCATGCCTATAGAAGGAGATTACAATGGCTGACACATACGTTGGTTCAATCGACCAAGGAACCACAGGAACACGGTTTATGGTATTCGACCACAGCGGACAGGTGGTCGCAAATGCATATGAAAAGCACGAACAGATTTATCCGAATCCAGGATGGGTTGAGCACGATCCAATCGAGATTTGGGAAAACACAAAAGAGGTTGTTACTCGAGGGCTTGAAGAAGCTGGTCTTGATGCCGAGCAGCTTGAAGCACTTGGAGTGACAAATCAGCGAGAGACAACAATCGTTTGGGACGAAGCCTCAGGCAAACCGGTTCACAATGCGCTTGTCTGGCAGGATCGTCGAACGACGGATCGCGTCGAAGAGATTCAAGAAGCCGGCAAAGTTGAGATGATCCGCGAGAAGACCGGATTGGAGTGTGATGCGTACTTCTCCGCAACAAAAACTGAATGGATTCTCGATAACGCCGAACCACTGAAGATGCAGGCTTCACGCGGTGGCGATGTTCGTGACCGCGCCGAAGATGGTGAACTGCTGATGGGAACGATTGACTCATGGCTTATACAAAATCTCACTGGCAATCATATCACCGATGTTACGAATGCATCCCGGACAATGCTGTACAACATCCGTGAACTTGAGTGGGATGATGAACTACTTGAGGAATTCAGAGTTCCCCGGTCAATGGTGCCAGAGGTCCGTCCATCCTCAGATGATGAATACTATGGACATACCGATGCTGATGGATTCCTTGGCGCTGAGATACCTGTTGCTGGCGCACTTGGTGATCAGCAGGCAGCGATGTTTGGGCAGACATGTTTCGATGAGGGAGATGCGAAGAATACGTACGGAACTGGATCATTCTACCTCATGAACACGGGAACTGACGCTGTTGCATCTGATCACGGACTCCTGACGACAATTGGTTTCCAAATGTCTGGAGAGCCAGTCCAGTATGCGCTTGAGGGGTCAATTTTCGTCACTGGAGCAGCGATTGAGTTCCTCGAAGATGTTGACCTGATTAATAATGCTGCACAGACGGCTGAACTTGCAAGTTCAGTCGATTCAACGGACGGTGTTTATATGGTGCCTGCATTCACTGGTCTTGGCGCCCCACACTGGGATGGGCGTGCTCGTGGAACACTCGTTGGTATGACACGAGGAACTGAAAAAGAGCATATCGTTCGAGCAACACTTGAATCAATCGGATATCAGACTCGAGATGTTGCTGAGGCAATGGAAGCAGACTCCGGAATTGAGACAACATCACTTCGGGTCGATGGTGGTGCGGTGAAAAATAATTTCCTCTGTCAACTACAGTCCGATATTCTCCAGACTGATATCGTCCGACCGGTCGTCGATGAGACAACGGCACTTGGATCGGCATACGCCGCTGGATTAGCCGTTGGATATTGGGATACGGTTGATGAACTTCGCGACAACTGGCAAGTCGACCGCGAGTTCGAATCAGAAATGGATAGTGCTGATGCAAACACAATGTATGACCGTTGGGATGATGCAGTCGAACGGTCTCTTGATTGGGCGCAGGAGGAATAACAGATGTACGAAGCACTCCTCCAATTGCCGGTTATCGGGGTCGACACACCACAGCTTATATTCCTGCTCATTGCAGCATTCGCAGGAGGCGCTTTCGGTGCGGCAATTGGTGCACTTCCGGCGTTCTGTTTCACTGGATTTGCGGTCATCGCGGGTGAAGCAGCAAATCTTGTCGGTGTTGACGCTGCTGGGACAAGCGTTGCTATCACTGGCGCACCAGTGACAGGAACGATTGGATTTGGTGCGGTCTTCGGTCCACATATCTCATTTGCTGCTGGTGCGGCAGCAGCCGCATATGCAGCAAAGAAGGATGGCGCAATGCCAGATCCCGGTGACGGCGATTATCATCCTGCAAAAGACATCGCTTACGCACTTGGGACACGACCAGATGTCCTTGCTGTTGGAGGTATATTCGGTATTATTGGCGCAGTCGGAACTCTCATCTCTGCAGGACTTGCACTTCCGTGGGACCCAATCGCAATTATGGTCGTTGTGTCAGCAGCACTGCACCGAGTTGCATTTGGGTACCCATTGATCGGTGGTGGCGACCGCAACCTCCTCGATATGTCTCCGTTCGAAAACGAGGAGATGCGAGCGGCGACCGATGGCGGGGAAGTTGCAACCGACGGTGGATATAAACGACTTGCTGTTGAGCCGTGGCTTCCACATCAGTATAAGTGGGCAAATGTTGGAATGATTGGTCTTGTTGCGGGACTACTCGGCGGATTCATTGCACTTTCGACAGGGAGCGCATTCCTTGGATTCGGTATCTCAGCGGCTAGTTTGACATTCCTCAATCTGGGTGTTGAGAAGATCCCAGTGACTCACCATATGACACTGCCAGCGAGTACCGCTGCGCTTGCGGTGTTTCCTGACCCAACAGGCACAACCAAGGTCATTGCACTTCTGATTGGTGGTCTCTTCGGAGTATACGGTGCTCTGATCGGAGAAGTCGTCCAGCGTGTGTTCTACGCTCACTCGGATACACACTTTGACCCACCAGCTGCTGCGATTGTCGTCGCGACATTAACCGTTGCAGTTCTTGCAATCATTGGTGTCTTCGACAGCTCAAGCTGGGTTCCACTGCTTGGAATGTAATAACGAACTCATTTCCTTTTTATTTGAGGACTGAGCTGATGTATCGATCTAATAATTTCTTCATAAACAATGGATATCAAAGCGAGAATTCGGCGACGAAGAGATCATAACGCACAACCACAGTTCATTCAGCGTTATGAAGCACTCTCGCCTGCTGCGCATCTTGATGAACCGGTCGGTCGGGGACAATTATTGGAACAGCTTCTAGACTATTTTGACCCGGTTTTTGATGGGGAGCTACCACCAAATGGATATGTATATGGACCGATTGGCTCGGGGAAATCTGCCGTCCTTACTTCATTACTGTCCCATCTAAAGGAGTTACCAGTAGAAACACGAGAGGTAATTCATACGAGCACTCGCGTCCAAACACCATCGTCACCGACGTTTGTGTACGTTGATGCTCGCTCCGCGACCAGCGCGTTTGGATTTTATCGAAGCGTATTGAGTAGTCTCATTGATCAATCGGTTCCAGAACATGGCGTTGGGACCGATAGTCTTCGTGACCAAGTTCATACTCAGGTACAGGGAACGCCTGGTGCTGTGATTTGCGTTGATCATATTGCTGAACCACGAAGTCTTGATGAGTCGACCCTTGTTGATCTCGCAGCAAGTCTCCCAAGCAATGTCAGTTGGCTTGCTATCGGACGGGCATCACCGGATCAAACTCACCTGACAACGTACACAGGAGCGGAAATCGGCGTGAGTCGATATCGACGACAGGTACTTGTCGATATTCTGATGCAGCGGGCATCAATGGGGCTTGCGCGACAAGCGCTCAATCATGATCTTGCAAGACAGGTCGCAGCGTGGGCTGACGGAAATGCACATGACGGACTTGCAGTTCTGTTTTCTGCTGCCGACAATGCTGCCGGTGTAGGGCAGGACCAACTTACCGAATCCAATATTAATGCAGCAATCGAGTCAATACCTGAGCCCTGTGTTTCGTTATCGGCTGTACTCTCACTTCCGGCAAACCGGCAACGAGTGCTTCGGCATCTCGTCAACCTCAGTCCAGATGAACGAGAGTCAGTAAATATGGCAACAGACGCGTTATCAGCACTTGACCTATCAGCATCAACGATCAAGCGGTTCCTCTATGAGATGGCTGAAGCAGGTGTCATAAGGCGGGTCCAAGCAGAGACGGAACAACAAAAGGGACGGCCTCCAAGCCGTGTTGTGCCACAGTTCCCGTTATATGTGTTTCAACGATTATATGACCTGCGTAGGCGAGGGCAATCAAACCATCCTTAGTGGCTCTTTTTATTTCAGACCCGTGAATGATATAATGCGACACGGACAAAACGGTGAAGCCTCGGGGCTTGTCCCCGAGGTACTTCACAATATAGACGTGAGATATTGCAGACGTACTCTGTGAGTTTGAGTTATATGCTATATTCCAGTTCGTGGGGAGACGGCTTGGATAGTCGGAACAGATATATTGTATGTGTTAGCCACTTCAATTCGACCATTGAGTTATATATAATCAGCAATGACAAGATAATCTCGGATGAATATAATAAGTGAGGGTGCCAATACAGCCATAGCGAGTATTTCGATTAAATTGGCACTGATGATTGGAGCGAGCGCAAGTGTAATAAACGCCATCTGAAGACCGGCGAGTGGTCGGCGAACAGAACTCGCTGGAAGTGGCTGAACGCAAAGTCCGCGACGACGACGGTGGTTCCGACCGATCTTAAATGAGTACTGCGCCGCTGGTAATAATAAATACCATACCGGGAGTTGTCCCCAAAGAATAGCAACAATCGGCGCAATTAAGAAACCAAGCGAATCAAATGTGAGATCTAGTTTCGCACCAAGAACTGTCTGTCTGCCAGCCGTGCGTGCAAGCGATCCATCAACAAAATCAAGCGCACTTCCTATGCCATAGAGTAGTGACGGAAGCCACGCAATACTATATATTGGTGTAACCCCAGCAAAACCAGCTAACGTAGCGAACAGTGCTCCCCGGGCAAGCGTCACTATATTGGGGAGACCAAGAAATTGATACGATTCGATTTTCGCTGTCTCATCGGCACTGCTGATATCAGCATCTGCTGTATGTGTAGCCTCTGTATCGGTGTCATCACCGGCGCTGGCAGGCGGGTGATTTGCCCCAAGATGCCGATAACAGTACCACAATTCAGCCACAGCCACTGTTCCAGCGATCAATGTCCATCGAACAAAATCTAAATTTAATGAGATAGCCTCAAATGAGTCTGGGACTTGCTGCATGTGCAGTTCATTTGCAACAAGGAATGCCGTAACGCCAACAAAAGCAGTGACGACGGCAATTGCGGTGACCTGTGGCCTTCTTAGGAAAAGAATCGATGAAGTGACAGGAAAGTCCGTGTCTCTCATCGTTCAAACTCTGTATCTGCAAGTGTCTGGAGCCTGCTTCGTTCCTCATCACTAAGTTGGATATTCGCTGCTGCAAGATTCGCTGAAATATGTTTTGCTGTCGTGCTCGAAGGAATTGGGATAACACCCCTATCGACGTGATACGATATTGCAATGGCTGCTGGTGAAACATCATGCGTATCTGCAATGGTTTGTAATACCGGCTCTGTGAGTAATCCAGGAGCAGACAACGGTGAATGTGCAATCACACGAATACCATTCATATGACATTTTTCAATCAGTTCATTACGCGGTCGATATGGATGTGACTCAATTTGGACAATTGCTGGGGGAATTGATGCAATATCAAGAATTCGTTGAAGTTCTATCGCAGAGATATTACAAATTCCGATTGTGCGTGTGAGCCCACGGCGGCAGACTTCTTCAAGCCGTTGCCATGCAGATTCAATTGAGACATCAGCAGACGCGCGATTACCGGAGGCATCAGTCGGGAATGTTCGCTCCTCTTGTTGCTCTGGCGAGAGGGTTGCAAGTTTTGATAATGGTCCTTGGTAAGCCCATGCATCTGGCCAGTGAAGGAGATATGAATCAAGCGTCTCGATACCGAGTTCTGAGAGCGTTCCATTACATGCCTCTGCAATATGTGCATGATTTGTATTCCAGACCTTACTTATCAGCACGAGTTGATCACGGGATGGTGTCCCTGGTGTCTCAAGCAATGACCCGATACGATATTCATTACCATACAGTTCTGCCATGTCAAATAGCCGATAGCCAGCGTCAATTGCTGTTGCGATAGAGTCGACACGATCAATATAATTCCCATTACGGTATCGTGAGCATCCAAAGCCAACAGGTGGCAGTCGATGACTATTATCCCGTTGTAGATTCATCTCAGAACTCTTTGGGTTTGTATGTGACTGTGATGTGTATGTATCCTGCCGAAGCGCTCTTAATGATCGGGCATATGCATGTTCATCTCTTGACTCAGTGCATCTCAGTTCTGGTGATGAGAGTGATACAGATACATTATTTGCAGCCGCATGTTCAATTGCATTACAGACACGAACGATATGCGCACCTCGTTGACCACCTGTCACTGGTCGATCTCCGTGTTCAATTGCCCGTGCAAAACGTGCTGGTCCAGAGATATGTGAATGATTCTGTGATGATGATGTGATCGGTGGCGCAGTGACGTATGATCGACCGTGACCGCCGACGCTGACGCTTTGAGCAGTAGCTGTCAGCGAACCGGAATCATTGAGATATACTGAACCACCATCGCCATGGAGCTCAATCGAATTGAATTCACGACTCCGATGTGGCGTATAGAAGCTTGTTGTAAGTCTAATAATCGGTCCAGCAGCGAGTGTAAGTGTCGCCTCAACATGTGCGGGGCGTTCGGGGGTTGACTCAGCGTGTGATGGATAGACATCAATTGTATCTGCAGTCCGAACCGTCTCAACAGGACCAAACCATTCGGTAAGTAATGTAAGTGGGTACACAGCACTGTCGTATAGTGGACCAACGGCAAGGAATGACTCTGGATTATCATGCCATTCTGTGACACGACCTGCATGAGCGTGAGCATATATGACACGAATTGGATTCAATTGATCATCAGCAAGGAGTGACCCAATATGCTGTTGTGCTTGTCCACGATGGTTAATCGGGGCACAATCAAGACCTACTCCGCGTTGTTTGGCGAGATCAACGAGTGCTGTTGCAGTATCGGCGTCCAGTGCAAGCGGTTTCTCAGTAAAGACATGTCGATCGGCATTTAAACATTGGCGTGTGACATCCGCATGCGCTTGATGACTCGTAAGATTCACAATAAGCGGTGCTGACTCGGTCGATAGCAATGATTCAAGATCAGTATAAGCTGTTGCATCAGTTAACGCTGCAAGATGTCTCGCGCGGGCACCATCATGATCACAGACCGCTGTCAGCTCAAGTGAAGTCGAATCAAAGTTATTAAGATAATAATCAACGACATCACCAGCACCGATGAACGCACATTGCATCTAGTGTGATTTAGATTCAGACGGTAAAAACGCGAACATTTCTTCCTATATTGTGAGTTTTATTAGTAGAATCCTGACTCGTGCGCATCTTATGATGTATACAAAAGAAGAACCGGTCATCAAAATAGAGTATTATTCTCCTCAGATAATTATATAAATCATCTTTAATATCATATTTCTATCTCTGTCCAATTTCCATGAGATATAATCTTCGAGTTTCGAGTATAAAATACAAGAGAAATACACATGTCTTCAGATGGCGAACGATGTCAATCGTCATCACCAAGTGATATACATATCCCGATTAAAATGCGAATATGGCGGAGATTGCCGTCCTCCACAATACGCTTGACTTCCATGGCGGCGCAGACGCAGTTTGTCTAGCGGTTTGCGATGCGCTGCAGGATTCTCATGCAGTTTCGTTGATTACATGTTCTGTAACGAGTCCATCAACACTTGCCGATCGATTCGATATCGATCTTGATACTGATGAGTTGAGTATTGTGACACCACCAGGAGGAACCTTGTTCGCTCGTGCGCTTGCAGGGGCTGCTCCGATTATCGGATCACAACTACCATTCAGGAGTGCAGTACTGAGACAGTTTTTTCTTCAGATTACAAATGAATACGATATTGCAGTAAGCACAGCAAATGAGTTTTCATTACCACTCCCTTCAGTGCAGTATATTCACTATCCGCAGTTTCGCGCCAACACGAATGAGAGACGTACGATCGATGATCACGTCCAAATGAAATCCAATTCACACGGTCAATATGATGTTGATATGTCGTCATCATCAGAAAGTAATTCAACTCTCCAAGAGACAGGAATTGAGAGCGCAGAACAGACCGCACCCACGTCTCAAGCGCAATTTAAGAAAAAAACAGAACAAGACAAGCCTGATCTGGATAACCGTCTCGAGGATGTGGAATATGATAATCCCAATAATAATACCGCTGGTAACAGTGGTTATTTGAATCAGATATGGACACGACTGGCTGCCCCCGAAGATGGGATGTCTGTCTCGAATTCTACGCAGACTGCCCCGGCAACGTTTTTGGCGAATTCAACCTGGACAGCCGCTGTCATTGCAAACAGATATAATATCGACCCGGTTGTTTGTCACCCACCGGTGGATCCAATATATGGTGGTCGCTCTTGGGATGAAAGAGAAGATGGCGTTGTTGTCGTCGGTCGATTAGCTCCGGACAAGCGTCCACTAGACGCGATTTCAATTGTCGACGCTGTCCGAAGTCAAGGACATGATTTACATCTTCACATTGTTGGGACTGCGCCTGATGCATATCGAGATTACGCAGCAACAGTTACTACCGAGGCGGCGGATCGGTCATATGTGAGTGTTGAAGAAGATATTCCGCGAAGTCGATTGGAGACACTGCTTTGTACTCACAAATATGGGCTTAATCTGAAACCGCGAGAGCATTTTGGTCTCTCTGTTGCTGAGTATGTCGCTGCAGGGATGGTTGCGTTCGCTCCAGCCAGTGGAGGACAAGTTGATGTTCTTGATAGACAGAATAATCGATTATTTGACTCATTTGAGGACGCTGTGATGAAAATTGATACGGCGATTACGACGGATGAGCGTCCGCAGTTGCCACGTAATCGGTTTAATCGTGACCGGTTTGACGCGAGTATCATCTCTCATGTCGAGGAAATGCTATCACAGTAGTTGACCTGTCATTGTGATGTGATATGGACAGTACTCAGATAATTATAGTAAAATTAGTCAATAGTCTCTGTATCAATACACAGGACTTTCTATCGCTAGTTCACAACTTGACATCCTCCTCACCCTGAAGAACGAAGCTTTAATATTCTATCTTCTACAGTTGTGCTATCTGTGTTATAGCGAAAGGTGTTCATCGACGTAGCACAGTTAATCTGAGGTGAGACATGGGTGTATGCGTAAATCTGAATTGATATTACACTGCACTATACCATATTGCGTGATAACGCGGCATGGTCCGCAAATACTCTACGCTATTTAATATGACCTTCAGTGCGGAGTTGTTCGGCGTCTTGTTCTGAGTAGCGCCACTCAATATTTGCTTTTTCATCCTGCCATGCCCATGGTTCAACAAGGACGACGTCCCCCTCATTAATCCATGTTCGATATTTCATTCGCCCAGGAATCCGACCCATGCGGTTTTCGCCATCCTGACAGCGAACACGGACATGATTACCACCATTGTGTTCGACAACAACCGCAAACATCTCATCATCGCTTGGCATCCGGAGATTCCGGCGCCCTGATTCTTCACTCACATTGTAATTTCGATAGGCATGGTGAAAAGTCGTCCGTTGTAATAACAACTGTTTGTGATCTATTTGCCTATTAGTATATCTTGTGTGAACTTTTTTGAGTTACTCCGTTCCGTTTGGCTAGATTGAGACTGCGACATGAAGGGAGCTCATGTTATCACATTGGATTGTTTATATCTGTGATGGTGATTGTGATGACAGTAATATCGATCATCAGAAGTTAACCAGAGTAGATGCCGGGCTATAATATGACCCCAGGCGGTTGATAAATACAAACGCAAATTGAGTCTGGTGATGTCCTCGCCCAGCCTGAACGCCGGGGCTTCCACCGCAGGTGGAATCTCAACAAGATGCTGGATTGAGGTTTCAAGACGTGTTCGCATTACCGGTCTCCGGTTCCGTCCTCGCTCCCGCCGCTGGTGAGCTAGACGAACCCTTGTCACTGGAAGCCCGCCTCTCAGACGGGAGTTTCTCACTCGGTAACGTGTCTTGATGGATCTGACGCTGACCCCCGCTCTGTGGCGAGTCATCGCTTGCAGATATCCAAGGCAGGCTCTTTCCCCACGGATTGAGCCGGTTGACTCTGTTCGCTGCTGCGTTCAGATCTGCTTGGTACTCCGACACCCAACACGAGCCGTTCGTACACTTGAACGTGCCCTGATGCGGTCGATACCCAATGTTAACACGCATGGCACATCTCCGATGTGTGGTGCGGATGCACGTACACGTACATGTATTCCACAGTAATCCCGTGTTCCGCTGCCTTCTCTTCAATTTGTGACTGCAAGCGGGAGAACAGTCACTTGCCGAGACATCGATTCGAGTACTTTCCAATGTACTCGTCGGTGATACCGTCGAGGTATTCGAGGATGATAACCGAGTTCTCGAACTGGGAGGCGTATCCGACGGCGCGATGTGAGGCTTTCTCGATTTCGTCTTCGATGGCGTCTTGACATCGACCCACACGAGATCGGTCAAGAGGTTCAACGCACATCGTGGTCTCAACCGGTCTTCAGCACTGGCTTGTTTCTGTCGGAGGTGTCGGACGCGACCACTATCCACGAACAACGGGTCAACGAGTATCTCGTCTCAGAGGGCACAGCGTATCAAGAGTTTCGACTCACCCACGTCGAACCCGACGGGTGTCACATCGTCATTTGTAGTCGAATATGAGTAATTTGCTTCCACCTCGTAGTTTGCGGAGATCGCTTCCACATTCGATATGGATGTCCACTTACATCTGTTTTTCAGTACGTTTTCTCGTACCTTAGGGTTCATATCACGGAGGGCTATTCACAGAGCCGTCACACGTTGTTAGGGTAATCAAGTGACACGATTCACGCCCGTGGTAAACGGTGGGATTCTCTCACTGATTAAAGATAGTGTTTATTTATTATCCCGTCCCCTACAGATGGTGATATGTCGTGAGCGCTATGGATGATATTTACTCGTTAATGACCGATATTAACCGGTAGCAACCGGCTTGTACATCATCCGCACAAGTCTTTTATTAATACGAGTGATTCATTAAAATAACGAATGCCCGCTCCGATGTCGGAACAACTTCGTCAAGATATGCAGTGTGAAAGCCTATTGGAGTGTTTTCATGGGCTTAAACGACTCGATAAGCAATGCTTTCGGGTATTAACCCAATCCAAAGAACCACTGACTGTTGATGAGATTGCTGAAGTCGTAGATCGAGAACGGTCGACCGCCTATCGGTCAATTCAACGACTTCTCCAGGCTGGATTTATTAAAAAAGAGCAGATCAATTATGACCAAGGCGGCTACTATCATGTATATTCAGCAACCAACCCAGATGAAATTGCAAACGGAATGCAACGATTGCTGAATGATTGGTATGCGAAGATGGGGCAATTGATTCGAGAGTTTGAGGAAAAATACGCAGAAAATGCAAACACTCAGTCGGGTCCTGAGTCTGGACCTGGTTCTGACCCCAAGAAGGGATCTAACTCTGGGTCTGACCCAAACACTGAAACGGAAGTCACCGCTGAACGATAAAATAACGTCACACCCAAGAAGAGACGTGTTATAAAAACAATGTATTAATCCCAACCATGGATTGCACATTAATGCAGCTCGGATATTCTTAAGAGCTATTGATACCAGAACCGGGATGTGAATTTTAACGTCAAGTGTTGAGAGTGCACTGAGAATAACTCTTGATGTATTAATACGATATCATCATTCGCGGGTCCAGAGTCGAAGCCACTCAGAAAGAGGTCCGCGAACACCCTCAACAGTAACATTCAGTGTACCATCGAATCGCCATCGTGCTCGGTCATGATCGGGAGGGGATTCCTCAGACATCACATCCGCATCCATATCCGCATCCGCATCTACATCTGCATCTGTATCGACATCAAAGTGTATTGGAATATCGACGGCAAGGTCCTCGGCGGTCAGTTGAATCGCCTCATCCCGGGAGACTTCCTCATCGATGGTCGCATCAATAACATCTGTCCATGTCAACGAATCATCGTCAGCATCATTCATATTCGCTCATATACGCGGAGCTACTTGTGCGTATCCGACCCGGCGAAAGAAGAAGCAAAATTGACATTGTCCTCAGCGTAAACGTGGAGGAATCCGAAGCATGAGTGGTGGAGATTTTAGGATTGCAGTCCCATCGAGTATCATGGTGAGAATCCATCCGGGGTTCACACGGACTGTGGCGGGGAGAGTGGGACTGCTGGGAGTGCCACATCTCAGCCCTGGTACTCCTAGCCTCAGCCATGTTGAAACCCTTTAGAGTTGTTTGTGCCTCGGGGAGTCTGGCAGACTTCGGCGGAATTAAAGTTACTTTGGTATGTTTACAGCAGTCGGGCATAGCATCGATTCATGTTGCGGCTGAAGCCGCAGGTATTCCCTCGCCTTCTATAAACAGCAGATAGAACTACCGAAAGTAGCTATATCATGCGTATTCGTTTTGTATCATATCTCTCATATTTTAAGAAACATCCGCTGGCTCAATCACATGATTTTCCAGTGTTCCGACACCATCATATGTAATTGTGATATTATCACCTGGCTCAATCGTGCCTGGATTTGCTGGACTTCCAAAGGAGATGACATCCCCCGGTTGAAGTGTGAAGCGTTGGGAGAGAAATGAGACGATTTTATATGGATCAAATATCATCTGCTTTGTTGTCGCTGATTGCCTTGTTTTCCCATTAATTATTGTCTCCATTGACATGTCGTAGGGGTCAACATCAGTTTCAATCCACGGTCCGAGTGGGGCGGATGTATCGAATGCTTTTCGCGCTGTTCGACCTTCCTGATCAAGCGCATCGATATCATTCAAGATTGTATAGCCACGAATGATATTTGGGACGGATGATTGTTCGATGTCACGACATCGGGTATCAATAACAGCTGCAAGTTCACCAGCGTAAGTTAACTTATCACTCCATTTTGGATATCGAATCGGCTGTGCTGGACCGATGAGCGCAGCAGGTGGCTTAATAAAAAAGTCTGGGACTGAAGGACGGTCATAATCCATTTGATCAAGTGTCGCAGTGAAATTTCGACCAACGCAATACAATGCGGATGGTATACATGGAACCGCTAATTGACCATCACGACCGACAGTATATGTCCCATCAGGAGCATTCACAGTGTCGTTATGATAACGACCACTGACAATGCCCGCTGGGGTTTGTAAACGAGCATGCTTCATAATAATTGACTAACGATCATAACTCTAGTCTCAAATACAAATTATTGTTGATATCACTCAACTCATACAGGTTAGAGGACGTCATATTAGTGATCAACAATAGATGGTGACTACACCGTCCACCATACACCGGATTATTCAAGTAACTCCAGTGAAGGATTGATATGAGAAACGATGTCTGATGCAACAATCTTGCACACTTGTCTGAACGTTGCCGATGCGGCAGAGTCAATCGCATTCTATGAGCAATTTGGATTTGAGAAGTCCTGGCAGTTCACGAGTGAGGACGGAGAGACAACAAACTACTATGTTGTTGATACTAACGGCGTTGAATTACAACTTTCAGAGACAACAGGTGAAACAACATTTGAAATGGGTACCGGTTGGGATCATTTGGCGCTTGGCGTTGATGATGTTGATGAAACGATCAAACAAGTTGATCACTACGGTATCGTCGCTGAACCTGGTCCACAACCCGCAGCGGGCGCATACACTGCGTTCATCGAGGATCCAGATGGTCACGCTGTCGAACTGATTGAACCGGTATCGGAATAGCCGTACGGACCGACGTCAACAAACTGTTTTATTCAGCAGTATCAATTTTTATATCCAAAACTCGACGAGATTAATTTCCAACTTGTGTCGCTCGGTTGACAACATCGGCACCGTATCGATCCTCAAGTTCATCATGTTGGTCAGTACGGTGTTCATAGACGTCTTGGAAGAGTGCAATAGGTGTCATTGCCGCTTGATATGTTGCCTCATCCCACATTCGATCAGTCTCGATATCGATTTCAACACCGTCAATCACGAGTGTCGCAGATTGCGTCATTGCAATTGCGCCCTTTCCAGCCTCTTTTGCGGCCTCAAATTCTTCCATTGAATCAACAATATCGTCCATACTCGGGACATATGCTGTCATTTTAAGCAGCTCTGATCGAAGTTCATCCCGGTCCAGGGTGTGCTCATCGCTCCCGACGACAAGATGGTGTGTGTCATCATCTTCGACAGAGAGACTAACGCTGTCACCATCATAGATGTGTTTGCCGTTCGTCTGCTCGAGCTCTATATCAGTATCACCAGCAGTAAGAAGCCACGAACCGGTTTGTGGCGGAAGAGGCTCAGTGTTTGCCTCAACGACCTGGCTCGGTGTGAGTGACCAGATACCAATCATTCCTTTTGCACGATTATCTATCATTCGTTCACGATACCCCTCGATATCGCGGATATCATCAAATGGACCATCAACAGCAATAAGCCCAGCAGCGCTTGCGCCACGAGAGGTGTTGTGTCTCAGTTCTGGCCATGATGGAAGTTCGCCGGTTGGTGTCATTCCGCGCATGTCTTTGCTGTAATCAACTTCTCCGTCGACTAATAAGAAAAGCCGCTCAAGATTGTTTGATGGCTTCCCCATCTCTGCACGGAGGTCTCCAAGTGCTAACTCAGCTTCACCGCTCTCAACAATCACTGACATTGAAAGGCTCCCTTCTTCAAGCCCATATTCATTTTCGACAATCGTAAAGAACTCATCGGCTTTTTTCCAATCATCAATATCGCCGACTTCCGGAATCACAAATCCGTCAATATGTTCGACCGCTCCATTATCGGGATTGGCAATCTGCAGCATATGCTGGAATCCCTGATATCGAGTTGTTGGTCGTTCACGATGCCAGACCATTCGAGGGTGAATCTCACCAGGGAACTCCGCGCCGTGCTCAGCAACGACGGAAATGATATTTTCAACCCCTTCATCGCGCATTGAGGGAGCAGTCGCGTCTTCATTATCTGGCACCCAGACATCAGGTGCTTTCAGCCCTCGAAGCTGTGCTGCACTTTGAATCATCTTTGCGGAGTCATCTTCGCCTTCAACAGCTGTTGGAGATGTAAAGAATGTCCGAACAAACTCACGATCGTAGTGTCGTTCAACACTCATATGCGTATGAATGAATTCTTCGACGTATATTAAAGGTAAGACTTGAGAGCAATATTAGCCTATTCGATTATAAAAAAGAGTAGTATAAATCATCACGGGAAAGCAAAACCACCGATACTGGATGGCATTATCATTTTATTTGAACAGTTGCCGAACGCGCCCGACTGTATCTGATATTTCACGGGTCAAAGCACCGAGAATCCCACCAAGTCGAACCTCAATTGGATCAGCTGAGAGTGTCTCTGAGAGGGCACCCGGGTTAGCTTGAGAACCAATAACAGCAACAGTTCTATCATGAATTCGAACTTCAGTCGTCAAGTCTGTCCGCGATAACACAGCAGCAACCGTATCTGTACTATCAGGCTCACTCGGTAGTCCGCGAAGCGCATTTATTGCTGGTAGGATCGATTGAAACGTGACGAAAAGTCGATCACCAGTCGATGATACTTCTGCTGTCCCACCGTCAACAGATATCGTAAGGTCTGCATTGACACTTAGTGGAATCTGTGACGATTCAGTAGTTATGTCACTCACGCTCGCGAGTTGTCACGCGGACAGTGCCATCGAGTCGCCATTGTGCATGCTCGGCATCCTCTCCAGTGCCGCTTGGGACCTCCACTTCCATGTCCTCAAAATCATAGATTATTTCAGCACCACGACCGGTCAGTCGGTCATAAAGACTAATTGCGAGGTCTGGCCAGCTTGTTGTTTCCTGAATCCGCTCTTCAGGCACGTCCATTTCAGACATACTCATATTCATAACCGCATAAGATATATACGTTCTGGCGAGGCTCAGAAATATTCAAAGGTGATTTTCAACCTCTTTGATGTGGAGTCCTCTTCCTCGAGAAGCGAGCAACGCGAGTGAGTATGTGGAGAGGAACCAACAACCACGTTGAGAAACCAACTATCATAGTATTCAATTACCAGTAGTACTTCTGCAAAATTACGATGGCATCAGATACTGAGTATCACCGTCGAACTGTCATCACACGACTTGACAGCCTTTCCTAACAAGACCGCGAGCTACTTTATGCTACCGTCGAAGAGTGGCTTGACGAATGCAGCATCGCATCCAGTCTTGCGTGGGAGAACGAACACACTCAGGCTGGTGTCAGAAGTATTGCTAAAGACACAGTATAATAAAAATAGACATAACAGTCAGTATATGATTCTTGCCTGTCACAAAGTTGCCAGCAACATCCAATCCTGCATCGGACGTTGACAAAACGGCAAACGGGCGACACAACCGTACCTCACATCAAAGTCGATCACGTACGACAGGCGAACACTCACCATATTCAATAAAGAAGAGCAGGTATCGCTGACAGTGCTTGGTGACCATTCTCGGGTGAAAGCAGACCTCGCACTTCCAAGCGAGGACGACGGCTACCAGTACCAGTACTAGTACTTGGATAACAAGGAATAGGAGTACATCGAAAGCACGCTTCACTGCCAAGACAACGGGTAGTACTTATACCTCGGGTATCACAAGGAGAAACCTAAGATAGAGGCAACAACATAGAACGGAACACGATTGTAGGTGTTGACCTCGGTGTTACCCAAATCGCCGTCACCAGCACAGCTCGGTTTTTCACCGCAGGCAAACTCAATCACTGCCGACGAGCCTTCGAGGAGTTCGATGGGATTTGAGGTCGTTTACCGATGCTGACTGGCGCTCAATATGGGAATTCCGTAAGCTCAAACAGTTCATCGAGCACAAGCCAGAAAAACACGGTGTGTTCGTGGATACGGTGAATCCAAAGAATATGAGCAAGCGGTGCACTGAGTGCGGATGCGTTCATGAGGATAACCGTCACCGAGACGAATTCGAGTGCCAGCGGTGTGGAAAGCAAAACTACGCCGACTACAGCGTTGTCTCCGGACTACGTCCGGCGTGGCTTTGCGACGGCGAAGAACATAGCAGGGTTGTATCTCCTGCGGGACCATCAGTCGTCTCGGAGGAGGAGTATCAATCAATATGCTCTGAACTCAGGATTAAGGACACCGATTTAGGGCATACAGCCCTCACCCATCATACTGTTGTGGCTTAGCGGAAGAGGTCACTGACAAGCCACCCTCACCGAGGGAACCGCGTGACGCGGTGAGGTCGTTAATTACAGTCTATCGGAGAAAGCAACGTGAGTACAACGAACTGCCGTACATGGGATGCGTCACAGTGTGTGGTGAAACGCCGCTGGTATCAAGCTGCAACTGTGGGCTCCCTGATCTGGATGCTTGACAATGCCTGACATCCAGGCGTTCTTTCTGCTGTTGGGATGCCAACTAGTGATGGTGGAATTAATTGAGAATTGAGAATTGAGAATTGAGAGTTGAAATTTAAAGCAGCTCATTCATATATTCTGCGTATTATGAACTGAACCTCCCAACTAAGACATCTGAGGCAACTATGATGTATTTAATTCAGATTGCTAGAGGAATCGGAACGTTTCGAGATTCTTCGGGGCAAACGTGCGTAGATTATAGTCATGATACAACCCAGATGAAAGGTCTTGAACCGACTGCTCATCGCCGTGCACGCAGAGGATTTTCTCAGGACGGGGATTCATTGTCTTGACGAAGTTCTCAAGCCCTTGGCGATCGGCGTGCCCCGAGAAGCCACTCACAGTCGTAACATCCATCTCAAGTGTGAGCGTCTCTGATCGACCAAGTTGATCGCCGTTAATTGGGATTTCGTCCCACCCATCCTGGATACGTCGACCAAGCGTTCCCTGCGCTTGATATCCAACAAAGACAAGACGTGAATCCGGATCAGTGCCAATGTGTTGGAGCCAAGACATAATGGGTCCGCCAGTGATCATCCCCGAGGTTGAAAGCACAATGCATGGTTCACCATCGGAGACGGCTTGTCGTTCCTCTTCACCGGCATCAATGTGATTAAATTCCTCGGCAAGAAATGGATTTTCATCATCGTGGAAGATTCGATCACGGAGGTTATCACGAAGATATTCGGGGTAGGTCGTGTGAATTGCAGTTGCTTCCCATATCATGCCATCAAGATGGACTGGCATTTGCGGAATCTCACCAGTTCGCATCGCCTCTTCTAAGACGAGCATAATCTCTTGTGACCGCCCAACGGCAAAAGCAGGGATGACGACTTTCCCATCACGGTCATATGTTTCATTGATCACCTCTATAAGCTCGCGTTCTGAGTCTTCTTGATCTGTCTGATAATCATCGCGACCGCCGTATGTTGATTCGAGGACAAGTGTTTCAACACGCGGGAAGTCATTAACTGCCCCATTGAATAATCGAGTATCTTCGTAGTGAATATCGCCAGAGAATGCAACATTGTATAACCCATCGCCAATATGGAAGTGGGTTACTGCTGACCCGAGAATGTGACCCGCGTTGTGGAATGTTAATTTGACGTCTGGGGCAATATCGGTTACATCGCCATACTCCAACGGAATGGTGTGTTTGATTGTCTCACGAACCATCGAAGAGTCATATGGTGGTGTGCGTCCTTCTTTTGCCGCAACATCAAGATAATCCAATTGGAGAAGCCCCATCAGGTCACGGGTTGGTTCTGTCGTATAGATCGGTCCGTCATATCCATATTTGAATAATAGTGGAAGGAGCGCTGAGTGGTCAAGATGTGCATGTGTGAGTACAACCGCATCAACTGAACTTGCACCGGATCCAAGCGCCTCTGGAGCCTGCAAATATGGAACATCATCAGACCCCGGTTTATCCCCGCAGTCAATAAGAATGCGTGTTTCTGGCGTTGAAAGAACAAATGAAGCACGACCCACCTCACGACAGCATCCAAGTGTGCTGATGCGAACCCATTCATCATCTGAGAGTTCCTCACGGTGAATTTGTCGACCAACACGCTCAAGAATATCTCGACGCTCATCACGCTCTTGTTTTAAGAAATTACGAACGTTCGAGACGGTGGATGATTCAATCGGTGGTGTACGAACAACCTCGGGTGTCCACCCGACTTGCTGTGTGATCTCTCGAAGTGTTTCACCACCACGTCCGATTACTATACCAGGTTTTTCTGCTTCAATTACAACCTCGCCGGTATCATGATGAAAATCAAGGTCGGTCACCCCAGCCTCATCCGGAATCACATCATGAATCTGATCTTGCGCTCGCGCTGGTGACGCAAGCGCCTCTGGATCCGGTCGAATAGTGATTCGTTTGCGGAGCTTTCCTGCAAGGTCGCGAACGAGGTCCCCATTCTTTGCGAATCGTTTAGGATCACGCGTATAGACAACAAGTTCTGGTCCCTCGTACGTTACGTCCGAAACAGAGATATCAGACGGCAGTTCAGCCATTATCTCTGATTTCAGTTCCTCAAGTTGCGTATCTACTGAGCTCATAGGTAAGAACGTCCTGCCCACAATGTTGTGAGCAGACGGTATGTCGGGTCACTCCTATCATAATATTGGACTAATACTTTAATCCGGAGATAATCAAGCGTCATAATGGATGAGAGAGCATATTGAACGACTAAATGAATCGCTATCTCTGGCGGTCCTGATCATGTAGGAGACAGGTAAAACCCGCTTATCGTGACGTAGCCCCGCCTGCGTATAAAAATCTTCTCAAGCTGGAATCATATATCTGATATCTACCCTGTCTAAAGGAAACAAATCCGACGATATCATACCGCTGAGACGGAATGTTAAGTGAAATGAATACATTCTTCGTCTCACTCATATCGATTTGAATACCGTACCATAGTCCGTGTCGACTCACAAGTCACGTGAACTCACCCCGAAGTCAAGCCCCGAGGTAGTCGCCTTGTACCGCCTGTACATCTTTATCGAATCTATATTTTCAAACAAAATAACAATCAGAGTTATGTAGGTGTGTGAATCCAATATTGGAAATCTTCGTCGGGGTGATTATCCGGGATTGTCGGTGATGAGGTGCTTGCTCGAGAACTTGCGTCGACAATTGGGTGGGACGCCATTATCTGTACTTGCGGAAGCAACATTTCATATTACAGATGTGTATGCATACACTGGAGACGCCTGATACTGACGGTCTTGATGCAGCACTCGCCGCAGGGTTTCAAACCCGGTTGCCAGGGTGGGACTAGCAGGAGTCAACAACACCATTCGGGGTGCAACAGGATGATTTGGATACGCGATGTGATCAATCAAATAATAATTCTGTTCAGGGGATTTAACACGCACCTCGGATTCCTTTTAGCTAATGAGTGAAGATCAAGACCTCGGGATTACACAATCAAAGATACACAATACTGGTGAGTGGTATGCTGAGGTCGTTCAAAAAGCTGAATTAGCTAACTACGGTCCAGAGGGCATGAGTGGGTTCATCGTCACCCGCCCACGGGCATATGGACTCTGGGAACGTGTGCAAAGTTATCTTGATACTCGGTTCAAACAAACGGGTGTTCAGAATGCATACTTCCCATTGTTTATACCTGAAGGATATCTCGAGCGTGAAAAAGAGATTGTCGAAGGGTTTGATCCTGAAGTAGCGTGGGTTGAGCAAGCTGGCCGAAACGAACTTGAAGAGAGGCTTGCGGTCCGCCCAACATCAGAGTCAATCATTGCACCGTATCTCTCACAGTGGATTCGAAGTTATCGAGATTTACCGCTGCGAGTGAATCAATGGACCTCAGTCGTCCGGTGGGAAGCAACAGAAACAAAGCCATTTTTCAGAACAAAAGAGTTCCTCTGGCAAGAAGGTCATACGGCGCATGCAACACGGGCGGATGCGTGGGCGGAAACTATGCGTCGTCTGAATCAATATGAGTCAACATATGAGGATCTACTTGCGATTCCTGTGCTTCAGGGTGCAAAACCGGAACATGATAAGTTCCCAGGTGCGGACACAACAACAACTGTCGAGGCATTAATGCCGGACGGTAAGTCGGTGCAAGGTGCAACATCTCATTACCTCGGCACCGAATTTGCGGATGCTTTTGACATTACATATACTGATACAGACGAAACATCACGGGTTGCACATACAACATCATGGGGGCTCTCATGGCGAGCACTCGGAGCACTCATTATGACGCATTCGGATAATCAAGGACTTGTACTTCCGCCAACAGTTGCGCCAGAACAAGTCGTCATTGTTCCGATTTGGCAGACAGAAACAAAAGAGAGAGTACTCGAATATGCTGAAGATGTTGCAAATAATCTTGATGATGCTGGAATTCGTGTCGAACTTGATGACCGTGATGACCAGAATCCTGGATTCAAATTCAATGAATGGGAGCTAAAAGGAGTCCCGCTACGGGCTGAAATAGGACCAGATGAAGCAACGGAGGGGACGGTCACATTAATACATCGACCTGATGGAGAGTCAATAACAGCTGAACGATCAGAAATTGTCGAGACAGTTCAAGAACAGTTTGATGCTGTATACGCGAAGTTGTATGCCGCTGCAGAAGAAACACTTAATTCAAATATCCGGATAGCCGAAACTCGTTCTGAACTTTTAGGAACAATTGGTCAGCATGGTGGATATGTTAAAACTCCATGGTGCGGTGATGAGGGCTGTGAGACAGCAATCAAGGATGAAATCGCAGCTGAAATTGTGATGGTACCCATATCGAGTGATGAAGATGATGAGCAAGATACCACGGATGAAAACATGGGTGTGAACAATGATACGACAGTGGAATCTAATGAGAAATCACTTGATCTGACAGATTCGACATGTGTGGTCTGTGATAATCCAGCTTTTAAAACTGCTTATTTTGCCAAATCGTATTAACGGTAATAATAATATCGTAATCATCCTTGTCGATAATTATATTCGTCATGCGTCGAAAAATACGGTCAAAATATAAGATATTACTCCCGGTCCTTATATGTGGTTAGTGAGACAATATCATTTGAGGGGAAGTTCCTTTAGTAGTCGTATCGTACAATACATATGACCAAGCCAGATAGCCACACGACTGAACATGCTGATGGATTGGCTGATCCATCAGATAGTCGGTCGAACTGCGGTGTCGGCGCTGTTGTCGACCTAGATGGTGGGCAATCACACCAAACCGTATCTAATGGGATTGAACTTCTTGAGAATCTTGAACATCGAGGAACGACCGGCGCTGAACCTGACACAGGAGATGGCGCTGGAATCGTTGTTCAGCGACCTGACTCATTTTTTGATGCTGTTGTTGAGTGTGACCTTCCTGAGGAGTACGCCGTCGGCTCAATTTTCATGCCACAAGACGACGCTGCCCGAGAAGGACTGATGTCAATCTTCGAGCGGGTGCTTGCTGAACACGATCTATCTGTGATTAATTGGCGAGATGTTCCAACAGATAACACCGACCTTGGTGAAACAGCACTTGAATCTGAACCTGATGTTTGGCAGGCATTCATTGTACCCGAATCCACACACAGTGTTGAGGCGGGTGAAATTGATGAGAAAGAATTTGATCAGTCTCTCTATGTTGCCCGGCGGGCGGTTGAGACTGAAGTTGATGAGCTTGATTCAACCGGCGCCGCACGGTTCTATATCTGTTCGCTCTCTCGACAGACAATAGTATATAAGGGATTATTAAAGGGTACGCAACTTGCAGATTATTATCAAGACCTTGCAGATGAACGGTTCAAAACGACGCTGACGCTCGTTCACGCACGGTTTTCAACAAACACACTTGGTGCATGGCATCTTGCGCATCCATATCGGCATATCATCCACAATGGTGAGATCAACACAATCCAAGGTAATATCAATTGGATGCGAAGTCGTGAAACGGACCTTTCACACCCAACATTTGATGATGATCTGGATACAATAAAACCGGTCATTAACGATCCAAATCAATCGGATACAGCATCTGTTGATAATGCTGTTGAGTTACTTTTACAGGGCGGTCGTGAGCTGCCGCATGTTCTTCGGATGCTTATTCCTGAAGCATACCGTGGTGATGAGCAGATGGACGAAGACCGCCGTGCATGGTATGATTATCACGCATCGCTGGTTGAACCATGGGATGGACCAGCACTGGTTGCAGCAACAGATGGTGACCGAATCGCTGCAGTTCTTGATCGAAATGGACTTCGTCCATGTCGATATGATGTCACAACGGATAATACGCTTATCATGGCAAGTGAATCCGGTGCACTCGATACCGAGCCAAGCAATATCAGCGAACGCGGGCGACTACAGCCTGGACAATTATTCGTTGCAGACCCAGAGGAAGGACGTGTTATCCCAGATTCTGAGGTGTTCGATTCACTGACTGATGAGAAGTACGCTGAATGGCTCGAAACGGAACAGCGACAACTCTCAGAATTAACAGATGGCTCTCTATACGAATCTCAGGCAGATTTCGACCATCTTCGTGCAGCACAAGCAGCATTTGGGTACACTCACGATCAAATTAATCATTTGATCGAACCAATGGCTGAAAAGGGTAAAGATCCAGTCGGATCGATGGGTGATGATACCCCGCTATCGGTTCTTTCAGATTTTAACCGACCACTCTTTACCTATTTCAAGCAATTATTTGCACAAGTTACGAACCCACCGCTTGATTACATTCGTGAAGAACTGGTCACGTCACTCGAATCGCGTGTTGGGGCACAACGGAACCTTCTCGATGAGACGAAAACTCATGCTCGTCAACTCATCTTAGACTCACCTGTATTGACCGATGAGCAGACGTCAGGAATCAAATCATTGGGTGATGATACAGAAGATGCGATGTCAACAGCAGTCGTTGACATCACATATGAGCGTGAGAAAACACTCGACGAAGCAATCGAGCAGATTCGTAAGAGTGCGGCAACCGAAATCAAAAACGGTGCTGATGTTGTTGTACTCTCAGATAAGAAACTGGGCTCTGATCGTATAGCAATCCCAAGCCTCCTCGCAACAGGTGCTGTACATCATAGTCTTGTTCGTTCTGGACTTCGAAACCGTGCGGGACTTATTATTGAATCCGGTGACCCGCGTGAAGTACATCACATCGCAACGCTTGTTGGATACGGTGCCGACGGTATTAATCCATATCTTGCATACCAAACGATTGCTGATGTTGTTGCTGGACCTGACGGTGCCGATGAATCCGAGGCAGTTGCTGCATACATCGATGCACTCGAAGATGGGCTACTGAAGACAATGGCAAAGATGGGAATCTCAACAGTCGAGTCCTATCAAGGAGCTCAGATCTTCGAGGCAGTTGGCCTTGACTCAGATTTCGTTGGGGAGTATTTTGAAGGAACAGAAATCAGAACGGAGGGAATCGGCATTGACGTAATTGAAGAAGATGCATTAACCCGACATGCTGTTGCCTACGGGACCGACCCAGAGTTGGAACGGCAGGGTGAATTCGAACACCGATCTGATGGTATCCATCATCAATGGAATCCACAGACAGTCGGAACGCTTCAGCAGGCAGTTCGATCGGGCGATTATGAAAAGTACGGCGAGTTTGCTGAACTGATTAATGATCAGTCTGAGGAACTACAGACTTTGCGCGGACTGTTATCATTTGATAGCAATCGTGAATCAATTCCCGTCGAGTCTGTCGAACCTGTCGAAGATATCGTGACGCGATTCTCAACAGCAGCGATGTCGCTTGGAAGTCTCTCTCCAGAAGCGCATGAAAATAATTCGATTGCGATGAATCGCCTTGGCGCGAAATCAAACACTGGTGAAGGTGGCGAACCACCAGAGCGGTTCGGAACTGAAAAAGAGTGTGCTGTCAAACAGGTCGCATCAGGACGCTTTGGCGTTACGTCAGAGTACCTCACAAACGCTGAGGAAATTCAAATAAAGATGGCACAAGGATCAAAACCTGGTGAAGGTGGTCATCTCCCTGGTAAGAAGGTTAATGAGATGATCGCTCATGTCCGATTTTCAACACCAGGTGTCGGACTTATCTCGCCACCACCACTGCATGATATTTACTCAATTGAGGACCTCAAGCAACTCATTCATGATCTAAAGGCAGCGAATCCTGACGCGGATATCAATGTCAAACTCGTTTCAGAGGCAGGAATTGGAACAATCGCTGCAGGTGTTGCAAAGGCAAACGCTGACGTTGTGCATATCTCAGGACATGATGGTGGAACTGGCGCGTCACCAAAGACATCAATCAAGAATGCAGGTTTACCGTGGGAGCTTGGCTTGGCAGAGACAAACCAGATGCTACGGGCAACAGACCTTCGATCGCGTATTCGCGTCACTGTCGATGGTGGAATGAAAACCGGTCGTGATGTTGCTATTGCTGCATTATTAGGTGGTGAGGAGTATGTCTTCGGAACAGCCTCACTCGTTACCTCTGGGTGCGTGATGGCTCGACAATGTCACGAAAATACCTGTCCAGTTGGTGTTGCAACGCAGCGAGAGAAACTTCGGAATCGGTTCCCCGGGCAGCCAGACCACGTCATTAACTATATGACGTTTATTGCACAGGAACTCAGAGAAATAATGGCTGAACTTGGATTCCAGTCATTAGATGAGATGATTGGTCGACCGTCGCTTCTGACGCAGCGTGAGACCGATCATGAAAAGGCTCGTCATCTTGATCTCTCAGACGTAATTGCGGAGCCTGCGGGCGACACAAGACATCAGACTGAGGGACAGACTCATTCTGCTATTGAGACGCAGCTTGATCATGAGCTTATTGAATCAGCTGAGGCTGCGCTTACTGATGGCGAACCGGTTGCCATCACAGAATCAATCTCGAACGTCGACCGGGCGGTTGGCGCGATGTTATCAAATCGAATCTCCAGTGAGCACGGTGGTGCTGGATTGCCAAACGACACGATTCACTGCTCATTTGATGGTGTTGCAGGGCAATCATTCGGCGCATTCCTCGCGAGTGGCGTTACGATGCATCTCACCGGTGCAGCTAATGACTATGTTGGTAAAGGACTCTCTGGAGGGAGGATAATCGTTGAGACTCCAGAAACAGCCAATTATGAAGCGAGCGAAAACGTTCTTATCGGGAATGTTGCATTATACGGTGCAACACAGGGTGAGTTATATGTCAACGGTGTTGCCGGCGAGCGGTTTGCAGTCCGCAACTCTGGAGTCAAGACTGTCGTTGAAGGAGTTGGTGACCACGGCTGTGAGTATATGACCGGTGGTATTGTTGCCGTCCTTGGTGAGACAGGTCGGAACTTCGCCGCAGGTATGTCAGGTGGAATTGCATATGTGTACGACCCAGAGGATACGTTCTCAGGGTCAGCAAACACAGAGATGGTATCACTTGCGTCTCGGCTTGAGGATAGCGATAAGGCAATGTTGCGCCGACTTGTTGAAAATCATGAGGAGTATACAAGTAGTGATCAGGCTGAGTGGATGCTTGAACAATGGACAGATGTCGTCAATGACTTCGTCAAGATAATGCCCGACGCATATGCTGAAGTTATTGAGGAGCGAGCACGAGATGACGTTAGAAACGAACTACCACCAGCCGCAGCCGCATCAGCAAGCATCACTGATAATGATGCTATTGCACAAACGAGCGACGACTGATAATAACGCTGCTAATTGGGTTCGACGC
>ERZ1034484.3-NODE-3-length-51457-cov-16.569783_pt1 | contig 51457 bp, 47 predicted proteins | sample MGYA00520647_ERZ1034484 | MGnify/ENA primary metagenome ERZ1034484 (study PRJEB33760, sample SAMEA4777684) | hypersaline lake metagenome | biome: hypersaline environment; feature: brines | place: Spain | collected 2012-08 | depth 0 m ... | reverse complement strand
ACCTCAGCGAGACCATGCCTAATACGTGTTACTCGATCATCAAATAGCTTGATCGGAGGGTGTCATAGAACAGTTCGCATACTGCCGATATGCTACGGTTATTCACTACTTTCTGCCAGAATATCTATGTGGGTGGAGTCGTATATTTGATATAATGGCACGTGACAAAACGAGGCAGGTGCTGCTCCTCTCTGCCGGTGTGCTGTTTCTCATCGGGAGTATCGCTGGTGTTGGCGCTGTCCCTGATGCGGACGATATTTTCGAGGACGACGACGATGGTCCCCCACCACATGCTGGTGGTCACCACGACGATGGAGATGATGACGATGGGCCTCCACCACACGCCGGTGGTCACCACGACGATGAGGACGACGACGATGATGAGGACGATGCAGGTGGCCCACCCTCACACGCGAACCCAGATAACGACTGAGTGACTCGCGTGTGACGCTTACTCTTCGAATACTGTTTCTGAGTCTGATTCAGTCGCTGTCGATGTAGTCGCGTTCTCTGTTGGTAGAGACGTGTGGAGAGCGTTTGCTCCTGTGTCAGCTGATCGTACTGCTGTCTTGATAGACAGCAGTCTGTCAGCCCGAGTTTCAAACTCAGCGTGGGTAATCTCTCCTTCAGCATACCGTCGTTTTAGTCTCTCAATTGACGAGGCTGTGGTCGCGTCTTCAAACATCGACTCAGCACCGAATTTGACGATATACTGGACGACAAACACAATTGGAGTCATCAACGCGAACGCAACAAGTGGGCTCCCGTCTGTGAATAACTGGAGGATAGCCACCCAGCTTCCAAGCACGAGGCTCAGTAATACCGGAGACGCAATGAGTATCGACAGATAGCTCTCGATAGTCTCGCTGAGCTGTTCAACGCGCTTGTGAAGTGGTCGTGACATTAGACAACTGTCAGCCGGTGAGAGTGATAAATATACTGCCTGGATTGGATTGAAGACGTCATAGAACTCTCCTCACTCCGTATTGATATCCTCCTCCGCGTTCACCCTGCTCCTTGGTGTGCTACTCGTTCTATAACACCCTGTATCTACAGGAACTCGGTGTTCTGTGGCCCGTTGGTGAGGTGGACCTCGAACGGCTGTGTCCCGACGGCGTCCCGCTCGATCAGGTGCCAGTACGTCTCGGCGATCTCGTCGGGGTCGAGAAACGTCGTCTCGTCGCGGTCCGGGTAGCGGTCGCGCGTCCCAGGCGTGTCGATCTGGCCGTCGAGGACGACGTGTGCGACGTGGACCCCGTCGCCGCCGAACTCCTGGGCGACGTCCATCGCCATCCCCCGCGCGGCGAACTTCGCGGCGGTGAACCCGACGGCACCGCCGAGACTCCGCACCGCCGAGGTCGCTCCGGTGAAGATCACCGTGCCGCCGCCCGTCTCGAGCATGTCCTCGACCGCCTCCTGCGTGCAGACGAACGGCCCGCGAACCCCGACCGCCCACGACCGCTCGAACTCCGCGACGCTCGCGTCCGCGATCCCCTTCCACGCGGCGCTGCTCGCGTGGTTGATCAACACGTCGACGGGGCCGAATTCCTCTCGAACCGTCTCGACGGACGACCGCACCGTCTCGACGTCGGTGAGATCGGTCGGGACGGCGAGCCCCTCACCGGGTTCGGGGAGGTCGGCCGCGAGCTCCTCGAGATACGTCTCAGAGCGGGCGAACAGCGCGACGCGACACCCCTCGGCGGCCAGTCGTCGCGCGAGCGATTCTCCGAGTCCCGGACCGACGCCAGCGATGATCGCGGTTCGAGCCATACCTCTCTGTACGACCTACCCTGGCAAAACCGTGATGACCGCGCCCCCGGTCGAACGGCGGGTTTGGGAGGTGTTACATCCGTCTCGATAGACCCTGTCTCGAGTTCGCGATCACAGCGGTATGAACCGTCTGCTGGCGTCGGGTCGTCGCTCAGTCGTGGATCAGCACGTCGAGGACGGTCGGACCGTCTCGGTCGCGCCCAGCAGCTATCGCGTCTGCGATCTCGTCCGGCGAGTCGACGAGGTGGGCCGTCGCCCCGTAGCTCTCAGCGCCGTCGGCGATCGCCGCGGGCGGGTCGAACTCCATCGCCTCGAAGTCGTGATCGGGTTCCTCGCCGCCGAGCACGCGGAGCGTGTTGTCCTTCAGGATGCGGTAGTTCTGATTGTCGGCGACGACCACGGTCAGGTCCACGTCGTGACGCACCGCAGAGTAGATGGCTTGCGGATAGTAGAGGTACGAGCCGTCGCCGATGAAGCCGACCACGTCGCGCGGGGCCGGCCGCTCGGCCTCCGCCATCGCGGCTCCGATCGCCGCCGGGAGGCCGTACCCCAATCCGCCGCTCTTCGTCGAGATCCACTGTTCGGGTCCCAACGGTAGGTGCCACCGCACGGCCGCCCCGGAGGTGACGCCCTCGTTGACCACCAGCGCGTCCGCAGCCGCCTCGCCCATCGCGGCACCCAGCTCTCCCTTCGAGGCACGCGGGTCGGCTGGGTCCGGGTCGGCCGGTCGGCGCGACTCCCACTGAGCGGCGGCCGCCTCACGAGCGCGCTCTCGTCGACGCGCCTGTGCGGCTGCCGGGAGCGACTCGTCGACGAGTTCGACGAGCTCCGCGAGGACGTGGCCGGGGTCGCCGAGCACCGAGGCGTCCGCGGGCCAGTTCTTGCCCAGCTCCCAGCCGTTCGGGCCGATCTGTACGATCGTCGCGTCGGCGAGGAGATCGGTCTCGTGTGCGAGCGACGTCGTCGCCGACCCACAGCCGACGAAACAGACCGTCTCGCCGTCGACCGTCTCGCGGAACCCAGACTCCGCACCCGGTACGGTCCCGCCCCAGAGGGCGTGGTCGGTCGGAAAGTTCGACTCGGCGGTGATGTACTCGCCGTGGACGCGTATGCCCGCTGTCTCGGCGAGGTCGACGGCCGCCTGGATGGCATCGGGGCCCGACCGGGCGACGTCGTCGCCGATCACCATTACGGGCTCGTCGGCGTCGACGAGAAGTGAGGCTGCGGCCGCAACCGCCTCGGGGTCGCCACGACCCGCATCCGGAATCGGTCCGAGTCGCTCGACGGGTGCGTCCGTCGTCGCGGTCATGACGTCTACTGGAAGCTCCACGAACACCGGTCCGGTCGGCGGTGTGAGCGCCTGTCTCGCCGCTCGGCGGAGCATCGCCGGCAGCGCGTCCACCGACGGGATCGACGCGCTCCACTTCGTGTACTGGTCGACGATCGCCTCGAGGTCGCCGTGGAGGATCGGCTCTTCGTGCTGGAAGTCGGTCTGGTAGTTCCCGGCCGTGACGAGCACCGGAGCCCCCGTGAAGGCGGCACCGATGACGTTGCTCAACCCGTGTGCGAGCCCGGGGGCGACGTGGAGGTTCGTGACCGCGAGCGGGGAGACACGCTCGTCGTGGTGGGCGTGGTACCGTCGGGTCGTGGCGTAGCCAGCTGCCATCCCCACCGCGACGTCCTCGTGGAGGGCGAGGACGTACTCGAGTGGGCTCTCTGCGACCGCCTGGACGGTCGGTAGCTCCGTCGTCCCCGGATTTCCGAAGACCCGAGTTACCCCGTACTCCGCGAGCGCTTCGACCAGGTACGCCGCTCCGGTTCGGGACATATACGACTCTCTCACCCGCCAGAGTAAACCGTTTGTGCCCCCGGCGGTCGCGGCCGGCGAGGCGGCGACGTCGCCGTGAGGGCGGCTCACACGACCCCGAGTCCACCGAGGACCAGTCGGCCGCCGATGAGCGTCAACAGGCCGAGCACCACCGCCCGTCGCACCCGACGGGGTATCCGCGGGCGAAGACGCGTCCCGACTGCGACCCCGGCGACCGCGGGAACGATCCCGCCGACGGACGCGAGGAGGAGCCCGAGACCCGGATAGAGCCCGAGCGCGCCTGCCGCGGCGACACGGAGTCCGTTGATTCCGACGAAGACGAGCGCGACGACGCCGACGAAGAGCCCGTGGGAGAGGTCACAGCTTCGGACGAACGCGACGAACTGTACCCCGACGTTCGTCGCACCGAAGAGGACTCCGGAGACGAGCCCGACGGCCGCCATCGCGATCGGCGTCTCGACGGCACAGCGGTCTGCGGCCCGCGAGAGCGTTGGGAGCCGCACGACCTGCTGTGTGGTGGCGACGAACCCGAGTGCGACCACGCCGAGTACGACCCGTACGGGTGCCGCCGGCAGCCGGTCGAGCACCACCATCCCGGCGATGGTGCCGACTACCCCGGCGACGAGGAGCGGCGCGAACCGACGCCCGCAGCGACGCAACTCGCGTCTCGAGAGGTCCCCGACGAGTGCGACGTTCACCGCGAACATCGGGAGGATCATGAACGCCACCGCCGTCGCGGGATCGAGTGCCGCGGCGAGCACCAACGTCCCCACGACGGCGAAGCCGAAGCCCGCGATCCCATTGAGCGCGCCGGCGGCCACGACGAGCAGGACGACGCCGACGGCGAACACGGGCGTCCAGACGATCATCGAGTGCTTACTCCGGCCGACGGAGGCCCAGCGCGTCGAGGCCGCCGACAGACGCTCGCTCGTGTGTGTCCCGGACGCCACGCCTCTCGCAGCTGGCTACCGGGAGACACCGAGCGTCGCCCGACAGTTCGAACAAAGAAAGAGGTCCCGGGTCCCGTACAACGAGATCGTTCCGTCGTCGTCCGGCTCGATCGCCGGCACGGTCGGGCCGGATTCGAGATCGTCAGCGGCGTCTGTTTCGGCACCACACTCGGGACACGACACGGAGTTTGTCATGGTCGACCCACCACGCGGCTCGACATAAACCGTCGTCGTGTGTGCAACCGAACTACACACGCGGTGGAGCCACTCGCCGACGAACCGCCGTCGTCGTGTCGACGCCTGAATCGGCGTCACCCGCGCGAGTCCGTCCCGTCACGGAGTCGCTCGAGGTCCGCAGGGGTGTTCACGTTCGTGAGCGCCCGGTCGACCCCGCCTTCGGTGGGTGCCGACGCGACGGGGACACGGTGTACGTCGAGCTCGTCGAGGAGGCCGAACAACGCCGCACTCGTCAGTCGGCTCTCGACTGCGGTGAGCGCGGTGGTTCGGTAGACGGCGAACACCGGCTGGAGCTGCCCTCCCTCGTCGACCGGCACGATCGCGTCGGCGTCGGCCGACTGTCCGGCGAGCCACCGTATCGCTTCGGTCGTGACGAGCGGCATGTCACAGCCGACGACGGCGATCCGCTCCGCCTCGGTCGCGCGTGCCGCAGCGAGGATGCCGCCGACGGGTCCACCGGTTCCCGGCGGGTCGAAGACGTACTCCACGGGTCGGTCGATCCCCGACCCGAGGAGCGCTCGCCGCGACGCCGTGCCGACGGCGACGAGTGGCGGCCTAGCGGCGAGCGACGCGACGGCGTCGACCGCTCGGCTCACGAGGGTGCGCCCGTCGAGCGTCGCGAGCGCCTTGTCTCGATCGCCGAACCGTCGGCTTCGACCTCCGGCGAGCACGACACCACGAAGGTCGTCGCCCGTCGACCCGGCCTCTGACGTGGTCATCGAACGGTCAGTCGCTCTGGCTCGTCGCCGTCTGCTGGTGGTGTCGACGGAGCACCCCGACCTTGTTCGCGACCGTCCCAGCGAGCGTCTCGAAGGCGTCCCCGGCCTCACTGCTGCCAGCTCGCGTGACGATCGGTTCGCCGTCGTCGCCTCCGGCTCTGACCGCCGGGTCGAGCGGCAGCGTGCCGAGGAACGGGACGTCGACGGCGTCTGCGAGGCCACTCCCACCGTCCTCACCGAAGATGTCGTGGGTGTTCCCGCAGTCGGGGCAGACGAACGCGCTCATGTTCTCGACGACCCCCAAGACGTTCGCGTCGTACTCGGCGAACAGCTGGACCCCACGACGGGCGTCGTCGACCGCGACCGACTGCGGCGTCGTGACGATGACGGTTCCCGTCACGGGAAGGTGCTGGAGGACGGTCAGCGGGACGTCGCCGGTTCCCGGCGGGAGGTCGATGACGAGGTAGTCGAGCACCCCCCACGAGACGTCGGTGAACAGCTCGGTGAGCGTGTTCTGTGCCACCGGACCGCGCCAGACGACCGGGTCGTCGTCGTCGATGAGCAGTCCGACGCTCATGAGCTCGAGCCCGTGGGCGGTCGGCGGGACGATCTTGTCGTCGTCGTCGACGGTCGTGACCTCGGTGTCGTCGTCGGTGCCGAGCATCCGCGGGACGTTCGGCCCGTACACGTCGGCGTCGAAGAGGCCGACTGAGGCGCCACGCGCGTTCAGCCCGGCAGCGAGGTTGACCGCGACGGTGCTCTTGCCGACCCCGCCTTTGCCGGACGCGACCGCGATGACGTTCCGGACGCCGGGGAGGACGGACGCCTCGGCCTCGTCGAACCGCGGGACGCTCGCCGAGAGCTCTGGCTCGAGTCCGAGCCCGTCGATGGCCGATCGGACCTGATCGGCGATAGCCCGCTCGTCCGGCGCGTACGGCGCGCCGAGTGCGAGCTCGACTGCGGCCGTGTCACCCTCGACCGAGAGGTCGGTGACGAGTCCGGCGGTGACGATGTCGGTGCCGAGCGCCGGATCCTCGACGGCGCTGAGTCGATCGCGAAGTTCGGCTGTGATAGTGTTGTGTGGTGACATGTGTTAGTCGGTGGTGACGTCGGCTGCCGTCGGCGGGTCGGCGCGGACGCCGTCACGGGCGTCCCACGCGGCGAACGTGCGCGCGAGTCGAGCGAGCGCAGCGAAGACGCCCTCGACGGTGTCGCGGGTGGAGACGGCCGTTTCGAACTGGTCGAGCCAGCCGAGCTGAGCGAGCGTGTGCGCCTGGAGCGCTCGGACGCGGTCGAGACCCTCCGTATCGGCGTCGGGCTCGTCGTCGAGCATCGTCGCCTCGCGTTCACAGAGCGCGCGCATGAACTCGAACTGCGCGGCGAGGTGGTCCGGGATGCCGTCTCCGCGTTCGGGCTCGAAGCCCGCCGCAGCGTACAGCCGTGCCATCTCGGCGGCCGGGTCGCCGAGCAGCTCGCCCGCCTCGCCGGCGGTGTGGTGTCGCGAGTCCGACTCGAACGTCTCGCTCGGGTCGACGGCGTGTGCCGAGGCGAACGGCGGTACGTAGTGGTCGCCGGGGACGACAAAGAGATTGTCGTAGCCGATCGCCAACGCGTCGACCGCATCGCCAGCGCCGAACCCGCAGAGCGCGTCGGTGTCGACGGCGACCGGAAACGCGTCCGCGAGCGTGACGTACGTTCCGGCTTCGAGTGCGCGGGCGACGGTCGTCGCCTCTCCGTCGAAGGTGGCTGCGAGCAGGCCGTAGACGCGGGCCCGTGCGTCCGCCATCGAGCGGTCGTCCGGCGGCACGTCGCCGCCGATCGGCCGTTCCTCGCCGTCTGAGGACCGGCTCACAGCCGCTCCACCTCGACGAAGGCGTCGTACTGGGCGTTGCTCCCCCCGACGAGGTCCGAGAGACCCGTGTCGCCGAGCGCGTTGTCGAGCGGTTGAATGTGGTTGATCGCGAAGCCGGCGTCGCGACCCTTGGCGTACCCGGCCTCCTCGTGCATCGGCACGTCGAACCGGTACTGGCTGTGACCGTCGACTTCGGCGGGCTCGCGCGTCTCGCCGTCAATCGTCTCCGGAGTCGCGCCATTCGCGGTCCGCCCCCACCCCCACATCGCGCCGACGACACCGGGGCGGATGCCGCCGGTGACCATCGCGACGCCCTCGACGGTCCGCCGCCCGGCGTCGATGGCGATGTCGTCGCCGTTCTCGATGCCACGCGTCTCGGCGTCTTGTGGGTTGATCCACACCGGGTTCTCTGGGCGCGTCTCGCGGAGCCACGGGCTGTTCTGGGTGCGGTGCATCCCCTGGTTGCGCGGCTTCCAGTTGATCAGCCGGAGCGGCAGTCCGTCGTCCGGCGTTTCGCCGACCGGTGCCTGGACCGTCCCGTCGTAGTGCTCGACGTCGTCGACGCGCGGGAGCGGGTCGAATCGCTCGCCCGTGTACGAGTGTTTGCCCGTCGGGACGGCCTCGCTGTAGAAGTCGACGCGCGACTCGAGCTTGTAGCGCATGTGCTCGCCCTCGTAGGCGTTCGAGCCGTCCGCGCGCTCGGCGTAGTCGTAGTCGTGCCCGTTCCGTGCGAACTCGCGTTCGTAGTCGTCTGCGGGCTCCTCGAAGCGCCCACCGCGATTCAACACCGTAACTACTTTCGCCCACTCCTCGTCCGTGACCGCCGCCTGCCACCGCTCTATGTCGAACGCGTCACCGAGCCCCTTCTCGTGGCTCGCGCGGAAGATCCGTCGTTCCTCGGCGCTCGCGTCGGGCACCGGGTCGCGGTCGTACGCGACGTTTGCCGCCAGCTTCAGGTAGAAGTCTTCGGCCTGCTCGAGCGGCCACGCGTCGCCCTCCGCGTCGACGATCGCGTCCTCGCCGACGCCCGGGAGGTCCAGCTCCTTCCACAGGTCGATCAACACGTCCTCGAACGGCCGCGCGTCCGGCACGACCGAGATCGCCGGCTGACTGATCTTCTCGTCTGCCAGCCGTTTGTTCGGGTACGTCCCGAAGTTCTCCCACCGCTCGAGGTACGTCGGCTCCGGCAGGATGTAGTCGGCGTACTGGCTCGTCTCGCCGATGACCGTATCCGAGGCGACGATGAGCGGGATGGCGTCGGTGTCCTCGAGGATCGGCGGTATCTTGTCGCCGCCGGCGGCCGCCATCACGTGGTTGTTCGAGTACGGCCGGATGAACAGCGCCTCGACGCCGTACGGGTACGCGTCCTTGGCGCTGCCGTACAGCTCCTGTGTCGCCTGTGGCGGGGCGACGGGGAACCACGGCCGCTTCGCCGGGTAGCCGTCGTCGCGCTCGAACAACGTCGTCTCCTCGTAGTTCACCCCGCCGCGGAGGATCGGGATCCCCCACGACTGGTTTGCGTCGGGGACGGTCGCGAGGTCGTAGCGGCCGCCGGTGGTGGCGAAGCCCGCGTACGGCGTGATCTGTCCGCCCTTCCAGTCGTAGTTGCCGATGAGGTGTTGGAGCGTGGCGATCGCCCGCGTGCTGTAGAACCCGTTGCCGTGTTTGGCCGGCCCGCGGTACTGCATGATCGCGGCGCGCTTGCCGTGGCTCGTGAACTCGTCTGCGAGCTCGGCGACCTGTTCGGCCGGCACCCCGGCCATCTCCGCGTACTCCTCGACGGTGTGTTCGTAGACGCGCTCGCGGTAGAGGCTCCAGGCGCTGCGGACGGCGGTACCACCGACGCGTACGTCGACGTCGAGCACGGCCGTGTCGACCTCGCTGGCCGGACGGGGATCGCCCGTGTCGGCGTCGACGACCACGTAGTCGTCGGCGGTCGCTGCGTCGGCGTCGACCAGCCCGAGGTCGGCGGCTCGCGCCTTCGGTCTCGCCTCCTCGTCGACGAGCACGAGGTGCGTCGCGTCGCTCCAGGTCGGCTCGTCGTCGTCCGCCGCGGCCGACTCGGCGGGGTTCTGCAGGTAGCTCACGTCGTGCCGGTTGTGCTCGAGGATCCACCGCGCCATCCCGAGCGCGAGCGCTCCGTCCGCGCCGGGTTCGACGGGCACCCACGTGTCGGCCTTCTCGGCGGTCTTCGACAGGCGTGGGTCGACCACGTCCATTCGCATCCCGTCTTGAATGGCGTTCGTCAGCTTCGGTGCGAGCCACGTCGGTCCCTTGTTGGCGACCATCGGATTGGTCCCCCACACGAGGAGGTACTCACAGTTCTCGACGTCCGGGTACTGCCGCTTCTTTTTCGCGTCGTGTGAGCGGACGTTCCCCATCACGCTCGAGACGCCACAGACGCCGGCGTGGTGGATGCTGTTCACCGAGCCGAGCCCCTGGTGCCAGAGCCGACTCCGGATGAAGTTCCGGCGGAAGCCGCCCACGTCGACGATCTGGTTGGCCTTCGGGCCGAGGTCGGGGTGGTCGGTGTCGATGAGGTCGTCGCCCCACTTCTCGTCGAACGCGGACTGCGTCATGTCGCCGTCTTGGACGGCCTCCCAGTCGCTCATGACGGCGTCTTCGGGCGCGTACCCCCACATCGACTCGAGTCCGTCGTGCCCGAGCTCGTCGTCGCCGCCGACGATAGCCGCGATCGCCTCCTCCCACGAGATCGTCTTCCACTCGCCAGAGCCGCGCGGGCCGACGCGTTTCATCGGCTTGCGGACCCGGTAGCTGTCGAAGGCGGTCTGGATGCCGGCCTGCCCCTTCAGACAGATCCGGCCCCCAGAGAGCGCCCAGCGGTCGTCGGCGACGTCACCGGTTCCCTCGAGGTCGCCGGTCGCGACCGCCTCGGGATCGCTCTCGTACGGCACCTGTGCGAACGGCTGGGTGGTCAAGAACGAGTACGGGTTTCCGGCGAGCTTCCGCACGAGCGAGCTGTACTCGCCGGTACCGCTGCCCTCGTCGAGTCGCACCTTGATCGGACAGAACGTGTTACACTGTCCACAGGTCGTGTGGATGACGTCTTCGGCGCCGTACTCGCCGTAGTCGTCGCCCACGTAGTGGTTCGTGTCGTCCGTCCACAGGTCGCCGATGTCGGCGTCGACGGCCGCTCCGCTGGCGGCCGCGACGACCCCGATGCTCCCCGCGGCCTTGAAGAAGTCACGTCGCGATACACCCGTCCCGTCGTTGCCGTCGTCAGTGCTCATTCGTGGTCACCTCCTGCGAGTGGCGTCAGCGGAAGCAGCTCTGCACCGATGGTGAAAAGCAGCAGGCCGACGCCGATGATGCCGATACTCGTCGCCCACTCGACGAGCGTCGGGAAGTACGACCCGTGTGGGAGTCCCTCCATCACGGGAAGAATCTGTGCTGGAATCACGATGTTGAACCGGACCGCGACGACGCCGATCACGACGAGCAACCCGGCGAGCGTCATGATCGGTGGGCTCCGGCGCCACGACCGCTTGCTCAACAACACCATCGGGAACACCCAACTGCACCCGACCATGAACCACCAGAACGACCACGACATCTCACCGAACAACACGATGAGCCACGTCTCGACCTCGTGCGGGTGGAGGCTGCTGAACGCGATGAGCCCCTCGACTGCGGTGAGCGCGACGTCGATGACGATGAACGCGATGAGCAGCTGGGCGAGCTGTTCGAGCAGGTCGGCATCGACGCGCTCGCCGTCGAACAGTCGCGTCCGGAGCACGTACAGCATCATCACCAGCGCCGTCCCACTCAACAACGCCGAGATAATGAATATCACCGGGAACAGACCGCTGTTCCAGTACGGCCGCGCCTTCGAAACCGCGAACAGCACGCCCGTGCCGCCGTGGACGGTAAAGATCGCCAGCGGAATGCCGACCATGCCAGCCCGTTTGAGCCACCGAGTGTCGAACGCTCGCGAGGCGTCGCCCGTGTCGGTCCGACCGAGCGTGAGCAACTCGTAGAGCTTCGCGCGGGGCCCCTCGAGTTCGGTCGCGAGCCGTGCGAGGTCGATCCGCATCGAGAAGTACAGCTCCGTGACGAGGATGCCGATGTACGCCACGTACGCGTGCACCTCCCACGAGAGCGCCGAGGTGAACTGCCGCCAGATGAACGGGTAGTACATCCGGTCCATCCGACCGAGGTCGATCCAGACGAACAGCAGGGCGACGGCCATACTGATTATCGCGGCGAAGAGGGCGTCGCGGTCGATCCGGTGCATCTTGCCGACGTCGAAGACGTTCGCGAGCGTGCTCACGAGAAAGGCCCCCGCAGAGAGGCCGACGAAGTAAATGTAGAAGGCGACCCACGCTCCCCACGGGACGATGCTCGTGAGGTTCGTGCTCGCCATTCCCTGTGTCAGCCGCAGGTAGGCGGCGTAGGCGCCGCCTGCTACGAGCAGGCCGACGAAGGCGTACCACGCGACGCGAAGCCGCCCGTCTTCGAAGCCGGGGGAGAACTCGAACGCAGTGTGTTTGGTTGCCATGGGTTCACTTGAGGTAGTAGACGTTGGGGTCGGTCCCTTCCGCCTCTTTCAGCTGCATCGCTCTGGTCGATTCGGCCATCTGTGCCACGTCGCTCTCGGGGTCGTTGAGGTCGCCCATGTTTCGGGCGTCACCGATACACGTCTCGACGCAGGCGGGTTCTTCCCCGCGTTCGAGGCGGTGCGTACAGAAGCTACACTTTCGAACGTTCCCGATGGGCGAGTCGCCCTCGGTCCGTTTGCCCCGGTCGACGCCGTACTCTGGGCTCGTGACCTCGCCGGCCTCGTCGACCTCGTCGTCGTAGTTGTCGCCGAAGTCGAAGTATCGCGCCCCGTACGGGCACGCGATGATGCAGTACCGGCAGCCGATACATCGGTCGTAGTCGATGTTTACCACGCCGTCGTCCATCGAGTACGTCGCCGAGACCGGGCAGACCTGCACGCACGGCGGATTCTCACACTGCATACAGGGGCGGGGGACGTTCGTCCGCGTGACGTTGGGGAACTCGCCGTGTTCTTCTTCCATGACGACGTTGTACGAGACGCCCGGCGGCGTGCGGTTCTCGGCCTTACACGCGACCGTACACGAGTCACACCCGACACACTTCTGTAAGTCGATCACCATCCCCCACTTTTCGTCACCGACGCCGATTCCGGACTCGTCTCGTTGTAACGCCGACTCCGATGTGACGGAGTCCATCGACCCAACCGAGCAGCTTAGCGACTCCGCGGTTGGCGTCGATATCGTCTGATCGCCCGAGTCGACGGCCGGATTCGGCGTTGCCCGATACTCCTCGCCGAACTCGGACGCTGCGGCCGCGTCGTGTTTGTTCCAGAAGTCGTCACCCGTTAGTTCACCGCGTGCGACGCGCTGGGCGTCTTCGGCCATCTCGATTCCGAGGTCGGTGTCGGCGTCGACGTCCGCGAGCTCCTCGCGCGGGTCGACCCGCTCGTTCTCGACCATCTCGTCGAGGTCGGCGCGGTTCACGTTCGGGACGCCCGGCAGCGGTTCCGAGCGGTCTGCACTACTCATCGCCATCACCCCAGTGTCCGTCGACGGGGGCCGACCGGACGGGTTCGTCGTTCATACACAGAATCGTACGGACCGTCCTCCCCAAAGCGTGCTACCTAAATTGTTTGTACCGGCTCGAGATGCCGAGATACCCCACCATCCGGCTACCAATACTGTTTGGGACACACCGGTCGCCGCAGTTCGACCGGTCGACAGCGGCCAGCAGGACAGTTTATGTGGAATGACGCACAAGCCGGGCGCATGTCATCGTCGCACCGACGCCCCAAACGGGCCCTGCTCGATTTCGCTGGGGATACCGAGACGAGTCCTCACGCTGTACCGTCATGAACTGGATCATCGTTCTCTCCGTCTGCCTCCGGCTGATCGGTGTGGGTTACTCGCTCACGCTGCTCTCGCGGACCCGCGACCGTCGGTTCGGCTTCCTCACGCTTCTGCTCTCGTTCATGACGCTCAGACAGGCGTTGACCATGCAGACGACCAGTGCCGGCCTCGAAGAGCTGCCTGGGCTCGTGGTGAGCGTCCTGACTATTCTCACGGTCTACTACCTCTCGACGTACGTCGACGAGGAGGCGACGATCAAAGCGCAGCTCCAGGAGGCGAACGAGCGGCTCCGCGGCTTCCGGAAGGCGATCGAACACGCCGGCCACGCTATCTTCCTCACCGACACCGAGGGGACGATCGAGTACGCGAACCCGGCGGTCGAGTCGGTCACCGGCTACGACCGGTCGACGGTCGTCGGTGAGAATCCGAAACTGTGGCAGTCGGGCGAGCACGACGACGAGTTCTACGCCGAACTCTGGGAGCAGATCGGCGAGGGTACCGTCTGGGACGGCGAGATGGTCAACCAGCGCAAATCGGGCGAACGCTGCTGGGTCGACACGACGATTGCACCCATCACGAGCGAGGATGGCACCGTCGAGCGCTACGTCGCCGTCGAACACGACGTGACCGAACGACGTAACCGCGAACGACAGATCGAATCCCAGAACGAACGACTCGCGTCGCTCAACGCCACCAACGAGGTGCTCCGAGACGTCAACCGCGAGCTCGTCGCCGCATCGACACGAGACGAACTCGAACAGGCCGTGTGCGAACAGTTCGCTGCGGCCGACCCCTTCGACGTCGCCTGGATCGGCGGTCGTGGACTCGTCGACGACACCGTCACGCCCCGGTCGTGGGCGGGAACCGACGCCGAGACGCTCGAAGACCACGTCGAGTCGCTCTGTGCCGCCACGCCGACGCCGGCCGAGGTGGCCGTCGACGAGGGGACGCCGGTAATAACGCACGTCGAATCGCCCGCACTCGGTGAGTCCGACGCGTCGAGTGCGGTCGTCGTTCCACTCGCGTATCGCGGCGCCGAGTACGGCGTCATCGTCGTCGTCGCCACCGACGCGGACGCGTTCGACCGGATCGGGCGGGCGGTGTTCGCCGAACTCGGAGAGACCGTCGCGGACGCGATAAACAGCGTGGAGAGCGAGCAGACGCTCGCGTCCGACCGCGTCACCGAACTCGAGTTCGAGCTGACCGGTATCTCGGAGCCGCTCGCGACCCTCGCTGCGACGCTCGACTGTCACGTCGAACTCGAACACGTCGCCGCAGACAGCGGCGAAGCACACGCCCAGTACGTGGCGGTCGAGGGTGCAGCACCGGCGGCCGTCGCCGACCACGTCACGGCGGCCACACACGTCACCGACGTCCAGCACGTGTGTACGTACGACGAGCGCGCGGTGTTCAGGCTCGCCGTCGACGACACCTCGCTCGTCTCGACGCTGGCGCAGTACGGTGCGAGCATCGAGTCGCTGACGCTCACCGGAGGCCGCGGCCGCCTCCGCGCGCAGGTCGCCAGCTCGAACGACATCCGGACGGTCGTCGACGCGTTCACGACGGAGTACGACGGCCTGAGTCTCGTCGCCCAGCGGGAGACCGAACGAGACGTTCAGACCGAAGCCGCGTTCCGGGCGACGCTCGAGTCTGTGCTGACCGATCGCCAGCGGGAGGCGGCACAGACGGCCTACTTCGCGGGATTCTTCGAGTGGCCACGGACGCACAGCGGCAGTGACGTCGCCGAGATGATGGACATCTCACAGGCGACGTTCACCCAACACCTGCGAGCCGCAGAACGAAAACTCTTCGAGGAACTGTTCGGCGAGACCGTCACGAATCAGCTCGAACTGACGCGGACGGCCGTGAGCTGACGCGTGACGACCCGTGACGATTGGTGCGTCGCGGCGACCGGCCGGCACCGGCGTACGCCTTGACGACACAGTCAGGCCGTGGTACGCCGACCGCAAAAAGAGCGTGCGTCGGGCCCCTGCCACCGCGCGTGCTCACTCAGCGCGATGCTGAGGTGAGCATGGACATCGTCTGTGCGGTGATCCAGCGGGTCGTTCCCGAACCCGCTGCCGCCGACTGCGGCCACGGCGCACCCGGCAGCCGTCGCCTCGTATCTCACATCGGCTGTCGGCGGCCGTAAGTCAGCGTCCGCCACACCCACTCGACCGGGCCGAATCGGAATCGACGGAGCCACACCACCGAGAGGGCGACCTCGGCGACCCAGAACGCGACCACGAGGCCGAACGCCACGGATCGACTCACCGATCCGAACAGGCCGAGTCCGTGGCCGTAGAACACCGTCGTCGCCACGAGGCTCTGGAGGAGGTAGTTGCTGAACGCCGTCCGGCCGACGGCTGCGAACGCTCGCGTGAGCCGCCCGTTTGGTCTGGCTCGCACGTAGAGAGTGACGGCGCCGACGTACCCGCCCGCGACGAGGAGGCTGCCGACGTAGTTGAACTGTCTCCAGAACAGCGCCGCGTCGGCCCGCCACGCGTTCGCTTCGATGTACCACACCCCGGCGAGGACGACCGCGACCCCGACGACCCCGCCGACGACGAGCCAGCGGTACAGCCGAGTGGTCCGCTCGTTGGTCAACACGCCCCACTTGTACAGTGCCATTCCGAGGAGGACGGTGCCACCGACCCGCCAGAACGTGCTCCCGAGGAATCCGGTCGTCTGTCTGGAGAAGGCCGTCGGCACGCGGTGGTCAAGCTGTTCGATCCAGCCACTCCGGTAGGTGGCGACCTCGGCGCGGAGGGCCGCCTCGGACGGCGCCCACTGAGCGGCGATCGCCTGGCCGCCGACGGTGAGACCGGCGAACACCTCGAGCAACGGAACCACGAGCAGTAAGACCGTCGCGAGGCCGGCCAGCGCCCGCGGCTCCCAGTCGCGGACGGCGATCAGCGCGAGCCCGCACAGTCCGTAGGCGACGAGCACGTCGCCGTACCAGAGCAGGTAGGCGTGTCCGAGGCCGATGACGATGAGCCAGACGGTTCGCCGGTAGTGGAGCCGCAGTGCCGGCTGTCCCTTGCGGCGTTTGTGGTCGACGAACAACAGTATGCTGGCGCCGAAGAGCGCAGAAAAGAGCGTGATGAACTTCAGTTCGGCAAAGACGTGTCCGATGAGCCAGACCCAGTAGTTCACCCCGGTGAAGTCGCCGTAGACGGTCGGGTTGAGCAGCGTCGTCTCGGGCATCGAGAACACCCGGACGTTGATGACGAGGATCCCGAGCACGGCTACGCCCCGGAGCACGTCGAGGCTGACGATTCGGTCTGCCGGTGGGGTCGGCGCGGGGACGTCGGCGTCGCTCACAGGTGTGTTCTGAGACCCAGAACCGAATAGCTTCGTGATTGCATCGAGAGACACCGACGGCCTTCAGCGCTCGCGGGTCATCCACTCGCTCGCCTGTGGCTCGCCGGGATCGGTCCGCACCTCGACGAGCGACGGCCCATCGCGGCTCCGGGCCGACTCCATCGCCTCGGCCAGGGACGCCTGGGTGGTCACTCGCTCGGCGTGTACCCCCATCCCCTCGGCGATGGACGCGAGGTCGAGAGCCGTCTCACCCCAGCCGTACGCCTGATCCGGGAAGTCGTACGAGCGCGCCGCCTCCTCGCTGATGATCGCGTAGTCGTCGTTGTTCAACGCGACCACTGTGACGTCGATCGCCTCGGCGGCGAGCGTGTGGAGTTCGTGGATACACATCATGAGCCCACCGTCACCGGTCAACGCGACCACCTCTCGGTCCGGAGTCGCGAGCTTCGCGCCGATGGCTGCGGGCAGGCCGGTTCCCATCGTCGCCCACGACCCGGGGTTGACGTACGCGGTCGGCCCGGCCGCTGGAAACGAGACGAGCGTCCACAGCCGGAAGCCACCGGCGTCGGCCGACACGACGGCCTCCGACGGGAGGACCTCCCGAACGGTCTCGAGGACCTCGACCGACCGAAGCGGCGCACCCTGGTCTCGGTCGGCGGCGACCGCCGAGAGCCGGTCCCGGTCAGCTTCTCGGACGGCTTCGGCACGCGCCTCACCGGGTGACGTTGACTCGCTCCCCGTCGCGTCGTCGGCGGCGAGGCGCTCGTCGACTGCCGTGAGAAATCGATCGGCGTCGGCGACGACGCCGAGGTCGGTCTCGTAGCCGAAGCCGACGTCGTCGCCGTCGAGCGTCACGTGCACGAGCGTCTCCGGCATCGATACCGACCACTTCGCGGTCGCGACCGCGTCGAGGTCCGACCCGACGACGAGTCCAACGTCCGCCTCGGCGAGCAGCGCGCGGAGCTCCGTGCTCGCGCCCCCACAGAGGACGCCCGCCGAGAGCGGGTGCGTCTCGGGGAGGACGCCTTTGCCCTTGTACGTCGTCACCACCGGCGCGTCGAGTCGCTCGGCGACGGCCCGAAGCCCGGTCGTGGAACCAGATCGCCTGACCCCGCCGCCAGCAACCACAACGGGGGCCGTCGCCTCACGCAGCACTGCACACGCGCGGTCGACCGCGCCCGGCTCGGGCGCGGGAGGCGCAGCCGGTTCGCGGACCGGTGGCGTCGCCTGCGGTGTGCGACTCGCGAGTACGTCTTTCGGAATCCCGACGCGCACCGGCCCCTGCGGATGCTCACGAGCGGTGCGGACCGCCTCGGTGACCGCCGAGACGGCCCCCGCGGGCGACTCGACGAGGACGTTGGCTTTCACGACCGTGTCGTACGTCTCCGGCGGAGTCTCGTGAATCCCGTCGCCGCCGCGGACGTCGGCTTCGGTCTCGACCGCGAGGTGAATCAACGGGACACAGTCGTTCGTGGCGTTTTTCAGCCCGTTGGTCGCGTTCATGTCGCCGGGGCCGGGGACGACGACGGTCGCGGCCATCGCCCCGGAGCCGCCGGTTTCGGCGTATCCCCACGCCTGATGCGTGACGGCTGTCTCGTGACGGGCGACGACGAACCGCGCGTCTCGGTCGGCGAACGCCCGGTTAAGCGGGAGCGTCTGCTTGCCGGGGATCCCGAACGCCGTGTCGATCCCGTGGTCCAGCAGACAGTCGACGACCGCCTCGCCGACGGTCGGCTGCGTGGTATCGGTGGACATACCCCGAGGTCGACGGACCCGATGTTGAATCCTTCGCTCCGATGGAGGACACGCGGGGTGAACGGTCACGCTGCAAGCGTCGTCTCGCGAACGCGAACGCCCTTTCGAGAGAGGTGTTGCATCTGGCGACGGGCGAACGCCTCCTCGGTGCTGCCGCGCGTCGCGAGCACGTAGACGAGCGCGGAGCCCGCTGGACGCATGGTACGGCCCACCCGCTGGGTTCCCTGCCGTCTGGAGCCGCCGAGCCCCGAGGCGACGATCGCCAACTCGGCGTTCGGGAGGTCGATCCCCTCGTCGCCGACGCGCGACACGACGAGGACGGCGAGTTCGTCCTCGTCGTCTCGAAACCGCCGAAACAACGTCGAGCGCTCGGCGTGGGGCATCTCACCGCTGACGAACGGCGCGGCGATCGCGTCTGCGATGGCCGCGCCGTGGTCGAGGTACTCGACGAAGACGAGAGACCGCTTGTTCGGGTGTTCGGCCAGCAGATCACGGACCTCCGCGACCTTCGCGGGGTTCTCAGCGGCGAGCCGACGTCGCTCGCGCCCGTCGGCGCTCGTGTACTCGTTGCGTGCGAGTTCGTCGCGCCACGGGACGTACCGGATCTCGACTTCGGGTTCCTGGACGAACCCCGCCTCGAACAGCGCGTCCCAGTCGGCGCCGATCGGTGGGCCGATCAGCGTGTATATCTCCTCTTCGCTGCCGGTCTCTCGAACCGGCGTCGCCGAGAGCCCGAGGCGGTGTTTCGCCTGCAGTTCGGCCGACCGCTTGAATACGGGCGCGGTGATGTGGTGACACTCGTCGAAGCAGATCAGTCCCCACCGGCGGGAGTCGAACAGCTGTCGGTGTCGGTCCATCCCCGCCGTCTGGTAGGTCGCGATCGTGATCGGTCGGATCGTCTTCTCGCCGCCGTGATACTCGCCCACGTCGCCGGAGTCGACCGTCGAGTGCGTCTGCAGCGCCGCCCGCCACTGGTTGGCGAGTTCGCGCGAGGGGACGAGTATCAGCGTCTCGCCGCCGACGGCCGCGATCGTCGCGATCGCGGCGACGGTCTTGCCCGACCCTGGCGGACCGACGTACACGCCGGCACGCGTCTCGAGGAATCGATCGACCCACGTCTCCTGGTAGGGTCGGAGCTCGGTCGAACACGCGATCTCGACGGGATCGCCGGTCTCGAGCTCCCGGTCGTCTTCGACGGGGTAGCCGGCGTCGTAGAGGGTCCGTTTGACGCTCGCGACCGCGTCAGCGTTGACCCACGCCTCGGTATCCGAGATCGGGGCTCTGAGCTCGCCGTCCTCGAGGTGGCTCTCGGCGACGTTGCTCAACAGCGACGCCGTGGCTGCCTCGAGCACGACGTAGTCGTCCTCGTGGGTGTACAGCCGAAACTGGTGTGCGCGACCCCACTGGTCGCGTACCCACGACTCGAGGTGTTCGAACCGTCTCGGCAGCACCGACCGTAGCCGCCCGACGAGCGCGTCGACGTCGGCGAACGGCGCCGCCCACACGTCTTCTTGACGGATTCGATAGAGGTACCCACGGGTACCGGGCTCGGTGCCGGTGGTGTCGACGAGCCGGGCGACCTGTGAGAGCTGTGCGCGGGTGAACTGCGTTGGGTGGTCGACGACGATCTCTCGCCGACTTGGAAACACGACGATTCGCTCTCGGTTCGCCAGCCGGCCCCACTCGGTCGGATAGTACACCACTGGGTCGGCCTCGACGTCGAGCCGCTGTGCGTCCTCGCGCTCGGCGAGCCCGTCGAGCGCGTCGCGGGCGACGGCCTGCGTGGTCCCGAGACGCCTGGCGACCTGGCTGGCAGTCGCCACTGGGCGCTCCTCGGCTTCGAGTGCCTCGTGAAAACGGTCGAGGTCGACGGCGACGTCACCGTCGCGGTCGGCGTCGTCGCGCCCGGCGGTGCTGTCGTCTGTCATCGGTGACGTTTCGGTCGCGAGACGAATATGCGTAGCGTCTGCCCCCGAGGGCGCACCGCCGTTCGGTCCCGCCGCGGCTCAGCGACCCTGCGGAGCGCCGCGACAGCCCCGCGTCGTGATCGCCCGTTTCGACTGAAATCGGCAGCCGCAGTCGGTACATCGCACTGCCGAGTCGCCGGCGTCGGTCGTCAGCCGGTGGCCGCCGACGACGAACGGGCGCGGGACGGTTCGTGGGCGGATCTGTTCCGGGATACGCGTCTCTGCGGACTCACTCAACGCGGCGCGGACCGCGATCGTGTCGACGTCGACGCGGTCAAACCGTCCCGCCTCGAGCGCGACTGACCGGTCTGCGACCTCTGTCCAGGCGGTCACCACCACCGGCGAGGCCGTCTCGGTGTCGGCGACGACGACCACGAACCGGATCCCGTCTTCGACGACCGCGAACCGCCAGCCGTCGGTTCGGTTCCACCGAAGCTGCCCACGACGGATCGCGGCGCTCACCGTTCGCGTCGAAACGTACCGACCGGGCTGTCTGAGTCGTTCTCGAAAGTGGTCGGTGAGCGCGTACAGTCCGGGGTCGCGAAGCGGCGGGTCCTCGGGGGTTCGGCGCGTGGGTTCGTCCGGACGACCCGGGTCGGCGGACCGAGCCGGACCGCCAGGTGCGTCCGGTCGCCACGGCTGGCGATATCGATACGCCGACGACGGCGTCGACGCGGGCTGGGCGCCTCGCGTCGTCTGGTCGCCGTCGGTCGGCACGGTCGATGGCTCGGTCCGACGCGTCGCCGATCCGGGCTGGGAGCCCCAGTCGCTCCCCGGCCCGCTCTGTCGGGATGCCACTACCTACCACCTGTAGGGGAATCCATATGTGTGTTGTGGCGCTGTCGACCGTCGCGCCGCCCGGTCGTCCCGAGACGGCCGTGGCTCGGCGTATGGTTTATATCACCGGCTGTGTTAGCGCAGGCTATGCCGCAGTGTGAAATGTGTGGTGCCGAGCAGGCCTCGCTCACGACGACGAAGGTCGAAGGCGCCGAGCTGGAGCTGTGTAGCTCCTGTGCGGACTTCGGAACGGAGGTCCGCGAGGAGCCGTCGAGCACCAGCGGAAGCAAGTACTCGACGAGTTCGAGCAGTGGAACTCCATCGAGCGGCTCCTCGTCGGGTGGCTCGTCTGGTGGTGAGAGCAGCGACGGGCGCCGTCGTCGCGACATGTTCGACACGATGGACGAGATCGCCACCGACTACGACGACCGGATTCGATCCGCACGAGAGGCGGCCGGCCTCAGCCAGGAGGCGCTTGCGGACGACCTCAACGAGAAGGCGAGCCTGATCCGGAAGCTCGAACGCGGCGACACCCTCCCGACCGACGACATCCAGCGGAAACTCGAGCGCGCACTCGACATCTCGCTCGTCGAGGGCGAGGAGGTCGACGCCGAGTGGGAGACGAGCGACGCCGGGACGATGACGCTCGGCGACGTGGTCAAACGAAAGGAGTGACGCCGCGGTGCTCCCCGTACGAGACCGCGACGTCCGGTCTCACACCCTCGCGTCGTCTGGCGGCGTCGACGCTCCGTACCGCTCCGTCAAGTAGTCGATGACGTCGTCGACCGTCTCCGGGTCGTAACTCCAGAAGCCGTAGAAGCCTCCCGGCTCGCGCTCTTCGGCGAGTAACACGCACTTCGCCGTGTCGAGGCCGCCACCGTCGTAGGCGACGAACCACGTCTCGCGTATCTCGGCGGTCTCACCGATGTGTACCGTGTAGTGGTCTGCCGCCGGCGGGTCGCCCTCCGCGGCGGCGTACGCGTGGACGTCGAGGTCCGCCTCGCCGCCGAGTGCGTCGTAGATGTCGTCTTCACCGGTCAGCACGTCGAGCGTCTGGAACCCGGCGTGTAACTCGCCGTCGCCGACGCGCCAGGCCCGGTCTTCGATTTCGCGCGAGGCGGCGACCATGTCCGCGCGCGCGTACGAAGTGAACAACGTCTCATCGAGGCGGTCGAGGATCGGCTCCCCGACGCGGTCTCCGTCTGCGCGCTCGCTCGGCGACGGCAACAGCTCGTCGGTAGAGACGGCGGTGACGAACTCCCCGTCGCGCTCTAAGACGGCGTATCCGCTCGGACCGTGCGTGGTCCGTTCACCGACGACGGCGAGGTTCCGGTCCGCGAAGTGGTCTGTGAGCGTCTCCGCGACGGCCGGGTCGGTATCGAACACGGTCAAGGTGGCCTCTCGGGCCTCGACGCCGGCGATGATCTCGATCAGGGACATGAGAGCGACGACCGTGGGTTCGCGGTCGTGTGACGGTATCTCGTGCGATGGATATAAGAGTGTGTTCACTGCGAGCGCTCCGTCCGGGCGTCGAGTGCAGCCGGCGACGAACGATCAACCTATGGTACTCCTGACCGAGTACCACCTGTATGTTCATCCTGGTGAACCTCAAGGCGTACCCGTGTGATCCGATCGAGGTCGCGACCGCCGCCCGCGACGTCGCCGACGCCGCTGGCGTTCGCATCGCCGTCTCGCCACAGGCCGCCGACATCGCCCGCGTCGCGGAGACGGGCGTCGAGACCTGGGCACAACACGTCTCGCCGAACGACCACGGCTCACACACCGGCTCGACCCTCGCCGAGGCCGTCGCCGAAAACGGCGCGGTCGGGACGCTCATCAATCACTCGGAGAACCGGCTGAAGCTCGCCGACGTCGACGCCTCGGTTCGGGCGGCGGAGCGAGCTGACCTCGAGGCGGTCGTCTGTGCGAACAATCCGGCACAGGTCGGCGCGGCCGCGGCGCTCGCGCCGGACGCCGTCGCCGTCGAGCCGCCGGCGCTGATAGGCGGTGACGTCTCGGTCGCCACGGCCGACCCGGGCATCGTCGAGGACGCCGTCGACGCGGCTGCGGCGGTCGACGGCGACGTCGACGTCTTCTGTGGCGCCGGCGTCTCCACCGGGGACGACGTCGACGCCGCCGGCGAACTCGGTGCGTCCGGCGTCCTGCTCGCGTCCGGCGTGGCGAAGGCCGACGACCCCGAGGCGGTGCTCGAAGACCTCGTCGCCGGGGTGTGACGGCGGCCAGTCACCGGACCCGTCACGCGACTCCCGCGGAGGTGCGTTTGCGGGTCTGTATAAATACATCGGTGTGAGCGGTTCACACGATCGACAAAATCGATAGACTGCGCCGACCTCGACTCGACCGGCGTTTCGGCGCGTCTAGTAACCTTTAACCGACACAAGCCGGTAATCGTAGGTAAGATGGCGACCAACAAGATCCTCGGTATCGACCTCGGTACCACCAACTCCGCCTTCGCGGTGATGGAGGGCGACGAGCCCGAGATCATCTCGAACGCGGAGGGCGATCGGACGACGCCGTCCGTCGTCGCCTTCTCCGACGACGGCGAGCGGCTGGTCGGAAAGCCGGCGAAGAATCAGGCCGTCCAGAACCCCGACCGGACGATCCAGTCGATCAAACGCCACATGGGCGAGGACGACCACACGGTCGCGATCGGCGACGACGAGTACACGCCGGAGCAGATCTCGGCGATGATCCTCCAGAAGATCAAACGCGACGCCGAGGAGTACCTCGGCGACGACGTCGAGAAGGCCGTAATCACGGTCCCCGCCTACTTCAACGATAAACAACGGCAGGCGACGAAAGACGCCGGCGAGATCGCGGGATTCGAGGTCGAACGCATCGTCAACGAGCCGACGGCCGCGTCGATGGCGTACGGACTCGACGACGAGTCAGATCAGACCGTCCTCGTGTACGACCTCGGCGGCGGGACCTTCGACGTGAGCGTCCTCGACCTGGGCGGTGGCGTCTACGAGGTCGTCGCCACGAACGGCGACAACGACCTCGGCGGCGACGACTGGGACGAGGCGCTCATCGACCACCTCGCCGACGAGTTCGAGAACGACCACGGCATCGACCTCCGAGAGGATCGACAGGCGCTCCAGCGGCTCAAAGACGCCGCAGAGGAGGCGAAGATCGAACTCTCGAACAAGAAGGAGACCACCGTGAACCTCCCGTTCATCACCGCGACCGACAGCGGTCCCGTCCACCTCGAACAGTCGGTCACCCGGGCGACGTTCGAGAACCTCACGGGAGACCTCCTTGAGCGGACAGTCGGGCCAACCGAGCAGGCGCTCTCCGACGCCGGCTACTCGACGGGCGACATCGACGAGGTCATCCTCGTCGGCGGGTCGACCCGGATGCCGCAGGTCGTCGACAAGGTCGAAGCGCTGGCGGGCCAGGAGCCGAAAAAGAACGTCAACCCGGACGAAGCGGTCGCGCTCGGCGCGGCGGTCCAGGGCGGGGTCCTCTCCGGCGACGTCGACGACATCGTGCTGCTCGACGTCACGCCACTCTCACTCGGCATCGAGGTGAAGGGTGGGCTCTTCGAGCGGCTCATCGAGAAGAACACCACGATCCCGACGGAGGAGTCGAAGGTGTTCACCACGGCGGCCGACAACCAGACGTCGGTCAACGTCCGCGTCTTCCAGGGCGAACGCGAGATCGCAGACGAGAACGAGCTCCTCGGCGCGTTCCAACTCACCGGCATCCCGCCGGCGCCCGCCGGGACGCCACAGATCGAGGTGTCGTTCAGCATCGACGAAAACGGGATCGTGAACGTCGAGGCCGAAGACCAAGGCTCCGGCAACGCCGAGTCGATCACCATCGAGGGGGGAGCCGGCCTCTCTGATGAGGAAATCGAACAGATGCAAGAAGAGGCCGAAAAACACGCCGAAGAGGACGAAGCGCGCCGCGAGCGCATCGAGGCGCGCAACGAGGCAGAGACGACGATCCAGCGGGCAGAGACGCTCGTCGACGAGAACGAGGAGGATCTCGAGGCGGACCTCGTCGACGACATCGAGGCGGCTATCGAGGAGGTCGAGGCAGTGCTCGAAGACGACGACGCCGAGACCGACGCGATCGAGGCGGCAACCGAGGCGCTCACCGAAGAACTCCAGGAGATCGGCAAGCAGATGTACCAAGAGCAGGCCGCACAGGCCGGTCCGGGTGGCGCAGCGGGCGCCGGCCCCGGCGGCATGGGCGGGATGGGCGAGGCGGCCGGTCCCGGTGCCGACGGCGGTGACGACGAGTACGTCGACGCCGACTTCGAGGACGTCGACGAGAACGACGAGTAGTCGGTTACGACGGCCACCGGGCACTGCGCGGTGGCGAAGACGAGCCGGGAGCACTGTGACGCCACGCGACCCGAGGCCCGAAGCGACGCGCGGTGTGCGAAGACGCACCAGACAGGCCGCGCCGTTTAACACGACTCAGCCACGACCACACACTATCGAACGCAACGCATGAGCGAGAACTTCTACGACGTCTTGGGTGTCTCACGGGACGCCAGCGAGGAGGAGATCCAGCAGGCGTACCGAAAGCAGGCGGCGAAACACCACCCGGACGTGAGCGACGAGGACGACGCCGAAGACCGGTTCAAGAAGATCCAGAAGGCCAAAGAGGTGCTCACGGACGAGGAAAAGCGCCGCCAGTACGACCAGCTGGGTCACGACCGATACACCGAGGCCGACAAACGCGGCGCAACTGGTGGCGGTGGACGGGGTGGCGCAGGCGGTCCCTTCGGCGGTGGCGCCGGCGGGGCCGGCGGCTTCGAGGACATCTTCAACCAGTTCTTCGGCGGTGGCGGCGGACCCGGTGGCCGAAGCGACTCCCGGCCGCGACAGGGCAGTGACATCCGGACGGGGCTCACGATCGACCTCGAAGAGGCGTTCGAGGGCACGACGAAACAGTTCACCATCGAGCGACCGACACGGTGTGACACCTGCGGTGGCGAGGGCCATCCCCCGGACGCGGACGCTCGGACCTGTCCGCAGTGTAACGGGCAGGGACAGGTTCGACAGGTCCAACAGACGCCGCTCGGGCGGGTCCAGCAGACGACGACCTGTCCGGAGTGTGAGGGAGCCGGTGAGGTGTACAGCGAGACGTGTCCTGACTGTGGCGGCGACGGGGTCGTTCGTGAGGAGGCGACGCTGTCGGTCGACATCCCGGCCGGGATCCGGTCGGGCCAGAGTCTCCGCATGGAGCGCGAGGGGGCGCCCGGCGAGAACGGCGGCCCGAACGGCGACCTGCTGATCGAAGTCGACGTCGACGTCGGCGACCGGTTCGAGCGCGACGGCGACGACCTCTCGATCACCGAGGCGGTGTCGTTCCCGCAGGCCGTCTTCGGTGACACCATCGACGTCGAGACCGTCGACGGCACCGTCGAGATGGAGGTTCCGCCCGGCACCCAGAGCGGCGAGCGGTTCCGGCTCCAAGGGAAGGGGATGCCACGGCTGCGTCGACGTGGGCGTGGTGACCTCTACGTTACCGTCGCCGTGGTGGTGCCCGACTCGCTGAACGAGGAGCAGCGGGAGGCACTGGAGGCGTACGCCGAGGCCGGCGGCGAGGACATCGACGTCGGCGGCGGCTTCTTCGAGAAGTTGAAGAGCACCTTTTGAACTCGCCGACGCGGTCTCGATCCGCGCGACCGCGCGGGGCGTTTAAGCCCCACGGGAATCCATCTCTCATATGGACGTTGTCGGCGACGTACTCGCCCGCGAACGACGGAGTCGGGACCTCGCTATCGTCACGCCCGACGGCCGCGAGCGAACGTATCACGACCTCATCACGAACGCGTACAAGGCCGCGAACGTCCTCCGGTACCTCGGTGCACGCGAGGGGGCGACGGTGGCCGTCCACCCGGACCCGGGATTTCATCCGACGCTGGCGTTCCTCGGCGCGGCCGGACTCGGCGCCTCGGTCCGGTTCGACCCGGCCGCCGGCCTCGACGCTGGCGATCGTGTGGTGCTCGTCCCGACCGCGGCGGAGTCCGACACAACCCCGGCACCCGGAACGAACCTCACGGTCTTCGGGGGACCGCCGACGCGCCCCGAGACGACCCACTGGGAGCAGGAGCTGTGGAGTGAGAACCCCGGCATGGTTCCGTCGACCGTCGAGCCGACCGACCCGGTCGTCCGCGACCCGACCGGTTCACTCTCGCATCAGCGTCTCCTCGCGCTCGCCGACGCCGCTATCAAAGCGGCTGCGATCGACGCCGACACGCGGGTGGTGGTGCGCGCGCCGATCACCGATAATCGGGCGCTCGCCGCGGGCGTCGTCGCCCCGCTAGTCACGGGAGGGACGGTCGTACTCGACAGGGCCCTGGGGGCAGAGAGCGATCCGCTCGCCGACGACCCCGCCCGCGGCGACGTCGCCATCGTCGCGGACGAGGCCGTCACGCCGCCGGAGCCGAGTCGGCTCGTCGTCGACGCGGTGTCGGAGCTGTCATCGACTCACGACTGAACGTGAGAAAGGAACATACCAAGTGTTTTAGGTCGGATCCGATACTTTCAGCATAGATGGATTCGCAGATTTCGGCCGAGACTGGGGCATTGCTTATCGGCGGATCGAGTGGGATAGGATTGGCGACAGCAGAACGGTTGACCCGCCGTGGAGTCAACGTCCACCTCGTTGGTCGGACGGAAACGAAACTGGAGGATGCCGTAGAGAGCCTTCCAGGGGATGGACAGGGTGAATATTCGGTCGTAGATCTGTTCGAGGACGACGACGTCGCGGAACTTGTTGACGCAGTCAACGAGTCGTCGTCTATCGAGTACTTGGTGAACGCGGCAGGGTCGTTTGCACCCAAACCGTTCTTGGACCATACAGAATCGGACTACGAAAAATACCATAAAATAACCAAGTCGTTCTTCTTCATCACGCAGGCCGTCGCTCAAGGGATGGTAGAGAACGGAGAGGGCTCTATCGTGAACGTCGGGTCGATGTGGGCACAGCAGGCCGTGAAGGATACTCCCTCTTCAGCCTACTCCATGGCGAAAGCCGGATTACATACACTCACACAACAGCTCGCCATCGAGTTGGGAGACGACGACGTCAGAGTCAATGCGGTCTCTCCAGCTGTGGTTGAGACGCCGATCTACGGTGAATTCATGGACCCGGAGGAAATACACGAGAATCTGCAGGCCTTCGACGAGATGCACCCGACTGGGGACGTCGGCCAACCAGAGGAAGTGGCCGCAGTGATCGACTTCCTTCTGTCCGAGGATGCGTCCTGGGTGACTGGAGCAATCTGGGACGTCGACGGCGGCGTGATGGCGGGACTGACCTGAGCTGCGAGCCTCGCGACCGTACAGACGTACGACCACGTGTGAATCGAACGACGAACCTGAGCGAGCGATAGGTGTTGTCGAACTAGCTGCCGTTCACCCTCTCTACTCGCTCGTCGCCGTCACGTCCGGGCTGAAGCGCGGGGCTTTCTTCGATGCATCGTCCGTTCGACGCCCGACGAGTAGGCGGCACGCGGTGTTCACCGGGCGTCGTCGACGTGGAGCAAACAGCTCGATTCGTGTGCGTCACCGTGGGTCACCGATGGCGGCTCACGCGCTGCACAGGGAGAGGTGAACGTCTCTGCGAGCGTTGCGGCCGCGGCCTCGAACGAGCCCGCGAGTATCTGGTCGAGTCCCGTACGGAGCGTCTCTTCGGCCGCCGTCGACGAGAGCTGACTCGGGATGTCGAACGCGTCCCGCAGCTGGGCGCGTGCCGCCTCGTCGGTCGCGGTCGCCGCCTCGTCGGGTGCAGCCGCGCGTTCACGCACCCGCGCCGGGTCGATTTCCCCCGATTCGACGCGCTCGTGGAGACGCACCACGCCCCGCCACGCGTCCTGGTCGAGGTCGAGCCCGTCGGGCTGGATCACTCGGTGACAACGCGTGTGAAACCGACATCCACTCGGTGGGTCCGCCGGACTCGGCACCGGTCCGTCGAGTTCGATCGGTGCCGGCGTCGCGCGCGGATCGGGCGTCGGAACCGACGAGAGCAGCGCCTCCGTGTACGGGTGTTTCGGGTCCGCGAACACCGTAGAGACGGGTCCCGTCTCGACAACCTCGCCGAGGTACATCACTGCGACGCGGTCACACACCTCGCGGACTACCGCCATGTCGTGGCTGATGAGCAGCACCGCGAGGTCGAAGGTGCGCTGGAGGTCGGCGAGCAGCGAGAGGATCTCGGCTTTCACCGAGACGTCGAGCGCCGACACCGGCTCGTCGGCGATCACGAGGTCGGGATTCACCACCAGCGCCCGCGCGAGCGCGATCCGCTGTTTTTGTCCCCCCGAGAACTCGTGGGGGTACCGGTCGGCGTCGGCCTCGGTGAGTCCGACCCGCTCGAGTAGGTCCGCGACGATCCGGCGTCGTCTGTCTCCGTCTGTCATCCCCTGCACACGCAGTGGTTCCGCAACGGCTTCACCGACGGTTCGCCGCGGGTCGAAGCTGGCGTTCGGGTCCTGAAAGACGAGCTGCACACCGCGCCGGAACCGACGGAGCGCTCGCTCTGAAAAGCGGGTCACGTCGTTCGGGTGCGTGCCGTCGGCGTTCCGCGTCGCGCCACCCCGACCGTTCCCGTTGAATATCACCTCGCCGTCGGTGGGCGCTTCGAGCCGGGTGATGGCCCTCGCGGTCGTCGACTTGCCACAGCCGGACTCACCGACCACGCCGAGCGTCTCGCCGCGGGCGACGTCGAGGTCGACGCCGTCGACGGCGCGAACGACGTCGACCTGACGGTTCAACAGTCCCTCTCGCACCGGGTAGTGTTTTTTCAGTCCGGTGACAGAGAGCAGCGGCTCGTCGCTCACGGCTCCGGCTCACCTCGCGGTTCGCCCCGCCACGCCGCGTCGTCGTCGGGCTCAAGCACGGTCGGGTCCCCGCGCGAGCCGTAGTGCACACAGGAGGCCTGCTGGCTCGTCCCGACCGCGTGTTCCGGAGGCTGGCCGCCGGCTCGACACGCTGCCTCCGCGTGCTCACACCGGGGAGCGAACCGGCAGCCGTCGGGCGGATCACGGAGGTCCGGGAGGGTGCCGGGGATGCCGCTGCCGGAACCGCCGATCGAGGGGACACACTCGAGCAGGCGACGCGTGTACGGGTGTGCCGGGTGCTCGAATATGTCGACGACGTCACCGCGCTCCATCACCTTCCCGGCGTACAACACGACGACCCGGTCGGCGATCTGTGCGACGACGCCGAGGTCGTGGGTGACGAACACAATCCCCGTTCCCAGCCGCTCTTGGATCGACGCGAGCAGCGAGAGGATCTGCGCCTGGACGGTGACGTCGAGGGCGGTCGTCGGCTCGTCGACGACGAGCAGGTCCGGGTCGCCGGCGAGGGCCATCGCGATCATCACGCGTTGTTTCTGTCCGCCGGAGAACGCGTGTGGGTAGTCGTCGGCGCGGGCGCTCGCGTTCGCGATACCCACTTGATCGAGGAGCTCGACCGCACGAGCCCGTGCCTCGGCGTTCGAGACGGACTCGTGGACCTGGATCGCCTCGGCGATCTGCCACCCGACGGTGTAACAGTGGTTCATCGCCTCCTGAGGGTTCTGGAAGACGTGGGCGATCTCGGCACCGCGGACGGACCGGAGCGCCGGCTCCGACAGCCCGAGGAGGTCACGCCCACGGAAGCGGACGGTCCCCTCGATCGTGCTGCCGGGGGCGTCGACGAGCCCCGTGATCGACTCCGTCGCGACGGTCTTTCCCGAGCCCGATTCGCCGACGAGACACACCGTCTCGCCCGCGTCTACGGTGAGATCGACGTCGTCGACGGCGACGAGCCGTCCCGCGTCGGTCTCGAACGTCGTCGTGAGCCCCTCGACGGCGAGCAGTGGGTCGTCGCTCATTGGTTCTCGGCCTCCGTCTCCGGGTTCAACGCGTCCAACAGCGCGTCGCCGAGGAAGTTGAACGAGAGGATGGTCGCGAACAACACGAGCCCCGGGGCGAGCACGATCCACGGCGCGAACGAGAGGTCGCTCCGGCCGGCGGCGATGAGCTGCCCCCAGGAAGGTACCGCCGAGTCGCCGAGGCCCAAGAACGCCAGCTGGGCCTCGGCGAGTAAGAATCCCGGGACGAGGAGGGTGAGCTGCGTGACGATGCTGCTCGCGGTGTTCGGCACGACGTGGCGTCTGACGACCTGTGCGGTCGTCGCACCGCTCATCCGGCTCGCGTCCACGAACGGCTCTTCGGCGACCGAGAGCGACTTGCTGCGGACGTACCGCGCGGTGCCGCCCCAGGCGAACAACGAGAAGACGAGGATGAACATCCCCAGACCGGCTCCGTAGATGTAGAGGATGAGTAAGAACATCAACAGCGTCGGAAACGAGAGGACGATGTCGACGAACCGCATCAGGATCTCGTCGACCCACCCGCCGGCGTACGCGCTCACCGTGCCGACCGTGACGCCGATCGCCGCCACGATCGCCGTCGTGATGAACGCGATCTTGACGCTGATTCGCATCCCGTAGACGATCCCCGCGAAAACGTCTTTGCCCCCTTGTGTGGTGCCGAGCGGGTGTGTGAGCGTCCCGTGACAGCGGCCGTCGCGCAGCTCGCCGACGCACGTCGCCACGTTCGCGGCGTCGACAGAGAGGAACGCCGGCGGTTGGTGGCCGATGAGCACGCTCTGTTCGGGGGCGCTCACGACGAGGGGGCCGAAGAGCCCGCCGACGAAGACGATCCCGAGCCACCCGAGTCCGACGACCGCCGGCCGGTTCCGTCTGAACTCTCGCCAGTAGCGCTGGGTCATCCGCGGGTGTCGTGCGAGCGGGACGACGAGGTACCACGCGAAGAGCACCAGCGTCGCCACGAAGAGGTAGTCGACGGCGGTGAGGTCGTACTCGAGGCCGACGACGGCGAGCGTCGGCGTCCGTGCTGGAAGCACGGCCCGGTCGTATCCGGCGAGCACGACGAGCGGAACGAGTGTCACGACGAGGCCGACTGTGGTGATCGACGGCTCGAACCAGCGAGACCGCGAAATCTCACTCCACTCCACCTCGTCGAATCGGTCTGGGCGGTTCGCTGTCATGGAATCACCGGTCATCGTAGCTGATCCGTGGGTCCAACACGGTGAACACGAGGTCCTCGAGGAGGTTGCCCACCACCGCGACGAAGGTGAACGCGAGCGTCGACCCCAACACGAGGTTCGTATCCTGCGCGATCAGGGCGTTGTACGTCACCCGGCCGAGACCCGGGATCGAAAACACCACTTCCACGAGCAGTGACGAGCCGAGGAACAACGCGAGCAGCTGTCCGACGAGCGTCGTCGACAGGGGGACGAGCGTCGGGCGCATCACGTGATACGCGTACGCCCGTAGCGGTGAGACGCCCTTGGCCCGCGCGGTCTTCATGAACGCCGCCTCCTGGAACTCCGCCGACTCGTTTCGCGACACCCGCATCACCGCGCCGATCGAGCCGGTGACGAGCACGAACACCGGAACCGAGAGCTGGACCGCGTTCGCGACGCTGAACACCGGGACGGTCGTATCGTAGGTGATCGGGATCACCTCGAACCAGACGCCGAACACCAACAACAGGATGATCCCGAAAAAGAAGTTCGGGATGGCGTACCCGAAGAACGCGGCTCCAGTCGCGAGGTGGTCCTTCCAGCTGTACTTGTTCGCGGCCGAGTACACGCCCACGAGCGGCCCGAGTACCACCGTGAGGACCGTCCACGGGATGGAGTACTGGGCGGTGTAGTAGAGCCCTTCGGCGAGTGCGGCGGTCACCGGCTGGCTGCGGCTGTCGGCCCACCCCCACTCGAGCGTGTACACGCCGCGGAGGTAATCGAGGTAGCGGACCGAAAGCGGCTGGTCGAGCCCGCGGAGCTCCCGAGCCCGTTCGGCCGCCGCTGCGGGGTCGCCACCCTCCAGTGCGGCCTGCGTCGCCGCCCGCTGGACGTCCGGGTTCGGGGCCGCAGCCAGCAACACGAACGTGATCGTCACGATCACGAGCGAGACGACGGCGGCCCACGCGAGGCGGGCGGCTACGTACCGACCGAGGCCCATCCCGACACCCCCGTTGAGTCACTCGCACGGTTTGACACGCTCGGATCACTCCGTCGGCGGGTAGAAGTCGGACCACCGCGGCTGCCACGTGAAGTGTGGCTCGGCGAGCCCGCGGTAGATCCCCTGGATGAGTTCGTCTTTGCCGATCGCCGCGGCGACCGCCTGTCGGAACGTCGTGAGCTGAAACAGGTTTCCCGGCCCCGTCTGCCACCCGTTGTCCCGCTGGTTCACCGAGAGGATCCGGTTGTACGGGGTCGGGATCTGTCGCACGGTCACGGCGTCGTTCTCTCGGTACGACTGGAACTGTTCGGGCGGGATCCCGGCGGCGTCCGCCTCGCCGGTCTCGAGCGCCCCGAGCCGCGACGCCTGCTCTTTGACGACGCGTACCGACGCCGACTCGAAGAGCGGCCCGTTCGCCATCCGCTCGGGGCCGACGTCGGTCTCACGGAGGTAGTAGTCGTCGTTGCGGACGTACGTCGTCCCAGAGCCGCGGTTCCACGCCTCGAGCGTGAATGGCCCGAGGTTGCCGCTGAACGAGAGTTCGAGCAGCTCGGCGTCCTGTTGGAGCCCCTCGACGTCTTCGGCATCGACGTAGGGCTCGAGGAGGTCGCGCGGGATCGGGAACAGGAGGGGGTCGTACGTCTCGGGCCACAGGACCGAGGGGGTCTCCAGCGTCGCCTGGAAGGTGAACTCGCCCGTCTGTTCGACGTCGACGCCGGCCCAGCTCGAGGCGGCGGCGGTGTTCGCCCAGTCGCTCTGGTGGACCGCCTGTATCAGGTAGACGAAGTCCTCGGCCGTCACCGCTCCGTACGGGTCGCTGAAGCGGAGGTTCTCGCGCACCTCGAACGTCCACACGCTCCCGTCGTCGGTCGACATGTCGTACAAAAGCGGGACGTACTCCCGGTCGTCGTCGAAGGTGTACCCCTGGTCGAGCACGCGCCCTATCGCCGAGCCGGCGCCCGACTCGGTGTTGTACAGCGGATTCAGGGTGGTGAATCCGGCCGAGCTGACCGTGTCGTACGACCCCGAGACGGTTGGCTCGCCCACGTACCACGCCGGGAGGTCCCACCCGTTAGCGAAGTTCTCGATCGGGCCCGTGAGGTCGGGGTTGTACCCGACGAGGTCGTCGCCGAGCAGGAGCGTGATGTACGGCTGCTCGCGGGCGAGGTTTTCGAATATCTCGACGAACGCCTCGCGGATCGCCTCGCGGCTCGTCGCCTGGCTCGCCGCCTCGAACAATCCCGTCGCGTCGAACTCGGGGTAGTAGCCGACCGGGTTGTACGTCGCCGTCGCGCCGTCGAAGAACACCCGATTCGTGAGCGGGTTGAGCGGGTACGTGTTCAGCCCGAACACGACGGACATGTCCCACGCCTCGTTGCTCGTCACCGACTGCGGGCCGGGATTCTGTGGCGTCGGGTTCTCCCACGTCACCTCCTCGCCGGCGACGGTGTCGGTCCCGCCTTCCGGCGTCGCCGTCCAGTACTCGTTGTTGAAGCGGGTCCCGTCTATCGCCTCGACGGTGACGTCGATGCCGAGCGCCGCGTCGAGCTCTCCGGCGATGTACTCGGCGGTGAGCTGTGAGGTCTCTTGGCCGGCGCTGTGATAGATGTCGAGCGTCACCTGGTCGCCGCTCGGCGTCACCAGCCGATCGCCGTCGAACCCGTAGTCGTACTCGGACGCCGCGAACGCCTCGCGCGCGAGCGAGCGTGCGACCTCGCGACCGGCGAGGTCGTCGACGCCGAACCGCGGGAACGACCCGACTTCGACGTCGGCCCCCCCGGACGCTCCGGATCCCCCGTCCCCTCCTGCGTCGGTTTCGCCGTCCGAACAGCCGGCGAGCGTGGCGGTTCCGGCGGCGCCGAGCGCCGCGAGCCACCGCCGTCTGCCGACGCGTCTCCCGTCTTCGGTTCCCTCCGTGGGCCGCCGTGGCATACGCTACACGAACCGGTCGATGCATATAAACTGTCGACCCGCTGTGCGGGTGCGTCACGGCGCGTCAAGCGCCCGCCGATCCGGAACGTCTTACCGGCGGCGACCGAATCACGCTGCATGACGGACGTTCACCCCGCCCAGCGCGTCGGGGTCCTCGCCGACGCCCAGAACCTCTATCACTCTGCACACAGCTTCTACTCCCGAAACGTCGACTACGCGGCGCTGCTGGAGTCGGCGGTCGGCGACCGCTCGCTGGTGCGCGCTATCGCGTACGTGATCCGCGCGGACTCACCCGACGAGGAGTCCTTCTTCGAGGCGCTCCGAGACATCGGCTTCGAGACCAAGATCAAGCCGATAAAGACGTTCGCCGACGGCTCGAAGAAAGCCGACTGGGACGTCGGCATGAGCCTGGACGCCGTGACGCTTGCAAACCACCTCGACACAGTGGTGTTGTGCACCGGTGACGGCGACTTCGCCCGCCTGTGTTCACACCTCCGACACGAGGGCGTCCGCGTCGAGGCGATGGCGTTCGAGCGGGCCGCATCCGAGGAGCTGATCGACGCGGTCGACGAGTTCGTCGACCTCTCGGAACGCGAAGACCGGTATCTGTTGTAGCCGGCGCGACCGAGCGGCCGGTCGAACCGGTCACCCGAGCACTCGGTCTATCACGGCCGTCACCGTCTCGGCCGCCGTCTCGACCTCGTGGACCCGCACGTACTCGCGCTCGGCGTGGGCGACCGCGCCCGCGTCGTCGGCGAGGTCCCCGGGGCCGAACACGACGGTCGGGACCGGCGTAAAATACGACGCCTCAGTGGCCGCGCCAAACGGCCGTACGGCCCCGCCTCTGTCGGCCGGGAGTCCGGCCGCCGTGGTCGTCTCCCGAACGGCCGTCGCGACCGACTCGACGAACGCGTGGTCGGGCGGCGTCGAGAACGCCTCGAAGAACGGGGAGTCCCGCTCGGTCAACTCTACCGCGACGTCGACCGACGCGGGCGTCTCTCGGTCGACGGCCGTCTCGAGCCGACGCCGGAACTCCGACGCGGCCTCGGGGGGGACACACCGTCGGTCGACGGTTATCGAGCACGATGCAGGGACTTGGTTCGTCGCTTTTCCGCCCTCGATCACGGTGGGTGTGAGCTTCGGGGCGCCGAGCTGTGGGTGCGGCTCGGTCGTCTCGTCGAAGGCGCGAATCGCCGCGAGGGCGCCCTCGGCGGCGAAGACCGCGTTCGCACCCGCGAACTCGGCGGCGTGTGCGGCGGCTCCAGAGAGCGTCACGGTCCCCTCGAACCGTCCCTTCGCGGCCGTACAGACGTCGAGGCCTGTCGGCTCCCCGACGAGACACAGATCGGGCTCGAGCCGGTCTTCGGCGCCCGGGAGGCGGCCAGTCATCGCGGCGGCCCCGAGTGAGTGCGTCTCCTCGTCGGGGGTCACCGCCAGCGTGAGCCGGCCGTGCGTCGGCTCGGCACCGAGGAAGCCGGCGAGGATCGCGGCGAGTGGTCCCTTCGCGTCACACGCGCCCCGCCCACGGATCACGTCGACCGGACCGCCGCTCGCGCCGGCCTCCGCGCCCGTCGCCGACCGGTCGCGTTCGAACGCGACGTGCGGGGTAACCGTGTCGACGTGGGTGTTCAGTACAAGGTGTGGACCGGCGTCGGGGGCCGGCGACGACCGCCTCGCGAGCACGCACCCTGCGTCGTCGACGGTCGTCTCGACGCCGGCAGCGGTCAGCGTCTCGACGAGGAGCTCGCGCATCGCGTCGACATCCTCCGCAGAGGGAGTGGCGACGGCCCGCTCGAGGAACGCCACCGGGTCGAACGCGTCCGTCATCGCGGCACCGCCGGCACGCGTCCGGCGTACTCGCGGGCGACCGGGCCGGTGAGCGTCGCCCGCTCGCCGTCCGGTGCCGTGATGGTGAGCTCGCCGCCCGGTGGGTGGGTGACGGCCGTCTCGTCGTCGATCAGTCCGATCCGGCGGGCGGCGGCGACGACCGCGACCGCGCCGGTTCCACACGACCGGGTCTCGCCTTCGACTCCCCGCTCGAAGGTACGCTGGTCGATGACCGGGCCCTGCCCCGCCTCGGTCTCGCGAATCGCGGCGAGGTTCACGTTCGCGCCCTCGGGGAAGACCGATGCGTGTCTGACAGGTGGTGCGACCGACTCGATGGCGACGTCGCCGATCTCGTCCGGATCAAGGAACGCCACGGCGTGCGGGACGCCCGTGTCGACTGCGGTGATGGTTAACCCTTCGACCGGCGTCTCGACGAGCGGCGCGTCGGCGTCGACCGGAACCGCCCGTGGGTCGAACCGCGGGACGCCCATCTCGATGGTCGCCTCGTGGCCGTCGGTGCTCACCGTCGCTCGACGCGTGCCCGCCTGGGTGTCGATCATGAACTCGCGGTCCCCGGTCCGATCGTGTGCCCACCGCGCGACGACCCGCGCGCCGTTACCGCACATGTCCGCCGTCGACCCGTCCGGCTGGACGAGCGTCATGACGACGCGCGTCGGGGTGTAGCCCGGCTCGACGCTCACGAACAACACGCCGTCGGCTCCTCGTCGACCGTTCGTCGTGTCGGCCACGGTCGCATCGGCCACGGTCGCGTCGGCGTCGAGATCAGTCGGCTCGAGACGTGCCGCCGCACTCACACCAGTCTCGCGGTCGCAGTGCGCCCGCGCGAAGGCCGCGCGGTCGGGAACGCGCGCCGCGGCGTCGACGACGAGAAAGTCGTTGCCGGTGCCGTGGTACTTCACGATCGGGACGGCGTGTGCACTCATCGGGATCCCCCCGTCTCGTCGTCTGCGTCTGCGGTCGCGTCTCGTTCGACCCGGGTGAGGTCGGCGTGTCGCTCGCGGCGACGGACGAGCCTCGCGTCGCCGCCTGCGAGCGCCACCTCCGCCGGACGCGGCCGCGAGTTGTACTGGCTCGCCATCTCGTAGCCGTACGCCCCGGTGATCCCGACCGCGAGCAGGTCGCCGCGGACGGGTCGTTCGATCCGCCGGTCCCGACAGAACACGTCGCCCGTCTCACATATCGGCCCGGCGACCGTGACCGACGTCGACTCCCGGTCGGCAGGTGCCGGCGCCGCCGTGGCGCCGCCGAGGAGTCGTATCGGGTGATACGCGTCGTACATCGCCGGACGGAGCAGGTCGGTCATCCCGGCGTCGACGCCGACCACGACCTCGCTCGCGGTCGGTTTGACCGTGTTCACGCGCGTCAAGAGGACGCCCGCGTCCGCGACGACGTACCGACCGGGTTCGACCGCGAGGTCGACACCGGGGAGCACCCCGAGCGCGTCTCGGGTCGCCTCGGCGACCGCATCGAGGTCCAGCGGCGGCTCGTCGGCGCGGTACGGCACGCCGAACCCGCCACCCACGTCCACGTACTCGAGGGCGAGCGGGTCCGTGACGATCTGACCGTCGTCGGCGCTATCGGCCGCGAGCTCGTCGGTCGCGGGAGCCGTGAGCGACCGGGCGAGCGACCCCATTCTGGAGACGAGCGAGCGGTGGTCCTCGAGGCCGTCGGCGTCGATGCCGGAGCCGGCGTGGGCGTGGATCCCCACCACGTCGACCCGTGTCGCGGCCTCGCGGGCGACGCGTTCGGCCCTGTCGTACGGGATCCCGAACTTCGGTGCCGCGCCGGTGCGGACCTTCGCGTGGTGGCCCGCGCCCACACCGGGATTCACCCGGAGACACGCCCGGCCGTCGTACCCGCGTTCGGTGAGCCGGTCGAGCGTGTCGACCGCGCCGAGCGTGATCGTCATCGCGGGCGCCTCCGCGGCGATGTCGACGACGCGGTCGAGGTCTCGAGCCGGAGGATTGACCGCGGTGTAGTGGACGCGCTCGCCGGTGAATCCGGCCGTGAGCGCCCGGTCGACCTCACCCGCAGACGCACACTCGGCGTCGAACCCGGCCTCCCGTACCGTCTCCAACACCGCACGGCCCGTGTGTGCTTTCACCGCGTACCGCACGTCGGCATCTGGAAACGCCGAGCGCATCCGCGCGCAGTTCTGGCGGACGCGGTCGAGGTCCTGAACGTACAGCGGCGTTCCGTACGTGTCTGCGAGCGAGGTGAGCCGCGCCGGGTCCCAGTCGGTGAGCCGTCTAGTGGCTGGGTTTGCCTCTGCACTCGCGACTCCGTCGACGTCGGTCATTCCCGGAGCGCGTCCTCCTGCCGGGTCGCTTCGAGCGTCTCGCGTTCGACGTCGGTCGCGACGACGGCCGGCTTGTACGCCCCGTCGGAAAAGAGCTCGTGGTCACCGACCGACGACTCGACCATCCGGGTGAACGCGCGCCGGTTCGCCGGTAGGTGGCCGTACCGGATCTCCGAGTCGACGAGGTCGTACACGGGTATTCGGGGGGTGAGCAGCGTGTTCTCGCCGACGACGGAGTTCTCACCGATCCGGAACCCGGAGGTCACCCGGCAGCCGGCACCCAGTGAGACGCCGTCTTCGATCACGACCGGGGCGTCCTCGATCGGCTCCAACACGCCGCCGATCAGGGTGTTTGCGCCGAGCTTGACGTCCGCGCCGATCTGCGCACAGGAGCCGACGGTGTCACACGAGTCGACGAGCGTGCCGTCGCCCACGTGTGCGCCCACGTTCACGAACGAGGGACTCATCACGATACAGTCGGCACCGAGGTAGGCACCGCGACGAACGACCGTCCCGTCCGGCGTGTTCCGCGTGCCGCGCTCGGCGAGGTCGGCGGTCTTTCGCAGCGGCAACACGTCGTAGTACGTCACGCCGCCGTGCTCGCGCGGCTCGGTCGCCCGGAGTCCGAAGTTGAGCAGGATGCCGCGTTTTACCCACTCGTTCGCCTCCCAGCTCGTCACGTCGTCGCCGGTCTTCTCGGCGGCGCGCACCTCGCCCGTCTCGAGGGCCGTGAGGAAGGCGTCGAGAACCGCCTCGTCGTCGCCGGTCGCCGCGTCGGCCGTGAGTCCGTCCTCGTACCGCTCCCAGAGCGCGCCGACGTCGGATTCGAGCGTCATTGTCGACACCTCGGCGACGGACGGTATTTATTCGTCGATGTGCGAACGTCGCTCACGGCGCGCCTCCGTCGAGGACGTCGTCGAACGCGTACCACCCCGGCTCGCGCCCCGCAAGCCAGGCGGCGGCATCGAGTGCACCGGCCGCGAACACCGCGCGATCCCCCGCGCTGTGTGCGAGCGAGAGCGCCTCGTCGTTGCCGGCGAGCAACACCTCGTGTTCGCCGGTGACGTCGCCGGCACGACGCGCGTGGACGCCGATCTCACCCGGCTCCCGAGGCGCATGCCCGACTCTGCCGTGAACGCGCTCCTCGAGGTCCGGTCGGGCCGCCTCGATGTCCTCGAGCAGCGTCGTGGCCGTTCCAGAGGGGGCGTCGCGCTTTCCGTTGTGGTGTGTCTCCGTCAGCTCGACGTCGTACCCCGGCACCGCCGCGACGGCCGCCGTGACCGCTCGCCGGAGGGCAGCGACGCCGCGAGAGAAGTTCGTCGCCCACAGCACGGGCGTCTGTGTCGCCATCTCGCGCAGGTGCGTTCGCTCCGCGTCGTCGAAGCCGGTCGTCCCGGTGACAACGCCGACGCCGGCCGAGGCAGCGGCTGACGCGTACTCGAGTGCTGAGGACGGGCCGGTGAAGTCGACGAGGACGTCGACCGGCTCCGCGTCGAGTAGCCCACCGAGCGACCCCGTATCGTCGACCGGAACGTCAGCGACCTGTTCGACGGACGAGCGACTCACCGCGACCGCGACCTCGACGTCTGCTCGTGGGGCGGCCGTCTCGAGCACCGTTTGGCCCATGCGACCGGTCGCGCCGGTGACGGCGATCTGAACCGCCGCTGTGTCGGCCGCGGTCATTCGACCGCCTCCGGCGGCTCGGCTGCCGGCGTGTGGTCTTCGTACCGTTCGAGCACCTCGCGAAGCGACTCGCGGTGCTCTGGGGCGAGTCGCGTGAGCGGGGACCGAACCGTCGGGCCGCCGCGGCCGCGAATGTGCATCGCTTCCGTGACGGGGATCGGATTCGTCTCGACGAACAGCTCTCGCACGAGCGGGCCGAGTTCGTGGTGGAGCGTTCGGGCGCGGTCGTAGTCTCCAGAGAGCGCGGCACCGACCATGGCACACGTCCGCTCGGGCTCGACGTTCGCCACGACGCTTATCGTCCCGGTCCCGCCGACAGAGAGGATCGGCAGCGTGAGCCCGTCGTCACCGGAGAGCACCGAAAACGTCTCTTCACGGGTCGCCTCGACGACTTCGCTTATCTGCCCGAGGTCACCCGACGCCGCCTTGTACCCCTGCACGTTCGGATGGGTCGCGAGTTCGGCGGCGACGTCGACCGGGATCGACCGACCCGTGCGCGAGGGCACGTTGTAGACGATCTGCGGAAGGTCGATCGCGTCGGCGATCGTCTGATAGTGCTCGAGGAGTCCGGCGGGCTCGGGCCTGTTGTAGTACGGCGATATCAGGAGGAGCCCGTCGGCACCGGCGTCCGCGGCGCGGCGCGACAGCGAGAGCGCCTCCGCGGTGTTGTTCGACCCCGTCCCGGCGATCACGGGTACGTCGTCGACGGCGTCGCGGACCGTCTCGACGACCTCGATGTGCTCGTCGTGGGTCATCGTCGCCGACTCGCCGGTCGAGCCGACCGGGACGACGCCGTCGACGCCGGATCGCTCGAGGTAGCGCGCGTTCTCGGCGAGTTGGTCGTGGTCGACCGTGCCGTCGTCGGTAAACGGCGTCGTCATCGCGGGGTACACCCCCTGGAACGGCTCGGTGTCTGTGTCGGTGGCTGTGCGGTTCGTCGTCGTGTACGGCGTCGTGGTTCTCGTAGTCGACATCGGTGTGATGGTCGTGGACGTGGCGTCCGTGGGCGTGGTGGAAACCGGTGTGTCGGGGGCCGGTCTCCTCGGTCGCGGTGTCGGTGCGTCGCGCGGATCGGGGCCGTCCGAAACGGGGATGCCACTCCCGCCTGGGGACGTCTCAGACCCGTTTCGGTTTCCGAGAGAAGGGACGCGCCGCTGTCGGCCGCGGCGTGCCGGCCATCGGCGCGTACTGCGTCACGACTTCGGGTACACGCGAGAGCGAGTTATAGGTTGTGGGTCGTCACGTACGTTTTTGCCGCTACCACCCGTTTGTGTAGATCCGATGGCCACGACAGCAGACGACGAGACGGCGGGGCGCCGCGAGTACGATCCCAACGCCGAGCACGCGTTCCCGGACGCGCGACTCAACGAGGTGCTCAACGAGATTCGCGACGATCCGGAGATAACCACGTACCTCGAGGCTCAGAACGTCAACGCGGTCACGCGGAAGGGGTACAACGACCACGGGACCAAACACGTCGGGATCGTCAGAGACCGTGCGCTCCGGCTCTACGACCTGCTCAAGACCGGTGGGGTGCGATTCAACGGCGCCAGCCAGCAGGGGCTCGAAGAGGCGGACGAACCCGTGATCGTCGCGCTCGCGGCGACGCTACACGACGTCGGCCACGTCGTCCACCGCGACCAGCACTCATACTACTCGATACCGCTCGCAGCCGACATCCTCGACCGGCTCCTGCCGTCGTTTTACGACGTCGAGGCGCAGGTTCGCGTGAAAGCCGAGGTGCTCCACGCCATCCTCTGTCATCACACCGAAGAGGAGCCGCTGACGCGCGAGGCGGGCGTGATCCGAATCGCAGACGGCCTCGACATGGAGCAGGGCCGTTCGCGCGTTCCGTACGAGAAGGGCGGCCGCGGCATCAACACCGTCTCCTCACAGGCGATCGAGTCGGTCAGTCTCCGCCCGGACGACGACGTCCCCGTCGAAGTCGAGATCCGGATGAACAACGCCGCGGGCGTCTACCAGGTGGACTCCCTGCTGAAGGCCAAAGTCGACGGCTCGCTGCTCGAAGACGTCGTTCGTATCGTCGCCGTCAACACCCGAGGTGACGGCGAGAGCTCGCTCGTCGAACGGATCGAACTCTGAGCCGGGTGCAGCGGTCCACGCGGCGAAACCCAGCAGGGGCCGCCGGCTCTCGGGGGTTTTATACCCATGAGCGCCTCCCGAGAGCCAGACACTGGTCGTGGCCCGGTTCGGAAACTCGATTCGATTGTTGGGAAACGCGGAGTTCGCCTCGCTCGCGGGGACGGCGTTCGCGCGCAGTCAGGCGTACTCGACGGTGCTCATCGCGCTCGCGCTGTACGCCGACCTGTTCGGCACCACGGGCACCGTCGAGGGACTGTTCGGGACCGCCTTCGCGGTGGTCCAACTCGTCGTCGTCCTGCCGCTCGGCCGGGCGGTCGACACGGGCAACGCGAAGCGATACCTGCTCGCCGGGTTCCTGATCAACGTCGCCGTCTTCGTCGGGTTCGCGCTCGTCGACTCGCCGACGCACGTGATCCTCGTCCGAATGCTCCAAGGGCTCGGTGCGAGCGTCCTCTGGATCACCGGCGCGACGATCATCGGCGAGGTGAGCCCCGACGACAGCCAGGGGCTGTGGCTCGGCTCGTACAACCAGTTCGCGTCCGTCTCCTCGCTCACCGGAGACCTGCTCGGCGGGTACCTGCTGTACGCCTACGGCTTCACCGAGACGTACGCGGTGCTCTCGGTTATCACGCTCGGGTCGTTCGCGCTCGTCTACCGCTTTCTGCGCGACAATCCCGGCGGGCGAACCGATCCGGACGACGCCGGCGGTCTCGAGACGTTTCGGTCGCTCGTCGCGCTGCCGATGCTGCGGTCGCTCGTCGTCTTCCGATTCAGCTTCAGCGTCGGGAAGATGGCCGTCATCATCTTCCTCCCGATATACGCCCGCACGACGTTCGACATCTCGGCGTTCGCCATCGGGTGGATCATGGCCGGCGGCAAGGCGACGAAGGCGGTCACACAGGGGTTCGTCGGGGACCTGACCGACCGGTACGGGTGGCGTCACGGGTTCGTCGGACTCGGTGCCGCACTCTACGGAGTCGGAACGGCGGCGATTCCGCTCGCGGCGGTGGCCGACGGACGGATCGCCCCCGTCACCGTCTCGTACCTCGGCGACACCCAGACCCTCGGCGGGGCGTTCTTCGCGCTGTTCGTGGCCTACTCGCTGCTCGGCGTCGCCGACTCCGTCCGACTGCCGGCGAGTATGTCGTTGTTCGTCGACGAGGGTGAGCGCCACGAGGCGGTCGCCAGCGCGATGTCGCTCCGGTCGATCTCCTGGAAGGTAGGGCAGGTCGTCGGTCCCGTCCTCGTCGGCGCGACGATGGACGTGACGAGCACGGAGACCGGCTTTCTGCTCGCGGCGGGCTTCATCGCCTTCTCGACGACGCTCTTCGCGGTCCACGCACGCCGCGCGGTGGCCCGGTCGAGAGCCGCGGCCTGAGCGGTGGCCGCGGTATCTCGGGCTGACCTGCTGGTCGCGACGGTTACCGTCGGAAGCGACTTTACCGTCGTCGGTGTACCGCGCGTATGACCGACGACGAAACCCTCACCGCCCTCCGCGTGAGCGCCGACTACCAGTTCGGAGCCGGTGTGGGCGACGCGCTCTTCCCGCCCGACGAACCGATCACCGTCCGGTACTCGAGCGGGGGCCGACCGCGCCAGGTCCTCGCCGGTGACGTCGACGAGACGCCAGGGAGCCCGGTCGGAGACCGGATCGCTACCTACGGCACCGACGGCCGGTTCACCCTCGGCCAGACCGGAGCGAGGCGCATGCAGGCCGCGCTCTCGCCTCCGTCGTCCCGTGTCGTCGTCGGCGAAGAGAGCGAGCCGTACGTCAGAGACGGTCGAAACGCCTTCGCCAAGTTCGTCGTCGACGCGGACCGCGCCATCCGCCCCGGCGACGAGGTGGTCGTCGTCGACGAGTGCGACCGGCCGCTCGCGGTCGGCCGCGCCGAGCTCTCTGGTGCCGAGGCGCTCGCGTTCGCCAGTGGGGCGGCGGTGAAGGTGCGCCACGGGTTCGACGCCGCGTGACACCGCGTCGAGGTCGGTCGCGTCGGTGATGCGTCACAGCACGCCGACCAGCCCGACGGCCTCGACGAGCGGCACCCCGGCGAGCACGGAGCCGAGCAGGTAGCCGCCGATCGCCCCGCCGTTGAGCAGCGGGAGTCCGGCGTGCGGTCGCCCACGCATCACCCAGCGTAACAACAGGAGGAGCCCGCCGATGGTTCCGGTCGCCGCGAGCAGCGCGGGGAGGTTCACGCCGAGATAGGGCACCGACAGCGGCGCAGCCGGCGAGAACGTCGCCGCGCTCGCGACGAGCACCGCCGGGATGACCGCGTCGCCGAGGCCGATGAAGAAGGCGTCGCGGTCGCCTTCCGTCGGTTCGTCTGCAGCCGAGTCGGCGTCGTCTCCCGCCTCGCGCTCGACGGCCGACGGCTCGTCGGCCTCGTCGGACGCTGCGCCGCGTTCGGCGTCTGCGCTCTTCGTCTCGTCGTCAGGCGACTCATCGAGCAGCGAGTACGAGAGCGAGAGCGGGATCACGAGGACGACGGGGATGTTCAGGGCCATCACGCCCTCGGCGAGCGAGAGCATGTGTTCGGTTCCGTACACCGAGACCGCGTCGTACACCGCGAGTGCGGCCAACAAGACGAGCGCAGGGAGGAGCCCGAACGAGATGCCGAACAACCCCGCTGCGCCGGCTCCCATCAGTACCCCGGCGGTGTCGACGACGTACCACTCGGGGTGAGCGAGCAGGCCGACGGCGACGGCGACCGCAGGGACCGCGGCGACGAGCGGCGGCACCACTGCCGCGAACACGTACCACGAGAGCCACGCGGAGACGCCGACGATGAGCAGTCGAACTGCCCAGTCGAACTCGTACCGGAACGCGGCCAGCATCACGCCGCTCATCGCGAGTATCGCGACCAGGTACAGCAGGCTGTTCGCCGGGTCCTGAGGGTTTTCGACCGGTTGATAGCCACTCGCGGTGAACGCGGGGACCAACGCGAGTGCCCCCGCCTGCACGGCGAGAAACAGCCCGACAGCGAAGACGACGCCGCGGTACTCGCGGGAAAGCATGTACACGACCGTTCGACACACGCCGGTATCCTCCTTGCGCTTCCGCCCGGGCGGTGCGGCTGTTCGGCGCGTGAGTGATCGAGACGTCGATGGAGGTTCGTCGGCTGTACGTCACGTCGGCGGCCGAAGGCGGGAGGCGAGCGGGTGACCGGCCGTGACCAGCGGACCCCCAAACTGTGTCGATGCCAGTCACCCGAGGCGGGACGGGCGCGGGTCGGATTCGCCGAACCTCGACGAGAAAAGCGTCGAACTTCGGCACGTATGCGTAATCCGTTCTCAGGTATAAACCCACGGGAACGCCGACGTCCGGCGGCTCGACCTCAGCCGTCGGTCGACAACGACCGGCGGAGTGCGGTCTCGAGGTTGTCGAGTTCCGCGTCGAAGTTGCGCTGGAAGAACGACTCGACGCCCGGCAGTGCCCCTTCGACGACGAACTCGTTCGCCAGCCGACAGCCGGTCGCCGTCTCCTGTATCTCGTGTTCACCGGTGACGCGGAACGCACGCGATTTGCCGACGAACTTCACCCGGTTCGGCGGACGGCGGTCGACTTCCTCGGTCTCGACCGTGATCGTCGATCGGATCATCGGAATCGGCAGGGCGACGTGCCACGTCGCCGTTCCGTCTTCGTGGACCTCGAAGGTGTCCACGACGCTTATCGCTCCCGCGCGTTTTTCGGCGTCGGAGATGAACGCCCACACGGCCGCTGGCGGGGCGTCGAACTCGAACGTCCGGGAGACCCTGACGGTCATATTACGTCGTCGTTCTACCGACAATTAAATGCCGGGGAGTCGGCATCGCGGGGCGAGGGGCGGCGGTCACGACGCGGGCGTCATCACGATCGGCTCACGCGCCACGTCGTCGAGCGGGCCCGACCCCACTTTTCGATCTCGACGTCGTCGGCCTTCTCGGCTAAGTGCGGCAGACGGGAGCCGACCTGTTTTGCGGTGAGGCCGATGGCGTCGGCAATCGTCTTCGAGCGGAGGTACCGCTCGCCACGAGTGACGCTGTCGGTGAGGTACGCGAGGATCCGTCGTTCTTCCTCGGTGTACTCGCTCATCGAGCGATCAAAGGCGGTTGACGGGCTTAACGGTTTCTCGTATCACCCGTCACTCGAAGACCTGTACCGCGACGACGGCGAGCAGCGCACAGACGAAGGCGGCGCCGAACCCCCACGCCTTCCCGAGTTGCGTCGGGTACCCGAACATCACGGCAGCGCCCACGAGCGCCACGGCCGACAGCGCGAGGGTCACGCCGAGCCCCTTGTCGGACGAGAGAGTTGCCTCGGACATACGAGAGGCTTCGCGGGCCGCTACTTAGTTCATACGGACCGGCGGACGACCGCGCGCCACCCGGCCGTCTCACACGATGTGGACGTGCTCTGAGGCCTCGTTGAGCGCGAGATTTGCGGCGATCTCGGCGTTTCGCATGGCGTACTCGGCGGTGTGTTGGAGGCTGACGAGCACCTCTCGGGTCAACAACAACACGGTGTTGTCGAGGTCGGTCGGGAGCTCGTCGAGGATCTCCTGCTCGCGGTCTTCGAGCCTGGCGAAGCGGTCGCGACACTCGACGGTGAGGTCGTAGTCGCGCTCGACGACCGCCCGAACCGCGAGCGCGGTGAGCTCGTCCACCTGATCGGTGAACTCCCGTATCTGTCGCATCGTGGCGCTGTCGACGTCGAGCGTGTGGCCGTCTGCCTCCATCACGATGTCTGCGATGTCCTCGGCGTTGTCGGCGGTGAGCTCGAGGTTCTTCGCGACGGAACGGTAGCCGATGAGCGGGAACCCCTCTTCTAATCCGACGGCCCGCGCGAGATTGGGGTTCTGGTAGGCGGTGAAGATGAGCCGCAACAACAACACGAATATCTTGTTCGCCTGCCGTTCGCGGTTGAGCGACCGCTGGGCGAGGTCAGCGTTTCCGTGTGCGAGCGCTTTGACCGCCTCGCCACGCATCGTCGATCCCGTGTTCTCGAGCCGTTCGAGCAGGTTGTCGAGGGTGAAGTCCTCGGGGTCGACCGAACAGCGAATCGAGATGTCTTCGGGGGTCTCCTCTATCACGCCGAGTCCCATGAGCTGGGTCTCGGCTTTGTACACCGCGTTGATGTGCTCGCTGTCGAGCGTCCCCTCGCTTTCGACGTGAATGACCCGCCGACCGAGCACGTACTGGGCGACGACCGCGCGCTCGAGTGCCTGGGCGTCGAGGCCGTCCGCGCTGAGTATCGCCTCCGACTCCTCGTTGCTCACCGACTCCGGTAACACCGTGAGCGTCCCCTTCCCGCCCATCCGCAGCGACACCTCGTCGCCCTTCTCCACGCCGTGGTCCTGTGCCCACTCGGCGGGCAGCGTCATCGCCAACGTCGACGGGCCCAGCCGCTGGACTTTCCGCGTCTCCATGGCCCCCGATACGACAGGATACTCCTTAACCTTGTTCCCATGCTCATTATATTCGACGCGCGATGTACAAGGTGTACAACGGCGTGCTGCCGAGCGCGCCGGTTGCTGTGCACACGGCGATCACGACGGGGCGACACCCTGGTCCGTTCGTGTGCCTCAGCCGCTCGTCGCAGGCTCGAACCCATCCAAGAGCGCGCGGAGCGCGGCGGCGAGCTCTTCGAACCGGTCGACCTCCATCGAGTCGGTCGTCACCCACACGCCGTGTCCGTTCGTGATGACCCGTGTGAGGTAGCCGTTTGCGAACACTCGGACGGTGAACTGGTACGCGCCGAGTTGGGTGTCTCGATACAGCGACTGGGCGTGGAATCCGTGCCGCTCGCTCTCTGCGAACCCCACGAGGTCGGCGGTGCGGTCGAGTTCCTCGCGCAGGTACAGCTGTTCGACCGCGTCCTCGGTAAAGTACGTGACACTCCGAAGTTCGTCGCCGGTCGCGGTTCGCGCGGCGCGGACCAACTCGTCACCGTCTGTCGTCGATAGGTGTGACATGTCGTCACGTGTGTCGGGATCGTACATGAGCGTGGGGGTGTGACACATGGGCGTGCGCTGGAGTGTGGTGTGTGACGGTCAGACGGCTCGCACCGACGCGACCGCGATGCCGGAGCCGAGGGACAGAGTTTAGCGACTCGGCCGAGTTGCCCCGATGTATGAGCGGCAACGACGACGTCTGTGTGCTGTTGCCGGCCTTCGAAGAGGCAGAGACGGTCGGGAGCGTCGTCGGGGCGTTTCGCGACGTGGGGTTCGAGAACGTGCTCGTCGTCGACGGCGACTCCACTGACGGAACCCGTGAGGCGGCGCGGGCAGCCGGCGCGCGCGTCGTCGTCCAGTCGGGGACCGGCAAGGGCCAGGCCGTCCGGGAGGCCGTCCACGAGCACGTCCAAGCCCCGTACGTGTTGATGGCCGACGCCGACGCGACCTACGATCCGGCAGACGCCGACGCGATGGTCGAACCGCTCCGCGCGGGCGAGGCCGAACACGTCGTCGGCGACCGGTTCGCCGACATGCGCCCGGGGGCGATGACCCGGCTGAACCGCGTCGGCAACCGGCTCATCAACGGCGCGTTTCGGCTCATCCACGGCGACGCGTACGGTGACATCCTCTCCGGGTACCGCGCGTTCACCCGCGAGTCATTCCGTCGCCTCCCGCTGTCGGCCGACGGGTTCGGCATCGAGACCGAGCTCGCCGTCGAGTGCGTCAAACAACGGGTGCCGGTGACCGTGGTACCCGTCACGTACCGACCGCGGCCCGACGGCTCCTCGACGAACCTGCATCCCGTTCGTGACGGCGGGGTGATATTCCTCGAACTCTACCGCAAGGCGAAGACGAACAACCCGTTGTTCTACTTCGGCAGCGTCGGTGCGGTCTCGACGGCCCTCGGTGCGGTCATGGCTGGCTTCGTGCTCTACCGGTGGATCCGGTTCGACGTGGGCCACGAGATCGTCGCCGTCGCCGGTACCGGTGCGATCATCTTGGGGATCCAGCTGCTCGTCTTCGGCGTCCTCGCCGACATGATCCTCTCGCTACACCGCGAGGCCGAAGACCGCCGGACCCGCGCGGTCGCTCGGGCGAGGACGTCGAACCCGACGCACGGCGATCGGGTACCACACGACGACGCGCCCGCCGCCAGCGTCGCCGGGGTCGACGAACACGACGGTGGGACTCCTGGCGTCGCCGACGGTGCTCCAGACGCGTCCGTCTCGGAGCCGCCGGAGCGGTGAGCCCCCCGCTCGGACCGTCAGTAGTTTGTACGTGGCCACAGAGACGCCACATCGTATGGACGAAAAACGCCTCGTCGTCGCCCTCTTCGGCGTCGTAGTCGCACTCATCGCCGGCTACATCGCCCACCGCTTCGTCGCCGCCTTGACCGTCGCCGTGTTTCTCTACTACTCGACGCGGCGGTTCTACCACGCCCTCGGTCGCTTTCGGCTTCCCGCCCGGCTCCGGGCGGCGACCGCCCTCTCCGTGATCGCCGTCCCCCTCTTGTTTCTGTTGAGCTCCACGATCGTTTTATTGCTCGTCGAAGCGCGCCGGTTCATCGAACGGTACCCCATAGCCGAGTCGGTCGGCGGCGGGGAGCCGTGGATCGGTCGACTCCAACGGCTCTCTGACCTCTCCGTTCGTGGCGCTATCGACGCGTATCGGTCCGGACAGTTCGACCCGCTCGTCGGGCTCGTCGTCGACAACGCCGCGCTGTTGACGAACACCGCGTCGGGGTTCCTCCTCAACGTGCTGATCACCGTCGTCGTCACCTACTACCTGCTCCTCGACGGCTCGACGCTTCACGCGTGGCTGCTCCGATTCGACGACGACGCGATCGTTCGTGAGTACCTCGAGGCGGCCGACGCAGAGCTCGAGGCGGTGTTGTACGGGAACCTGCTCAACGTCATCGCCATCTCGATCATCGCCATCGTGACCTACACCGCGTACAACGTCGTCGCGCCGCCGGCGGTCTCCGTGCCGTATCCGACCCTCTCGGGGGCGCTCACCGGCATCGCGAGTCTGATCCCCGTCGTCGGAATGAAAATCGTCTACCTCCCACTCGCGGGCGTGACCGCCGTGCCGGCACTGCTCGGCTCTGACACCGGGCTGCTGGCGTACGTCGCCGTCTTACTTGCGGTCGCCGTCGTCGTCGTCGATACCGTCCCCGACGTGGTGTTGCGACCGTACTTCAGCGGCGAGACGACCCACGTCGGCCTGTTGATGCTGGCGTACATCTTCGGCCCGGTCGTCTTCGGCTTCCACGGACTATTCCTCGCGCCTATCGTGCTCGTCCTCGTCTTGACGTTCGGAGACACGGCACTCCCGCGGCTGCTCGGCGTCGATCCAGACGAGCCGTCCCGACCACTCGCCACGGACCAGCGACGACTCGACGAGTTCCGGTGACCGATGCGGCGACGAAGCGCATAAATCCGTGCTCGTCGACCATCAAAATACGTATGCGCGCGCACGTCATCGGTCTCGGCGGCGCAGGCGGCCGGATCGTCGACCGGCTCGCCGCCGACCGCGACCACGAGCGGTTCCTCCACGGGGTCTCCGCGTTCGACACCGACCGCACCGCCC